>Ga0265797_10000113_pt1 | contig 162576 bp, 137 predicted proteins | sample P2T30metagenome_FD_192433 | JGI IMG/M metagenome (GOLD analysis project Ga0265797, IMG submission 192433) | Plant litter microbial communities from East Loma Ridge, Irvine, California - P2 T30 | ecosystem: Environmental > Terrestrial > Plant litter > Unclassified | place: USA: California...
AAAGTGCGGTTTTCGCAGGTGTGCATAAGATTGAGTGAGACAAAGGAGATCACCATGACGATGTTATGTACCGCCTGCGGAACGGCTTATCCCGCTCATTCCACTCATCAGCACTGTAAAATCTGTGATGATGAACGTCAGTACGTTCCGGCCGCCGGTCAGCGCTGGATCGCGTTTGATGAACTGCGCGCCAGCCACGCCAATAAGTGGACTGCCCATAGCGATGCGCTGTTAAGTCTTAAAATCGTGCCAGCGTTTGCCATCAACCAGCGCGCTTTTCTGCTGCGCACGCCGCACGGCAACGTGCTGTGGGACTGCATTGCCAACCTTGATGACGCCACATACACGCTGATCGCGGCGCTGGGCGGCATTGATGCTATCGCGATTTCACATCCGCACTACTACACCACCATGCAGGAGTGGGCTGAAGCGTTTAACGCGCCTATTCATCTGCACGCCCGCGATCGCCAATGGATTGTGCGGGAGAGTCCGCATATCCGGTTATGGCAGGGCGAGTCACTGACGCTGATGCCCTCTGTGACGCTGTTACGGCTGGGTGGCCATTTTCCCGGGGGCAGCGTGCTGCACTGGGATGAAGGGGAAGGGGTGATTCTGGCGGGTGATATTATTCAGGTCACGCCGGGTGCACATGGCGTGTCGTTTATGTGGAGCTACCCGAATATGCTGCCGCTGTCAGCTGCTACGGTAGGCGACATACTGCATCGGCTATCCGGCGTGACATTCGGGCAACTCTATGGCGCGTTTGAAGGTCAGGATATCCTTCAGCAGGCAAAAGAGAAAGTGATGCGGTCGGGAGAGAAGTATCAGACCTGTCTGCAGGATCATCAGGCATAGCGGACGGTAACGCGGAGAAGAGAACAGCCGCCCACAGGAGGCGGCTGTTTTAACACACTTATGTGGTCTGGAATACCGCGACCATGGTACGCAACTGCCCTGCCCGCGCGGCGAGTTCATCAGCAGAGGAAGCTGACTCTTCAACCAGCACGGCGTTCTGCTGCGTAACCTGATCCATCTGGTTCACCGCAATATTAACCTGCGAGATACCGCTGCTCTGCTCTTCGGATGACGCTGAGATATCGCGCATCAGCTGAGAGGTCTGTTCAATGGCACTGACGCTCTGCTTCACCTTGTCGCCTGCGTTCTGCGCCATAGAGATCCCTTCCTGCGCGTGGCCGACCGACTGCTCAATCAGACCCTTGATCTCTTTAGCTGCACTGGCTGAACGTTGTGCCAGCGCCCGTACTTCCGACGCGACAACCGCAAAACCTTTACCCTGCTCACCGGCGCGTGCCGCTTCAACGGCTGCATTCAGTGCCAGAATGTTGGTCTGGAAAGCGATACTGTCGATCACCGATGTAATCTCTTCAATTTTACCTGAGCTACCACGAATTTTGTGCATGGTCTCCATCACCGAATCCATTGCTGCACCACTGGAGAGTGCAGCCTGCGTGGCAGATTCTGCACGGGCAGAGGCGAAGCGCGTGTTATCCGCGTTCTGCTGAATGATTGCCGCCAGCTGCTCCATGCTGGCAGCCGTTTCAGCCAGTGAAGCCGCCTGTTGCTCGGTGCGTGACGAAAGGTCGCCATTGCCACGGGCAATCTCTTCTGAGGAGTTGGCGATGGTGGCCGCGTTACCTTTGATATCCGACACCAGTTGAGCAAGACGCTGCTGCATCCGCATTAACGCATTCAATAGTTCGGCCATTTCATTGCTGCCGGAAACGGTCAGCGCGGCAGTCAGATCGCCTGCCGCGACGCGGGTGGCAACTTCGACCGCTTCTTTTACCGGACGGGTGACAGAACGGGTGATCATAACGGCCAGCAGAATAGCCAGCAGCGCGACGGTGAGCAGGCCTGCCAGCAACAGGTATTGCGCATCACGGCGCTCCTGGATCTGCGTTTGCATCATTTCTTCCAGACGATGGCTGGTTTGTTCGCCCAGCTCGCCGTAACGGTTAATCGCCTGGGTAAAGACCCGCACATAGTCAACCGCTGTCACGCTGGCGTGACCACTAACCAGGACACTATCGGCCAGATTCAGTGCGCTTAGCGCCTGCTGGTTCGCATCCTGTACAAGATTTCCAAAGGTGGTTTGAAGCTCTGGTTCAATGGAAAACACTTTATCCATGTTGCCGCTAAACTGTCTCAGCGCCGTTCTGCCATAATCTAGCTGAAATGCCATACGGCTGCGATCCGCATCCGATACATTTCCCCCCGCAATCAGCGACGTGCCGTTAGCACGAATCTGCCCCAGCGTTTCAGTTAGCTGCGGCAGGCGACTAAAGATACTGACGATCAGCTGGTAGGTGTTCAGATCGGCATCCAGCGATAGCTGGTAGAAATCAAGTACATCCTGGTTAGTATCGAGCAGCGCCTGAATCAGCTGAGCATGTCGCGTCAGACTGGTTGCCAGGGTCAGTTTTCCCGCGTTGATATCGTTCTGCAGCTGGCTCCACTCCTGATTAACCCGCTCAAGCCGCTTCAGCGGCTGCGCCTGCTCATTGTCCTGACGTAAGTCGTCAGCGATCGTCTGAGATAAGCGATTAACCTCACTGACCAGCGCTATACGAGGGGCGTTATCAGGCTTGTTCAGTGAGATAGCGATCGCGCTTTCCGCACGGTGACGCTGCAACAGATTCAGCAGCTTGAGCACCTTTCTTTCAACCGGTATTCCGGTCAGTTCTACATTCTTTGCATTAATGAGCTGGTTGCCCGTCTGAATAAACAGAAAGGTGGGTAAAATAAAGAGAACCAGCGCAAAAGATCCCAGTAGCAGGAATTTCGCTGGCAGATTTATTCGGTCGAGTAATTTCTTCATTCTTTTCGCTCTGATGTGTGAGGCGTGCAGGTGTGTAGTGCACAAAATTAGTAGTGAATATTATTTTTACTTTTTCTTTTGCATAGCCAGACGTGCCTTATGCAGCGCAATGTCGCTATGAAGAAAGGAGTTTCGTATAAAAATCAGAAGTACATATAACACAGAAGAGAGTATAGATTGCGCTTCGTTATTTTACAGTGAATAAAATGACAATATTTACTTCAATATACACCTAAGTCAAACTTAATAAATTTCCAATTAAATCATATGATTAAAATAAATCAATTCAGCATAACACATTAAGATGCAAGCCTGACTTCAGCGTTATTGTTTTGAAAATAAAGAAATTCAAGTTACGTCATGAATAGCCGATAACTGACATCCTGCCTGTATCTGACTCATTATAACCAGACTGTTCCACGCAAATAATCACGCCGGGCAAATTCCAATTTAAACTTTATAACCCTAAAGAGTTACCTGCACTTTTATAATGAAATCGATTTCATATTATATTTATTCCAGGAAAAGTCGTTTTATTTATTCTGATTAATGATAAAAAAGCCCCCACATTGTGGAGGCCCTTAAGTTACTGCTCAGGCATTAAAAACTTTCCCAGTTCGCCTTAGTCAGGTCGATGGTCTGGTGCTCAGGCTGCTTTGCGTGTAATACCGGACGCCGCACTGCAGCGGTCTGCTGCGACGGCACTGCATGGTGATTGCTTTCCAGCTTAAAGGTCGCCACCAGCCCCGACAGCGTTTCTGCCTGCTCCTGCAGCGACTTAGAGGCGGATGAGGCCTCTTCCACCAGCGAGGCGTTCTGTTGCGTCACTTCATCCATCTGACCAATGGCCTGATGAACCTGTACAATGCCTTTGCTCTGCTCAGAGGTAGCCGCCGCAATCTCATTGACCAGATCGGCCACCTGCTGAATCGCCTGACGGACATTTTCACTGTTAGATCCAACGCCGCTGGCCTGCTCTAAACCGTGCTCGACCTGTGAAACCGATGTTGAGATAAGATCCTTAATTTCACGGGCGGCAGAAGAGGAGCGCTGCGCCAGATTGCGCACTTCAGAGGCAACAACGGCGAAGCCGCGACCATGCTCGCCCGCACGCGCTGCCTCAACAGCCGCATTCAGCGCCAGAATATTAGTCTGAAACGCGATGCCTTCAATCAGTCCGGTAATTTCAGAGATTTTGGCAGAGCTGGCACGAATGTCATCCATGGTACTGAGCATCTGCTTCACCGCCGTCCCATTCTGGATTGACATGTGATTCGCGTTATTTGCCAGGCTGCTGGCCTGTTGCGCACCTTCGGAGTTCTGTCGCACCGTTTCGCTCAGTGTCGCCATGCTGGCTGAGGTTTGCTCCAGTGAAGCCGCCTGTTCTTCCGTGCGTGCAGAGAGATCTTCATTGCCCGCCGCAATCTGCGTTGATCCGGTACTCACCGATTGCGCGGCGTGACTGACTGAGAGCAGCGTGCCGGAGACGCGCGCCAGCAGCTGATTAAATGCCATCGCCGTTTTGCCGATCTCATCCTTACTGCGGACCTCTGCGGTATGAGTCAGGTCGAGGGTATGACTCACCTGCGTCATGGTATTGACCATGCCTGAGAGGCTCTTTTTGATGCCGAGAATCACCTTAGCGGAGAAACCGGCCAGTATCAGAATAAGCAGCAGCGATCCGCCAGACATCGCCCACAAGGTCTGGCTATAAACGCGCTTATTTTCCGCCCTGAGCTGTTCGCCAATATCGATATTCAGCTGAATCTGACGGGAGAAATCCGCTTCCATCTTACGGGCTGCGGCACCAATACCGTTCTCACTCTGTAAAAGCGGCAGCGTGACCGCATCATTATGGGCACGTGACGCGGCAAGAAACGCAGGCAATGCGCTACGGACCACATCCAGATTTTTATAAGCCAGCTCCGTCAACGCTTTGTCTTCATTGTTCGAGATGTCGTTAGCCATGTAGTAATCATTGAGCGACTTTATCTGCGTCAGCAGATTCTCAATGCGCTCTTCTGCAGCAGGGAATTTTGACGCATCGCTGGTACTGTGGTGGCGATAAAGCGCAATACCTAACTGATTGGTAACGCTGATCGATTTATTGAGATCGCGAATGCTGGGTATCGCGTTCATCTGTACATATTCAAAACGGGATTGAAAGCCCGAAATCACTGATAAAGAGATTATCACCAGCGCAATGAGTGACATTGCAAGCAGTGAAAAAATCAATACCAGACGTTGTGTAATAGTCATACTTGCCCCCGGCAAAAAAAGAGTAATTTGAAAATGATTTAAAGTTGGATCGTTCTTATCGGCTCTTGTCTGCAGGGCTTTAATTAAGCGTGGCGATTATCTTTTTTTATTTTCCCTTGCAAATAGCACAGACTGTACTATTCAGAACAGTATTTTGGCATTTGTTCATTTTTATTTTGACACACCCTTTTACATCTCATCATCTGCAATAAATTCACCAGATGGCTTGTCAGAAGATTTCCACTGCCGGATGGTCACAATTTAGCAGCAGCAGCCATTCATCGGGAGCTGATAATTAGTCCGCTAATTCAACAGCCCTGTTGACGATAATTGTTGAGGAGAAGATGATTAAATTCGTGAGATACCGTGACAGAAGCAGCAACGGAAGCATTACAGAGCTACAAAGCCGAAGGGGTGTAAACCAGCATGACAGTCTTTCATCAGATTTTCTGATAAGAGGGTGACTGGCTACCTGTCAGATAACAGGCGCCCGTATGAGATTTTAGCCTTTTGTGTCAGGGCCAGATTAAATCAGTGAAATCGCTGGCGGAATGCTGAATCTGGTCTATGCTCACTGGCCCGACCAGGCTTTAGTCTGTTGGGTAGCAATAACGCTTAAAATAAAAAAAGGTAGTCGTCATGGATTTAGCCACATTTGAAACCAGAACCGGTCTTTGGCCACACATGCAGTTTACAGATGTTGAATATGAAGTGTGCAGCGCGGGTGTAGAGATCTACGCCATTGATGTCAGTCGTCAGACCAAGAGCAAGCTGTTTATCTGTCGTGTCACCAACGAGCAGCAGGCAGCGTCGCTGACGGCACAGTTCAAAGAGTGGTTACCGAAGTTAAAACTTAAAAAACGCAAAGTCGCACTGAATCTGGCGCGCATTGCATGTGAGAAGAGCTACCCCGCGAATCCTAAATTTCAGGATCGGTCTGACATCCGTCGGAACACATCCAGGCTCTGATGCCTGCTTCATCCTGCCCCTGTTACAGCGGGCAGGCTGAAAGGCTTTCTTAACTGGTCTGCTGCGGTACGTTTTAATAACGCGCCGCCGGCACCTGGAACAGCCGACATTCCCCAGGCTCAATTGAGATATCACTGAAAGTTGTGATATGCATCTCTATCCAGGTATTCGCAGCTCGAAGCGTGTGAGGTGAGTTGCGTTGTTCCAGTTCAGCCACAAAATCCCGGGTACTCACTGTGCACTGACCGGTATCATCCCGCCTCATCGCCTCTCTGAATGCTGACCAGACCTCATCATCCTGTGACATCTCTACCCCACACCGGCTCTTATCCGACAAAATACTGTATACATAAACAGTACGATTATTCACTTAAACGGTCAAGTCTGCTCTGTGTACCTGTCTCAGATCGCTATGCATTGGCTTAATGGTGGCCATTTATAGCAGAAGCAGCAGGCGAAACGGGACTTTAATCCTAATCTTAGAAATCGTTTTCATATCTGATTAAACTGTTGATTTAATGGCCAATTATGAATTGTTATATTTTTAATTATTTGATATCTAACTAAAAAATTAGTTAACCGTAGCGGCATAAACAACGTTTTTGCCCTATCTTTGAATGGCTCTGTAATGAAATCCACTTCTTTTACAGAGTGATCTGACTCCTACCCTTGCCCCCTTTTACAGGGGGCACTTTTTTCAGATAACGCAGATATCAATATCTGATGGTCTCTGCAGACCGGCAACGTTCATGCGTTCCGGACTACTCTGCTGGTGACGTTAAGGAAGTGTCTGGAAAAGTGGTTGATTTGTAACCTGATAATTCATCAGCTGAGCTTACATCAGCAGAAGTGTGAAACAGTGGATTGAATCTCAAAACAATTTTCCGTAATAGCAAATAATCGGATTTTACCGGCTTAAAAACCTCGCCAGGATGACGTGGTAATGAGAATAAAAAGTGCGTAATAATCTGGCAATATCAGATTGACCAGCGCCTCACCAGGGATGCTGTAACGTTATAATAAAATGCTATATCTGCTGTTTTCCCCCGCCTTACGGGGGTTTTTCTTTCCCCTTCATTTCTACGCCCGGTTATTGCCGCACCGCGATCTGATGTCCTGATTGTCTAATCCTGTAGTACTACCTCAATCTACGATTAAATTAATGCTGCAAATATAACGGCATAATGGTCGTAGTTGTGCCCTTAACCAGCAATATTTCTGTGATATGTTTAATCGGTAACTTTCTGCCACGTGAGTCTGATTATGCTCTCCACCCTTATTTACCGCAGCCAGCTTGCGGTTTCTGTCTCGCCAGAGAGATTGAAAGCGCTGGTGGAGCGCGCCAGTATCAAAAATGCCGAGGCTGAAGTTACCGGGATACTGCTCTATGACGGACAGCAATTTTTTCAGGTGCTGGAGGGTAGCGTTGACAACGTTCACACGGTTTTCCAGCGTATCAGTCAGGATGAGCGGCATTTTAACCTGATTGAACTGATGCGGGATTACGCCCCTGCGCGTCGCTTCGGTCATGCCGGTATGGCCTTGTTTGATTTACGTGATTATCAGAAACACACCGTAGTGGCAGCCCTGCTTAAGCGGGTCACCCTGAGTGATGAACGTATCAGAGATGACCGGGTGGTGAAGTTCCTGCGTTCTTTCGTCGAGGGGCGGGATAAAGAGACGTTTATCAAAATTGATCCTGCCAGTCAGTGGATGCTGACAACACCAGTGACCTTCGAATCTCAGCCAGCCTGGCAACCGGCCCCGGGTCAGCGTTGTGAATTTGCTTTACAGCCTATCGTGGATACAGCAAATCGCCGGATTGTCTCCTGTGAAGCCTTGATACGTGGTCAGCACGGCGCTTCACCCGCTGATTACTTTTCACAGTTGCCAGAAAGCGAGCGCTATCAGGGCGATCTGCACTCTAAAACCTACGCTTTCCAGCTGGCCAGACATCTGGGTTTGCGCGAGCAGACGCTTTCCGTCAACCTGCTGCCCATGTCGCTGGTGGTAATCGATGATGCTGTTGAACATCTCATTCAGCAGATCAGGCAACAGGGATTGCGACCAGAGCAGGTGGTGGTTGAAGTGACCGAAGATGAGGTCATCTCGCGCTTCGACGCATTCCAGTTCGCTGTCCAGCAGCTGAAAGCGGCCGGGATCAGCCTGGCGCTTGACGATTTTGGCGCCGGTTTCGCTGGCCTGTCGCTGTTAGCCGATTTCCAGCCCGACAAAGTTAAAATCGATCGCAAGCTAATCACCGATATCCACCGCAGTGGCCCGCGTCAGGCGATTGTGATGGCCATCATTAAATGCTGTCAGGCGCTGGAAATTACGGTCATTGCGGAAGGGGTTGAAAAAATTGAAGAGTGGCTCTGGCTGGAAGGTGCCGGGGTACGCTATTACCAGGGCTTTCTGTTTGCCCGTCCTGCCCTCAATGCCCTGCCTGCAGTAAGCTGGCCAGCACGACGCCCGGAATCGCCTTCGCAGAGATAATCCCTCTTTCCTGCCCTTTTGCTCATAATTTGATACGGCTCACACCGCTTCGCTGCAAAAGGCAAAAGCTGTGCCATGCTTGATTCATCTGACGGCCTTCAGGCAACACAGATATGCATCAGGTCCCTGGATAACAACCGGAAATGGGAGAGTCACCATGAACGAAGATCGCATTGGCGGTAACTGGAAGCAGTTCAAAGGTAAGGTTAAGGAAAAATGGGGTGATCTTACGGATGATGATATGACCGTTGTAGAAGGGAAGCGCGATCAGCTGGTCGGTAAAATTCAGGAACGCTATGGCTACGAGAAAGATCGTGCCGAAAAAGAAGTGAAAGAGTGGGAAGATTCCAACAAGTACCACTGGTAACGCGTTCTTAATCGCCGGGCGTCTCTGCGTCCGGCACCTGCCCTGTAGCCCTGTTTAATCTCCCTCACACCGTCGTAAATCAGCCTTATGGCTGCCAGCGCCTGAACTCTTTTGACCTTCTTGCCTGCCAGCGATTAAAAAAGGCGGAAACAGCCTGTGCCGTTTCCGCCCTGTTTATGTTACTGATGTTCAAGAGTACGCTGACCACCGAGCGCAATCGGGATACGGCGCGGTTTCTCGCTCTCCGGTATTTCCTGGATCAGATCAATGCTAAGCAGACCCTCCGCCAGGCTGGCTCCGGTGACCTTCATGTGCTCTGGAATGGAAAAGCTCAGCTGGAAATCGTGTCGGGAAATGCCGCGGTGGATCCAGCTGGTGTTCTCTTCCCGGCCCTCGCCAGACGCTTCCTGGGACGATTTCTCTCTGTGGCCGGCTACTGAAAGCCGTCCGCCTCGTAACTCGATCTCCAGTTCAGGCTCTTTCCAGCCAGGTACGCTGACGGTCAACGCATAGCGATTATCCTCTATCCGCTGCAGATCGTAAGCGGGAACCGACGTTACCGGGCTGTCGCCAGTAAGCTGACTGAACAATTTATCGATACGGTTAAAGCGGTCTGAAAAGACTGAATCAGCCAGCGAAGGGAACACTGAAAATTGTTGTACTGACATAGTGATAATCTCCTGAACAGGTTCATCCAAAAGTTCATCTGATCGGTATCCTATTTCCAATCATCTCCATAAATAGGGATGCGTTGTCAGTTTTCAAGTTGGTAAATATAATTTTTTTACCGTTATCAGACAGCCGGTTACCACAGCAATAAAGTTCAGGGTATTAACGCAACCGTTACTTTTTGCTCTGAGGGGCAAGAGCAAAATGGGGATGACAGCCAGCCAGTAATAACAGCAACTCATATTCTCCCTGACTTAATAATGTCGGGTTACCTGCGGCTTCTTTGGTTTGCCAGACGCGCAGGCTAAGGTCAAAACGCTCAGCAGCGCTCTGCTGTGAGAGCCCGGCGGCAAGACGAAGTTCACGCACATTACTCTGGACGACCACAGGCGGCCTGGGGGGACGATTCACCAAACAAAGACTCCTTCAACATGATTAAACCGCAAAGGCACAGCGCTTCGCCATCAATAAAAGCGAAGCGACCTGAGAGCGGCCAGAACGAAAAGACCAGAGAATAATTGACTATTTTAAATAAATGTCAAATTTCAGCGTTAAAAATCATGCATGATTTTATTATAAGCGAGGCGGCATATTTCGTCCTGACGGAGACTTTTCTATTTCCATAGAGTGCTTTATTCCTCCTGCCAGGAATTATCCTGTTATTTGCCTTAAGAGCCATTCAGGGATTAATCCGCTACCTCAATGTCCCTTTCTTCATCAGGATAGATGTATAGCCTGAGGTTCATGCTCAGGCAGCATCATTGAAAAAGAGGAGGATAATGAATGAAAAATCCTATCCAGCGTCGCTCGCCCGACGATCTGTCGCAGGTGGAAATTCGTGAACAGTGGCAAATCACCTACTGGACTCAGGAACTCGGGACGACACAGGAAAGGCTGACACGCGCGATCCGCGAGCGAGGGCCGCGGACCGAACAGGTACGAGACTGGCTGGAGCAAAACCCGCCGCCACGTCGTCCGATACAATCCCAAAACGGTATGAAAGGTTAAACTGATTACTGTCTGAAGCAACACGTTACTGGCAGTCTTGCGGTGGATTGACCTATAGCAGTCAGGAGTAGATTGACAGGTCATATCTGCCGGTCTTCACTTTACGGGCTTTTACCTGTGGTTTTAAGAGGTTACCTTATCAATCAACCAGCGGGTAGCGATCCGTCGCTGGCTGCAGACCTGTTTTACGGTAAAACTGACTTAGAAATAACATTAACCACCCTGAATGCTTATTCATCTCCTGACGGAAAATAAACATTAACAACCGTAAAAACTCTCTCCTGGCTATATAAAATGTACGAATGTAAATAATCAGGCGCATCTTCGATTAAATTTTCGAATCGTAACCACCCCTTTAATGCGTTAAAGAAAATAATAAGAGACACCCGCTGCATAGTCCCTTATCATCCGGGAGAAAATAAAAATCACGCCATATTTCCTGCCGCCCGAATCACATTTCGCTCCGGACAGTTTTCTTTTTTCGCTCCGTAATCAGCCGGTGCGGGGGTTCTACACACATGTTAAACAATTTAAACGGCGACAATGAGCGCCGCAGCCGCGCCTTACAGGCGTTGCGCGACCCTGATGAAAGCCGCGATGAAGTTCTCCGGAAATTTGTCCGGTTAGCCAGTCAGGCCCTGGGTATCCCGGGCAGCTTTATATCGGTGCTGGATGACGAGTTCCAGACCGTTCGGGCATCGCACAATTTTGATCTGCAACGCTCAACGCGTGCGGATTCACTTTGTCGCCACGTGGTTGATAGCGACAGTGCGGTGATCGTCCCTGATACTTATTACGATGCGCGTTTTGTCACGCATCCCCTGATCACTGGCTCACCCTTTATCCGCTTTTATGTCGGTGTGCCACTGAAAACACGCGATGGCATTATTCTGGGCACACTCTGTGTGACCGACACCGAGCCGCATGCGTTTCCCAGTGACCAGGTGACGACATTAACGCTGCTCTCTACGCTGGTAATGTCCTTTCTTGAAGCCTGGCACTCGGCGGGTTTTACCGATCCGGTGACCGGGCTACCTAACCGTCAGCGCCTGATACGTGATTTGCAATATCTTGCCGTTGCCGGCGATACCACGCCACGCCGTCTGGTTCTGATTGATTGTATTGATATGTCACGTGCATATGAACTGGCCCGCACCATGGGAATGAGCCCGGTTGAGAGCCTGCTGAAAGATATGGCGACTCTGCTGCCGCTGCGCCTGCGCCCGGCGGTTGGGGAGATGATCTATACGGTGGCCACTGGCCGCTTTGCTATCCTGACCCGTGCGGATAGCCGACTCAGTGCAGCGTGGGTAGCCGGTCGTCTGGAAGGCATCAGTGCGGATATGGATGAAGGTCTGTCGGTCGCGCTGACTCCCCATACCGGTGAGGCTGAGTTTGTCGCTGGCAGCATGCCAGCGTCTGAAATATTAAGCCGTGCGGTCAGTGCGCTGCATGAAGCGGTCGGCCGCGGACTGCCCTCTCAGCGCTTTGACGTTGAAGCTGAAACGCAGCGTTCAGAAGATTTCCTGCTGATGACCGATCTTAAAACGGCGTTACACGAGAACATCGGGCTATATATGGTCTATCAGCCGAAAATTTGCCTGCAAAGTGGTAAACCTGTGGGTCTTGAAGCGCTTATCCGCTGGCAACATCCCAGCCGGGGCGAACTTTCTCCTGCCGCCTTTATCCCGCTGGCTGAGCAGACCGATCTGCTCTCTGTGCTGACTGCCTGGATTATTGATCGGGCGGTTGAACGTCTCAGCCGGCTGAGGAATAACTGCATCCAGCTACCGCTGACGATAAACGTCAGCGTACGTGACTTTGCACGCGAGGGGTTCGCTTCAGCGCTGGAAAGTAAGATGGTCAAATCTAAGCTCCCGACCTCTTTGCTGGGAATCGAATGCCTGGAAACCGAACGTATCCTTGAAAGCCCGACAGCCCTGCGCGGGCTGGAAATGCTCAGAGCACGAGGATTCACTATTTCACTCGATGATTTTGGCTCCGGCTACAGCAATATCAGTTATCTGCGTCGCATGCCGCTTGATGTAATTAAGCTGGATCGCTCCCTGATCAGTGAGCTTTCCTCTGATACGGCTTCACGCATCATTGCACGCAGCATCATCGCCATGCTTAAAGAGCTGGACTATACCGTGGTGGCAGAAGGGGTTGAGTGTCCGGATGCAGTAACATCCCTGACCGAGTATGGCTGCGATCAGGCTCAGGGCTATTTCTATTCGAAGCCGTTGAACGAAGAAGCATTGGATCACTGGCTGCACTGGAAGCTGCGTGGCGAGTGTCATTAAACTGGACCTGGCGCAATCTGATATCAGATTGCGTTTTCAGCTCTCTGATCGATCTCTGATATTCCCCATGATTATCATTCAATTTTTTTGAGTAAAATCAGCAAAACTTAACTCTATCAGTCTGGCGAGATCGCGCCTATCATTCATTCCATCGAGGCAAACAGCCTCTCCCTGACTGAAATACGCTAAGGAATTTTCCATGAAATCCATCAAAACTTTCGTTGCTGTTGCTGCATTTTCTCTGATTTCATTCGGTAGTTTTGCCCAGACTATTACCGCTACCGCTTCTACCCTGGATGCTGCAGAAGCTAAAGTCGCGGCACAGGCCAAAGAAGCAGGTGCATCCTATAAAATTACCGGCGCACGCGTTGATAATCGTGCTTATGTCTCTGCTGAACTGATCAAATAACATTTATCACTTCAATACGATGAGGCTGCCATTAGGGCGGCCTTTTTTTATTATGCAGAAACCATGAGTTCGTCTCCTCAGGTTCAGCGTCTCTGATCCCATTACGATTGTTGAAACCGTACCCCGTAATTTACCGCTTCGCTTACTGCCACCTGCTGTGGTGCAGTCTGTGCGACAGTGAATAAGTAGAGATGAAACATTTTTTGAACAATGCTAGCGTGTGCGCAACAATCTTATAAAACGGAGCTGCACATGCTGACTACCATAATATATCGCAGCCATATTTCAGATGACTTTCCCATCAGAACCCTGCCCGCGATGGTCGACAACGCCAGCAAAATAAATGCGGCTCGCGACGTGACCGGCATCTTATTATTTAACGGCACCCATTTTTTTCAATTACTTGAGGGTCCGGAATCGGGCATTCAGGCAATCTATCAAAGAATTTGTGCAGATCGACGGCACCATAATGTGGTGGAGCTGATGCGCGACTATGCGCCTTACCGCCGCTTTGGTAATGCGGGCATGGCACTCTTTGACCTGCGTGAACACGATCGCTCGTCGCTCCTGCAGGCCGTGCTGGATAAAGGGACCTCAAAATATCGTCTGACCTATGATGATCGGGCACTGCAATTCCTGCGCACGTTTGTAGAGTCTCGTGAGAAAGAGAACTACTACGAGGTCCTCCCGCCGGGTTACTGGGAGTTTATTTCTGAGCACAATGATGTGCCGGATTCCCGTCCGGAGACAGAAGGCGTCAGCTTCCGTCCAGTGGTGGATCCTCTCGCTCGTCAGGTCACGGCGATTGAAGCAACCACCCTGCGGCCTGCTCCCGCCGACGAAACCTCAGGCGATCTGCTTTATGTAAACGATCTGGAAACCGTGAAGAAGACGTTTGCCCACGCTGGCCTGGTCTGCCCGGACGGTATGACACTGTACGTCAGCCTGCTGCCTATGACGCTGGTGGTGATACCCGATGCCGTCGATCATATTGTGGCCGCTATTCAGCAGGCGGGACTGGTTCCTGAACAGGTTGTTGTTGGCGTGAGTGAAACCGCAGTAATCTCGCAGCTGGAAGCGTTCTCTGCAGCCGTACGCGCGTTAAAAGCGGTCGGAATCAGTCTGTCGATCGACAATTTTGGTGACGGCTCCGCGGGATTGTCATTGCTGACTCACATTCAGCCCGACCGCATTCGTATTGATGCCGGTATCACCCGCGACGTTCATCGCAGTGGGCCAAAGCAGGCGGTGGTTCAGGCGATAATTAAATGCTGTTCAGCGCTGGAAATTACCGTCATCGCGGCAGGGATCGTACAGGCAGAAGAGTGGATGTGGCTGGAGGCTGCAGGCGTGATCAACTTCCAGGGCACGCTGTTCGCAGCCGCAGGGCGCTATGAAGCACAATCTGTTGCCTGGCCGGAATACCGGGAGGCGATGTAACACTCTTTGTCCCAACGGTGATAAAGTGGCAGGTCAGCGCGAGGCCGCTTTCTTCACCGATGTCCTGCGGAGCAGTAACCGAGCCGCTGCGGCCATACTGAACCTCTTCCCTCCCCCGCGACACCCATCGGACACGTTCTTGCGACAGGGATAACGGCAGTGTCTTCCTGCTGGTTCCGGTCATACCTTAATCTCTGCACTCATTCTGGCTTAGCTCTATTGGGTAACCACTGTAACGAGTAAAGTTAACTGTTTAACGCCTCCAGTGAGCGAACCAGTGGCTGCATATCCCTTTCTTAGTATCAAACTTCATCATCTATCCACTGTAGCGAGTAAAGTAACGCTATTCAGGGTTCGGAAACCACTGTAGCGAGTAAACGGAGCAAGTAAATTTTCATCCGTGCTTCTAAAATGCGGCGCGAGGAGGCATTACCCGTTGTTTCAGGTACTCCAGGTACGGTTTCACTCAGTCATAACCACTGTAGCGAGTAAAAACCCGATCTCTCTCTCAACATTGAACTTTGACCCGTGATTTCACACGCCGCCCCACATGGCGCCTCGCAAAGGTGCTTTTGAAAACGAAACTGAGCTTTGTGGCTAAAAAAACCTGAAGCACTGCACACTGTATAACGGCTGTAGCGAGTAGCACTCTCTGGATGTATGCATCTGGCAATTTAACAGGAAGTCTTTTAATGACAGGATAATATTTGATAGTGAGTGCTTACTATATTTGAGATAACCACTATATCGAGCATAGGACTGTGACAATAACAACCACTATAGCGAGTAACCTTCCCATTTCTGCTCCCAATTAATAACCACTGTAGCGAGAATATCTCTCGCCTCAGCGTCAACATCTGATCATAAACTGACCGCTTTAGCGATAAAACAACCGGATAACCACTGTAGCGAGTAGTTTACTCCCCCGTATGGATGAAAAGGAGATGAAAAAGCGCGTAGATGGAGGAGATAACCACTATAGCGAGTAGAGTAATAACACCAAATTTCCTGCACAGCCTGCGTGAATACTTCATGACTGGCGCACTTTCTGTGCCGTGATCAGGTGGGTAACCACTACAGCGAGTAAAGATTGGGTCTCATTCTGGCTATTACGCTTTTTGAGACCGCTCTTACAGGAGAGACTAACCACTATAGAGAGTAAACACTGCACCGGGCTCAATTCAGGCCCGGCCAATGGGGAGTGATGAATAGCGCGATTAAACCATTCAGAAAGGAATTCCGTATGTTGCTGACGGGCTGATAACCACTATAGTGAGTAACGTTACTCGCTACAGTGGTTATTGCCTTTCAGCCCGACGTTCCCGACAAGATGTTGAAAGCGGAGTAGCATGTTTACAGAAGGCGTGTCATTGCTTCTTCTGCTTCCTGATTTTGTTCAGAAGCTCTTTTTCCTCACGCGAAACCATCACCAGCTCACTGCTATCCTCTTCAATCATCGGTTCAGGCAAGCTGACGTCAATTACGTCGGAATCGATATCAAGATCGTCAAACTCATCCATCTCGTCATCGATCAGGCCTGACTTACTGAGCGGCAGTTCAGCCGGGCGCAGCTTAGGATGGCGGTAATGAACCCAGAAGTAGACAGATGAGCCACGTCGGGTTTCGGTGTAGTCGAGATAGCCGATCTCTTTTAACTGCTCCATGGCCTTTCTGACGGTGGCATTCTGCGTAATTACACGTGATGTCAGGTTAAGTCTGGCACGCAGACGCGCCATAGATATCGGCGCAGGCTTCGGCGGAAGGCTTTCAATGAAGGTGTAGAGCGCCTGAGCAGACTCTTTGCGTGCCAGCTCATTAATGGCTTTAAGCTGCAGCAGAACCTTTCTGTCGAACTGATACAGCTCAAAGATCTTGGGATCGGCCTGCAACGTTACCGTGTCCTTCTTGATGCTGTATTTCGCAGACTGCACCAAGTGCGTCGTGTAGTTCTCTCCGCCCTTGCTGGTAAACGTCAGGGTGTTAGAGGCAATACGCGTCAGCGAAGCGTCCAGACGGCTCCTGAGCTTCGAGGAGAGCCGCACTGAGGGTATGCCGCATAGTTTGGCAAATTCAACGAAAGAGAGCGTTACCGTGTCGCCCAGACACTCATGCGTAGCAAATGCACGAATGATCCCGACCCAGGTTTTGAAATCATTATCCATATCCAGGCGGGCACCCAGAATCTTAATGTTGTCATAGCCTTCTGACCTGACCAGGGATAACTGTTTCAGATCCTGGGTCACATCCATGGCGTTCATCTGGTTTTTCTGACTGCGCGCTGTGGATTTTAACGTCGGAACAAATAAACCGAGTCGCATCAATGCTACCGGCTGGACGGTGTTGTTACTGTTGGGGGTAAGAGTAACAACTTCACCTGTACGTTTATCTGTTTCACTAAACGCATCAGCTATGTTCAGGATATCTGGTTCTTTTCTTGGCATTAGGAAGATCCGTGATGTGAACAGGCGAGAGCCGCTGTTACTCGATACAGTGGATACTATCACTCACTACAGCGGTTAATCTACTTACCATAGTGGTTATTTCTCTCGATACAGTGGTTGTTTTACTCGCTATAGTGGTTATCGACCCGGCTTAAACGCAATCATACCGTGGCCTGAAGCGGAGCTGGGATCTTTAAGGAACTTAATTAGGATCTTAAATGGATCTGCTATTGGATCTATTCAGTGGATAACCTGGTAAAACTGACCGGGAAAGAGTCAAACCACTGCCCTACCCTTTTCTGGATCTCCCTCTTTCATCGCAAGCACTCTGGAAAAAGCCGTCATCTGCACATAATCAGGGTTATGCACACCGATTCAGGCCATTTACTCGCTATAGTGGTTGTTGAGTACTCGCCAGCGCGGTTGCTTTACTCGCTATAGTGGTTTTTATACTCGTTATAGTGGTTATTCTTCTCGCTACAGTGGTTACTGACACCCTTCCAGACCTTGTGTCACAAGGCTTAAGACGCTGCAGGGATCTGTTAAGGATCTCAATTTGATCTATTGAGGATCGACCCATTGGATCTGGCCTGTGGATAACGGGGATAAAATACACAAAACAAAGAATGAGCTGAGAGTCTCGGCCAGAAGTGGTTTTCACCTTCTGTTCTGAACGTCTGGTTTATCAGAAGCCTGGCTGAGAACGTCTTTTACCGTCATAGCGATTTAACACAGAGCATAGGTAAGACTGGAATCTTGCATCTGTAACTATTAACGCTATAAGGTTACTGAGTTTGAAACAGGCCTCTGAAGACGGGCCAGTGAAAACATGGAGATTTCACCCTGGCGATAAGCCACTATCTATTTGATATATAATGAATTATTTTTTATTTTCATGGTGAAAACACCAGGAGATGCTTACCTGACGCAATATCTTTCTTCTGTCAGGCATACTAAAAGAGAACTTAAAATGACGTTCCCGGAAGGAATTAATACGTCGCCAGCGAAAGAACAACAGGAAGAACAACAGGAAGTAACAAATGCTTTCGACAAATGAACTAAAGCTTATAAACAGGGTTAGTGTGAAAGAAGCCCTTTCAGGAATATAAGAATGATATGAAGATAAGAGAAAATATTCCAATCTCAATCCAGCATAACAGAGTGTAAATTATGCTTGTCCAGTATTGTTACATAACGCTGACTCACCCCAATTTACATTGCTGTAAGCCGTGCCGCATTAACCTGTCATCTTCTACAGCTAATCTGAATTGCCAGTCTCACTGTTTATTATTTTGATTGGTGACATCACTAAATGATGACGTAAATTAAACCCTCATCTTTTCTTGACTTAGTCTTGCAATAAAAAGGCTTCCATGGATAACAGCGGCAGAGATTATGTCTATAAGGAGCAATACAGATTATGAACGCTACATAATGACAAGGCATAAAAAGTCATAGATTCAGAAGAAGTAATCCAAAGGTGTCACCGATAACGATTACTTAGCGCACTTAACCGTTATACCTTTTCCATCAGGTCAAAAACTCTGTAATTATCTCTTTTTAAAACTCTCCGCTAGCGATATGTACTGAGTGAAAGTTCATTGAAAATGGTAAGTTTTCACCAGGCTATTTCACGATTAACATCATGATTTATAATTATTTTTATTAAATTTTCATGCTGAAAACACCGTTGAAAAATCATGATACCGCTTTAACGAGAAACTTGCAGACTGTCATATGATTTATCAGAAACGGAATGCGCCAATCTGAATACTCGGTGCTTAAAATGTTCATTCCCTGTTGCCATTTTAAGTCCTCTGTCTCAGTCAGTCTGAAAGATAAGATAGCAAAGGGATTCACTTTCAAGAATTCACAGTAGAACTCTCCTTTCATCTCACCATCTCTGACAAAAAATCCAGGTTTTTAGCTTTTTTCTAAAAAATTGGCAGATATGGGCTTTTTGTGTAGTATGCAAAAAACATTAACGCAGAGGGGCTTATGAAGCGTGATTATGGTGGAGTGCTGGAAATGGCCACACGTGCCAATTCCATGTTACACGGACTGAGTAACCACATTGAACAGCAGCGTCAGGAATTTAACCAGACCGGTTTTTACCAGACCTTCTCACGTAATGCTGTCGCCAACATGCCATTACTGAGTAAGCATGCCGTTGTCGCCGCTATTGGTGATATGGAAGCAGCAGGTTATCAGTTTGGTAAAAAACAGACCGGCAGCACTTCACAATATGCCCTGACCATCCAGAATGTGGTCGACATCTATCAACATCGTAAAGTACCGAAATATCGCGACCGGCACGATGGCCCCTTTGTCGTATTCGTTGTCAGCCTTAAAGGCGGTGTCTCTAAAACAGTCAGCACCGTCACGCTGGCCCACGGTATGCGCGCTCATCCTTCTATGTTGCACAATGACCTGCGTATTCTGGTTATCGACCTGGATCCACAGGCATCAAGTACAATGTTCCTGAGCCATACCAACAGTGTCGGTTCAGTTCTGGAGACGGCAGCGCAGGCAATGCTGAACGATCTCGATGCAGACCAGCTTCGTAAACAATTCATTAAACCTACCGTCATGCCAGGCGTTGATGTGATCCCAGCCTCTATTGACGATGGTTTTGTTGCAAGTGACTGGGAAGAGCTGGTTGCTGAGCATCTGCCAGGCGTTGCGCCTTCGGAAGTATTGCGCCGCAACGTGATTGATCGTCTGGCAGGTGACTACGATTTCATCTTCCTTGATACCGGCCCTCACCTTGATTCATTTATGCTGAATGCCATTGCGGCCAGTGATGTACTGCTGACGCCAACGCCCCCGGCACAGGTCGATTTCCACTCCACCATGAAGTATCTTACGCGCCTGCCGGAAATGCTGGAGCGTATTGAGTCCGAAGGCATTGAACCACGGCTTAAAGCTAATATCGGCTTTATGTCCAAAATGACCTCTAAACACGATCACCTGACTTCACAAAGCTATGCCCGGGAAGTGTTTACCAAATCGATGCTGGACTGCAGCCTGCCGCGCCTGGATGGATTTGAACGCTGCGGCGAATCCTTTGATACGGTGATCAGTGCTAATCCTTCCTCTTATCCGGGCAGTGCGGACGCTCTGCGCAAAGCTAAATATGAAGCCGAGCAGTTCTCAAGGGCTGTGTTTGACCGCATTGAATATATCAGGAGTACCTTGTGAGCAAACCTTTACAGCGCATCGGGCGCAAGTTTGGTGATTCGGCTATTGCAAACATGATCGACAGCAGTAGCCAGTCGCGCACATTTACGCTGAAGTCGGGCGCGAAGGCCACCTTTGTGCGCCAGCTAATCCTGCATGATGATATTGAAACCAGAACCAGCGTTGACCCAAAAATCAATGGACGTGACCAGAGCACGCTGACGCCGGAATCCCTTCAGGAGATCACCCGCACCATTACGCTGCAGCAATTTTTTCCGGCTATTGGTCGTGTCAACGGTGACCGGATTGAAATCATGGATGGTTCTCGCCGCCGCGCCGCATGCATTCTTTCCGGTGCCAGTCTGGAAGTACTGGTCACCGCTGATGAACTGAGCCTCAGTGATGCGCGTCAGCTGGCCGCGGACATTCAGACAGCAAAAGAGCATAACCTGCGTGAATTAGGCCTGCGCTTTATGCTGATGAACGAAAATGGCATGAGCAAAACAGAGATTGCTAAAGCAGAAGGCATCTCAAACGCCAAGGTCTCACGTGCGTTCCAGGCCGCAGCCGTACCTGCGGAATTTATCGAACTCTTTCCGGTCGTCTCTGAGCTGACACTTCAGGATTACCAGTTACTGCTCGATGTCTGGGAAGAGGCGAAAGCGGAAGCGGTTGATGTCTCCGCGCTGGTCAGCGATATTCAGCAAACGCTAAAAGCCAATGATTCCCTGCTAAGCGCCAATGCGGATGAGAAGAAGAGCGCGATTCTTAACGGCTTTAAAAGCGCCCGTCGTCAGTTAAAGAAACCTGCAACCGTCAGCAAGACGGTGACGGAAAAGCTGGCTACCTTTACCACGGCTAATACCTATGCGCGTCGCAAAACTAATGATGAGAAGCGCACCGTGCAGTATGAATTCAGCCGTCTGCCAAAAGAGATTGCTGAACAGATCGACGCATCGATCAGACAGATACTCTCCACGTTAAAATAATCCTCTTTACGTTTTTGATACCAGAACCGGCCCCTGTGCCGGTTTTTTACTTCTTTACTCCACCGGCCTCCCGCTAGCGCAATCCGCATCTTATCGCTTCGCCTGATAACGACTTGTGTTAATCACGCATCATTTCCGTAGGGTAAGGCTTGAACTCATAACGATTTACCGCTATAGCTAAAGCGGTTTAGCTATCAGGTTTAATCAGAGGAGATTTTTATGTCTGTACGCGTATGGTGTCTCGGGGACGCCGTGGTGGATTTGCTTCCCGAAATGCCGGGTCGCCTGATGCAGTGTCCGGGCGGGGCGCCCGCCAATGTCGCCGTTGGAATTGCCCGTCTGCAGGGAAACAGCGGTTTTATCGGACGGGTAGGGGATGATCCCTTTGGTGAGTTTATGCGGCAGACGCTCAATGAAGAGAAGGTTGATACCCGCTACATGATCGCCGATGCGCAGCACCGCACTTCAACCGTAGTGGTCGGACTGGATGACCATGGCGAACGTTCCTTTACCTTTATGGTGAGGCCGAGTGCTGACCTGTTTCTTGAGGCGCAAGACCTGCCCGTATTCCGGCACGGGGAGTGGCTGCACTGCTGTTCTATTGCCTTATCAGCTGAACCTTCACGCACGGCGACCCTGACTGCCATGGAGCAGATCCGGACAGCAGGCGGCCATGTCAGTTTCGACTTAAATCTGCGTCACGACCTCTGGCCCGATCCGGCACTGCTGCATGCGGTGGTGAACGAGGCGCTGAGCCATGTGGACGTGGTTAAACTGTCCGACGAGGAACTCGATTTTCTCTATCCGGATCAGGAACCCACTGTCAGTATGCCGCAGCTGGCGGCGCGATTCAGCATAAAACTATTGCTGGTCACGCGGGGCAGGGAAGGGGTGATAGCCTGCTATCAGGGCCAGCTATACCATTATGCGACTTCGCCCGTGGTCAGCATCGACACCACAGGCGCAGGTGACGCCTTCGTGGCCGGATTACTCTGGGGGCTGGCAAAGTCGGGTCTGCCTGCCGATGAATCGCAGCTGGCCATCTGCCTTACCAGCGCACAACGCTGCGGTGCACTTGCAACCTCGGCTAAAGGAGCCATGACAGCACTTCCGCGGCTCCACCAGCTAGACGACCTGCCAGGCTGATTATCATTATTGCCCCTGTTTTGGGAGCTATCTCACAATCACTAAACCGGTTTAGCTATTTTCATTGCGCAGGGAAATTACCCGTGGCTATGATTTGCGCCTAAACCGGTTTAGCAAAAATCCGGTGGTGATAGCCTCTCTTCAGGGACATATAAAAATGAAAAAAAGCACGTTAGCAGTGAGCCTCTCAACGGTATTACTTTCCACATCAGTCTGGGCCGACTCAAGTATGAGCAGCATTGAGGCACGCCTTGCAGCCATGGAGCAGCGACTGCAGGCAGCGGAGCAGCGAGCGAATGCAGCTGAAACCCGCGCACAGGTCGCGGAGAAACAGGCACAGATGGCTGAGAAGCAGGCACAGCAGCTGGCTGCAGTGCAACAGCAAACCCAAAACTCCACCGCTGAGGTCGTGCAGCGCACCGCGAAACTGGAACAGAAATCAGCCGATGAAGGTGGCTTCGAGTTCCATGGTTATGCCCGTTCAGGATTGCTGATGAACAGCTCGGCCGCCAAAACTCAGGGTGGCCCGACCGTTACCCCTGCCGGGGAAACCGGCGGCCACGTTGGTCGTCTTGGCAATGAGCCGGATACCTACGTTGAGCTCAACCTCGAACATAAGCAGACGCTGGACAACGGTGCCACCACCCGTTTCAAAGCGATGCTGGCCGATGGACAGCGCACCTACAACGACTGGACCGCCGCCAGCAGCGATCTCAACCTGCGTCAGGCCTTTGTCGAGCTCGGACAGCTTCCCACCTTCAGCGGCGCATTCGATAACGCCACGGTCTGGGCCGGTAAACGTTTTGATCGCGATAACTTTGATATTCACTGGATCGACTCCGATGTGGTGTTCCTTGCCGGTACCGGTGCCGGTATTTACGACATGAAATGGAGCGATCAGGCGCGCAGTAATATTTCGCTTTATGGTCGTACCTTTGGCGACATTGAAAACAATGAAAACACTGCGCAGAACTACATCCTGTCGCTGAATAACTTTGTCGGGCCGGTGCAGCTGATGGTCAGCGGTATGCGGGCAAAGGATAACGACGATCGCCGTGACATCGATGGCCTCAGAGTCAAAAGCGATGCGGCAGAAACCGGCGTACATGGGCTGCTTGGTCTGCATAACGACAGCTTTTATGGGCTAAGAGAAGGCTCGTCGAAAACGGCACTGCTCTATGGTCATGGACTGGGCGCAGAGGTGAAGTCGATTGGTTCTGATGGCGCACTGTTGCCGGAAGCGGACACCTGGCGTCTGGCGAGTTACGGTATTACCCCGCTGGGCGGTGGCTGGCACATTGCACCTGCCGTACTGGCTCAGCGTAGTGACGATCGTTATGTCAAAGGGGACAGCTATGACTGGGCGACAGTCAACCTGCGGCTGATTCAGGAAATCACCCAGAACTTCGAGATGCAGTATGAAGGCTCTTATCAGTACATGGATCTGCGTCCCGAAGGCTACAACAACCGTAATGCGGTCAGCGGCAGCTTTACCAAATTCACCGTTGCGCCAACCCTGAAAGCCGGTGATGTCGGTGACTTCCTTAAACGTCCGGAAATTCGTCTCTTTGCAACCTGGATGAACTGGGATCACCGGCTGGATAACTATGCCAGTGACGACGCTTTTGGCAGTAAAGGCTTCGATGCCGGTGGCGAATGGAACTTCGGCGTACAGATGGAAACCTGGTTCTGACCGGGCGGCCCCGGATACCGGGGCCAGAGATCAGGATGGATGAAAACATAACAAGATTGAGGTGTGTATGGACTATGTAAAAATATCGCGGGCATTGCTGCCCCTGCTGGGTGGTAAAGAGAACATCGCCAGCGCTGCTCACTGTGCCACCCGGCTGCGGCTGGTGCTGGCGGATGATGAAAAAGCGGACACCACCGCGATTGGCCGGATTGAGGGCGTTAAAGGCTGCTTCCGCAATGCGGGACAGCTTCAGGTTATCTTCGGCACCGGTGTGGTGAACAAGGTCTATGCTGCCTTTATCGCCGAGGCGGGCATCAGTGAATCGAGCAAATCTGAGGCCGCTGATATAGCTGCACGCAAGCTCAACCCTTTCCAGCGTATCGCCCGCCTGTTGTCGAACATCTTTGTGCCGATCATTCCGGCGATTGTGGCATCGGGTCTTTTGATGGGCCTGCTGGGGATGGTCAAAACTTATGGCTGGGTCAATCCGGAAAATGCGCTCTATATCATGCTGGATATGTGCAGCTCGGCGGCCTTTATTATTCTGCCGATCCTGATTGGCTTTACTGCTGCCCGCGAGTTTGGTGGTAACCCGTTTCTTGGTGCGACACTGGGCGGCATTCTCACTCATCCGGCGCTGACCAACGCCTGGGGCGTCGCCGCCGGTTTCCACACCATGAACTTCTTCGGCATTGAAGTGGCGATGATTGGCTATCAGGGTACGGTGTTCCCGGTGCTGCTGGCGGTGTGGTTTATGAGCATGCTGGAAAAGCAGCTGCGTCGGGTTATCCCGGATGCGCTGGATCTGATCCTGACCCCGTTCCTGACGGTAATTATCTCCGGCTTTATCGCGCTGCTGATTATCGGTCCGGCGGGTCGTATGCTGGGTGATGGCATCTCCTTTATTCTCAGCACGCTGATTGCTCACGCCGGCTGGCTGGCGGGACTGGTGTTTGGTGGACTCTATTCGGTGATTGTGATTACCGGTGTCCATCACAGCTTCCACGCTATCGAAGCCGGACTGCTGGGGAATCCTTCCATCGGTGTGAACTTCCTGCTACCTATCTGGGCGATGGCGAACGTGGCCCAGGGCGGTGCCTGTCTGGCCGTATGGTTTAAAACCCGCGATGCGAAGATCAAAGCGATTTCGCTGCCTTCAGCGTTTTCCGCGCTGCTGGGAATTACCGAAGCGGCTATCTTTGGTATTAACCTGCGGTTTATGAAACCCTTTATCGCCGGATTAGTCGGTGGCGCGCTGGGCGGTGCCTGGGTGGTGTCGGTCCATGTTTATATGACCGCGGTCGGGCTGACCGGTCTGCCGGGCATGGCGATTGTCCAGGCTGGCTCTCTGCTCAACTATGTCATCGGTATGGCAATCGCGTTCACCACTGCGTTTGTGATCTCTTACCTGCTTAAATACAAAACGGATTCTGAATAATGGCCTCATCAACACGTCTTGCCGCCATTCTGCAGGCGGTGATGCAGGGTATGCCAAAGGCGCTCAGCGACAGCCACTATCCCGGCTGGCATCTGGCGCCGGTTACCGGGCTGCTTAATGATCCCAACGGCTTCATCCATTTTGACGGTCACTATCATCTCTTCTACCAGTGGAACGCGCTGGGCTGCGCGCATCAGCACAAATGCTGGGGACACTGGCGCTCAGCCGATCTGCTGCACTGGGCGCATCAGCCCATCGCCCTGATGCCGGACGAGGAGTATGACCGTAGCGGCTGCTACTCCGGCAGCGCGGTAGACGACAACGGTCGGCTGACGCTGATCTACACCGGCAATGTGAAGTTTGATGATGGCTCGCGCACGGCGTGGCAGTGCCTGGCACAGCAGAACAACGCGGGCGGTTTTGACAAACTCGGCCCGGTTATCGCCGTGCCGGAGGGATACACCGGTCACGTTCGCGATCCCAAAGTGTGGCGTCATGAAGATCACTGGTACATGGTGCTGGCCGCGCAGAATACCCAGCTGCAGGGCAGGGTGCTGCTGTTGCGTTCTGATCATCTGCGCGAGTGGCAGAATCTCGGCGAGATTGCAGGCAGCGAACTGGGCGGGCTGGGCGCCGCGGGCTATATGTGGGAGTGCCCGGATATGTTCACCCTCGGTGACAGCACCTATCTGATCTGCTGTCCGCAGGGTGTTGTGCCTGAAGAGAAGCGCTATCTGAACAGTCACGCCTGCGCCTGGCTGAGTGGCTCGCTGGATTATCAGCAGCCTGCATACCTGCATGGCCCGCTGAACGAAATGGATGCCGGATTTGAATTCTATGCACCACAAACCACACTGGCCGCGGATGGCCGGCGTCTGCTGGTGGGCTGGATGGGAACGCCAGACGGTGAAGAGATGGCCCAGCCCACCGTCGCACAGGGCTGGATCCATCAGATGACCTGTGTGCGCGAGCTGAGCTCACGCAATGGGCGGCTCTTTCAGCAGCCCGTTGCGGAACTGCAGGCGTTGAGGCAGGAAGAGCAGTACTATCAGGGCCGCGCCGATGACGCGCCGCCGATCGCTGCACAGCGGCTGGAGCTGGAGCTGGAGAGCCTGGGTGATATAGAACTCAATTTCGCCGATACGCTGATCCTGACGTGGCAGCAGAATGAACTGCGGCTTGCCCGTCGCAGCCTGGTGTCGGGTCAATGGAGCTATCGTTACTGGACAGGGGCTGCGCGCCGGTTGCAGATCCTGTGTGACCACTCCAGCGTTGAGATATTTATCAACGACGGGGAAGGGGTGATGAGCAGCCGTTATTTCCCGGACCATCCGGCGCTGCTAACCCTGCGCGGCCGCGCAGAACTGCAGGCCCGCTACTGGTCGTTACGTCGCTGCATGGTAGAATAACCCCTTGTTTCACTAACCGATGCCTTGTCGTGAGAAAAACTAAACGCGTTACCATCAGTGACATCGCCGGACTGGCTGGGGTTTCAAAAGCCACTGCCAGCCTGGTGCTCAACGGGCGTGGCGAAGAGCTACGGGTGGCAAAGGAGACGCGTGAGCGGGTTCTGACACTGGCCCGGGAACACCATTATCAGCCCAGCATTCACGCCCGGATGCTGCATGACGCCCGCAGTCATACGCTGGGGCTGGTGGTGCCGGAAATCACTAACCACGGCTTTGCGGCCTTTTCCCATGCGCTGGAAAATCTCTGTCGCGCGGCCGGTCTGCAACTGCTGATCTCCTGCACCGATGAAAATGCCGGTCAGGAGATGGCCGTGGTCAATAACCTGGTAGCGCGTCAGGTCGACGGGCTGATTGTCGCCTCCAGTATGCTGAGCGACAGCGACTATGTCAGCCTCAGCGAACAGCTGCCGGTGCTGCTATTTGACCGCCACATGAACAATACGAAGCTGCCCTGGGTCATCACCGACTCCGTGACGCCTACCGCTGAGCTGGTTGAAAAGCTGGCGCGCACCTGTCCGGAGGAGGTTTACTTTCTTGGCGGACAGTCTGACCTCTCCCCGACCCAGGATCGTCTGGCGGGGTTCAGGCAGGGTCTTGCGCGTGCAGGCGTGACGCTGCAGCCGGAGTGGATTATTCAGGGTAACTACCATCCCGGCAGTGGCTATGAGATGTTCGCCGCGCTCTGTCGCCGGCTGGGACGCCCCCCTAAAGCGATGTTCACCGCCGCCTGCGGTCTGCTGGAGGGGGTACTGCGCTACATGAGCGAGCATAACCTGCTGACCAGCGACATCCGCATTGCCAGTTTCGATGATCACTATCTCTATGATTCACTCTCCATTCCGGTCGACACGGTTGAGCAGAATGTCCCGGCACTCGCGCAGGCCTGCTTTTCAATGCTGACCACCATGATCGCGGGTGAGGATCCCGCTGACAGTCAGCTTATCCTGCCCGCCACGCTGCGGCTGCGCGGTTAACCGCCTGGCGCTTCAGGGCAGGCGTTCAGTGCCTTACCATTCAACCGGCAGGGCGCTCACGCCGCGCAGATTGGCTCTGTGGTTGCGGCGAATGCCAGCTGTCACGGGCCGCATCTCTGGCAATCGGGTCAGTAATACTTCCAGCGCCACCTCCATTTCCGCCAGTGCCAGCCGGTAGCCCATACAGTGATGTATCCCGCCACCGAAAGCCAGACAGCGCCCCTCATGACGCCGGATATTCAGCCGTTCCGGAGAGGTAAATACCAGCGGGTCGTGATTGGCTGCACCAAGGCTAAGGAAGAAGCGGGTTCCGGACGGGATTAGCTCTCCTGCCACCTCTATCTCTTCCTGAGTCGTGCGGTAAAGCATCTGGACCGAACTGTCGTAACGCAGGCATTCCTCTATGGCATCGGGTATCAGCGCATGATTCTGTTTCAGGCTCACAAGTTCCTGCGGATGAGCATGCAGGGCCAGAATGGTGTTGCACAGCATGTTTGACGTTGTTTCATGACCGGCAAGAAACAGCAGTATCACATTGGCGATGATCTCATCGTGATCCAGCCGGTCGTCGTCACTGCCGCTGCGCAGAAAAAGTGACACCAGATCACTGGCGGTGCTGTTATGGCGGGAGACGATCACTGCACTGAAGTAATTTTCCAGCACGGCAAAAGCTTCAGCGGCTTTCAGCAAATCCGCCTGGCTGATTTGTGGATCGAAAACCCTGACCAGCGCAGAGGTAAGGCGACCCAGTTCTGGTGCATCAGATTCTGAGACATCCAGCATCCGGCAGATAATGTGCACCGGTAGCGGAAAAGCGAAGGCCTGAGCCAGATCGCAGGCACGACGGCCTTCCAGTGCATCAACCAGTTCGTTGGCTATCGTCAGCGCCATCTCACGGAGGGATTTAATCTCCCGGGCGCTGAACGCCTTCATAACCAGCCCTCTTAACCGGTTATGATCGGGTGGATTCAGCACCAGAAACATTCTGCTGATCCCCTGAAACAGTGGCATATCGGCGGCGGCATCACCAAATCTTAGCCTGACACTTTCCATGTAATTCTTACCGACCCGCCGATCGTTCAGAAGGGCATCCACCACCGCGTGACTGCCGCTGATGATGATCTTATCTCCGGCAGGGATAAGCGGTCCCTGCTGATGCAGTTTTCGATAAAGGGGAAAGGGATCGTCAGAGTAGTCGGGGTTCATAAGTTCATGAAGCTGCATAGCGTACTCCGCTGATAGAGGATTAGTGCTGGCGCTGAATGCGTGAGAGGGAAGCGAACAGGCTGTTTTTATCACTTTCACTGAGGTGAGGTGCCGTGAGTTGTGACATCAGAAATTCTTTGTCCTCCTGCGAGAAGGCGCCGGTCATCAGGCGCTGGCTGATCGCCGTCAGGAGCTGGGTATCCAGCTGCTGTATCTGCTGTCTGGTCTCGGTCAGATCCCTGACAGGAACTGCGCTGTCCGGTACTGAGAGCCAGTCAGCCCGATAGCGATACTGGATCGCCTTGCTGGCGTTCATCAAAGCGTGAACAAACGGCTCCACGGAGTGGGGTTCAAGCCCGGCCTGTTGTGCGTTTTTCAGCATATTATCCAGCACCACCTGTTCCCGTGGCAGATCCTCAATAGGTAAATGATGCAGTGCTTTATAACCCGCCACCGCTTTCATCACCTGCATCCGTTCATTGAGCGCGGAAGAGAGTGATCCAAGAGAAACAGATGAAACCGAACCTGCAAAAACGTTACTGCACATAAACAGTGAAGAGAAAAAAATTGCCACAAAGTGCGTCATTTGCCTGCTCCATAAATGAAAACTGGCACTAATTTACGCATGAAAAAATAACTCAGTGTGATTATTTTGTTTTCAAAATGTGAACAGAGGCCTGCGCCAGCATGATATGGGCATGTTGTTAATTTAAAGCCGGTTTTTCGCCTTTATTTCATGAAAGCTTCATATTGTTATGCCATTCTTCCCGGTTGATTTCAGCCTGGTCAGGCCGTTACCGGCTATCATAATTCGATTAAGAGCGTCCGGCGTTTGATGGGAACATCTGCGAAGATAAACTGAGGTTTAGCAGGGCGGCACAGCCGCCCGGATCGGGTTTTGCGGAGTCAGGACAGATCTGTTATCAGGGAACGAACACGGCACGAACGCAGCCATCTTCTTTATGTTTAAACATCTCATAGCCCCGCGGCGCCTCTTCCAGCGGAAAGCGATGCGTCGCCATGAAAGCCGGGTTCAGTTCATTTCGGGCAACATGTTCAAGCAGACGGTGCATGTAGCGTTGCCCATGCTGCTGGGCGGTACGAATGGTCAGACTCTTATTGATCATCAGCCCCAGCGGAAACTTATCCATGACGCCGTACACCCCCAGAATGGCGATGTTGCCGCCTTTACGGCAGGCATACATTGCCTGCCGCAATGCTGCACCCACATCCGTTTCAAGATGCAGCATCTGTTTGGTCTTGTCGTAGACCTGACTTAATCCCTCGCCACGTGCTTCCATACCAACAGCATCAATACAGCTGTCCGGACCGCGTCCGCCGGTTAACTCCAGCAGCGCTTCGTTGATATCGACCTCCGTGTAATCCAGCGTGATGCTGCCGGCGTAGTCGCGCGCCATCGCCAGTCGCTCCGGATAGCGATCGATACCGATGACCTGATGAGCCCCCATCAACCATGCGCTTTGCTGTGCCATGAGGCCGACGCCGCCACAGCCCCAGACCACCACCGTGTCACCAGGATGAATATTACAGAAATCGGCGCCCATGTAACCGGTGGGCGTCGCATCGGAGAGGAACAGCGCCTGTTCATCCGTTACGCCCTCAGGGATAACGAAGCAATCATTGTCCGCAAAGGGCACGCGAACATATTCTGCATGTGAGCCAGCATAACCACCAAACGTGTGACTGTAAGCGTATATGCCACCGGTCGCGTGACCCAGCGCCATCTCTCCTTTCTCCCACTGCGGATGGGTATTGTCACAACAGGAGGGCAACTGATGCTGGCAATACCAGCAGGAACCACATGAGATAAAGGAGGGCACCACCACCCGATCACCGCGTCGGATATTGTTGACCGCGCTGCCGACCTCCACCACTTCTCCCATGAATTCATGCCCCAGGATGTCGCCTTCCCGCATACCCGGAATCAGGCCATCAATAACGTGCAGATCGGAACCGCAGGTGGTGGTGAGCCTGACGCGAATAATCGCATCATGAGGATTGAGCAGACCAGGATCGGCCACAGTTTCAACGCTTAAATCGTTGACGCCATTCCAGCAGAGTGCGCGCATTTATTTCTCCTTATCCTGACGTCCAGCATGACGACCCGCAGGCTGCCCCTGCAGCGTGGGGATTTCACCGGTCTCAGCCAGACTCTTAAAGCGATGTAACGCTTTGCTGGCCACCTCTTTCGGCAACAGATCAAATAACGTCGTCACCTTTTTTCCAAGTGCGCCACCCGGCGGGGTGAAATGCAGCGTCAGAGCCAGTTCAGTACCCCATTCACCCGGGGCAGGGCGAAGACGCAGTTCACCTTCGTTAGGAATGTCAGCACCTTCCAGCGAGCGCCAGACAATAAGTTCGCCTGGCTGCGCTTCAACAATGCGGGTTTCCCAGCGGTAGTGCTTACCAAATGGGCCCTCAATTTCCCAGTGCGCATCGCTTTTATTAACCGGTTTCACGCTGGCAAAGTGGCTCATAATGCGGGGCAGGGTATCGGGCTCAAGCCACAGGGCAAAAAGCTCAGTGGCGGGCAGGCCGACAGTAATCCAGCGCCGCAGTGTCAGGGTATTATCACTGGCGGTTGTCTGAGATGTTGTTGTCAAAACGTCCTCCGATAGCTCTCACAGCGGAACGAAAATCATTCAATCTGAGTTAAGAACAGCTAGCGGAATTTTGCGAGCGAAGCCGTGCCCTTCGGCGAATATCAGCGGTGCCAGAAGGCATGCCGTTCAGGGTTCAGGTATAATATGTTCCGCGAGTGTGGCCGTTTTTTAGCAGCAAAACGAGGTAGATATGTCTGTATCTGAAGCGACTACCGGTAGTAAAAGTGTCGCGGAGTTAGTTGAGAGCCTGGAAAAACAGGTGGCAAGACGTTCAGACACGAACTGGCACGAGGGTCTGAAAAGCAGCACTAAAATCGCACTGGAAAAAATTAATGGTGCGTTTGATGCAAAGTGGATCAGCGCAGACGAGAGCCTGAGCCTGAAGCAGCGCGTTTACAGCGTGCAGGATAAGTTGATTGAGTTGGCTTTATGGTGATTTAAATTGTTCGTCGGCCCGCACGTAAATCAGCAGGTGTAAAAAACTGATATTTCAGCACGCAGCGTCGTCCGGCATTTTGCGCACTTCGCAGTGAAGGAGTGTTGCCGGGCAGAATGGTACCGGTCAGCAGCGCCTTCTCACCATAATGATGATGAAGCTGTTGCAGCAAACGCTGCTGAGCGCGCGCGGCGAGTCCACGGCCCTGATAAGGGGGCATAATCACTTCATCCATAATCTGAAACCCCTCAATAAAGGTCAGTCGACGGGGGACACAAATCATCAGCCCTGCCACTATGCCTTGCCAGACAATCAGAAACACATGTCCCGCGGCGATATCCTCCCGTAATTCCTGCCTGCTGGTTGCCAGTAGCTGATCGCGCAGATGCGGCAGCGTGTGCCAGCTGGCACGATAGGCGCGGTTAATCGCCGCGATACAGGCGGGATAATCTTTCCGGCAGGCGGCTACCAGTGAAATAGCCTCGTCGACAGGAACAGAAAGTGAAGCCAGGTCGCTGAGGAAAAGCAGTTGATCGGTTATACCGATGTCAGGATAAGTTGCAGGCAACAGGATACGCAGCTTTAGCGGCTTCAGGGGCTGCCAGGCCTGCATAATGGCGGTAGCGACCCTGTAATCAATGATGCCGTCACGTGCAACAACCTCAATAAAGGGTTGTGCAGGATCGCCACCGAGATAGCGTGGCCCTGTGAGATAACGCTGTCCGTGTATCGTCAGTTCACGCTGCAAAAATGTGTGCTGGGGCAGGCCGGTTTCACGCCATGGAAAGGCGGCGGAAAAGTGATGATCGTGGCATCGTGTCTGCTGCTGTGCCAGCCAGCTGGCAAGCCAGTCGCTGAGACGTTCAGATGAGACAGGAACAGTACGGTAGAGCGATACCATATAATCCAGCATAAGATTCCTTATTGCCCATTGCCCGCCGTCAGTAATCTCCTGCCTCTCTCCGCATTACATCCAAACCGTTACGGATTGCAGATGAGGCTGGTGAGAGTGTAAACGATGTGCTCTGTTTATGACCATCTCAACCTGTCAGCCAGCCCCATTACATCCTCTCTGGATGATGGCTCTGAACCTGCCAGACGGTTCAATGCTGGCAATGTGAGCATCCTCTGTAAAGGTTTATTGCCGCCGCCTTCTGGGCTGAATGAAAAGCATGAGTAACAATCTAGTCTGGTCTGACTGGATTTTCGCATACATGGTCAAATTAATTGATGAAATAAAGCAGAGTTGCCCAAAAAATTAAACAGGAAATAGATACGCATTTTTTGCGTAAATATTACGAAATCAGATAACCGGCAGCAGATAAATAGATTATGCTAAATAGGTTTTTTAATAATTATAAAATGTCCGATCTTTTTAACACCCGGGGGTTACATGGTTCATATTGATTTATGCACCAAACAGGGCGTGATGAAAGCTTATGCTTTTCAGACGCCTATGCAGGCGATGACCCTGCTGGAAAAAATTAAAGATGATGAGTTTCAGTGGTTTAATCTGGAGTGGGATGAGCATCGCTTTACCTGCCCGCATCATTTTATTAAACGACTCAGCAGCCGTTCTTATATTAAATCGTTCTGGCGTTAAATTCGATAAAAAGGATAAGGCCGATGAATTATTGCTTATTGCTGACGCGGATTTAATTTAACTATTCTAAGCTTATTCCGAACGTAATGATAAACGGGGCAGAACTGCCCCGTTATTTTCAGCAACCGGATGGGGTTGTTATCACGGTCAGCGATAATAATAGCGCGTCATCTGCACTGATCCCGGCCTGCTCAGTATCATTATTACTGCTTAATGATTTTCTGCTGTTGCTTATCAGGGCTATCGAAACGCTAAACAATCCTTTCCTTTATGCAGAGCTGGACGGTTGTGGGCTGCGCCCGGCAATGCGCCGTGATCCTGTGTAAATCATCTTCTGTTCTCCCCTTGACGTGAAACGTCTACTGTTACACTCAAATGACACTTAATCCGGATCCCGACTGCAATGCCCCATGAAAAAATGCGCCTTCGCTCGCTGCTGACTTTGCTTTCCATCGGAGGCGTCATTCTGACCTCCGGTCTGCTGCTGAGTGCGCTGCTGCTGTTTCAGAAGGCCAATATCGAAGACAGTCTGCTTGAAGGGAACATTGCCTATGCCCGCAAACTGGCCGATACCACCGATCGCTACCTGGCGACAGCGCAACGTGAACTGGCCTGGAGTGCGTCGCAGATCAAGGGGCTCAGTGATATTAAACGACTCGAAGGAGAGAGCGATCGCCTGCGAATGCAGTCGGGCTTTTTCAACTCGGTGGTGGTGGTCAATCATGATGCCATCATTGCTGCAACTTCCCCCGATAGTCTGAATCTCATTGGCGTGAAGTTGCACTCGGCGGCCAGCCTGCAGGCCATAGCGACCCAAAAGCCTTTTATCTCAGCTCCTTTTACCTCTGCTGCCGGTAACTATGTGGTGTTTTTATCACAACCTCTGTTCAGCAAAGATGGCCGCTATCTGGGCTACATTGGCGGGACTATTTATCTCAAGAAACAGAGCATGCTGAGCGAGATCCTGAGCCAGCATTTTTATACCAATGGGTCAACGGTTAGCGTGGTCAGCAATGAAGGGCTGATTATTTTCAGTCATGACGCGGCGCGCGTCGGGACAAAGATGCTGCTGAGTCTGGCACTGCAGAAACGGCTCGCCACGACGGAAAGCGGGCATTTCACGCTGGAGAGTGAGGGACAGCACTATCTGACCGGCTATGGCACACTGCATAAAACCGGCTGGAACGTTTTTATTACCGGCACTTCTGAAACGGTCAGGCAAATTCTGATGCGCACAGCAGAAAGCGCTGTCTGGTTCGTTCTGGGTATTATCGCCATGACAGCGGCCATTATGGCCTTTATGGCCGGTCGGATCGCCTCTCCACTGGAAAAGCTGGCGGACAGAGTGCGCGATGGCGGCAGCGAAGCTCAGGCGGAATCTCTCGCCACGGTCAAAACCTGGTATTACGAGGCTGACCGGCTCAAAGAAGCCGTGCAGGCGCATCGCCACGCCGTTGCGGGTCACCTTGCTGCGCTAAACGATGAGGCGATGACCGATCCGCTGACCGGGCTCTGTAACCGACGCGGATTTTCGGCGCTGGCGGCGCAGTCAGACAGCGAACATGAACAATGTGTCATCGCCATTGATATTGACCATTTTAAGAAGATAAACGACTGGTACGGGCATGATGCGGGTGATGCGGTTCTGGTGAGCCTGGCAGCGTTGCTGCGTCAGGCCTGTCGTAATGACGATATCGTCAGCCGGTTTGGCGGCGAGGAGTTTATTCTGCTGCTGCCGCACACCACGCTGGCTGATGCTGCCCGCACCGCGGAACGCATCCGTGAGACCGTCAATGCCACCACCTTTCCGTTTGCCGGAACGATGACGATATCAGCCGGAGTGGCTTCACGGAGTGATCAGGATAGCGAGCGCGACTCTCTGCTGCGGCGTGCCGATGAAGCGCTTTACGAAGCAAAAGCCGCCGGGCGTAATACCGTCATCATTGCCGGGTCTGAGGGGTTCAGCGCGTCTGAGTCGGCCGGGTAAGATTCCGGGGAGGCTGGGACACGCTCAGCACTTACTGCGTAACCGCCAGCCGAGCCACTCATCCAGCGCCGCTTCCGGCAGCGGCCTGGAGTAGAAAAAGCCCTGCGCCTGGTCGCAGCCGAACTCGGTGAGCGCCGTGACAGTTTCCTCATTCTCCACGCCTTCAGCCAGTACCATGTAATCGAGATCTTTAAGCATCTCAATAATACTGCGGGCGATGACGCGCGATGCGGTGTCAGATGAAATTTCGCTGATCAGCGAACGGTCCAGCTTGATTACGTCCAGTGGCATGCGTCGCAGATAACTGATGTTGCTGTAGCCCGTACCAAAGTCATCCAGTGAAATACCGAATCCACGAAGTTTCAGCATCTCCAGCCCCCGCATTGCGGTTGCGCTCTCCAGAATCCGTTCCGTCTCCAGACACTCAATGCCCAGCAGCGAAACCGGGAGCTTCGCCCTGATCATCTGCTCTTCCAGCTCGTCGGCAAAACCGTCACGGGAAAAGTCGCTGCTGCTGACGTTAATGGTGATGGGCAGCTGAATATAGCTGTTGCGCAGTCGGGAAAGCCGGGCGATGGCGTGCTCTGTCACCCAGGTGGTCAGCTCGCTGAGCAGCTCGGTTTGCACCGCAAAGGGTAAAAACTGTGCAGGAGACAGTTCGCCGCGCTGCGGATGCTGCCAGCGGATCAGAGCCTCCAGTCCAATCGGCTTGCCGCTCTGCAGACAGATTTTAGGCTGATACGCCAGCCACAATCCCTTATCCTCGCGTATTGCGATGGCCAGGTCATGCATCAGGGTGAAATCCTGCGTATGGCGTGTATCAGTGGCCTCACTGAAAGGCATCGAGGCAACGTCGCGGGTAATGGCCTCATGCAGCGCGCTGACTGCCCGCCGCAGGATCTCCTGGGCGGGTATCTTCCCGGTGTTGAAACTCACCTCACCGGTATGTGTCATCAGTGCAACCGACAGCCCATCGCCGAGATCCGCGCTGATCCCGGCCAGCTTATTTGCCACCCAGTTGGCAGTAAGTCTGCTCTCCTGACGTGTCAGCAGGGCAAAGCGCCCTGTGGCTACGGTGTAGAGCATCTCTCCCGGCGCAGGCCTCAGGCGCAGCGGCAGCAGTGTCGCCACATCTTTCAACAGGCTTTCAACCGGCCCCATGCCCATTGAGCGCGCAAGCTCGTAGGCGCGCGGCATATCAATACAGTCAATCAGCACCAGCCGCCGTGGCGTGGTGTCACCGGAGGCGGCAAGAAATTGCAGGTCGCGGATCAGACGCTGGCGGTTGGGCAGGCCGGTTACCGGGTCGGCAAAGCCAGCCGAGTACCAGGCCTCAAGAAATGACATCACCAGTGCCGCCAGCATCTTCAGCATTGCGATCTGATCCGCATTAAAGGGATGAGGTACGGTGTCGGTTACGCACAGCGTACCCAGTATCAGACCTGTACTGCTTTTAAGTGGCACGCCGGCATAAAAGCGGATAAAAGGCGCGCCAACAATCAGCGGATGTGCAGCAAAGCGGTTATCAAGCAACGTATCGGGCACTACCACGGTGCTGTCACTGTCCACTGCGTGCCGGCAGAGCGAGTCCTGCCGGGAGGAGTGAGTGAGTGTGAAATTGTGCGCGGCCTTAACATGCTGCATCTCATCATCCAGTACGGAGATAAAGCTGCCGGGAATGCCGAGTGCCTGGCTGGCCAGCCGGACGAACTGTCGCAACACATCATCACGACTTTCGTCGTTACTGCGTAGCGCGTGCAGTGTTCGCGTGCGGCAATCGTCGCCGCCGCTAAGGCTCATAAGCATGGATTCCTCCGCGCCGGCTGGTTACGGCGCGAAATTAAACAGAAAAATTGAAGGATATGATGCCATGACTACAGGCAAATTCTGCAAAAAGAAAGAGTCATGACCATTTATTTTTTATCACACTGCACGCCACTGCTGGTCAGAATAGCAAATCCCTTTTCTTTAACGAAATATTTTAGCGATTAAGATTCTATTATTTTGTCGTTAAAAACTTTTAATTTCTTAAATATCCTGCCAGTATAAAGAGCATAAACATAGTGCGCTATATAATAATGCATTAAAGTAGATGACATAACTTATTTTTGCTTAATTTTAACTACACCAATAACAACATCGGGGAAACCTCATGAATTCACTCAGGCATTTCACTATCCGCCGCGTTGTGCTGTGGATGATGATCGTCTCACTGGGCATCGTCGTGCTGGCAGGCGGCTACAGCAGCCAGGTAGTGCGCGATATCTTTCGTCAAACCGATCGTTCTGCCGTTCTGACGCAGCAGCTGAGCTTTCTGGCGCACAGCGCTATTGTCATGCAGAGCGGTACGCCAGCCGATAAAAACACACTCGTCGCCTCAATCCCGGCCGATGCTGACTGGGATAACTTCCGCGCGGCACTCACAACAACCCCCTCATCATACGCAACGTTTGCACGTGTGCAGCTGGACAAGGTGACGCAGCAGCTGGCCCGGAATCAGGCACCCCTGAAGGCTGACCGGCATCGGCTTGAGGGTGTTCTGCTGGCAGCACTGCTGGCAGCAGTGGCGTTGCTGCTGTTTTGCGACCGCTATCTGGTCGTCCATCTGGTGCGTCCGGTAGGTAAAATTCGCGGTCATTTAAAAATTATTGCCGATGGCGATCTGACACGCGAGCCGGAAGATCTGGGGCGCAACTGTGTCGGACAACTGGTGCCGCTGGTCAAAGAGATGCAGCACAGTCTGTTGCAGACGGTCAGCGCTATCCGTGACAACGCAGCCATTCTTCATCGTGAAGCGGGCGCCATCGCAGCGGGTAATGCCGATCTCTCCGACCGGACATCCACTCAGGCTGCTGCACTGGAGCAGACCGCAGCCAGCATGGAGGAGATCACTGTCACCGTGCGTCACAATGCACAGAATGCCCGGGAGGCACGTGAACTGGCTGCCAGCACCACGGATACGACTCAGCAGGGCGTGGAACTGGTTCAGTTGGTATCTACAGCTATTACCAGCATCGCTCAGGGGTCAGAAAAAATCCGTCAGTTCACCACAACTATTAATGGTATAGCGTTTCAGACCAACATTCTGGCGTTAAACGCCGCTGTAGAAGCCGCCCGTGCGGGTGAACAGGGCCGCGGCTTCGCGGTGGTCGCCAGTGAGGTTCGTTCACTGGCGCAGCGAAGTGCTGCTGCCTCTAAAGAGATCGAAGAGCTGATTGCCGATACCGTGGCTCGCGTCGATGATGGTCGGCGGGCGGCTGAGAGTGCAGGAACCACTATGGAGGCCGTGCTGCGCGGCGTCGGCGGCGTGAATGAACTGATAGGACAGATTGCGCTGGCCTCGGATGAGCAGAGCAAAGGGATTGCCCAGGTTACGGTCGCCGTTGCAGAACTTGATCGCGTAACGCAGCAGAATGCGACACTGGTTCAGCAGGTTTCGGCGACAGCAGGCAGTCTCAGTGAACAGACCGAAACGCTGGGCAGCGTGATTACGCGCTTTACCCTGCCGCATCACCCTCTTGCCGTAGAGACTAAACGCGTCACGCCTGCTGAAAAAGGCGGCTTGACAACGTTTGCTCAGGCATAACCTGAACGTATATTTTCTGAACTGTAGATAATCTCTGTACGGGACGGAATAAGATTAGCGTTCGCTCTTTTTAAAAGAGGAATGAAAGGGTCATTTTTTGTGACTGTGGTTGACGTTGATCATCATTCGATCAACGCCACCATTCAGAATGACAATGACTATTCTCAGCGGTGAAAAAATTATCCGGGCAGCGATTTAAAAATAATTCGGGTTATTTTGTCTGTTTTTACTGGTGCGTTATGCTTTCCTGATAAGTGTAAAACGCCGGGCGTTTAAACTTAACTCAAATTTATGTTTTGGCCGCAGGGGTGTTCTTCCGCCCGGCCATCTCGCCGGGGCACCGTATGCGGAGCGTTTATATGGGAAATCAGATTTTACAGCGGCCTGTCGCTGTCCAGCACAACGTGCGTGAACTGCGCCTTGCGGCCGGTCTCTCTCAGGAGATTGCAGCCGAGCGTTTCGATCTTAGCCAGCGTGTCTGGCAGACCAAAGAAGCATCGAAAAATCCTGCGCTGCTAAGCCAGGGAGAATATGAACTGCTGATGCTGCTCGCCGGAGAGCATCCGCACTATAAACTGGTACCAAAGCTGAAAAAGTAAGGCGCTCAGCCTCTGTTTTCTCTTAAGTAAAGTCATGTCGGGCCGATATAAAGAGCTAAGCGAGGCGCATTACCGCCCGTCTGATATGCTCTGGCCAGATAATCCTGGGCGGTCCGCCGCACCCTCTCTGGCAGGCATAGCGTGTTAACTGATGCCTCTCTGTCTGCGGTGTCAGCTTTATCGGGCTCTGCGTGGCAACCTGTTGCTGCAGAGTTCACTGACGGGCCTTTCTTCCGGCAGCGGGTCGGCAGCGAACTCTGCGCGTTCTGTCTGATTGAACGTGTCCTCTTTATGCTGTGTCATGCCAGCCACAGCAGATAACATCAGAGGGGAGTTACGCTGAAACGTCCAGTTTATCACGATGCCGAGGCGGCTCGCCTCGACGCACTTAAGCAGTATCATCTGATGGATTCACCGCCGACCGATGCGCTGGATCGCCTCACTACGCTTGCCGCGCGGCTGTTTCGGGTGCCGGTCGCTTTTGTCTCACTTATCGACGAAAAGCGGCAGTTCTTTGCCTCCCGTTACGGTTTAAATATTTCAGGTACGGCGCGCAATGTCGCCTTCTGCCACCATACCCTGGCACAGGGCGATATCCTCTGCGTGCCCGATACGCTGAAAGATCCGCGCTTCCGCGACAGTCCGCTGGTTCACGGTTACCCCTTTATCCGCTTTTACGCGGGGATCCCGCTTTCGACCCCGGATGGGCATCACATTGGCACGGTCTGCCTGACCGACAGTCATCCGCGTGAGCCGTTAACCGCAGAGGATCGAAAGCATCTGACCGATATTGCTGCCCTGGTGATGGATCGCATGGAGATGCATCGTCTGGAGTTATTGCGCTACACCAGCCAGCAGAGGCTTCAGGCGATCTCATCCACTTCTCCTGACGCCATTGTCTGCACCGACCTTCGGCGTGGCATAACCTTCTGGAACCCGGCCGCCACCGCGCTGTTCGGCTACAGCGCAGAGGAGATGAGCGGACAGTATATCAGCGAGCTGATCCCGGCTCGCTGCCAGACTGACTACCGTAATGAACTGGTCCGTATTACCTCTGACGAAGCGGCTATCTCGCACCCACGCTCTTTGCAGATATGGGGTGTCACGCGTGAAGGTCGCGAATTTCCGGCAGAGGTCTCTTTTTCGGGCTGGCGTGAAGAGGGCGAGCGGCTGGTGGGCATGATCATCCGCGATGTCACGGCCCGCTATGAGAGTGAGGCGCGGCTCTGTGAGCTGGCCTCACTGGATATGCTGACACGTCTCGCCAGCCGTAGCGCGTTTATGGATCAGGTGGGCCAGCTGACCAGGGCGGGCGTCCCCTATACGTTACTGATGACCGATCTCGATGGTTTTAAAGAGGTTAACGATACGCTGGGGCATGCTGCAGGCGATGCGTTGTTGTGTCACGTTGCTGAACAGATTCGTGCGGTCTGCGCCAGTGCCGTGACGGCTGCGCGCCTGGGGGGTGATGAATTTGTGATCCTGTTAGCGGGCGGCAGCGCAGAGGCCGCGATCACGGCGGAAAAACTGATTGCGGCTGTTCAGACGCCGTTCCGCTATCACGACTCGCCGGTTGTGGTCGGCGCCAGCACCGGCATCGCCTCCTACCCGGAGCACGGCAGGGATCCCTCTTCGGTGATGTCCGCCGCTGATCTGGCACTCTACCGCGCCAAAGCGTCGGGTAAAGGCTGCAGTATGCTTTTTATGCCCGCGTTTCGTGAAGCGGAGCAGCAGCAGCGCCGCTTTGAGCGCGAACTGGAAACGGCGGTGCGGCAGCAGCAGTTCACTCTTTACTATCAGCCCCGCTACGACGTTGAAAGCGGAAAGCTTATTGGCTGCGAGACGCTGGTGCGCTGGCAGCATCCGACCCGCGGGCTGCTGTTGCCGGCTGAATTTATCGGCATGCTGGTTAAAAGTCCGCTTTCAGTCACGCTGGGTGAATGGATCATCCGCAGTGCTCTGGCACAGGTCCGGCAGTGGCAGGTTAGCTCTCCTCAGCTTCGCGTCAGCATCAACCTGTTTCCGCGCCAGCTGGCAGGGAACAGCCTGGAGACGGTGATACGTGAGAGTGCCGGAGGCGATGCCGGTTTTGTTGAGCTGGAAGTGGATGAGCCACTGCTGGCCGTGCTGATGCAGGATATGCCGGTTCAGGTTGACGCCGTACGCCGTACGGGAGCCTCGTTCGTTATCGATCATTACGGGCGTACGCTGGGGGCCATTAATCTGCTGCGCTATAGCGTTGTGACGGGTTTTAAAATCGATAAGTCGATGACGCACGAGCTGGATTCCAGCATGCGGGTGCGTATGATGTTCCGGGCAATTAGCGCGCTCGGCAAAAGCCTGGGTATCCGGGTGGCCGCCGAAGGGGTGGAAAACAGAGAGCAGATCGCCTTTATTACCGCCGCCGGATGCGACATTATGCAGGGCAATGGCCTGTGCCAGCCACTGACGCCGGCGGACTTTGAGGCGATGCTGTACGGAGAGGAGCACTATCCGCCCGCTATCGCCAGCGGTTACGACGTTACGCCACGCTAATCGGTCTGACTGTGGCGAGCGGAGAGGAGGATGCCCGACGCTGATAGTCTTCGCCTCAGGGTGAGTGTGCGGGCTGGTATTCCTGTTTCAGCAAGCCGAAGATCCAGTCATCCTGCCACTGGCCGTTGAGGAAAAAGTTCTGCCGCAACGTCCCCTCCTGCACAAAGCCCGCTGAGATCAGGGTCCGGCGTGAGGCCGTATTGCCTGCCGTCACCGTCGCGATCAGTTTGCGGTAATCCTGTTGCTCAAAGCAGAACGTGATAATCGCATGCAGAGATTCGCTGCCATAGCCCTTGCCCTGCGCGTCTGCGGCCAGAATAAAGCCAGACTCTGCAATACCCTCTCCGCGATCGATAAACCCGCAGAAGCCAGCCGGAGAACCGGATGTTTTTTCCTCGATGACCAGACACAGCCAGTGTCTGCAGCCCGTGTACCAGGCGGGCAGGCGGACATCAAATGAGTGGGTTCTGATCTCTTCAGCGCTGCGCGGATCGCTGATGTACTTCATCACCGATCTATCCTGACTGACCGCCAGATAGAAGGGCCAGTCTTCCTGCCGAAGTGGCCGATAAGTCAGGCGCGGCGAGGTGACTTTCGGCGGTATTTCTGCCGGTGCTTTAGCAGACTCTTCAGTTGTCATCATGCAACTCCCTGCGAATTGAATTTCTGTGGCGATGGCGCAAAAAATAACACAGAGTGGCTGACTGACGGGACGTGCTTTCGCCGCTCTGCGAGGTATCCCGCAATCCCGACGCTATATTACCCGCTCCTGCTCTCGTGCATTGTCCCGCTCCCGCTGGACATATTTGCTCTTATCGCTGCCCTGGCAGGCCTTCTGCCCACTTCATTGCTACGCTTTTAGCCAGATGGCTGGAAATTGACCCTGATGAGAGTAACCCCATGGAACTGAAAACGTTTGAAACGGGAGCCTGGGCTGCACTGCAGGAATCTGCGACCGATCCGCAGGCCGGATTTCGTTATCTGATGCTCTGTACGGTCGATGCTCTGCAGCAACCTCAGGCGCGCACCGTGGTACTGCGCCAGTGTGCCGACGACCGCCGGATGCTGACATTTCATACGGATGTTCGCAGCCCGAAGTGGCAGGAGATGGCGGCGAATCCGCAGGTCACCGTGCTGGGATATTGCCATCAGCGTCGCCTGCAACTGCGGCTTGCGGGGCGGGTTGAGTGTTATGCGGCAGGAAGTGATGTTGCCCGGAACGCCTGGCGTGCGTTACCGCAACACACACGGCAGACCTACACCGGCGGACCTCCGGGTGAAACGCGGACAACGGCTAACGAGACGCCTGATGCAACAGCAGCGGAAATCGGAGAATCCCGCTTTGGCGTGGTGATCCTGCAGGCCAGTATGCTGGACGCTTATCAGCTTCAGCGAAACGAAAATCAGCGCGCCCTGTTTCGCTATTCGGCTCATGGCGAATTGCAGGAAAGCGAATGGCTCAACCCCTGACCCGATATGCCTGATTCACTTCAGCTCGGGTTAACACCTGAATGATCCTCTCTTCGCGCACGCCATAAAAGAGATTTCACTGTCTGCCGCTTCGTTAGCTGGTTTTTATCTGTCGCACCGCTTAATCGATTTTAGCACCACGTTATCTTCATATAATGGCGTTTTTCTGCTTTTTCCTATCTTTTGTCACTGTTTGTGCCAGGCTTTAACTAACCGAAAAGCAGTGACTTATGCTCAAGGTAAAGAAAAGTACAAATGATCGCTCTGTATCACAGGCAGGTTAAACATGAACAATCAACCTCCTGAAAAACCAGGGTCAGAGGGTAGCGACCAGGTGATAAGCCTGGCGGAGGAAACCGTTGAGGTCTCGAAACAGCGGGTCATCGACGGTCATGTCAGAGTTACCCGACAGGTTACCGAGCATCAGCAGAAGATTGCGCTGATGCTCCGGCATCAGACGGCGGAAATAGAACGCATTCCCAGGTCGGAGCGGCTGGCTGAGATGCCGGAGATCCGTGAAGAAAATGGTGTTCTGATCATTCCTGTCGTTGAAGAGGAAATCGAGATCGTTCGTCATCTGGTGCTGAAAGAGGAGTGGCATATCCGCAAAGTTGTCAGTGAGGAAGCGACAGAACAGGTTGTCTCCCTGCGCAAACAGCACGCTCACCTGACCCGAACACCCTATTCAGAGCCGTCCGAATCCATCACCGAGGAACACAACATGGCGCGTGAAACAATCGTAACAATGTTCAGCAATATCTCACTGGCAGAGGGCGCAAAGCGTAACCTGATCAAGGCCGGGTTCCTGGATGATGACATTGATATCATCTCCGGTGATCGTTTGCGTACCGAAGGTCAGGAGGCCCGTCACCCTGGCTTCTGGCAACGCCTGTTCGGCAATACGCTGGAGGAGGATCAGGCCGAAGTTTATGAAGACGCGATGCGAACCGGCGGAGTAGTGCTGTCGCTGCGGGCTGATGAAGATGAGTTACCTCGCGCCCTGGGTATCCTGGATGCACATGAAGAGCTTACTGAGCGCAGTTCGGCGCTTGCTGACGATTCTGCGCCCGGTTACGCGACAAGTGATGGCCTGACTGCACCTGCCAGTGGAACGCTTCAGGATAATGCAGCAGTCGATCCTCTCCTTCCCGATCCTGCCCATCGTGGCGCTGCCCGAACGGCTCTGACCGGTGACGAAAGTAACGAGGATGTGCTGCGTCTGGCCGAAGAACGGCTGGAAGTGGGTAAACGTCTGGTCAGCGAAGGGTCAACCCGCGTCCGTCGCTACACTGTCACCGATCAGGTGTCAGAAAATGTCTCGCTGCATGAGCAGCACGCCGCAATCTTCCGTCGTCCGGTGAATGAATCAGGTTCACCCACTCATGTTGACTGGTCTGAAAAAACTGTCGAAGTGGAAGAGACGCATGAGCAGCCCGTGATTAATAAGACCGCGGAGATCATTGAAGAGGTAGTGTTACGTAAAGAGACAAGCGATCGGGTTGAAACCATCAACGATTCGGTACGTCGTCAGGAAGTGGATATTGACCATGCCAGTACAGATCCTCTCGGCGCAGACCGACTGACCGGGAATCGTACTGTGGCCGATCCGTTGCCTGAAAGCACCCGTCAGGCCCGCGCTGAGCACGACACCCGTCCGGTAACGCCAGGCAGCGAGCCAGCGCATGAAGAGGGTTTTGCTGAGAAAGCCGGTGATAACATCGCGGAAGCGAAAGAGAAGGTCGAAGACAAGTTTAAAAAGCCGTAATGCTGACACGATGATTTTCGCATTTCATGCCTGAAAACCCGTCACTGACGGGTTTTTTGCGTTAAGGATGCTTAAAGATTGTTAGTGTCATCCAGCGCGAACCTGGCAATATCTCAGATTCATCACTGTTTACCCATCCAAGTTTTCTGAAAACAAAGATGCGCCTTAAACCGTGAAGCCCCACCAGGGGCTGTTAAGTTAGTCCCATAGTGGGAATAACGGGGAAGTCAGTGCGAATTATATCGATCGCGTCTCTCACACTATTCCGGGAGGCTTATAATCAGGCGGAGCAGCCGTTAAGAGCATGGGTAGATGAAGTCAGTAAGGCTCAGTGGAAAACACCCCAGTCCGGCAATTCCTGAACGCTGTCCCGCGGCGTCAGTGTGCCGTTGCCTGGGTTTGCTCCAGTGGTTTTCTTAAGAGAAAAGAAGGTTTCCTGTACATGCTGGTTACCAGTCTGTGCTGCCACGACGCAATGAACACCCCTCGCGTTGTGCAGACCGTGATCCCTGACTACCCTTGCTGTTGTTTCTATTCCCAGGCGGGCCGGATAGCCTGAACGCCGGATTAGCATCTGCAATTTTTAGTTATTAACGGCAGGCGATCGTGAATCTGCCGTGCATTATCAATCAGGGAAATCATGACAGAACAACGCAACGCCGACCATTACCGCGCTGATGAGCACATTGATCCTTATATCTCGGTACAGGGTGCAAGAACACATAATCTCAAAGATGTTTCGTTGCGATTTCCCCGCAACGCTATGGTGGTGTTCACCGGGGTTTCAGGCTCCGGTAAATCGTCCCTCGCCTTTGATACCCTCTATGCGGAAGCCCAGCGCCGGTTTATCGAGTCGGTGTCGCCTCATGCCCGTCGCCTGATCGATCAGGCCGCTGCGCCGGATGTGGATAATATTGACGGACTTCCGCCCGCGGTGGCGCTTCAGCAAAGCCGGGCTGGTGCGCAGGAGCGTTCAACGGTGGGCAGCCTCACCCGAATTTCTGTCACGCTGCGTCTGCTGTTTTCCCGTGCAGGCGTAAGGCCTGACGGCGTTCCCTTTATGACCGCCGATTATTTTTCGCCGAACAATCCTGAAGGTGCCTGTCCGCACTGCCAGGGACTGGGAAGAGTGCACACCGTTAAAACCGAGTCGATGGTGCCGGATAGCTCACTGAGCATCCGCCAGGGGGCTATCGCCTCCTGGCCCAGAGGCTGGCATAACAAAAATCTGCGCAGCATCCTTGAGACGCTCGGCTACGATGTCGATGCACCCTGGAATACGCTTTCAGCCCGGGATCAGCAGTGGATACTGCTGACTGACGAACAGCCATCGGTGCCGATTTTTATCGGTCTGAATGCTGAGCAGCGTGAAAAAGCACTGGCGGCGGGCGAAGAGCCCGCCTATACCGGCACGTATACCAGTGCAGCAAAAATCGTGCTGCAGAGTTATTCGGGGGGCAGCGAGACGACGAAGAAACGGCTGGCGCGCTTTGTGACGGTCACTCCCTGTTCTGAATGCCACGGTAAAAGACTAAACCGGGATGCGCTGTCCGTGACCTTTGCCGGTCATGACATTGCCAGCCTGAGTGAGCTGTCGGTCTCTGAGCTTGCTGAACTGCTGAAGCCTTATGCGCGTGGCGCATCGCCGGACCTGCCGGCAGAGGCGGCACTGCGTGAGGCGGTCATCCGGATGGCTTCGGATATCTGTATGCGGCTTGAGCAGCTGGACACGCTGGGCCTGGGTCATCTGGCGCCGGGACGCCGTACCACCGTACTCTCATCCGGCGAGCTGCAGCGCGTACGTCTGGCCACCCAGCTTATATCGCGGCTGTTTGGCGTGCTTTATGTGCTGGATGAGCCGTCAGCCGGGCTGCATCCCGATGATGTCAAAGCGCTGCTGGCATCCCTTAAGAACCTGGTGCGTGCCGGTAATTCGCTGGTGGTCGTCGAACATAATATTGACCTCATCGCCGAGGCGGACTGGCTTATCGAGGTTGGCCCCGGCCCTGGAAGGCATGGTGGGGCGATCGTTTATAACGGCGAACCAGCAGGGCTTGCGCAGGTCAGTGCGTCACCCACCTCGGGCTATCTTTTCTCACGAAGCTATACCGGGCTGCGCCAGCGCCGGCCCGCAGAGAGCTGGCTCTGCTTTGAACAGGTCTATTGCAACAATATTGTCGGAATGGATATTGCCATCCCACTGGGGAGAATGACGGCCGTCACCGGCGTGTCCGGCTCCGGAAAATCGACGCTGCTGAATCGCGTGCTTCCGGAAATGCTCGGACGTTTTGACAAAACCCCTGACATCGAGGAGGGCGAGGAAGAGGATCTGGTGCCGGACGTTAAGGGTCAGGTTGCCAGCGGAAGTGACGCCATTGGTCGGCTGGTCCGAATCGATCAGCGTCCTATCGGACGGACACCACGCTCAAATCTGGCCACGTATACCGGATTTTTCGACATCGTCCGCAGGCTGTTTGCAGACACTGACGCGGCGAAAGACAAAGGCTTCAGCGCCAGCCGGTTTTCCTTCAATCTGCCAGCCGGACGCTGTCCTGCCTGTGAAGGACAGGGACAGATTTCGATTGAGCTGCTCTTCATGCCGAGTGCTACCGCAACCTGTTCCGTCTGCGCGGGAAGCCGTTATAACCCCGAAACGCTGGAGGTCAAGTGGAACAACCTGACGATAGCGGATGTGCTTGATCTGACCGTGGACGACGCCACTGAGCTGTTTCATGGACATGACGGGATCCAGCGTTCGCTGAAGGCGTTAACATCGCTGGGGCTGGGATACCTGACGCTGGGTCAGCCCGCCACTGAGCTCTCTGGCGGCGAGTGCCAGCGCATCAAGCTCGCCTGGGAACTGCAGCGCGTCCAGCGGACCTCCACACTCTATCTGCTTGATGAACCGTCGACAGGATTGCACCCGTCTGACATGGATAAGCTGCTGATTGTGCTGGATGAACTGGTGAAGCGCGGCCACACCGTGATCATGGCGGAACACAACATGCGCATAGTGGCAGAGGCGGACTGGGTGATTGACCTGGGGCCCGGCTCGGGACTGAAGGGCGGCAGGGTTGTCTCCTCCGGCTCACCGGAAGAGGTCAGCGCATCTGCAGATAGCCTGACTGCGCCCTGGCTTTCCGCGCAGCTGAAAAAGAGGGCTGGCGATCCGGGTTAATCGGGATGACTAAGCCGCTAAAACTGGTTTGACTAAAGGGCACAGGGGCAGGCTCCTGAGCCCATCAGTAATGATAACGGCATGAGGCAATTAATAAGGCATCCCCACTGACAGCGTAGACCAGCCGATGTTCCGCCGTAATCCTGCGGGACCAGAAACCAGCAAGATTATGCTTTAATGGCTCGGGTTTTCCCTTGCCTTCAAAAGGCGCCCTGCTGGCATCTTTGAGAAGCTCGTTAATTTTTTTGACGGTTTTTTTATCCGTATCCTGCCAGTAAAGATAATCTTCCCAGGCTTCTGCAGACCAGGTCAGTTTCACTCAATAATATCCCTGTCAGTGCCATTACCGCGTTGCAGGCTTTCGATGGAATCCATCAACCTGCGCGCATTTTTAGGGGACCGCAGCAGGTAGGCCGTCTCTTCCAGTGAGTTATATTCTTCAAGCGACATCAGCACGCAGGATTCACCGTTCTGGCGAGTGATCAATACCGGCGCTTTATCTTCAACTGTCTGAACCATAGTGGCTGACAGATTCTGTCGGGCTTCACTGTAACTAATTGTTCTCATAGAACCTCCGTAGTGAGCAATACAAATCATTGTACAATGACTGCTGCTGGTTGGGAAGCCTGGGTGATAAGACAGGAAATAGTGATGGCACTGTTTAACCTGCCACACCCCGGCGGCCTGATAGCGGAATATCCGGAAGATACCGACATCAGACTGCGGAGTCTGGTCAGACAGCTGGCGTTTCGGCGCATCGCTGCACAAAGTGGCAAGCATTAAGGCAGCCTCACTGATACAAACCTTTTATCTCATCAGCGCAGCGGCGCATTTACCTGTAACGCGTCCAGCTCACGGGCATCATGACTGCAAAAAAAGGTGATTTCGCCGCCGCGCTGGCAGGAGAGCTCACGCAGTCGCTGCTGATTGTGCCGTCTGGCCACGTTATCCATGCCCATCATCCACTGATAAAATCGCAGTCCCGGCGTGCAGTGCCGCGTCTGCTGCCGCATTTCGCCACGGTAGAACCAGGCATCGCCGCCGTGCAGCAACCAGCCATCGGGTTGCTGAATCGCGATACCCGCGTGACCCGGCGTATGGCCCGCCAGCGGCACCAGCAAAATCTCCGGCGGTAAATCACGCAGGCGGTTAACCGCCTCGAAACCAAACCACTTTTCTCCCTGCGGCTGATAGGTCTCCCAGTTGCTGATCCCACCCCATTGGCCTGGCCGGTAACGTTCCCGTGACAGCCAGCTATGACGCTGATGCGCGGTATCAACCTCCTGCTGCAACAGATGGATTCGCGCCTGCGGAAAATCGGTCAGTCCGCCAGCATGATCAAAATCGAGGTGGGTCAGAATAATATGCCGCACATCCTCAGCCCGGAAACCGAGTGACTTAACCTGTGACAGTGCAGTCAGATCATCGCGACGCTGGATATTGTTTAATGCGCGGAAAAAGCCAGACAGGCGGCTGCCTGGCGCATGGATATCCTGGCGACCAAAGCCGGTATCCACCAGCACCAGCCCGTCACGATCCGTTTCAATCAGCAGACAGTGACAGACCAGATGCGCTTTCAGGCCTTTACTGAATCCATCATAGAACGCGCCGCCCAGCGGGCACATACAGCCACAGTTAAGGTGGTGAATTTTCATCGGGCCTCCATAGGGGTCATGGGAATATTAATGAGAGGCTGCGGCCTGTTCGGCGCGCAGCACATCAGCCTGGCTATAGAGTGTAGAGAGGGATGAAGCAGAAGGCGGAGCGGTGAAGCGGATAACCGGGCAAAATTGCCGGTTATCCGCCAGAAAGCAGGGGGTTAACTGTGGAACAGCGGAAAAGCGCCGGTCAGCAGACCGCCCGCCATCAGCACCAGACTGACCAGAATCCCCCACTTGATTGCAAAGCGCTGGTGGTCGCCAATGTCGACTTTCGCCAGACCCACCAGCAGGTAGACTGATGGCACCAGCGGACTCAGCAGGTGGAATGGCTGGCCGACAATGGAAGCGCGGGCAATCTCTTCTGCGGTAATGCCGTAGCTGGCCGCCGTCTGGGCGATAACCGGCAGAATGCCGAAGTAAAAGGCATCATTCGACATAAAGAAGGTGAACGGCAGACTGACCAGCGCGGTGAACACCGCCAGGTAAGGTCCGAAGCTGGGCGGGATCACCGCCAGCAGGCTCTTCGCCATGGCGTCAACCATGCCGGTGCCGGAGAGGATGCCGGTGAAAATACCGGCGGCAAAAATTAACGCGGTCACCGCCAGCACGTTACCGGCATGGGAGCTGATGCGGGCTTTCTGCTCCTCCAGCGTGGGATAGTTGAGCATCACCGCAATCGCAAACGCCAGCATAAACAGGATCTGAATTGGCATTAAACCAATCACCAGCAGCACCAGCAGCACGGTGGTCAGGATGAAGTTAAGCCAGAACATCTTTGGACGGCGGTTGGCTGCGCACTCTTCGGCATCGCCCAGTCCCAGCTCAATGTTGTCGAGATGGTGATCTTTCATGGTCATCACACCAAGCCGCTTACGCTCACGCAGGCCAAACAGTACCGCCATCGCCACCAGGCTGACGCAGGCCAGCAGCATGGCTGGCAGCATCGGAATAAAGATATCGAGGGCGTCAATGCGCAGTGCCGCCGCGGCACGGGCTGTCGGGCCGCCCCAGGGTGAGAGGTTCATGATGCCGCTGGCGAGGTTCACCAGACAGGTCATCATCAGCACGTTCATGCCCAGCCGGTGATAGAGCGGCAGGAATGCGGCAATGGCGATCATATAAGTGGTAGAGCTATCACCATCCAGCGAGACCAGTAGCGTCAGCACCGCCGTTCCGACCAGCACTTTCAGGGGATCCCCGCGCACCAGCCGGAGAATAAAGCGCACCAGTGGGTCAAACAGTCCTGCATCGATCATCAGACCGAAATAGAGAATGGAGAAGGTCAGCATCACGCCGGTAGGGGCCAGCTTTTTGACGCCATCCAGCATCATGGCACCCAGTCCTGCGTAAAAACCGCCAATCAGTGCAAATATGGTTGGTATCAGGATCAACGCAATCAAGGCTGACATGCGTTTGGTCATGATCAGGTACATGAAGCAAACAACCATGGAAAAACCCAGTATCGTCAGCAAATTAACAGCCCTCGCAATGGCGTAAAAGTAATGAAAAGGTTACATGTCGGCAGGAAAATTCAGGTAATTACTTAGCGTGGTAATCATTAACCTGTTGTTTTAATTAACCCTGCACAGAAAGATGATATTAAATTGCTGTCAGGATTTAGCATTTATTTAACAAAAAAGAGTGATCATGATCATCTTTAAACGAATCTTAAACGAGTTTGTGTGACTGGGATCAAAGGGTGACGACGTGTAGCCATGCATTTCGGGCCAGCTGGGGGTTGAATCAGGGGGGTGGGAAGATGAGAAACGGGGGAAACGGCTGAGTCAGGATGCTCAGCCGGTCAGAGGGATTAGTTACTTAATAGCTGGAGAATCATCTCAGGAGTCTTGTTGGCCATCTTGCTGACGGCAGTCTGCCCCTGCTGAATAATCTGGCTGCGTGCCAGCTGGCTTGCTTCTTCAGCATAGTCCGCATCCTGTATGCGGCTGCGAGCCGTTGACGTATCGACGCCCTGTTGTGATAACACGTTACGGTTCGATTCGTAACGATTTATCTTCGAGCCATAAGTCGACTGATAGCCGCTGATCTTTGCAAGCGCGCTATCGAGCGCCTTCATGGTGGTGGAGATGTCGCCCTCTGTCAGCAGCGTGGTGTTGCTCAGCCCCAGCGTTTTGGTATCCGATGGCGTTGCCGGAATAGTATCCGACTGGATCGGCTGACCGTAATCGGCGCTGGTGACCACCTCCATAGGCTCGCTCTTCTTTGGCGGCGTCGCAGGGAGGCTTTTGGGTTCCGGCAGATTTCCCCAGGCAAGATTACCGGTGAAAGAGCCACTACCGACCACCACCACAATCAGATCCTCGCTGACGCTATCCAGCGTAATGCGCTCAAGCCGGGTGCCGGTATTAGTGCCATTATTGAAATCACCGCTCGCGACATCTTCATAACGATCGCCGTCACCGCTGTAGGTGATATTCATGCCGTTATAGTTACTGCTGTTACTGCCCGCCAGCGCCCAGCCCGGACCACCTTCCAGCAGTTGCGAGCTGTCGTAAGTCGCGCCGGTGGCAAAACCGTTATTGCTGGTCAGCAGGCGACTCTGTACGGTAGCCGCATCCGTGATCCCTTTGCTGGTCCAGGTGTAATCAGGTGCGCTGCCATCCAGCGGCGTACCGGCCAGGTGCTTACCGTCGCGGGTAAAGAGCTGGAGATCGTCATCCTGCCCCAGCGAGTCGATGGTAATTGTAATCGCCGTCGAGCCTGCCGGGATATACGCCAGCGGGATCACGCCAGAGGTAAAGGAGTAGTTCTTGCCTGCGACAGGGAATTTAACGTTAATCGGGTCAACGTTACCCAGTTTCGCAGGTGGCAAATCAGGGTTATTGGTCGCCAGCGGATAGCGGCCAAAAATCTCGGTGTGTTCCGCCACTTCATTGATGCCTGCCATAATCTGTTGATACTGGCCGTTGATGCTCTGCCGATCGGCATCCGTCAGCGTGCCATTGGCGGCCTGAACCGAGAGCGTGCGCGCCTGGATCAGCAGATCGACGATGCTGCCAAGGCCGCCACTGGCGGTCTGGGAATAACTGATGGCGTCATTGAGGCCACGCGCTACCACCGCATCGGCATTGATATTGGCCGTCATGCGGTTGGCAATCGCCTGACCTGCCGCGTCATCTTTGGCACTGTTAATTCTCATCCCTGATGATAACCGTTCAACCGTTCGTCCCAGAACAGAGTCAGTGCTGTACCGCGTTTTGTTCATAATCGCGGCGGTTTCGTTATGGTTGATCGTTAACATGGTCGCTTCGAACAGGGAGAGGAGTCTCTGTTTTATCGGCAGGATGATAAGCAGCTTTAATCTCTGTGGCGACAAAAAGGCAGGAAATACGGGATCAGACGATCAATAGGCTGATGGTTAACCGTTTTTCAGATAAAAAAAATTAACGATTTAAACCGGTCAGGAAAAATGCCTGCCGCGTAATGACGCAGCAGGCGAGCGAAGATCAGTTAAACACCATGCCGCCATCAATCAACAGCGACTGACCGGTCATGTAATCGGAGTCGGGGCTGGCCAGATAAGCGACACAGGCTGCCACATCTTCCGGCTCAGAAAGACGTCCCAGCGTAATGCGTTTCGCAAATTCCTCTGTGCCGTAACCGGCGGGCTTGCCAGCTGCTTCAGATATCTGCCGGTCGATCTCTTCCCACATCGGTGTTCTGACAATGCCGGGGCAGAAGGCATTGACCGTGATGCCGGCAGGCGCCAGATCGCGCGCGGCGGTCTGCGTCAGGCCACGCACGGCAAACTTACTGGAGCTGTAAACCGCCAGCTCCGGATTACCGACATGACCCGCCTGAGAACAGGCGTTGATGATTTTGCCGCCGTGACCTTCTGCAGCAAATGCTTGAATCGCGGCCTGCATGCCCCAGATCACCCCTTTGACATTGACGTTGTAGACCTTGTCGACCACGGCTTCGGTGATCTCAGCAATCGGGGTGGAGGGCGCAATACCGGCGTTATTGACGATGACGTCAAAGCCGCCCAGCGTGCGGCGCGCCTCTTCTACCGCTTTCATCACCTGATCACGCTGCGAGACATCAACTTTAAGCGCAATCGCTTTTCCGCCCTGCTGGTTGATCTTCTCCGCGACCCGTCGGGCGGTCTCCTGATTAAAATCGGCTACTGCAACCGCCAGTCCATCTTTCGCCAGACGCAGGGCGATCGCTTCACCAATGCCCTGGCCTGCGCCGGTCACAAATGCCACTCTGTTTTTCATCATGATTTCCTTTTTGTGAAATTAAAGAAGCTGGCTCAGATGCAGCTGACCCATCAGCAGTGGGTTGTCGCTGTAATCGACCGGCACCGCGACCACGGCGGGTCCCTGAACATCCATCGCTTTACGCAGCGTCGGCTCAAGTTCTGCCGCGCTGGTCACCGCGAAGCCCGCTGCCCCAAACGCTTCGGCGTAGACTTTGAAATCGACCGGGCCAAAATTGACGCCGGAGACGCGGTGATATTTTTTCTCTTCCTGCATCGCCACCATGTTGTAGGCGTTATCGACCCAGACGATGTGCAGAATATTGGCTTTTAAGCGGACGGCAGTTTCCAGCTCCATGCTGGATTGCAGGAAACCACCATCGCCGGAAACGGAAACCACTTTGCGCTGTGGGTCGACCAGCCAGGCACCAATCGCCCACGGCAGGGCCACACCCATGGTCTGCTGACCGTTGGAGATCATGATCTGGCGGGCGCGGAAGCTGTAGAGATAGCGTGCGATCCAGATGTGGAAGCTGCCCATATCGACGGTGAGGCTGACATCGCTGTTAATGATGTCCTGCATGGCGCGCACGATGCGCAGCGGGTGCAGGGCAAACTGATTGAGGCTGGCACCCTGCATCGCGAGCAGTTTGCGCTGCTGCTGACGATCCTCAAGGATGGTGGCAGCTTCCGGGGTCAGCTGTAGTGGGGCGGTGATGCGTGCCGCGAGTTTACGCACCGTGGCGGCGATATCGCCCACCAGTTCTGCATCAGGCAGATAGCGGTTGTCGGTCTCAGCGGGTATCACGTCGATATGAATCAGGGTGGCGTTACCGCTGTTCCACATCGCCGGTTCATATTCCACCGGGCTGTAGCCGATGGTGACGATCAGGTCAGCCTGTTGCAGCAGCCGGTCGCCCGCCTGGTTGTTAAACAGTCCGACACGCCCGGCGAAACGCGAGAAGTGATCCTGTCTGACCGCTCCCGCTGCCTGATAGGTGCTGGTGACCGGAATGTGACTGCGGGTCAGCAGCTCATGAATCGCTTCGCTGTTCTCTGTCTGGCTCGCCATTAATCCCAGCAGGATGACCGGATTTTTAGCTCCGGCGATGGCCTGGCTGACGGTGTCGATCATTGCATCGGGCGCAGCCCCCAGTACCGGACGGCCTTTACTGTTCAGTGCTTTGCCGGTAACCGGCTGGTCGACAATATCCTGTGGCAGGCTGATAAAGGCACCACCACCCCGGCCATGCTCGGCGTGGCGAAACGCATTCGACAGGCATTCAGAAAGCGCTGCGGGATCGGTCACCTCAACGGCATATTTGGTGATCGGGCGAAACATTGAAACCGTGTCCATGCTCTGATGAACCTGCTTGGCGCTGTCGGAGCGCTTTACCTGACCGCCGATGGCCACCACCGGATCGCCTTCGCTGGTGGCGGTGGCCATGCCGGTGATCAGGTTGGAGCAGCCCGGCCCGGAGGTGACCAGCGCCACACCCGCGTTGCCGGTAAGGCGGCCCACTGCGGCGGCCATAAATGCGGCGTTAGCTTCGTGGCGAACCGGGATGGTCTGGATAGAGGAATCCAGCAGTGAGTCGAAGACTTTATCAATTTTTGCGCCAGGAATGCCAAAAACGTGGCGGACGCCCTGCGCCTCAAGTTGCGCCACCACCAGGTCAGCGCCACAGGTCCAGAGTGTGGTATCGGTTGGATTTTTCATCGTCATTCCTCTGATTAGCTTTCTACCGCACGGATCGCGGCGTCAAGATTGGCGGGGGTCAGGTCGGCATTGAGAAAGTCGCTGTCCTGCGGTAAATCCACGACCAGCTTGCTGATGGCACCAAAGGTCAGGGTGCCCTGTTCCAGCGCATAATCGAGAATGTGGCCGCCGCCTTCGCGGTCGTCGGTAATAAAATGTTCGTGATAGCCCGCAACATTAATGCCCTGCATATATTGCGGCGTACGGAATCCGATCAGTTCGCCCGCGCGCTGGCTGAAGGCAAAGGTCGGCTGATCGCCCAGCACTTCCGGCATTGAGCGATAGGGACGACACTGGCACGGCACGGTGCGGGTCTCGACGCGACTGAAACGACCGCTGATGCGCAGCGCGCAGAACTGGTTATCGGAGGTGATTTCGCTGTCGATCACCTGATGGATCGCCTCACGCGACATCGGCCGGTCAAACTCATACATATGCTGCGGTTTAAAAAAGGTCATCACAGCAAACGGGGTTTTCTGCGCCGGATCGGCCGGGTGCGCGCTGCCGTCGGCGTGCAGTTGATAGACCTTGCTGTCAAACGCGATCATCTCGCCATCCAGCCGGTTAAAGGTACCCAGGCCAAAATCCCCTTTACGCAGCAGGTCCGCAATACGGACATTGCCGTCGTAAACGCCACTCAGCAGCGCACTCATTAAAGAGGTCTGATAGATAACACTTTCTGGTGCATCCTGGGAAAGCGTTAAGACAGTATGTTTTAGTTGATCCTCACAGGAACAATCAGTTACACAATTGCTCATTTAATGCCTCGTCGATTAACCGTTAAGCCGTGTTAACCTAATGGTGAACCGATTCAGTCGGTGGGTCCAATAGCGAAACCTGTTAACTTTGAGACGTTTTTGATATGGAACTACGCCACCTGCGTTATTTTGTTGCCGTAGCCGAGACGCTTCACTTCACTCGTGCCGCCGAGATGCTGGGCATATCGCAGCCGCCGCTGAGTCAGCAGATACTGCGGCTGGAGCAGGAAATTGGCACACCGTTGCTGAAGCGCCTGACGCGTGGAGTGGAACTCACCGAAGCGGGCGAAGCGTTTCTGGCGGATGCCCGGCAGATTGTGCAACTGGCCGATCAGGCGCTGGAGAACGCACGCGGTATTGCGCGTGGTATCAGCGGCCAGCTGTCGCTGGGCTTTGCCAGCTCGGTGGCGTTTAATCCACGCATCTTCACGCTGATCCGCCAGTTTAAAGAACGTTATCCGGCGATGGAGCTGCTGACCCGTGAAGAGAATATGTCTTTGCTGATGCAGGATTTACAGGAGGGATTGCTGGATGCCGCTTTTATCCGGCTGCCGTGCGAAAGCAGCAAGGCGTTTAATCTGCGCGTCATCTCCACTGAAAAGATGCTGATTGCGCTGCCGCGCTGCCACCCCCTCAGCGGCACACCCACCGTGGCACTATCCGCGCTGGCGGGGGAAACCCTGGTGATCTTCCCGCGCGATGTCTCGCCCAGCCTGTATGAGTTGATTGTCACTGCCTGTCTGCGGGCGGGCTTTTCGCGCCACACTTTTCAGCAGGCTCCGCAGATCACCACGTCGCTGGGCATGGTGGCGGCGGGCTGCGGCATTGCGCTGGTGCCGGAGTCGATGCGCTGCGTCGATAATCCCGGGGTCAGCTTCTGCGATATCGAAAACAACACGCTATTTACCGACGTTGCCTTTGCCTGGCGCCGGCTTCACCCGTCAAAAGCGGTATTGCATCTGCTGGCGCTGCTGGCAGAACTGCCTGCGGCACCAGGCGAAGCGGGTTGATAAGCGCCAGCTATTGAACTGAAAACAATAACCAACTGGCGGCCCGGGGCCGGGATGCCAATAATCGGTGCATGACTACATACCGCGTAAGAGTCGGGTTTCACAACCCGTCAGCCCTGACATTCAGGCAACTGGATGAAATTCTGGAGCCGCAGCGATTCTGGAGAACAGATTCGGCGGGCGGCCAGTTCCGCTATTTCATGGAGTATGAGTACCAGTCTGACGTACGCGATCTCTGTTCGGTCTGCTCCCTGGCCTACAGTCAGGCCTGCAAAGTCAGAAAGTGCCCACTGATTCTGGTCGAGGTGATGAGCTGATCCTTTCCGGCGATCCCGCCGTTCTCAGCACGGGATCGCCGGATGTTGTTTTAACGTGAATCGCGCTGCATCAACAGACTTAACGCGGCGGGCAGCACCGTGAGCGTCACCAGCGTACCGCTGACCAGACCGCCGATAATCGCCAGTGCCATTGGCCCCCAGAAAACCTGATGAGCGATGGGGATCATGCCGAGTATTGCTGCACAGGCTGTCAGCAGAATGGGACGCGCCCGGTGATGGGCAGCCTGCCGGATTGCCTCACCCGCGGGCAGCCCGGCCCGGCTATTCGCATCCACTTCACTGATCATGATCACCGCGTTGCGGATGATGATCCCCGCCAGGGCAATAATCCCCAGCAGCGCCACGAACCCCAGCGGTGTGCCAGCCGGCAGCATCGCCGATACGATGCCGGGCAGGCCAAACGGTGCCATGCTCAGCGCCAGCAGCATGCCGGAGAAGCGTTGCAGCTGAATCATCAGTAAGACCAGCATGACGCAGATCGTCACCGGCAGCAGAGCAAACACTGAACCGTTGCCTTTGTCCGATTCGGCCGCCACGCCTCCTTCTTCAATACCGTACCCGGCAGGCAGCGAGGCGCGAAGGGCGGCGACGACTGGTGCGAGCTGCTGCGAGACCTGTTCAGCCCGCTGACCGGGCGCAATATCGGTCTGAACGGTGATGTAAGCCAGCCGCTGACGTCGCCATATCACCGGGTCATCCACTCCCCAGTTCAGGGTTGCTACCTGTCGCAACGGGATTTTATGTCCGCTGGCATTGGTGATCATTAATCCTGCCAGTGTGTCAGTGTCCTGCCGCTCCGGGTCATTACTGCGCAGCACGACGTCGATCAGGCGGTTACAATCGCGCAGGGTGGTCACCACGCTGCCGGACATCAGAGTATTCAGCGCGGAGGCTATCGTCTCGGAAGAGAGTCCGGCTGCGCGAGCTGCGGTCTGGTTCACCGCCAGCGTCATGACCCGTTCTGGCTCTCCGGCGGTGAGATTGACCTCGCGTGTCAGCGGTGAGCGGGCGATCAGCGCCGCCAGCCGATCGGCCGCCTGCCGCACCCTTGCATTATCCGGGCCGGTGATGCGATATTTCAGCGGCCAGCCGACTGGTGGCCCCAGCTCCAGCGGCGATACCCGGGTAGTGATGTCACTGAAATTCTCTGCCAGCTTCTGCTCGAGCCTGCTGCGCAGCCGATCGCGCGCCGCCAGATCTTTCGCCACCACCACCAGCTGCGCGATGTTTTCATTATCCAGCAGCACATCCATCGGCAGATAAAAGCGTATCGCGCCCGAGCCAACGTAGCTGGTGAAGTTCGCCACATCCTGATCATTGCGCAGCATCTGTTCCAGCTGTGCGGCACGGCGGGTGGTTTCAGCCTGGGCTGCACTGGCGGGAAGCGTCAGGCTGACCAGCAGCTCGGGGCGATCCGACGCAGGGAAAAATTCACCCTGCATAAAAGTGGTGGCGTACAGGCTGACCAGCAGCACTGCCATTGCTGCGCCAATCGTTACCAGCCGGTGGCGCAGAATCACCTCCAGCAGCCGGTGATAGCTGCGCGTCAGCAGGCCCGGCGGCTGGTCGGCCTTGATGTGCCTGGCCGACAGCAGCCAGTAGCCGGTGAGCGGAGAGAAGATTATCGCGACTACCCATGAGCAGAGCAGCGCCAGGGCAATCACCACAAACAATGAGTAGCAATACTCTCCGGCACTGGACGCGGCGAACCCGACCGGAATGAACCCGGCTATCATCACCAGCGTACCGGTCAGCATCGGAAAGGCGGTGGTTTTAAACGCATAGGTGGCGGCCTGCCACTTGCTGTCGCCTGCCTCGAGTCGCGCCACCATCGCCTCGACAGTGATCATGGCATCATCCACCAGCAGCCCCAGCGCGATAATCAGCGCGCCAAGCGAGATGCGCTGGAGTCCGATGCCAGCCATTAACATGCCGGTAAAGGTCATTGCCAGTACCAGCGGGATCGCCGCCGCCACGACCAGACCGGCACGCAGTCCCAGCGAAACAAAGGAGACGGCTAACACGATGACGACCGCTTCGCCCAGTATCCGGACGAAGCCGCTGACCGCGTTTTTCACCACCGAAGACTGGTCGGCCACACGGGTCATAGTAATACCGTGTGGTAACTGACCGGCCAGCATCTGCATGCGCTGACTGAGCTGCTGACCGAAATCGAGCATGTTGCCGCTGGCGGCCATGGAGATCGCCAGCCCGATAGCCGGAACGCCGTTAACCCGGAACGTCGGTGCCGGCGGTTCGGCAGGTTGCAGGCTGATGGTGGCCAGATCGGTCAGCGGAATAAAACGCTCCCCGATATGCAGGGTAATCGCCTGCAAATTTTCAACCGAAGTCAGGGTGCCACTGACCCGTAGCGCGATATTCTCGCGGTCGGTACGCAGGCTGCCAGCGGGTACAACGTCGTTCTGCGCTTTGATCGCGTCACTGACCTGCTGTAAATCGAGCCCCATGCCGTTCAGCTTGCGCGGAGAGAAGGCAATGACCACCTGCTGTTCCTGAACGCCCAGCAGACTGGTTTTACCGATGTCGGGCAGACTGGCCAGACTGCGACGCAGGTTATCGACCCGATCGCGTAGCTCTCTGGCCGTAAACCCATCCGCCGTGAAGCCATAAATAGTGCCGAAGGTGTCATCAAACTCGTCGTTAACGGCCGGACCCTGCACCCCCTGCGGCAGTGAAGGGGCAACGTCCTGCATCTTTTTACGCAGCTGGTACCAGATGCCAGCCACCTGAGAGGGCGGCGTGTCATCGCGCAGATTGACATAGATGACGGTTTGTCCGGCGCGGGTTTCGCTCTCAACTGCATCCAGCGACGGAATCTCCTGCACCTTCTGTTCCAGAACGTCAGTGAGCAGTTGCACCGTGGTGTTCACATCAGCGCCTGGCCATTGGGCTGAGATTACGGCGGTCTTGATAGTAAAAGCCGGATCTTCATTGCGTGACAGATGTTCATAGCTCAGCACACCCGCCGCCATGACCAGCAGCATGAAAAAGATTACCAGTTGCTGATGCGCCAGCGCCCAGCCGGAGAGGTTAAAGCCAGCCGTTTTTTTCATGGTGCCTCCTGCGCAAGTGCGACTTTTTCGCCTGGCTGCAGGGTGCTGACACCGGCGGTGACGACGCGCTCGCCCGGTTGGATCCCGGCAGTGACGAAGATTTGCTGCGCGTTAAAACGGGCCAGTACCACCGGACGAAGCTGTAAGCGTGATGCCGTATCAACGACCAGCAGCGCGGGTTTGTCTGCGGAGCGGGTCAGGGCGCTGGCGGGCAGGGCGATGACCGGTGGCTGTGCATCGGGAAGGCTGACAATAACCGTGGCACCGGGTGCCATCGCCTCAGGCGGCTGATTCAGCGAGATGCGCAGCCGCCAGGTGCGGGTCTGCGGATCGGCCTGCGGGCTGATGTCACGCACTGTGCCACTGGCCTGCACGCCGGGATCGGCGAGCAGCGTCACTTTCAGCGGTGTGCGCTCATCAGGACGCAGCAGCGCAGGCGTTGTCAGGTCAAACACCGCATCGCGTGCATCCCCTGCTGCCAGGGTCATCACGTTTTGTCCGGCGCTCACCACCTGACCTGGCTGAACCGAGATGGCGGTGATCCGGCCTGCTGCAGGCGCAGTCAGCTGAGTCCAGCTGAGGTTATCCTGGGCATTTTTCAGTGTCGCTTCGCTGCTGAGACGGCGGGACTGTGCGCTCTGCCAGTCAGCCTGGGCGCTGTCCAGCTGGCTGCGGGCGATGGCCCCGCCGGGCATCAGCAGCCGCATCCGATGCAGGTTAAGCGCGGCGACCCGTTCGGCGGCACGTGCGCTTTCCAGATCGGCCCGCGCGCTGCTTAGCTGATTGCGTGACTGATCATTTTCCAGCGCTGCCAGTGATTGCCCGGCGCTGACGCGATCGCCCAGCTCAACCGCACGGCTCACCACCCGGCCATCCAGTCTGAAGGCCAGCGCGACCTCTTCATGAGCGCGGATTTCGCCAGTCAGCACCAGCGATGCATCACTGCTGAGCGGTGGGGCAATCACCGATTTAACCGGGCGGAGCGGAGCTGTCAGCGGAGCAGAATTATTGTCACGGCAACCGGTTATGATGAACACTCCGAGCAGCATGAAAGCGATCGGCGCAAGGATGTGAATAGTGAAGAGATGACGCCACACCTGGCGGGCAGCATCCGATAAGAAGTCTGTCATAACCGGGTTCCTTTAATGAGTTGTGCTCATTGAACCCGGCTTGTGTCCAGAAACGTGCCATGAACCATCAAGAAATGGTCAAGCCAGAACAATTTATCTCGCCGGCAGCGTTATCCCGATTAACAGCCCCCCGTCAGCGGGCAGCGTGGCGTGAAGCGAACCGCCGTGCGCCTCGACGATCGCTTTAGCGATCGACAGTCCCAGACCGCTGCCGCCGGAGTGACGGGCGCGTGAAGAGTCAGCCCGGGTAAAGCGATCAAACAGCTCTGGCAGGAAGCCCGGTTCCACACCCTGACCGTAATCACGGAAGGTCATCGTGATCGCCTGATCGTTCTGGCTGGCGGTGATCAGCAATGCGCCACCGTCGGCGGCGTAGCGCAGCGCATTTTCACAAATGATGGTTACCACCTGGCCCAGTCGGAACGTGTCGGCATATAGCAGCAGTTCCTCTGGTGCTATGACGCTGATCTTCACACCCGCCTGTTCTGCCTGCGGTATCAGCCAGCCGGAACGCTCGCGCAGTAATTCGCAGAGATTAAAACACTCCCGGTTCAGGGTAAGTTGCCCCGCATCCGCCAGTGACAGCAGATGCAGCTCATCGGTGAGGCGACTGAGCTGCATCAATTGCTTCATGGTCATCGCCAGCTGTTGCGGTTCGGCAGGAAATACCCCATCCAGAATACCCTGCAGGCGGCCCATCGCCGCCGTCAGTGGCGAGCGAAGCTCGTGCGCCATCGCTACATGCGAAGTGCGCAGCTCACGCTCGTAACGTGCCAGTTGCTGCGTCATCTGATTGAAATCTTCAGTAAAACGTACCAGCTCCTGGGGGGCTTCTTTTACTATTACCGCCGATCGGCCAAATTCTCCTTTCGACACCGCACGCGCTGCGGTAGCCAACTGGCTGAACTGCGCCGACAGCGGCCGTGCGAAGCGCAGCGCCATCAGTACCATAAACGGAATCGTTACCACGACCAGCACGATAACGGTAAGCCAGTCCGACGAGGCCAGCGACGGATCGGAAAAATTGATGCCCCACCACTGGTCGATAATCTGATGAAAGCGCACCGGATCGCTGGCAGGGTGGTGGCGCAATTGGGTGAACTCATCCAGCAGCGCGGGCGGCATCCGGTAATAGACCCAGAACGCCTGTACTGCGAAGCGCAGCCACATACAGATGGCGATGAGTACTACGCTGCCGATCGCCAGAAACAACACGCGGATGCAGATCCAGCGCCACAGTGAGGTATGCGTATCGTTCTTCATGGTTGTCTGAACCGGTAACCGACGCTGCGAACCGCCGGTAAGACGTCGGAGATGCCTGCGGCTTCCAGCTTGCGGCGGAGGTTATAGACGTGGGTATCAACCACCCGCTCCAGCGCATCGCTTTCCGGCAGACAGTGCTCCAGCAGAAACAGGCGGGTAAACGGACGTGTCGGAGCGCGCATCAGGGTGACCAGCAGGGAAAATTCGGTCGGTGTCAGATCGAGGCGGCGCGGTGAAGGACTGTCGCTATCGACTACTGCGGTGAGTGCCACCGGGTCCACCACTAAACCCGCCCAGCGCAGGGTTTCTGCAGCGGGGACGTGACTCTGCTGGCTACGGCGCAATACTGCCTGAATGCGCGCCACTACTTCGCCCGGGTGATAGGGTTTGACCACGTAGTCATCCGCGCCATAGCGCAGTGCGCCGATGCGGTCCGGCGCATCACCCATCGCTGTCACCATGATCACCGGGGTGTCGTCACGACGTCGCAGCGCTGCCAGCACTTCAGTGCCGTTCATGCCGGGCAGCATGATATCCAGCAGGATCAGATCGGGCTGCCAGCGTCTGGCGGTATCCAGCCCGCCGGGCCCGTCACCAGCAATCATAACCTCATAATTTTCACGTTTCAGGTAGGCCTCAAGTACGCCCGCCGCATCAGCATCATCTTCAATAATCAGTACACGTTTTGACTGCATTTTCGGATCACCTTGACTGTTTCTTCATAAATCCCTGGTCGTTCATTGACACTCGCCTCGCATACTCCGGCCACTGAAGCGGCTCTGAACCACTCAGCTCCGCACCTGATGTGATAATGAGGAAACGTGATGATAACCGGAAAAATAACGCTTCACATGGTCTGTTTTTCGCTGGGATTAAATGCCGCCGCTGCCATGGCTGATGAGAGTGCCACGCCACCGCCCAGCCTGACGCTGGGCATTGCAGGTATTAATGCACCACGCTATAGCGGCGCAGATAAGCAGCACTGGCAGCTGATGCCAGTGATTCAGGCGCGCGACGGGGCCTTCTTTTTAGACTCGCAGAAAGGGATTGGCTACGACCTGCAGGCAGATAACGGGCTTTACCTGGAACATACGCTGGGCTATGGGTTGGGCCGTTCAGACCGGAATTCATCCTGGCGTGACGGGGATGATCGGCTCAGAGGCATGGGGAATATCGACGCAACGATGAACACCGCGCTGGCGCTGGGATGGTCGGTAACGCCGTGGCTGGTGCTGGAGGGCAAAGCGACGCTGCCATTAACTGATAGTCAGGGCGTACAGTACCGGACTTCCGTAACCCTGATCCCCTGGCAGACCAGCGACGATACTGTGGCACTGCAGGTGGCGGGTCTGTTTGGCGACGGGCGTTATATGAATACCTGGTACGGCGTTAACAGCAAGCAAAGTGCGCGCAGCGGTTTTGAACGCTATGACGCCGCGGGTGGGTTTTATGGTACGGATACCAGCCTGACCTGGAGCCATCAGTTTACGCCCGCCTGGGCCGCCAGTGTGATCGGTGATTACACGTGGCTGGATAAACATGCCTCAGATAGCCCGATCGTTGCCCGGCACAATGGCGCATCGGCTACCCTGGCATTGAGCTATACCTTCTGAATGACACCATGAAAAAGAGCGGGATGTGCAGTCACCGCCATTTACTTGCTGCGCTGATACTGTTGTATGTAGTGGTCTATACCCTGACTGGCGTGGCGCTTAGTCTGTTGGATGCACCGGGTCGGGGATAGCGCACTGCGGCGGCTGTTCGTCGTTGTGAGGCGCAGTGCGACTGCGCCAGGCATTTTCATTTTCTGCTACAGATGTCAGGCGCGCTGTTCTCGCTGGTAGAGATGAATGATCTCTTCAGAGAGTTCGCGAGCCAGCATTGAGGTCATCAGGTGATCCTGCGCGTGAACCATAATTAAGGTCATGGGTTGACGTCCTTCGCCTGCATCCTGTTCAATCAGCCGGGTTTGCATTTTATGCGCCTGTCGGGTGAAGGTATCCGCCTCATGCAGCAGAATCCTGGCCTGTTCGATTTCACCCTGACGCGCCGCCCGTAACGCCTCAAAGCAAAGGCTGCGCGACTGGCCCGCATTAACAATAATTTCCATTACCGCCTCTTCCTGATCGATCATGCTAAATTCTCCGGATGGTTAAAACCGTTACGGGCAGCAGTTGCAGCAAACCATTCGCCGCTTTTTTTCACCGTGCGTTTCTGGGTGGTGATATCAAGCTGGACAAAACCGTAACGGTTTTTATAGCCGTTACACCATGACCAGTTATCAATAAAGGTCCACATATGGTAACCGAGGCACTGGCTGCCCTCATCGATTGCCCGGTGAACCCATTTAAGATGTTCAGCAACAAAGTCGATTCGGTATTGATCGTCTACTTGTCCCGCCTGAACAAAGCGTTGTTCATCTTCGACACCCATTCCATTTTCTGAAATAAAACAGCGTGGATTGCCATAATTCAGCCGCAGATTAGTGAGAATGTCATAGATGCCTGGCTCGTAAATTTCCCAGCCACGGTAAGGATTCATTTTTCGGCCCGGCATATCATAACTTTCAAAAAACCATTCAGGCATAAACGGAGCGGCAGGATTAATAGCGCTATCGCGGCATTTAACCCGCCGTGGCTGATAGTAATTGACCCCCAGCAGATCAATGATGCCGTCAGCGATCAGCGCCTTGTCCTCAGCCTGCATTAACGGTAACTGGTCGTACTGTCTGAGCAGCGCGACCAGATCCGCCGGAAACTCACCCCGTAAAACCGGGTCGAGAAAACTGCGGTTAAACAGCAGGTCTGCATGATGAGCAGCCATGAGATCCGCCGGGTGCTGTGAGCGCGGATAGGAAGGCGTGAGATTAAGCACAATGCCGATCTCTCCCGCTGAGTGGCTGTTCCGGAAAGCCCGGACCGCTGATGCATGTGCCAGTACGGTGTGGTAAGCCACCGTAGCCGCCCGGCGGAAATCCACCACGTTAGGATAATGGAAGTCATACAAATACCCCCCTTCCACCGGCACAATCGGCTCGTTAAAAGTGAACCAGTGAAGGACACGATCGCCGAATAGCTCAAAGCAGAGGCGAGCGTAGCGACTGAACGCTGCGACGACCTGGCGACTCTCCCAGCCTCCCTGTTCCTGCATCGCCATCGGCATATCAAAGTGAAACAGCGTGATAAAGGGAGTAATGCCCTGTGCCAGCAATTCATCAATCACCTGGTTATAGAAGACCACAGCCGCCTGATTGACGTCGCCGGTGCCATCCGGGATCAGCCGTGACCAGCTGATGGAGGTGCGGAAACTGTTGTGATTCAGCTGCTTCAGTAAAGCGATATCCTGACGCCAGTGCTGATAAAAAGTGGACGTCTCAGCGGGACCGATTTGCTGATGAAAACGCGAAGGCTGCTGTGTATACCAGTGATCCCAGATGGTGGCGCTTTTACCACCGTTCAGGCTATCGCCTTCGGTCTGCAAAGCGGAACTGGCGCTGCCCCACCAGAAGTTATCAGGAAATATCAGTTGCATGGTGCCTCTCTCCAGAGTGATTAGGATGTGCCGGCAGTTTCAGCCAGCGGTGCGTTCGCCTGCGCTTTTTCCTGCTCATTTTTCATCAGTGATCGCTCATAAGCTCGCAGGAACGGCAGGTAACACAGTGCAGAGAGCACCATGCAGACCAGGCACATGACCACCGGACTGATTGCCCAGTTAGCCGCCCATGAGGCGCCAATTGGCGCTGGCGTCGTCCACGGCGTGAGGGAAACTACCTGAGCCAGCCAGCCCATCCGGGTGGCGGTATAAGCCAGTACGGCGTTGAGCATCGGCACGCAGACAAAGGGAATAAACATCAGAGGGTTCATGATGATCGGTGCGCCAAACAGGATCGGCTCGTTGATATTGAAAAAGCTCGGCACGATACCCATCCTGCCGATGGTTCGCAGATGGGTGGCGCGACTGCGCAGTAACAGGAAAGCCAGTGGCAAAGTAGAGCCGACACCCCCAATCAGAAGATAGTGATCCCAGAAGCCCTGGAGATAGATGTGCGGCAAGACAGTGCCTGCCGCCAGAGCAGCCTGATTAGCAGAGAGATTAGCCATCCAGAACGGATTCATAATGCCGGTTACAATCAGCGCGCCGTGAATGCCGGCGAACCAGAAGATCTGACACAGCAGCACCGACAGCAGAATGGCAGGTAAAGAGTCAGACGCAGAGACCAGCGGTGCCAGCAGATGCATAATGGCCTGTGGAATGATCATTCCTGTTTTAGCTTCAATAAACAGGTTCAGCGGGTGAAGAGTGCCGATAATCACCACCACCGGAATCAGGATCTCAAACGATCGTGCGACGCCGGTCGGTACCTCTTTTGGCAGACGGATAGTGATGTTGTTGTGCTTCAGCCAGGCGTAAACGCGGGTAGCGTAAATGGCAGTAATCAACGCGGTAAAAATGCCCTGACCGGAAAGATATTCGGTTGAAATAGTGTGATTTGAGTAGGGCGCAGCCACCAGCAGAAAGGCCATAAAGGCCAGCAGGCCAGACATCACCGGATCCAGTGCGAATTGCCGTCCCAGGCTGGCCCCGATACCCACTGAGATAAAGAAGGTCATGACTCCCATGCTGAGGTTAAACGGCAACATCAACTGGTCACGGTAGGTGGCGGAAAAATCGAGCCAGGCTCGGGCCACGCTGTTAGTGCTGGTGGCGGAAAAGGGAGGAAAGATAAATACCAGCATAAACGAGCCAATAATCATAAATGGCAGGGCAGCAGTAAAGCCGTCACGGATGGCTATAACATATTTCTGCTGACCCAGCCGACCAGCAAGTGGCGTAATGGATTGCTCGATCACCGCAATCATCGATTGATAGAGGGAACTCATAAGGCCGCCTTTTCATGTGCTGCTGCGATCAGTGACAGGGCAAAATCCAGTACCTTGTCCCCCCGCTGCATGCCGTAATCCATCATATCGATTGGTTGTACCGGTATATTCTGGCCTGCTGTTTTTGCCGTCAGGCTTTGCAGCATGTACTTCACCTGTGGCCCAAGCAGAACCACCTGATAGCGGGAAAACTGCTCATCAAACTCCGCCACGCCAAATGCCTTGATCTCAACAGGTAACCCTTGCTGAGCGGCTGCTTCCTCCATTTTTCGCACCAGCATGCTGGTAGACATACCTGCTGAACAACACAACATGATTTTGTACATGGTTACTGTTCCTCACCTTAAACACTCAAGTGAGGCTGATTGGATAACATGTGGAAACCGGTTTCCATGCTGTTCAGCAAGAAGTGTGATGGCTGTCAGAAACCATTACTTACTGGTTTTTTTAATTAGATAGCAGTCACAAAAATGACTAAAAAGCCACGATAAGAGATGTGTATGGGAAATCGGTTTCCACAGCATAATGAAAAAGCTATACTTTGCGCTGCGAAGAGTTGCGCAGCATGACAAGGTTGGCTTTTTTGGCGTAGCGCCATTTTCAGGGGAGAACGATGTCTACTATCAACGATGTATCGCGGTTAGCTGGGGTCTCTAAAGCCACAGTTTCCCGGGTGTTGAGCGGTTCACGTGGCGTGAAGGAAGCCAGTCGGCTGGCAGTACTGAAAGCCGCTGAAGAGCTGAATTACCGGCCTAATGTCATAGCCCAGTCATTGTTCAGTCAGACAACCCATTGTATTGGCGTAATCTGTGCGCAGGAAAATGTTAACCAGATTACCGCCTGGCTTTTCGCACTTGAGAAACAACTGCGTCAGCATCAAAAACATCTCTTATTACGCTTTGCACGCAGTAAAAGCGAAATTCTCACCGCACTTGACGAGCTGAGTTGTGGCCTGTGCGATGACGTGCTGATTATTGGTGCGGACTTCCCGCTTAACATTGATGATGAACATGTCATTCTGGTCGACTGTGCCGAAGCGGAAGGGCCAAACAGCATTCAGTTCGATCATGCCTTTGCCGCTGAGACAGCCTGCAATTTCCTGATTAATCAGGGTCGCCGTCAGATTGCGTTGATCCAGCCAGAGAACGGCAGCACGGCCGCGCAAGTGTTACATGGCTATAAGCTGGCGCTGGAAAATAATGTTTTACCTTTTAACCGCAATCTGGTCATCACTGATGCGGTCTCATCATCGGTGGCTATTCAGATGCTGTTCAATAACGCCAGTAGCCGTATTTTTAATGCATTACTGGTGGCTAACGAGCAGGAAGCACAGCGCGTTATAACGCAGTTGCAGGCGTTTAATAAAGCGGTGCCTGTTGACGTCATGGTCTTTAGCCTGGCGGGTTCAGTTAATTTGCCTGGTCTGCCTGCTATACCGGCAATTGAATATTCCCTTGATGCCCTTGCCTCCCGTATCGTCAGCTGGCTAACCGCCACTACCCAGCAGATGCTGGGTAGTTCGGTTTTACGGGGTGATTTAATTATTCCCGACTGGCGGCAGCGATAATTAAGTGAATCGTTAAGTGATATGGGTCTGCTGGCGCTGCAGGAAATTCCATGTTGCGCCCAGCATGCCGGAGTCGTTGCCGTAGGTCGCGGTATCAATGCGGATATCAAGGTCATATTTTTCCAGCTGCTTTGCCAGTTCATCGAGGAACGGTTCCCGCTCGGTAATTCCTCCACCGATAAATATCATCTGCGGATCGAATACGCTGAACAGGTTATATAAGCAGGCTGCAAGATCCTGGTAGAATTTATTCACCACATGCTGCGCGGCATCTTCATTACGATCGTATGCGTCAAAGACATCTTTACCGGTGACGTCGTCGGGAGACTTTTCGATGAGCTGGCTGTAATTCTTCCTAAGCGCCGTCATGGTACAACTCTGGCTCATGGTATGGCGTTCAATATTGCTGCTGTCAGGGCGCGAAGTCAGCAGACAGCCAAACTCGCCCGCGCGATTACGACCGCCCCGGATCAGCGCACCGTTGCAGAAGGCCGCTCCGCCTAATCCTGTGCCGATGGTTAGCATCAGGAAATCACTTAATTTTTTTGCTTTTCCCAGCCACTGTTCAGCCAGTAAGGCGCAGTGGGCATCATTTTCGACCGTGGCAGGCAGTGAGGTTTTTTCGGTCAGCCACTGGCTCAGATGAAACTGGTCGAAGTCCCGAATGGTGCCGCCCATGGCGATATATCCGGCGTCTGCATCAATATAACCGGGCGTGCTGACGGCGATACCAGCACAGCCGGGATGTTTCTCCAGCCAGGCCAGGATCTCATCAAGTATTTTGTCGCGTGAATGATGGGAAATATCAGCACTGTCACTGGTCAGAATATTTCCCTGCTCATCAATCACGCCCATTTTTAAAGAGGTACCACCAATATCAAAAGCTGCAATCTTCATTAACGTTCTCTGAGGTTGTTTTCATCCGATTAATTGTAGTGCTGAAAGAAAAGGGCAGGCGGCCTGGCGAGGGCAATTTTGTCAGGAAAGGTACAGATTTATAAAGCTGGTGTTGCAGAGAGGGCGTTTTGATAATCCCTGGCACACAGGGAAGAACTGCGCACGCTTTTTCAGGATATCTGATGTATTACCCGCGCTGAGAAGGTGTCTGGCAGCGCGGGCTTAATAATCACTATGCAGTCATTACCACTTACGCAACAGGAGACTGGCGTTGACGCCGCCAAAGCCAAAACCGTTCGACATGGCATAAGTCAGCGTGGCAGGGCGTGCATTTAGCGCCACCAGGTCCAGATTGCCTGCGGCTTCATCGGGATGATGAAGGTTCAGCGTCGGCGGTATCAGCTGTTGCCGCAGCGCCATCAGGGTGAATATCGCCTCAACGCCGCCTGCCGCACCCAGCAGATGACCGGTGGCGGACTTGGTTGAAGCGATCGCGACCTGCGAATCATCCCCAAACACTGCGCGAATAGCAGCCAGCTCACCGTGATCGCCAACCTGCGTTGAGGTTGCGTGAGCGTTGATATGCTGGACCTCGTCCGGGTTGATGCCCGCCTGGCGCAGGGCCGTTCTCATCGCCCGCGCAGCTCCACTGCCATCCTCCGGTCCCGCAGTCAAATGGTATGCATCAGCGCTGGTGCCATAGCCGACAATCTCTGCCAGCGGCGTCGCGCCGCGTGCTTCTGCATGGGCCAGTGACTCAATCACCAGCAGACCGGCACCTTCGGCCATCACAAAGCCGTTTCTGTCACGATCAAACGGACGTGAGGCATGGTGCGGCTGATCTTCATAGCCCACACATAGCGCACGTGCGGCCGCGAAACAGCCCAGCGTGACGCGATCCAGTGCCGCTTCTGTACCGCCACAAATAGCAATGTCCGCTTCACCGCTTCTGATCAGCCTTGCCGCATCACCAATTGCCTGAACCCCTGCTGCACAGGCGGTAACGGGCGCGCCCAGCGGACCAGTGAAACCGTGTTTGATCGAGACATGACCGGCAGCCATGTTGGCCAGAAACGAAGGTGCGGTAAAGGGTGAGAGCCTGCGCGGACCGCGCGTGTCGGTAGTGCGCACCGCGTCGGCAATGGCACCAAAGCCGCCGACGCCAGAGGCGATAATGGTCGCAGTGCGTTCACGCGCCGCCTCATCTTCAGGATGCCAGCCCGCCTGATTCAGCGCTTCTTCAGCTGCCAGCAGCGCAAATTCTATAAACCGTGACATCTTTTTACGCTCTTTCGGCGCAATGAACGCCTCCGGGTCGTAACCTGCCAGCGAATCTTCATCGATACCCGGCACGCTACCACCCACTGAAATACCGGTGCCAGCAGTGAGCGTGTCGGGCAGAGCGCGGATACCTGATTCACCGGCCGTTAATCGCTGCCAGACGGGGTTAACGCCACAACCCAGTGGCGAGACGATGCCCGCGCCGGTAATGACGATGCGTTGTGATGCGGATGAATGACTCATGTAGTTGCTCCCTTAGTCAGTCCGGACTGCGAATGAAATGCTGTCACAGAGAATGGATACACGCCTGGATCGCGAATAGTAAGATCCTGCGCAGGATGGTGCGATAGATGAACGCAGGGATGGAATAAAGCAGTCAGAGATAAGCTTAGCAGCATCAGAATCCTGAGCGATCACCAGGCAGAGTATTATCGTTGATCTTGTGACTAAATAAGTCAATAGTCACTTCATGCGCAATGCTCAGGGCGCAAGGCTACGTAACACCAGTGCAGCCAGTTGTGCAGAGGCTTCTTCAGCGTCATCAAGGCTGTACTGCAGCAGTACCGGACTGGCGTAGGGTTTGATCACCCGATAGATCGCTTCCGCTGCTTCGTCACCCGGGGTTTTACGTTCAAACTCACCAGATTCGCGGCCTCGTCGCAGGATCTGCTGGATCAGGTTCAGTAGTCGCACTTCGTGTGCCATCGCCGACGGCCAGCGGTCACGCGACGCGACGGCAGCAATGTCATACAGCTTACGTTCGTGAAAAAAGAGTTCCGTGCCGGTGACGGAAAGCGTGCGAAACAGTCGCCGCAGTTGTTCCGATGCGCCAGGCGCGTCGGCGATCGCGGCTTCGACGCGCTGCATAATCATCGCCAGCCGGGTGGAGCAGATCACTTCGCCAATCGCCTGTTTCGATTCAAAAAATTTGTAGATATATGCTTTGGAAAAGCCGATAGCACGGGCGAGATCGGAGACGGTGGTTTTTTCGTAACCATAATGCGCGAAGTGCTGCATGGCAGCATCGACAATCTGGTCACGCACATTATGCCCGACCGGGCCACGTGAACCATTTTCCGTTACGGATTGAGTCATTGTCAGAACCTGGCAGATCAAAGGTGGGTGAAAAAATTCAGTGACCACTGTTATGGGTGGTCACATTTTAGGCCCTGATGCGATTAAAATCCATGGTTCATACGAATTAAGAGAGTTGACCGCACTTAACCCGCACAGGTTGCAAGCTGGCGAGGTCGAGGCTCATATTGTCTTAGCTGATAAGCATCAATGTGAACGGGAAAAGCCTGCATTCTTCTGGAGAGTTCGCCTTAAGGCCGGTTATAAGGCCTAAAACAGGATAAAAAAGTTTAAGTTCGCCTGCGTACCGAATTTGAATGCCAGCTTAACATCACCTGTGCGAGTAGACAGATTCAGGTCTCTTTAGTGCTTCTTTAAATAAGCTGAATTATACTGTCGGAAATGAGCGCAAATTCAGTGATTTCTTAATGATTTACATTATCGACGATCAGGTTACCTACAATTCAGACGACTGTACGCTAAGTCATATTCCTACTCAGGAAACGCTGAGTCTGAGTATTTCATCGGGTCGGCTGTTTGAGCAGTTGCTGAATTCCCAGGGAGAAATACTGGCGCGTGAAACCTTGCTGACCGAAGTCTGGGATAAATATGGCCTGCGTGGATCAAACAGTAATCTCAATCAGTATCTGAGTATTCTCCGCAGAGCGCTCGCGGCTTATGGTTGTGAAAATCTGATTATCACCATTCCGAAAATCGGCATTCGACTCAATAATGACATCAAAATTGAACGCGAATCTTCCCCGGCTTTTGTTGTGACAGCAGTTCAGAGTGATGAAATGCCTGCGGAGAGTGCTGTTTCCAGCCAGGATAGCCCGGCGATACGCCCCGATCCTGTTATGGCGGATAGGGTTGTTAAAAAATCTGGCCTCAGCGTCAGGCAGGCCATCTTTGCCATTGTTATGTTGATGTTGCTGGGAAGTGCTTTCTGGTACTTCACTATCAGTGAGCCTGGTGAAAAAAATTCTTTTATGAGTACCATAAAACTGCAAGGTGGCTGCGAGGCGGTGATCGTTCAGGGGCTGGATGTGTTTGAGCAAAAGTCACTTGATAAACAAATACTTGAAATTCTTCGAGAGAATAATCAATCCTGTGTGCCGGGACGACGCATCTATTTCGATAAAAATACGCCATTCACAACGACTGATTATGGCAGGACCATTCTCTCCGCATGTAACCTTAACAGCAGTGGCCATATCGTTTCCTGCGACAGCTTCTATTATCTTGACTGGAGAACGTTTTGAAACGGAACGCCACACTCATGCTGACGCTAACACTCGCTGCACTGCTGCTGGTGATTTTTGCCGGAATAAATTATTTTAAGCCCCGGCCTGACGATTTTCCTTTCCGCTGCTCAGCGTTCAGTCGCTACGATCTTAGCCGCCATGATGATGAAAAGATTAACTTTGCTGTTTCTCAGGATCTTCGCTTTATTGATTCTAAACAGGGCTATCTGTTGCTGAACGGGCAGGTAACTTTTGGTGATAAAGTTACCACGCTTAATCGGCGCATTGCGCTGAGCGCAGGGAATAAAATTGATAGTGAAACTTATCGCTATAAAATAAGAACGGTTATTACCGCAACAAACGATACGACGGCAGATGCCGTGTTTAATCTGCTGCTGGCGGAGATCACGCTCGACCCTGGCTATCTGCAGCTGGATACGACTCAGGTCGATAAAAATACCTATCTGATCGGCGGGCCACTCGCCTATCTCTTTACCTGTCAGCGTTATTAAACTGAGTGACTTTTAGCTGAAATATATACCGGAAGAGCAAATACTCTTCCGGTTTACTTTTAACTGTATTGCGAACAGCGTGTCTGTTACGCGGTACGGAAACTTTCCAGGGTATCTGAGAAAACCTGAAGATCTTTAGCGGTAATGGGGCTTACCTTAGACAGAGAAAAAATCAACAGGTCTTCCATATTAAGTGTGAATACCGCTTGTTTCTGGTAAAGACGAAGATTATCTGGCCGAAGGAAATCATAAGTAATCATGATACCTGTAGTGAGATTATTACCCAGAACCACGGGCTGATGGACTTCCTGTTGCCAGTCTTTCATCTGCTTTTGCAGAATAGCGAGCTGGTTAAGAATATACTCTTCCGGATTATTATGGTCGCCTAACTTATCGCGGGAGATGGTGATTGGCGGCAGAACAGATCGTGTATCAGCCAGCGTATTCAGCGTTCGTTCGCAGTAACTTTGCGGCAAAGTAATCATGCCTTCAGTGAAGCGGCAAATAGTCTTATCCATGGGTAATCTCCGTGTCATTGTGGGTTGCTGCCTGGCCAAATAACTGCTCTGCCGTGACTTCGCTGAGCGTACCGTTATTTAACAGGACGATTTTATCGGCACTTCGGATAGTTTCCGGACGATGTGCAATGATGATTCGGGTGATCTTCATCTGCTTAATTGCGTTATTGATCTGCGCTTCGTTATAGATATCAAGATGACTGGTGGCCTCATCCAGTACCAGGATTTTTGGTTCGCGATACAGTGCGCGCGCCAGCAGAATACGTTGCAACTGACCACCCGATAAAAACGATCCCATATCGCCTACCAGGCTTTGATAATTCATCGGCATTTTCATGATATCGCCATGAATCTGAGCCAGGCGGGCCACGCGGGTAATCTTTGCGTGATCGGGTTCGTTATCAAAGAAGCAGATGTTCTCGCTGATCGAGCCTGAAAAGAGAATATCATCCTGCATGACGCAGCCGATCCGATTACGATGATGTTCAAGCCCGGTCTGGGTGATATCCATGCCACCCACCGTGATCGTGCCTTCTTCCGGGTGAAGCAGGCCAAGAATGATTTTGGCCATAGTGGTTTTTCCCTGGCCAGATGGCCCCACAATGGCGAGGCTCTCACCCGCTTTAATCTCCAGATTCGCACCATCGACAACCCAGGGTTCAGTCGGCGCATAGCGGAAACGGATATTGATTAACTTGATATCCTGCGGTGCGTCCGTCTCCGGGTCGGTTGTTTTAACTACCAGACCTGGATTGGCCTCAGAACTGGCTTCTGTTTCAGACAGAACAATATCGGCCAGACGTTCACCATGCATTCTCAGCATACGGAAATCGATGATGGCGTTGATCAAACCGGCACCACGACTCATAAACTGATCGGAAAAGCTGATAAATGCGGTCAGCATACCGGCAGAGAAGTTGCCATCCAGTACCTGCAGCGCAGCCAGCCAGACCAGAACCACCCGTCCCACTGAGGTTAACAATCCCTGAGCCGAACCAAACAGGATATTGAGCTTCTGGATCACAATGCCTTTATTGGTGGTATCTACCAGAAAGTTCATGTAAGCCGAGAGTCGCGGCACCTGTTTATTATTCGTTTTGACCGCCTGGATCCCGCGCAGCGTCTCAAGCAGAGAGGACTGCGTTCGGGCCGAGCTGATGATTTGCTCTTCATTGGCGCGGCGAACCGGATCGTAGGCCATAAAGCGAAGCAGGGCGTAGGCGAGAAAAAGGCCGATGACCAGCCACGCCAGTTGCGCGTTGTAGATGAAAAGCATTACTACCGTGACGATTGACATAACTCCGTCCAGCACGGTGCTGATGAAGCGGGAAGTCAGCGTGCTCTGAATAGTATTAAGCGAACCGTAACGAGAGAGAATGTCACCGACATGGCGTGATTCGAACCATTCCAGCGGCAGCTTTAACATATGGTGGCAGACGTTTATGGTCCACTGCACACTAAGCTGGCTGGAGAACCAGCTCATTACCCATGAGCGCAGGGCTGTGACGATTGTCTGAAACAGCGCGATCATGATAAAGCCCACACCGAGCAACGATAGCAAAGAGTAGTCAGCGGAAACCAGCACCATATCCATAACCCACTGCATAAAGAAGGGGCCGAGGACGCCGAAAAACTCCAGAGCGATTGAGAGGATGAGCACCTGAGCAAAGGCAGACTTTACCCCGGTTACGCTGCCCACCAGCTTCATCATTGAGATGCTTTCTTTCTCTTCTTTCACTTCAAAGGTGGAAGAGGGAACCAGTTCCAGTGCGACACCGGTAAAGGCAGTTGACGCTTCTTTAAATGTCAGTTCGCGAATACCGCGCGCAGGATCGTGAACTGTGAGCTTATTGCCGCGAACTTTCTTCAATACCACAAAATGGTTCAGTTCCCAGTGCAGAATGCAGGGCATGCGCAGTTTAGACAGCTCTTCCATTTCCACACGCAGTGCGCGGGAAGTCATGTTGAGCTGTTGTGCCATCGCGATGACATCAGCCAGTGTGGCGCCTTTGAGTGATGTGGCGAACTGGCGACGCAACGTGATCATGTCGATCTCATGACCGTGATAGTTAGCCACCATGCCAAGACAAGCCAGCCCGCACTCCGCTGCCTGTGACTGACGAATCATTGGTAAGCGGTTAAACCATTTAAAATTGAGTTTCTCTAATAACAACACAGAACAGACCTTCTAAATCAGAGAGAAATTTTGTGTCCCAGCGCGAAAATCGGCTCCAGTACCCATTCATAGAGACGACGTTTGTCGACAATAAAGTCGGCATCCAGCGCCATACCTGGCTTCAGCTTTTCGTTCTGCGAATAAGCAGTAATGGTTTGTTTATCCAGAGAGACCAGTACCCGGTACTGCTGTTCCTGAACATTGTTTTTACCGGTTAAGGTGGTGACTTCCTGAGGAGAGAGGGCGGTTCGCGAGACCTCGATCACTTTGCCATATTGCTGACCAAATTTTTGGTAAGGGAAGGCTTTGTAGCGCAGCACGACACGCTGACCTGGCTGGATAAAGCCAATGGATTGCGTGTTCACCATGATGCGGGCAACAAGATCGGTATTGTTGGGCAAAATCGCCACTGCCGACTGGCCGGCATTCAGCATCTGACCATTTTTAACCATAATCATGCCGACATAGCCGCTTTTTGGTGCGCGAAGCTCAATGGATCGGCGTGCTTCATTCTCTGCCATTGACTGACGGTTATCTGCCAGTTGACGTTCGATATCGTTGCGTTTCTTCTCATCATCCAGTGGCTTTTCATGCAGTTGCTGCTCAGCCTGGACAATTTTTTGCGACGTATCCAGCAGCTGACGCTGGTACTCCTGATAGCGTGCCTGGCTGTCGAGCAGATTAGATTCCTGCTCTTCCAGTTGACGGTTTGAGGCGTATCCCTCCTGGTGCATAGCGTTGAGTTTATCCAGTTGCAGTTTCGCTAACGCCACCTGTTTGCGACGGTGTGTCAGCTGTAATCTCAGCTGTTCCTGCTGGAGTTTCAGACTGGCGATGGTGTCGGATAACCCTTTCATTTCGACATCATGCAATTTGGCCAGCGTCTGAAGATCCTGCTGAAGTCTTTCCCGCTGACCCAGCAGATTTTCGGCGATGACCTGACGTGTCTGTCCCATTTGTGTTGAGACTTCCGATGACAACACCATAAGAACGTCATCTTTTTTAACCAGCTGTCCCTCTTTAACCGGGATATCCACGACTGTGGCGCTCACCGGAGGAGGGACAATCAACATGCCCGTTTCAGGCAGCAGTTCGCCGGTAGAGGATTCATATTTCGTGTAGCTGCCAAAAATGAAAAAGAGGGCTGTGACGGCAGTAATAAAAATCACCACAGAAATAACAAGCCAGCGATAGGGCGGACAATAAAGTGCCACGATGCCCAGGCTACCCCGGTTAGCGGCATCAAGCGCCTCCTGGCGAAAAAGTGACTGTTCCATTTATAGATTCATCATGATTAAGGGATTAACGGCACTGAAAAAATTTCAGCATGTCGAGTGATAACGAGCCGGTACTTTGCGCGAGATTGATTAAGGCGTTGAGGTAACTCAAGCGGGCTTCAGCCTGGTCTTTGAGCGCAGTGTAATATTTCTGCTGCGCATCAAGTTCATCATTAACGGTGCGGAAGCCCATTTCACGGCCATAATGGACCGACACTACTTTTTCACGTGCTGAGTCGACGGCGTTCTTTTGAGCACTGATTAAGGCTTTACCATTGGTCAGGCTAAGCCAGGCCGAGCGCGTATCGGTTGCCGCTTTGCGTTGAGCCTCCATCGTGGAATACTTTGCCGCCTGACGACGATAGGCCGCTTCAAAAGATTGTGAAACCTGACTGCCACCAGCAAATAAGGGAACAGAAACGTTTACGCCATACTGCAGGTTATTACTCTTCGAGTTCGTCCCGAAGATTGCGTCATAAAGGATATTGTCGTCATTGTCGTTGCGGCTCCAGTTTTTGCCGTATCGTGCATAGAGTGAGACGACCGGCATATGCGCGCCATCAGCCGCCAGAACATCTGCGTCTGCCTGATCATTCTGAAACAGAGCAATCTTAATATCCGTGTTGCGTTGCTGACTGGCATTAATCGCATCGGTCAGTGAAGAATAAGGCGATGCTTTAAGGCACTGGAAATTGACGGGTTCAATGGTGTCGGGGCTGAGGCCGGATAAACGACGGAATGCCTCGCCTGCCAGCAACAACTGATTGCCTGCCTCTATTTCTTTAGCCTGTGCCAGAGCGTAATTAGCTTTCGCCTCATCCAGCTCCGTGCGGGTATTCTGGCCATTGACTAATCCGGTCTGAAGCTTCTGCTGTTGCTGCTTAAAATTATGGCTGGCGGCTTTTGCTGCCTGCAAAACTTCCTGCTGATAAAGCACAGTAAAATAAGCGTTGCTGATAGCGTTTAATAATTTTTCTTCAGCCTGTTTTGCCTGCGCCTCAGCTGTATTGGCAATAGCAACACCTTTACGCCATCCGGCATATTTACTCATATCAAACAGAGGTTGCCTGACGCTAAGATCGTAACTATGGTTCGTTACCCCACTCTGATATTTTTTATCAGGTTGCTCCTGACGATCCCAGTTTCCTTCAAGTGTTAATGTTGGCAGCATTCCGGCCATGCCTTGCCAATATTTTTGTTTATCTGCTTTACTGATCATCTGACTGGATTGTAATGCTGAGTCATAGGTCAAAGCGGCCTGTGCAGCCTGCTCCAGGCTGGTTGCAGATGTGCAAAATGGAACACAAATTAGTGCCAGTAATGCAATATTAAAATTATGGGATTTCATGATTTCCGCTGTATATAAAAAATAAATACCAGGTGGTTAAACAAGTTCCTGTGCAAAAACATACTTAATTAAATCTGTATTGGATTGAAGCTGAAGCTTACGCATAGCGTTATATTTTTGTGTTGCAACCGTGCTTATGCTGCGTTTACGCGCTTTGGCTATCTCCATTAAGCTATAGCCAATGGCGAACAACCGGATGACTTCTATTTCGGAAGGAGATAGAAGTGTTTGTACCGTATCTGTTGGTGCAGATAGCACTAAGTTTTTCATCTGTTCTGAGTAGTATATTCCTGAATTCGATGAGCAAACCCAATTAAAAGCCCTGACCAAATCACGAATGTCATCGCGTTTATGTACGATAGCATTGATCGGGACTTGTAATATACTTTTCAAAATAGCCTGACTTTTCTGTGCAGTGAAGATAATGATTTTTAAATCCGGATTTTGCTTGCGTATCTGTTCGAGTTTTTTCACGCCATTTGTATCATTACGTTCAAAGGTAAAGCAAAAGTCTGTGATCAATATATCTGCCATCTCCTCCCTTATTATTGCCAGTAAACCTTCTGCTTCAACCGGAAAGACATTGATGTTCAGATTTGAGAACTCTTTTATAAGTATGGTCTGGACGGAATAAAGAATAAATGGACTTTCATCAGAAATACCAATGCTAAGCCTCCTTTTCCCCTGGGATATATTCACAGATGATCCTTTTCTGTAGATAAAAATCTGAAGCGGGGCTCCGCAGAGCCCTGCTGACTACTGGTAACTAAGCGTGTACGTTGCCACGGCATTTGCCGTACCAGGATTTATTTTCGCTGCCGTCTGATAATAACGCGCATAGAGAGGCACCGTAATTAAGGCAGAAGAGAGCGGATAACTCGCAATGTTAAAGGGTGTAGCGAGTGCTATCGGCTGCTGGTTTCCATTAAGGATTTGCACGCCGACACCACTGGCTGTTGAGGTGGAGTTAAGCGCCACCACACCCACATCGGAGAGCCCTGCGGGCGCGTCTCCATCGAACTGCATCATCACGTCAAATGTGCCTGAGAGTAAGGCCTCACAGTTAAACAGGATGTTAAATGCTGTGGCCGCACTGGTCTGGCCTATACCGGCGCCTAAACCAGTAGTGGGGTTAGTGGTATAGCTACCCAGTGGTACATTCTGATTAACATCTCCTGCCACTGAGCAGGTCTGATCTTTTACGGTGATACCTGTTTTGATATTGGTAAAGTTAAATGTCTCATCCTTCCCTGTGACTAACGAGCCGACATCAAATGGGTTTACATAGCTTTTAAGGTAAGAAGATGGTGTCATAGAGTTAGATGTTTTGACGATCTGATAAGGTACGCTCAGAGAAACATCCGTATACGCGCCTACAGTTCCGCCGCTGGTCAAAGCATATGTGCTGATCATTATACCTGTTGGAATATTTGCAACTTCGGTGCCCATCTCCCCGCCATAGCCAGTATATAACGTCAATCCATAGCCAAGGGCATCCGCGTCAATAGCCTTACGTTTAAAATAGACTTCGCCGATCAATCCATCTGCATACTGCTGCAAATTATCCAGCGCACATTTAAAGTTAGCCGTGGCTGTTCCACTATAAACGATCGTACCTATCGGTACGGCTGCTGAAATATTGATGCCTAATGACTTTATGTCGACCAATGTCCGGGTGGACGTCATTTTACACGTTAATGTCACATCAGTTGATGAACCCGCTGCATTAACGTTAAAGATAACCATTAGCATCAGACTGAATGTTAATGAAAATGAGCCTATGAGGCGCATTATTTTCTTTCCTGAAATTAAAAGCATGATGGCACCACATTAACCCTGGTTATTTTTATTTTCGGTATTAGAAGCGTAACGTACCGGCTGCATTTGATCATTGCTGCATGTTGTCGTCAGCCTCGCCAGCGTCTGATTCTCACTGGACTCAACTACGCCCGACTCAAGATTAACCAGACAATTATCATTTTCTGCTTTTCCCCATGTAACATGCAGACGGCTGACATCTTTATCCAGCCTGACGTAAATCTGACCGCCCTGTGAAACAGTAGTAACAAGATTGCCGTTTTCATCATTAACTGACGCACCAAATGGCAAGGCATTTCCATCAGGCTGGTTTGCCCGTATCAGGAGTGGTTTTCCTTTACTGGTTTTATAATCCAGTCTGACAACAGCACCTTCAACAGGTATAACGCGTTGTTGGGTTGATTCCAGCTCAACATCAAGCGGGATGCCTTTTGGATCGATCGCCAGCTCATTTATCCTGTATGGATTTAGATTAGGAACTACCGCTCTGCCGCTTCCATTTAATACGATATTTGGATAACCAATCACCCGGGCACCTTCGGCATCAGCTGCTGTCACGACAGCATATGTTGTCGACTGATAAGCGCTAAAGTTAATGCCATCAGGCAAGGCAACAACGGCGCCGCTGGCACCTCCGGAGGCGGAGTAATAATTCTCACCTCTGGTATATGACGCTGTCAGCATGCTGTAAGGCGAACGATATTGTCCACTGAATGAACCTGATTTTTTATTATCGATATCGTGAGAAGCACCTATGTTATAACTGTATTGATCATTCTCGCCCAGGACACCATTAATCGCAGTTTGCGCGGTTACCCCCTCTTTATTATGCGTGGCGCTTCCGGTTACATAATTTTTACTTTCGCTACCAAGTGGTATTGAGAAGTCGAGTGAAAGCTGCGTGTCATGCCCACCGGTTGAATATAATAATCGGTTTGCTGATAATGTATAGGATACACGACCAATTCTATTATTATAACCTAACTGAAACTGAGTGTTTTTACCGTTACTGTTCCAGTAATTTTGAATGAAACCAGTAAGATAGATATTCCCATATGACTCTCCAAAATTTTGGCTGGCAGTCATTGAAAAACGTTGTTTAGGACGGGAAAGATAATTTATTCCGTCACTTTTGTTCTTTTTATAGCGGTTATTAATTTGCAATGCATTGTCATAGCTGTAATAGCCTGATGATGAAAATCGGTACGCTGCGAGGGTGAAGTTTGTGTCAGTCTGAGCAACTTTTTTACTGTATGTTGCGCGATAGCTCACACCCTGCTTCTTCTCATCGCCATATTTTGTCTGAGCACCGGTGATATCGAGTGAGATAGCGCCAATGGGTAAACCAAATGCTCCCCCCAACAGGGCTGAGATGTAGTTATCTGATCCCAGGATACCGGTATAGCCGGTCAGAGTATTGGTAAAGCCATGCTGAATGGTGCCTTGATATACGTAAGGCGTGTAGGCCATATTGTCTTTACGGGATACACCGCCCGTCACAGAGTAGAACGTCATACCAGGACGCTTTAGCCTCGTCATGGCTGCGTAAGGCACTGAAAAACGTGTTTCACTGCCGTCAGCTTCTTTTACAGTAACATCTAAATCACCACCGTAACCTGTAGGATAGAGGTCGGTAATATTAAAGGGACCTGGCGATACTGTTGTCTCATAAATTTTACTACCGTTTTGCGATACGGTTACCTGAGCACTGGTACGGGCTACACCACGAATTTCAGGCGCGTAACCGCGTTGTGAATCAGGCCACATTTGATCGACAGTTGATATCTGCGCACCGCGGAAGGAAAGGGTATCGAACAGTTCGCCACTGGTATTTCCTTCACCTAGCAGTAAGCGTGACTTCAGTTGCGGAATATCACGCTGAACATAGCTGTTAATAGCATTGTAATGATGAGACTCATCACCCTGCTGGCGTCGCCAGCTCAGTGAGCCCTCATGGCGAAACATCCAGCCGCCAAGGTTAAAGCCTGCCAGCGCTCTGCCATAAAAAGAGTCATATTCACGCCCGTCGTTAACAGAGCGGTAATAGTTGGTGTCATAGTTGAGCGTAAATGCTGTTTCACCCTTATCCCAGAATTCGGGGGCGACATAGCCACGTGCTGAGCGCAGCAGATAAATCTGTGGAACTGAGATGTCCATCTGCATATCAGCAGAGTTAATGACGGCATGGCTCTCCTTAACCACATCTTCAAGGGCGATACATTGATTCCCCGAACGTAACTCTTCAGCTTGTTGAGAACTGAAAACGGTGTCTTTAATGGAGAGACTTTTTACCAGATCATAAGAAAGACAGGCCTTAGTTCCTGCTCCCTCACGAATAACCCGGACATTTTCACGGCTAATCTGACGACCATTTAAAAAGATATCCAGCGTATAGATGCCAGGATCAATGGGATTACCTGTTGCATAGCGGGCAACATCTACTTTTACCCCCGGCAAATTTTTCACAAAAGATTCATCAAAATCATAAGCTTTTTCAGCAAGCACGGTTTGAGTTGCTGCGGTCAGAAACAGAGCCATAAATGAGCGATAAAAAATTCTGCCAGTTTTTTTATTTAAAGAGACCGTCTTTGCCATCATAATTCCCCTGGTTAAAAACCAAAAGCTACTGGATTATTTTACTTTCAACCTTACGTGCGGCGCCAAAATCATCCAGATACTGATAATTAAATGTCGTTTTTATTTGATTATTACTCATGCCTTTCAGCGAAAATTCTTTTGTTTCGCCTGGTGCCAGCATCTCTCCTTTTTCACTCACTAATTTATGACCCGCATTGTCTTCTGCATTAATTTGTGAAACGTTAACGTAAAAAGACGAATTGTTAGTTGCAGAAAGAGAGTTAGATTTTGAGCCATGACGCCACACAAGACCTGACGCAGCTTGATTGGCCTGCGCGTGATCGAACTGAGCCGGACGATAAAAAAGCTTGATACGACTTCGGATCGCCATTTGCAGTTGATTCTGGTTGGCCTGACTTTTGTCGCGAGGTGGAATATCCAGCACATTAAGCCAGAAAATAGATTCTTTATTGGCAGGAAGATTCGCGCCAGTGAAGACAATACGTAACGTTTGCCCTTTATTCGCCTCCATCCGGAAAACCGGAGGTAATAAAACGAAGGGAACATTTATTTTATCTACGGCTTCATTAGGATTTCCGTTATCAATCCATGCCTGAACAAGCGCAGGCTGATCGCCCCGATTATTCAGCCGAACGGTAACTTCTTTCTCGGAAGCTGGGTAGATGACTCGGGTGCCGATGATAGTTACGCTGGCAAATGCAGACGAGGTCATTGCCCAGGTGAGCAGACAAGAGATTAGAAAGTTAAAACTTTTTTTTTTCATGATATTAACAGAAATGATGAAGAGGAAGAGTGGTGAGGGCGTAGCCCTCACCCTAATCAATTACAGGTAATTGATTGAATAATTTACTGTTGATGCCACGGTACCCGCTTCTGCAGTAGCAGTTGCGTAGTACTCAGCAGAGTAAGAGAGGGTACCCGCGCCCGCTGTCAGAGCCACAGTTGCAGGAGCGGTCGACTGTTCGCTGCTGCCCGCATTGATAGCTTTGTTATTGTTGTCCAGCAGCTGCAGATCAACTCCTTTTGCAGTACCGGTATTGGTCAGACGACCGTTAGCGTTCACACCTGCACCCTGCTCAAAGTAAGCGTAGACATCACCGGTTGTTGCAGAACAATCGCTCAGCGCCAGAGTAAAGCGGGTATTACCTGCTACGGCACCTGCAGTGTTCAGCACGCCTGCTGCAACTTTTGGCAGGGTTACGGTTGCTGTGCTGCCCGCGCCGTTAACGCTGACAGTACAGGTCTGAGATGCAATGGTGCCGGTGAAGTTAATTGTGCCATCTGAAGCTTCTGCTGCACTAACCTGAGCAGCAGCCAGCAGAAGACCCATAGCAACCATAGATACCTTGTTCATATACTTTCCTTTGTATTAAATAATTAAAGTTTTTAAATTATGAACTTGTGCAATTTTATTGCAGCTGTTCATTTTTCTGATAAGAGTTATACCCTTATCTGAAAATCAGACGATCAACATTCCGAACGCTACTGCGGCGACAATCCCTATGATGCCCATGCCAAAAGCGGTACCGTTGATTGGATTTGCTGCTGGAATTGATTCCGGGCGAACCCACTCCGTCTTCTCTGTTGAAGTTGAGCTGTTTCCTAATCCCTTGAAAAAATCCAGAATTAAAGATGTGAGTGAGCCACCGCTAACCCCTTCGATCTCTTTATTGTTTAATTCGCGCATATTATTTCCTTAAGCTGTAATTACTGGCGCAGTGGGATCAAAAGTATTTTCGACAATTTCGTTGAACCAACCCGCAGTTGTATCCCAGCCATTCATCGCACCATAAAGCGCACCATCAATCAGTCCGACGACAGCACCAATAACCAGTCCACCCGCTCCAGAAACTAAGCCGACACCTAATATGCCACCTGCACTACCGCCGCTCATGGCCCATTTCACGCCAAAAGCTGTGATGCCGGCAGCAGCGCCTATAACAACCGAACCAACAAAATCAAAAAAACCAGCGCCTGAAACATTTTGCATTTCAACAGGTGTTAACTCTCTCATTTACATCTCCAATATTAATCACTTATTCAGTATTGATTTTTTAAAATGCCGCTTCAAGCGAACGGCGCTATTAGATTCGGAGACCATAAAAAATAATATAGTAAAATATCCATAATGAATATTACGTGCTATTGGCATTAATAACTAAAAGCATGTTTTATTTACATGGCATTTACATTCATCGTAATTTAGAGTGCCGCCGTGAAGGTATTCACATTGTTATATTTTTTCTGCCGACTATTAATGAGGTGATTTAATTTTACGTGTTACCCGTTTTTTCTACATGAAGAGAATGACAGACATTCTGTGACGAAACATCTTCAGAGGTAAGGTGTGCAGTCCGGTTAAAAGTCCAGAGGATGAGAAACCTGTCCTCATATGCAATTTAAGGTGAAAGTGGCAGGGATAAAACAAATATATTTTTTGGTTTTTTTGTCTGAGATTAGAATAAAATCCAGTATATAAAACTATATATATGCTAATTTGTTATTTAAATGTCTGTTTTTGGAGCAGCGTGGTTTAATTTACGACACCAAATGCTGTCGTGTTTTTTTATTTTTAGTGAGGAATTAACAATGGCTCCATAATGATTAAAGGTTTATCAATCATGGCGCACATTGAAACTTATAACTCGTTTTTTTGTGATTAATATAGCGGAGTTATAACATCAATGTTCATATGATTATGATTGATTCCTTTTTTAAGAAAAAAGTTATAACACTATCAGTAAGCCTCTACTTGTTAGGTTGATATACTGATTAATTGGGTTTTGAACGGTGAAATATCTGGTTATGACGTCGTGACATGGCGCAATGCTCTTCCTTTTTGCGTGTTTATGGTGTTGAATTTTAGCGTGATGGTTTTACTATAGTGAAACCAGTAGCAACCTTTCTATGGCTCATATTTGGGGGAGAGTCAAAGATCATCAATACACCAGGCGAAAAAAAGAGACTATAACAAACGGATTTTTTGCTAATTTTTCTACTAATCACTAACCTTGTGTTAGTTAGATTGAGTTAATTAATATGTATAGAGTGACTGAAAATCATGAACGGATCATCGATGCGCTAGCCGGGTATACCCAGGTTGCTAATCCAGATGAGATTTCACGCGGCAAGCGTCGTTATCATCTCACTAAAGATAATGTACGCCGGGTTATGTTCATTCTTGATGGTGATTTCTTACTCAAATTAAAGAGCGAAAATAAGGTATTAAATATCTTATCGGCTCCTTTTGTTGTCGGCGTCACTCCGGCACTTGATGAGCCACCTGTCTATCTGGAAAGAATTGACTATGGAAAGGTTAGTTTCATTGATTACGATGTGTTCTGGCGCCTGGTGTTTGAGAAAGACCTTTTCAATGATGCCATGTCCATTCTATCTGGCCAGTACTCTGACCTGATGAACTACATCCAGCTACCTAAAAATAACTCATATGATGAAGTAATTTCGTTAATTGGCCGTTGGGGGAAACTACCACCGCATCTTAAGAAAAGATTTTCGGCACTTTACCTGATTGAAAATAGTTCTCATCTTTCAAAAAGCTCCATTTGCAGAGTGTTGAAAGAATTAAAAGAGAAAGGTGAACTCACCCTGGTTAATGGCAAGTTTACCTGATGATTTTTGTTTAAAATTTGAGATGCTTAAGGGAAAAATGGATTTTAAAGTCATTTGTACAAATGAAAACTACTTCTTTCGGCTGGGCATCTCAAAAATTATTGAGCAAGCACTGTCATGTGAAACACCAGTAGAATTTTTACCCGATTATGACGCGAAAAATTTATGTCAGGCGGATTTCATACTAATCAGTGTTGCACAGTGGCGCCTTTATATGTGTCAACCTGCCTACCGGGAACGGAAGCCTGGTAGCATTTTAATGGTGTTTGTTGATGAGGCTGAAGACATCATTACGAAACAACTGCCTCTCTGCTATCGTTCTTTAATTACTATCTCGCGCAGCGATTCTGTCCGTATTATTTCTGAAAAAATCCTCCATTTCTGGCTGGAAAATCAGGGAAGCGTCAAAGGATTTGTACCCTCGGATTGCTCACATTGTTATTTTGCGCGTATCACGGTTGTCCAGTTGCAGGTGCTTAGCTTTTTAAAAAAAGGGTACAGCGTGGGGCAGACAGCTAAACGTCTGAACCTTTCTGCTAAAACGATCTATGCACATAAGTATAATGTGATGAAGAAGTTTTCGCTAAGTGGTGATAAGGAGTTTAACGCTTTCATTAATGATGTCACTCTGCTGCAGCTTTATAAAGGTGTTATTGAATATGAACAGATTTAGCTATTCATTCATGCCATATTTGCGTGGTTTCTGAAGTTAATAGTCATTTCTTATGAACGGCTGCCCTGTGATGCACAGACTGCTTTTCATGTTCAGGGTGTAAAGTGGTTTTTGTGAAGAAGAGTCACTAAAAAATATTTGTCCATTACTTTCAAAATGGTGACAGCAATCATGTCAGATATAATTAATCTGCTATCTGTTTACATTAACAGTAACCATATCGTTGCTGCACCCGTATCTCATCTTCCTGATGCGTTTCAGTCAGGCATGAATAGCCGTAATTTCTCTCCGTCTGTGCCAACACTGAACTCTTCGCGCGAAAGTCAGCAGGAATAATCCCTACATAATCGGGAATTATCTACCCAACTTCTTTTCAGCATCTGAAATGGCAGTATTAAAAGCCACTTGTTGTATCAGCCATCGCCAGTACCGGAGCGCAAAGTTGTGTGCCACTTATCTTTTCACCGCTGAGTTGCCCGAAAATGCATGAACCTTCTGATAGGTTGATGAAGTTAAAAAGCCAGCGTGGCCGCTGGCTTTTTGTGTTTTTTCACAGGATTATTTCAGGATGAAAATACGATCTACATTGATTTCGCTATAGCCATCATCGCGGTCGATTTCACCGGTAACCCGGACCTTTTTGCCAATCAGATAACGATCGTCATCGTCGTCATCATCTATATCGACACGAATACGGCCAGTCGAATCTTTTAACCAGTAGTGATCATCATCGACCCTGCCACTGATAGTCCCTGTAAGCGTAACCTGTCTATCGTCGTGCATCGTTTTCGCCTCTGCAACGGTGACCTCCTGACGAGCAAACGCCGAGCCCGAGCTGAGCAAGGCCAATATCATCCATAATACTTTCTTCATTCATGTCTCCTTTAGCACCCATCTTTTACTGCGTTTATTTTTTAAAAACTAAAACGGTAGCCGGCGTTCACCTGGCGCTGGTTGAAGCGATTTCCATCAACCATATCAGCCTCGATAAAAAGGGTATGGTTACTGATTTGCGCGTTGACACCGACACCGTTATTCCAGCCATTACCTTTAAACGAGAGACGCTCATCTGATCCATTCAGAGCATAAGCAGCATCACCGTCGAACTCGCGTAAAACGCCGGTTTTAACATACATATTAAGTTTGTAATTGCCCTGATTAACTTCATAGCCTGCCAGTACACTGGCTCGTCCCATCATCGATTTATAACTTGAGAGATGAATGTTAAGGCCATTTGACGCACGTACTGAGGAGCCATCCTGATGACCTGCGGTCAGTTGAAGCTGAGGTTCCAGATAAAAACCTGTGAGATCATCAGAGAAGCTGAATTTTTTCCCTGCTTCGAGTGACCCACTCAGGCCTGATGAGGCACCATTGCCGAATATACGATTATTCTGTGTATCGCTGACATCAAACTGATTCCTCATACGATTGAATTTCACTACGCCGTCCATATAGAAGCCGGCGTCATTCAACCATGTGCCGTATATACCAAAATGTTCAGATTTGGTGGTGCCATCACCAGCCCGATAATGAGGTGAGCCCTCTGTTGCACCCATGAACAAGCCCAGATAGATCGGCATCTCATCTGACAGACGTTTATCTACCCCAAACTGATAGCCTGTGTAGTTCATGCTGAAGTGGCTCAGCTTACCATTGGCAAAACCGCTGAATCGGCCATCCATCCCACGCAGCCATACATTTCCGGCCGTTTTCCGCTGACGCACATCCCCCATACGCTGCATCAGGGTCTGCATTTCGGCATAATTCATCAGATAGCCGACATTGAGAAAGTTAGCTCCGGCATTCGCGGTACTGGTGATGGTTGAATTATTACTTTGTTCTGCTGGGGGGATGGGTATCCTGGCAGCCTCAGTTGAAGCAGGCTGGAGAGCGTCATTTTCTGCAGGTCTTGCGGACTGTTCATCCGCCGGGGGCGTTTCAGGTGCTTTCGGCGATGAGAGCACCCAGTTGTTGCCCTGCTTATTGACAGAATAAACATAACCGCCCAGTTCAACGTCGGTGTTGCCCCTGAAAGTCGCATTACCATCAGTCGTTTCAACAACGGTCAGTACTTCATTACCTGTGGTGACGGCGCTGCCAAGGTTCAGAATGTTCAGGCCGTAATTACCTGCGCTGTTACCTGTTACCACAATTTTATCGCCACTGTTGTTCACACCTTCGCCATCGCCAGCCAGATTGGTACGCAGGGAAAAGTTACCACTACCACTGAGGTTTGCGATGGTGAGAGTGGAGCAGGTCGTATGGTCTGTGGCGGCAGAAAGGTCTACCAGTGAGTTATTTAATGTCAGGTTATCGAGATTAGAAGTTTGACCAACGTTCCATATGCTGTCGGTGAGGTTGACGTTTAAGTGGCCGCCATTCACATTATCGCTGACGGCGCTACCGGACCAGAGTGAACCAGGCGCTAAGTAAAGATCGATTAGTCCGCCCATCGACATGACACTGCCGGTGATCTTCGCTTTACCTTCGGAAGTGATGACGCCCGGCGCAAAACCTTCGCTGTAAAGGGTGGCGATGGCTACGCCATCCGGAGAATCCATTTTGATGGAGAGATCGCCTGTCAGGCTGATCTGGCCACCATCCCAGGCTAAAGCACCTACTGCTGTATCAGGGCCAGTAACACTGATTCCTTCGCCATTGATTATGCCGCCCTGCAGAGACCAGAGGCCCCTGCCAACCATGTTTGAGTTTTTAATCACCACATCCGTGTTTGCCAGATTGATGACTGCGCCTGCCGACTGGGCGGATGCACCATAGCCTATTGATTGAATGGTGTTGCGTTCATCTTCAGTGCCTGAAAAGTTGACGGTGACGTTATCATCCATCGCAACAATACCGCCCGTCTGCGCTGAAGATATCACGCTGCCTGCGCCGATAGTCATCAGGCTATTTTCCCGGGCTGAAATACCGGGTGTCGTCGCGCCGGAGGTACTGATGGTCAGGTGATCGGCGACCAGTTTACCCAGGCTCCAGATGCCTGCAGAGATGTCACCAGTCGTGATAATGGTTGAGTTGCTACCCAGATTAACCGAGCCGTTATCCTGAATGTTGACGCCCTGAGAAGCTCTGCCAAGAGTATTAATAGTCAGCGCATCTGCTTTAAGCGTTGCGTCGCCATTATCAGAATCACCGGTCAGTGTATCCACCTGCACAGCATGACTGTTGATACCATTGGTCTGTATATTGCTGCCGTTGCCCAAATCAACGTTCGAGCCGTAACCGCTGACACGCAGTGCTATACCGTTGGTGCCCTGGGTACTGATTTGTAATGCGTCGGCCTGCAATGAGGAGTGATTGCTCACAACCACCCCTTCTGCGTAAGCAATACCTGACGCAACCGATGTGACAGAACTGCCCGATCCTAAATTTGCAGAAACCTTTTTTCCGCTCAACTCAAAAGCGACTGCGGTTATCCCTGAAGCATTGAGCACTAATTTATCAGCAGTAAAGTGACTGCCCGCAGACTGAATGAAAATGCCTTTAGCATAGTGCTCAGCATCTTTCACGGTAACAGTACTGCCTGTACCTGCGGTGACTTCAGCGGCAGTTGCACCTGTTACCAGGATCCCATAATAACCATCGCCAGTTGACTGATCGGCGATCAATGTAGTGCCATCAGCCAGAGTAACATCTCCACCCCTCTGGCTCCCGACAACAGCAGCAGAACTGACCAGAGGTATCATCCCCATACCGCCAGCCAGCATCATCGCTTTTACGCGTTTATTTCGGTCAGGATTTTTATTCATACCTGTAACTCTTCCTTAAGGTTTTTATTAAAGCGAGAAGACTTCTGAAGGGCGTTAAATAGAGTTTCTATTCCTTACTTCATTGTTTTCTTAGCCCGATACGAATTAAGCGTATTGTTTATTAAATCCATTAATAACAGTATCTTTACTAAGGTTTGCAGGATTATGCAGCGTGGAAGTGAATTGTGTAAAGAGAGTGAAAGTGTGAATCTTTTGACGATAAGTTAAAAAGAATGCACCATTCTGATTGAATTTTCATTGAAAATTAAGCTTATCTGTTAGCTATAACTCGGGAGGGGTTGTTATTTATTATTACAGTCATTCTTTTTTGGGAGTTATTTATTCACTTTTGCCGGGTGGGTATGAGACTCTTAGCAGAAATACGGTTTGTTCAAAGAGAGTTTAGCGACTTAGTGCTATCGTTATTGCACGCTCAGATACCTTTCCGGATTTCAGAAATGAACGGGCTGAAAAGGTGTTCTGACAAACGTCTGGTTAAGAGTCACTTAATTAAGACACTGATCATTATTGCGCGCTGAGTCATAGCCCGGTGAACATGTGAAACGTAGTCTCACTGGCCTGAAGTAAATGTTGAGAGAGGGTTAAATGAAAATAGTAAACCGAATAACGGTCTGTTCCCTGATGCTGGCTACTCTGCAAATGAGTGCCTGCACGCCCCACAGTGCTGAATCACCGCGCCTTACAATGCGTAATCCCGCAAGCGAATGGTGTGCCCTGCGTGGCGGACAGCAGGTACAGCAGGTATCATCGAACGGGAACACACTCTATTGCCTGTTACCATCCGGAGAAAATATTGAGCAGTGGGCATTGTTTCATCGCGATCACCCGAAATAATGTTCTTGCGATTCGCCAGTCAGCAGGCGGGATGTGAGTTAACTTTATGAAATGAATGACTATTGATAGCTATCGCTTTTTGCGTTTAATTCCGTCCAGGTATTGATAAAAACCTCTTTTTTTACAGTCCTTTTTCTGTACGCCCTCAGCTTTGTGGCTTCATTCCAGCCCGGGAAAATGAGGGTTAGCCTTGCCATTTCTTAATAGCAGAACTTAAACTGATTAATTGTATGAATGATTTTGAATATTATTTAATCAAAGTAGTCACAGGTGTGTTTAAGTAAATGCAAACGCATTATGTTAAAACAGATGTTCAATCCGAATTAATAAGTTATTTTTTATCAATATGTGTACTTGCATCTTTATTTTGATCTCATTTGGCAATTAACCTGATGTTGATTTTAAGGATTTTCTTAAATAATAAATATTCAATCCATTTTGGTGATGACTTTTTATTATCTTGTAATACATAGAGTTATCACGGATTTTGCGCTAACCTTTCTCCTTTTTTGATCTGAATCAACTTATACAAAAAACTCAGTTTCTGCTGCTGATTATCATAATGATACTATTTAATTAATTAAGGTATTTTTCTTAAATAATAATAGCCTCATGAGGATGATCCATTGAAATATTTTGGAAGCGCAGCGCTATATTGCACATTTTTTATCTGCACCAAATCTTATGCGGGCATCATGCGACACGATATTCATGTGCAGGAATATCGTGATTTTGCTGAAAATCTGGGGAAATATTCAGTTGGTTTGACAAATATACCCGTCTGTAAAATGGATGACTCTTTATCAGGGTATGTTGATTTCGCCATGCCTGATTTCGGCATGGTAGCCAATTATGGTTATAGCACTCTTGTTGCACCCTCCTATGTCGCCAGCGCACGTCACAATACCGGTTATCAATCGGTGGGGTTTGGTAAGGGTGCGCAATATGGGGCGACCTACAAACTGATTAATCGCAACGAATCACCTTTGTCAGATATCGATTTCCACTTGCCGCGTCTGAATAAAGTGGTTACGGATGCTGCACCGATTGAGACTGTAGATAAGACAGAGATTCGTAGAGGGGATACTTCACGCTATTCCTGGTATACCCGGATCGGTGGTGGTACACAAAGTCAGGTTAGTGAAGATCAGACAGAAAAGATTACCCTGAGTGGTGCTTATAACTGGGTAAGTGGAGGAACGATCAATTCCGGCACGGTCACCACCCCATCCGGAACTTTACGGGCAATTGACTATGGTCCGGATAATCCGCTGACCTCACCACTCGCAATAGGCACCATGTCAGGTGATAGTGGCAGCCCAATCATGGTCTATGACGAAGTGGACAAGGTCTGGAAGATAGCTGGCGTGCTGCACGGTGCAGTGGTGAATGATCAGGCTTATGGCACTATCAGTATGTGGGAATATATTCCGGATGATTATATTCTAAATACCATTGGCGCTAACACCTCACCCGATGTGGCCGATATCGCGGGTAACGGCACGATTTTCTGGGACGATAGTGCAATCATGCAGTACGGCTCCTCCTGGTCATGGGCTGGTCTGGGTTCGGCTTACGCCTCAGTCACACCCTCTACAGCCACCACTGCAGAACTTGATGCCACCAAAGATCTCCGCTTCAACGGGGCAGGCGGACTGATCACGCTGAACGCACCAATCAATATGGGCGCAGGCAAACTTCAGTTTTCTAACAACTATACCGTGGCGTCAGCCGAGGGCGTGAATGCAACCTGGGCAGGTGGCGGCATTGAGGTTGACGCAGATAAAAAAGTCCTGTGGCAGGTCAATGGATTGGCCAGCGATGCTCTGCATAAAATCGGCGCAGGTACCCTGCACGTTAATGCTAAAGGCGTTAACGCAGGCTCTCTTAATGTGGGAGAGGGTACGGTTATCCTCGATCAGCAGGCTGATGCTTCAGGCAATAAACAGGCGTTTTCTTCAGTCACTTTAGTGAGTGGCCGGCCAACCGTGGTGCTGAATGGTGCAAACCAGGTTGCTACTGATCAGATCTTTTTTGGCTATCGTGGTGGCCGATTGGATTTGAATGGCAATGCGCTCAGCTTCAGGAAAATTAATCATACCGACAGTGGTGCCAGGCTGGTCAACCACAGTGATACCGCGGCAACGCTGAATCTTACGGGCTACACCGCCGCTGACGTTCCCTTTAATACATTCCAGGGTAGCAATCCCAAAGGCACTCCGGGTTCAATCTATGTGTATAACAACCCCTATACCAGGGATACCGAGTACTTTCAGTTAAATACCACGTCATACTGGTATTTCCCCACGGATAAATCCTCGACGGCGACATGGACTTATCTCGGTACTGATGCCGATAAAGCCATTAATCATCGCCTGACGCAGCTTAACATTCAGGTATTCCGCGGTTTTCTGGGTGAAACGCTGGAGAATGCGCTGAACGGCGTCATGAACGTTGATATTTTGCCGCGCAACGCCACGGCTATTACCGCACTCACCGGTGGTATGAATCTGAATGGTAATCTGAATGTTGCCAGCGGAACTCTGGTTCTTTCTGGGCAGCCAGTTCCACATGCAGGTGGCATTGTTGTAGATGACGACTGGAACACTTCACTGTTCAAAGCCGATCAGATTAATGTTGGCACCCGTGCGAATTTCCAGGTGGGAGAATACGCGAGTGTCAAAGCGAATATTGTCGCCGCTGAATCAGCAACCCTCTCTCTGGGCTACAACGACAGCGCGCAGGCAGGGGAGAAAAGCTGGCGCTGCTATTCTGCGATCTATTCTGATGATGTTTCCTGCAGTCAGCCGGTGCGCAGTACAGATGCATTGGCGCTACTGCCTGCCAGTGAGGTTGAGGGCGATATTCAGCTGGCAAACAACAGTTCTCTATATCTGGGCAAAGTGCATTATCAGGGTGCTGTAACTTCTACCGGTAGCAGCCTTATGACGCTGGGTGCTAATGCGAACTGGACGATGACTGGCAACGGTAATGTCACCTCACTGCTGGCGCAGCGTGGATCAACACTTTCGATGGTTCCTTCAGGCAACTGGAGCGCTAAAACGCTGAGCCTTGATTCACTGGATGCGACCGGCTTGAATCTGATGATAGGCGTCAAACCATCAACGCTGGAAAGCGACAAACTGATTGTTAAAAACTCGGTGAGTGGTGGTGATAACCTGCTCGATGTGAGCCTGCTAGTAGGCAGCGAAGAGCAAGTTGCGCTGACACAGGATCTGGTGATGGTTGATGCACCCGCCGGCACGTCGCACAGCTATTTCTCTTTTGCGGACAGCTACAGCGGATTCAGTGTTTACACGCCGAATTATCAGGTGAAAGAAGATAACGACCGCGTGCTGTGGGTGCTCGAAAGTAACAAGCAGGCTGAACCTGAACCCACGCCGGAAGTGACACCTGAGCCAGAACCGACACCCGCACCGGAAATGATACCTGAGCCAGAACCGACACCCGCACCGGAAGTGAAACCTGAACCAGATCCGACGCCAGCACCGGAAGTCACGCCAGAGCCAGAAATGCCCGTTGATCAGGCGGCTGCTGAGAAAGCAAAAGCAGAGGCCGAAGCTAAAGCGAAAGAGGAGGCCGCGAAAGCTGTAGATGAAGCCAAAAAACCGGCGTTTAACCCGGATGACTGGTTCTCTGTTTACGACAACCTGTCACTGATCCAGCGTACACGAGCTTTACTCGCCTCGCGTCAGTACATTTTCAGTGAAACGGTCAGCCAGTTGCATAACCGCACCGACAGTCTGCGCGTCTCGCCAGAAAGTAGCGGTTCATGGGCAACCATTGAGCAGAGAAAAGGACGTTTTCTGGGTCTGAATACTAACCAGCAGACGCTGAATGTGGGCTGGGATACCCGCAGCGATAAGCAAGCAGTCGGTTTCAGTGCCAGTTATATCCAGGGCGAAGTCAAAGGAGAAGGCCATGAAAAACATCGGCTGGCCACGGTTGGCGCCTGGTATTCATGGCAGTCTGATGCCGGGTGGTTTGTTGATGCTGCCAGTCGCTATATGTATCTGAACCAGGAGTTAACGCTGGATCCTGCCCTGCATATCAACGGCATTAAAAAGGATAGTCAGATGCTGGCAGGAAGTCTGCGGACGGGATATCAGTTCGGTCTTTCTGACGATAGGCTGTTTATTTCACCCTATGTGGGAGTCAGCGGTGGCATCATGTCAGGTTACACCCTGAAAGGAGAGGATGCAGAAGTGGCGCTGAGCTCAGCAACGCCTTACTTCACAACCACCGGCATTATGGCGCAGAAACGCGGTCTGGGTGTCTGGTTGCCAAACGTGAACCTGAGCGCGAGGATTGAGTATCAATATTCGCCGGGTAAAAACGGCTCAACCACGACGCTTTCAGACCGTCAGTCGAACCGCCAGTACAGCGCCTGGTCTGACAACCGCTATCGCAGCAGTGTGGGCCTGCAGGGTGTCATTACGCCTGACCTCTCGCTCATTGCAAAAGTCGATACCAGTTTTAATGGCGAATTTAAAACGGATTACAGCGGTCAGGTCGGTTTCGCCTGGCGTTTCTGATAGCCTTCAACAACAGAGCATCACTGTCATACAGCGTGATGCTCTGTTTATTAACGTACGGTATCATTTACCAGTTATCTTCAGAAATATAGTATCTGAAAGCGTTATTAATGAGACACAGAAACGTTAACGCCTGAACAATAATTTAACGTCATTGATCCAGACACCGTTTCACTGGATTAGCATACCAGTCGCCACACTTCAGCAGGCACTTCGCTATAGGTCTCATTCATTATCAGCTCGGCTTTGCGATGATCATATGCGCCTTCAAAAGATGAGAGGTCGTCAGAAGGAAGTTTTTTTCGCATATAACTTGTCACAATATCCAGAATATCGGTTGACGGACAGTTTCTTAATTTATTCAGATAATAGATTTTGTTCATAATATTTTGCTGAATTTAACCTGTAAAAATGGGCTTATGCGCGGTCTTAACTTTATCTAAGCTGACTCGCTGTCATATCAATGCTGCCAGGAAAATAACTAAGATTCTGACAACAGATATACGTGTATCCTTACGCAATGGAGGCGTTCAGATGCGTAGTTTCGCATCTGACGCTTCACTTACCCGGCTAAGCGGAAGGTTAATAAATAAGTTTTGCCACCCTGAGGTGTTCATCATTTAATGAATTAATTTGTTGTTATTTTTTTCGTGTTGCTCTGCCGTAATCCCATATCAGATTGAAAAGATATGCATAGACCAGAAAAAAGATCACTAATCCACACTCCAGTTTCAGCGCTTCGGGTAGCGTAATATCCAGCCACCATGCTGCAAAGGGTATCAACACTAATAAAAGACCGGCCTCAAACAGAACAGCATGCAGGCACCTGATTCGCCAGTCTTTTTTAAATCCTGTTCTTAGCTGAACACTGTCAAATATCAGGTTGAACAGATAGTTCCATCCCATAGCCAGCGTTGATGAGACTATAGTCAAGAGTGCCGATTGCGCAGGCGCTGCAGAAGCCCAGATAATCAGGGTAATAAAAACCAGCACATTAGCAGCGACTTCGAAAATAACCGCGTGCAGTATTCTTTCTGTAGTGGTACGCACCGGAGATAAATAGTGTTCCAAACCAGACTCTCATTAATCAGCCAGGCACCATTGCTGGTGCAGGAAATGTCAGGATAACCGTCTCGTCAACACAGTTTTAAAAAAGGTCTGCAAGTTGTCTGTCTTAAACGGATGAGAATTTAGCATCGCACCCGCAGAAAGTGAAAACGTAACGTGACTCCGCCATTAAAAACCCAGCCATGCTTGATATTTATCAAATTTTATACCACACGTGCTTTATCAGTTACCCGCCATAGCGTATCAGCACCACTGTTGCTCTTTTGCTCAGCTCTCCAGGGCCAGGGAGGCAAAGCTGATACTTTTTTCGTTGCAGCGCGGTGTCGGTCTGCTGGATTTGAAGCGATGATAGCAACTCTGGATTGGAATGGACCATTAAAACGAAAGTTTGAATATATATAGATTTATATTTTAATATTTATATTAAATCCAGTTTTTAAGTCTGGCTGATAGCGGTATTTAGCGTTCTGAAGCTCTTGCTGATTCAGGCGAGCAGGGGAAAGATGATGCTGTATAAAGTTAAAAGTGCGTTATACGCTGCGTCATTCTCAAGGGCATTCAACAGATCTCATCAGCGTAACCTCCACAAAAAAAAACCTTGCTCTCGCTGGAGAGTGTGACCTGAGGGTTTGCTTCATATCGAGTTCTCGGCGGTATAAATCATAAAGTCCACTTTCCCGCTGACATACTCATCGGGTTTCTCTGCCTGCTCCAGATAATTCAGCATCAACTGCAGCGCGAGCTGGGCATGCTGCCGGGTGTTTTGATCCAGTGTCAGCGCAACGCTCTGCTGCGCCATCAGCGTGCGGGTAGTGGCGTAAAGCTCATGAGTGATCCAGATGCACTGATTCAGCCGACGATGTCGTGCCAGCGCCTGCCCGATCTCGGTATTCCCCAGGCCGGTGTTATAAATGCCCTGGAGATGACCGCTCTGAACCAGTTGTTTCTCCAGCAACTTACTGATGGTGTCGCGATTTTCCTGGGCGGCCAGAACTTCACGTAACTGAAGATGGGGAAACCGACTGGTTATCAGGTCACGAAACCCTTCAATACGCTGACGATGTGCACTGTAGTCCTGATGCCCACTTACGATTAACACCTCTCCGGGCTGATGCATCATTTTGCCCATCAGCTGACCCGCAGTACGTCCTGCCTGCAACTGATTGATCCCGACATGACAAAGCCGGGCAGCGCCGGGCAAATCGGTGACCAGCGAAATTACCGGTACGTCACGCGCCTGGCAATGGTCCAGCGCCTCATAAATCGCCGGGTGCTCATGGGCAAAAATGATTAATCCATCCCGCTTCTCAGCGCCCTGCCTGATTAGCGTTGCAAGCCGCTCAGGCTGCGCCTCAGGGACAAAAGTGCGATGCAGCGTTAACCGGCGATAGCCCAGATGCGAGGCCACCTCAGTAAAATCCTGTGCCAGCTGCTTAAAGAAAAACGAATCGTTGCTGCTCAGCAGCAGTTCTATCTGCCACGGATGACGATGCTCCTCCGGCAGGATACGCTTCAGGCCGACTTCCCGTGCTGCCTGCAGCACCCTGTGGACCGTCTCCGGCGCTACGCCGCCACGTTCATTGAGCACCCGATCCACGGTTGCCAGTCCCACACCTGCCCGTCGGGCGACCTCTTTCAGCGACATGCCGATCTCCTATGAGGTAAAGACCTCAAAACACCATGGCGCCAGTGTAAAACGCAGCGTTATCCTGCTGATGCAGCTTTCTCCCGGACTATGATGGAGTTCAAATAAATGAATAAAAAGCAACGTGTTGCCATGCTGGGGTGTGGCTTTATTGGTGAAGTTCATGCCGCGAATCTTCAGGCGCATCCCGGGGTTGAACTGGTATGGGTTGCGGATGCGGATCCCGCGCGCGCCGCCGCCTTTGCGACCCGCTTTGGTGCCCGGGCAGCGTCTGTCACCGAGGCGATAAACGATGGGCAGATTGACATGGTGCTGATTGCCAGCGCGACGCCGACCCATGCTGACTTACTGGAAGCCGCAGCCCGCGCCGGTAAAGCAGTTTACTGTGAAAAGCCGGTCGATCTCTCTCTTGAACGGGCCCGCTCTGCCGTGGCTAACGTCCTGCCTTACAACGTGCCGGTCACAGTGGGGTTTAATCGTCGTTTTGATGTCAGCCATCAGCAGCTGAAGCAGCAACTCCGCCAGGGTCGGATTGGCCCGGCGGAACTGATTCAGATGGTCTGCCGCTCCTCAGCTATGCCGCCGCTGGCCTATCTTCAGGCGTCCGGGGGGCAGATGCGCGATCAGGCTATCCACTTTTTTGACCTGCTGCGCTGGCTGACTGAAGAGGAGGTGACAGAGGTGGCGGCGATGGGTGCAGCGCTGGCTCTGCCATCTATCAGCGAATTTGACGACGTCGACACCAGTACGCTGCTATTGCGGCTGCAGGGCGGGGCACTGGCACAGCTCGATAATGCCCGCCGCACCGGCTATGGTTACGATGAGCGAATCAGCGTAATGGGACCGCATGGAATGCTGGAATCTGCCTCTCAGCAGCAGCGTGGCGTCAGCTGCTATCAGGGCGCGCAGATTCAGCAGCCAGCACTGTTTCCCGACTGGTTCAGCCGGGTTCAGCCAACCTATTACGCGCATCTGGATGCGTTTATTCAATCGCTGAACGGTGAACAGGTTGACGATCTTCCGGGTCTTGAGGATGGACTGAAAGCCCAGGCAATTGCGGAGGCTGCAGTGATCTCCCTGGCGGAACGGCGCTTCTGTCAGGTTGAAAAACTGCTGTTCTGATTCAGCGTGGCACGCTGGCAAAAAATAATTTTATTTTTATCGAATAGAAACCGGCGCTGAGCTGTTTACCGTACAGCGCCGCGAGAGCGGTCTGCATCCGGTGGGTTTTATCGCCTGCCTCACAGCCCCGATAAGGATAAATTATGACAACGCGTTCCGGTATTTTTCTGCTTGCCGTTCCGGCACTGTTGCTGATGCTGCACTCTCCGCTGAGTATGGCGATGGGCGACAATGACAGTGATAAAAAGACGCCTGACTGCCCCAAAGGTCAGGTCTATGACAGTCATACTAAAAGCTGCGTGCCCGAGAAGACCAGCAAGCTGAGTGATGACGATAAAACCCGCTACGCTTATCATCTGGCGAAAAAGGGTGAGTATCAGGCGGCGCTGAACCTGCTGGATACGCTGAAAAATCCGGATACCCGTGAAGCCTGGAACTACCGGGGTTATGCCACCCGCAAACTGGGTCGTACGGACGAGGGTATTGGCTATTATCAGCGCGCCATTGCACTCGATCCTCGTTACGCTAAAGTGCGTGAATATCTGGGCGAAGCCTGGATGATCAAAGGGCGGCCGGATCTGGCGCGCGAACAGTTAAAAACCATTGCCGGGATTTGTGGTACAGATTGCGAGGAATACCGCGATCTGCAGGCCGCGATCAATGGCCATCCTGAGGTCTGATGCGGCAGGGAGGAGCGAAAAATCACTCACAGTGACGTCCGTCAACACCTTGCGGAACACCTGACGCGACTCTGGCGTTACGGCTATGTGCTGTCACACAACCGTGACATGGCAGAAGAGCTGGTGCAGTCAACCTGCGTTCGCGCGCTGGAACGCAGCGCGCAGTTCACGCCGGGTACACGCATTGACCGATGGCTCTTTTCAATCCTTCACTCCATCTGGGCCAGCGATTTAAGGGCGAGAAAGGTGCGGCAGGGGCAGGGATTCAGTGATCCCGATGCGCTGCTGGCCGCAGATAACCACGCCACCAGCGACGACAGCCGCCATTTCCAGCGCATTATGCAGCAGGTTAACGCTTTACCTGAGGCTCAGCGTAATGCGCTGTTTTTGGTTTATGTCGAAGGTCTGACCTATCAGGAAGCGGCAGAGACGCTCTCCGTTCCGATTGGTACTATTATGAGCCGTCTTGCCGCCGCACGTGCCACGCTGGCCAGACAGCCGGCGACCTCGCCCGCACCGCAGGAGAAACGGAGATGAACAGGGAAACTTTTACGCCACCGTGGCGCGATGAGGCGATCATTGCCTGGCTGGATGGTGAGATGACTCCACAGGAAGCCGTACAGTTTGAGCAGGCGATGACAGAGGATTTGGAACTGGCCGGACGGATTGAGCATTTTCGCCACAGCAGTCTCGATTTCGAGCAGGCTTTTGCGCCGCTGCTGGAGCAGGCACCGCAGGTCAGAATGGCGCAGCGACTGGTGGCCATGACGGCACCTGACCCGACGCCGGTAGCCGGCTACAGTCGCCGGGCACTGATTGCTGCATCAGTCAGTTTTTTGCTGGTGGGCAGCGGCATCGGCTTCCTGGCAAAACCGTCAGATGACGAGAAGGATGAAAGCCAGAATATCCGCGATCTGGAAGCTCGTTATATGTCGCTCTACAGTGCTGAAACACTGGCCGATACGCCCAATGACGTTGCGATGCTGCAGAGGGGATTAGATCGTACCCGTCTCGATTTAGGATTGCAGTTGCACCCGCAACAACTCCGCCTGCCAGGGGCTGAACTGAAAATGGTGCGGATCCTGCGCTATGAACGGACATCGATAGCGCAGATTGCCTGGCTCCATGCTGATTATGGCCCGATGGCGCTCTGTATCTCGCCTGCGCCGCACGACACTAACCCGATTGCCCGTGAACAGCGCCATGGCATGCAGCTGGCCTGGTGGAATCGTGACGGCTATCAGTATGTGCTGATTGGCCGCAATCCAGCGGCTCAACTGGCTGCCACAGCGGAAACATTGCAGGCAGCACTCAGCTAATAGGGCGGTCCCATTAGCCGTTGCTGCTACAGCGGCTATCTGGCCTGTGCTGCAATGGCCAGCGCAATGTTTACGCGATCATCAACCACCCCGACCAGCCGATCCATTCCAAAGGCGGAGCGGGAGATGGCTGTGGAGGCATGTAGCGCCAGCGAGCGTGACGCCGGATCAACCGTCTGGCCGCTGTCCAGCGAGGCCAGCATCACTACCGGGCGGCTGACATCTTTAACCGTCAACATGCCAAAAATTCGGTAGTTTCCGTCACCCAGTGAGGCCACGCGACTGCTGATGAAGTGAATCTGCGGGTAATGCCCTGCATCAAAAAACAGGTCACTTTTCAGTTGCCAGGTTAACAGGCTGTTGGAAGCCACCAGCGTTCCTACCGGAATACTGACTTCAATACGATCGTCACGGTCTTCATCAGGATTGAGTGTCACCGTGCCGGTCACACCCTGTAGCCTGGCCTGCGAAAAGTCGTGACCAAAAGCGCGCCATGAAAGGCCTATCGACGTTTTATCGGGGGTAATGACATAGGTTACCGGTGCGGCGTAAAGCACCGGGCTGAACAAGGCTAACAGAGTGCATAAACAGGCGGAACGTATCATCACTATTTTCTCTTTCTTAGGCAGACCAAACGTTAACGCCTGAAATCGCGATCTTATTCACTCTTTTAGCACTGTTTTTACCTTACAGGTACAGATTGCCTGAAATATATTAACTGACCGTCACATGAAATTCACTAAAGGACAAGGATTATTATAAGGGCATAATATTATTAACGAACAACATTAAGAGTACATTAAGAGGGTTTTATTAGTCTGACATTTTCCTCAAACCAACGGGGCGCTATTTTTGCGGATGTGAGACTGTGATTAGCAGTCTGAGTTTAGCTGATAAATATCAGTGTGTTAATTTTTCAGCCAAAAGTATCGCCTGCAGAACGAGCTGCTTTTTTGCTCTGATCACAGGCCAGCTCTGCTGTTTTTAAACAAAATATCAATAAACCATAAAGAGAAGTGATCAGGGTGATAATTAGTCATTTAATAGTGAACTTTTTCGTAAATCATCAAGTTGTTCCTGCCTGATTTTATTGTAATTCACACGCTTCATTTAATGTTCAGTTAACTTTCATACGGTAGTTTGTATTAGCAGTCCGGTAACCTTAATTCCAGAAAGGGACAAGGGTGTCAATAACGCCACTACCGGCTGTGGGTAATTCGCTATTCCAATTCTTTTCCCGGCGTTGTACCTGGTTAACAACGCGCGACAGCTTATGGGTTTGATCTGCAGGAGTTTTAGCATGGATTTTTTGCCTTTTTCCCGCCCTTCATTCGGTGATGAAGAGCTGGCTGCTGTTAAAGCGGTATTTGACTCTGGCTGGATAACTACCGGGGCAAAATGCGCCGAGCTGGAGCAGGCCTTTGTTCAGCTGACCGGCAACCAGCACGCCATTGCAGTAAGCTCCGCCACTGCCGGAATGCATGTCACGCTGATGGCGATGGGGATCGGGCCTGGCGATGAGGTGATCACGCCGTCCATGACCTGGGTCTCTACCCTGAACCTGATCACGCTTCTGGGTGCCACGCCGGTGATGATTGATGTGGATCCCGACAACCTGATGGTGACGCCGGAACGGATAGCGCAGGCGATTACGCCCCGCACCCGCGCCATTATTCCGGTGCATTACGCGGGTGCACCTGCCGATCTCGCGTCGATCTATCAACTGGCTGAACAGTATGGCATCGCCATTATTGAAGATGCGGCTCACGCGGTGGGCACCACTTATCACGAAAAGCCTGTCGGGCATCGCGGCACGGCGATTTTCTCTTTTCACGCCATCAAGAATATTACCTGCGCGGAAGGGGGCCTGGTGGTGACCGATGACGCCGCGCTCGCCGATCGTATTCGCAGCCTGAAGTTTCATGGCCTGGCGGTGGATGCCTTTGATCGCCAGACTCAGGGGCGTCTGCCACAGGCGGAAGTCATGATGCCGGGCTTTAAATACAATCTGCCCGATATCAGCGCAGCGATTGCGCTGGTGCAGTTACAGAAACTGCCGGGCTTTATTGCCCGCCGCCGCGAGATTGCCGAACGCTATCTTGAAGCTCTGAGCACGCTGCCGTTCACGCCGCTATCACTGCCCGCCTGGCCACATCAGCATGCGTGGCACCTGTTTATTATCCGCATTGATGAACAGCGCTGCGGTCTGACGCGCGATGCCTTTATGCAGGCACTGAAGGCGCGAAATATCGGCAGCGGATTACATTTCCGTGCGGCGCATACCCACAAATATTATCGCGAGCACTATCCCGATTTACGTCTGCCCGCCAGTGAACTTAACAGCCAGCAGATGTGTTCGATTCCACTGTTTCCGTCAATGACGGACCAGGATGTCGAACGTGTGATTCAGGCTTTACATGACATTGCCGGAGTCTGAGATGCGCGATATTAAACCGATCAATATGCTCTCCGTGGTCATCCCGGTCTATAACGAGCAGGAGAGTCTGCCGGAGCTGCTTCAGCGCACCTGCGCTGCCTGTGACTCAATTAAGATTGAGTATGAAATTCTGCTGGTGGATGACGGCAGTAGCGATCGTTCTGCCGAACTGATTGAACAGGCCGCCACCGTTCCCGGCAGTCGGATAACGGGCGTGCTGCTCAACCGCAACTACGGTCAGCATTCCGCCATCATGGCCGGATTCAGCCAGGTTCGGGGCGATCTGATTATTACGCTGGATGCGGATCTGCAGAATCCGCCGGAAGAGATCCCGCGGCTGGTAGAGGCCGCGCGTCAGGGCTATGACGTGGTGGGCACCGTCCGGCAGCAGCGCCAGGACAGCTGGTTCCGTCGTAAAGCCTCGCGCACGCTCAACCGGCTGATTCAGCGGGTCACCGGCAAAGCGATGGGCGATTACGGCTGCATGCTGCGCGCCTACCGTCGCCACATCGTCGAGGCGATGCTCAACTGTCACGAACGCAGCACTTTTATTCCGATTCTGGCCAACACCTTTGCCCGTCATACCGTTGAGCTGCCGGTGATCCACGCCGAGCGGGCCTTTGGCGATTCGAAATACAGTTTTATGCGCCTGATTAACCTGATGTACGACCTGGTGACCTGCCTGACCACCACACCGCTGCGATTGCTCAGCGTGGTCGGCAGCCTGATTGCGCTCTCCGGCTTCGCCTTCTCTTTAGTTTTGATCGTGTTGCGACTCTTTTTTGGTGCAGCCTGGGCGGGTGACGGCGTCTTCGTGTTGTTCGCTGTGCTGTTCATGTTTATCGGCGCCCAGTTTGTGGGTATGGGACTGCTCGGGGAGTACATCGGGCGCATTTACAACGACGTTCGGGCGCGTCCGCGCTATTTCGTTCAACGCATTGTTCAGGCTCCAGAAGAGCCTTCAGTACAGGATACTCAATCATGAAGACCGTTGTTTTCGCCTATCACGACATGGGCTGTGTCGGCATTAATGCGCTGCTGAGTGCAGGCTACGAGATCACCGCCATTTTTACTCACAACGATGTGGCGACCGAAAATCACTTTTTCGGCTCAGTAGCCCGTCTGGCGGCAGAGCATGGCATTCCGGTCTATGCACCGGACGAGGCGAATCACCCAATCTGGCTTGACCGCATCCGCACCATGGCACCAGAGATGATCTTCTCCTTCTACTATCGTCATCTGCTAAGCGATGAGATCCTGGAATGCGCCCAAAAGGGTGCTTTTAACCTGCATGGCTCACTGCTGCCAAAATACCGTGGACGGGCACCGCTGAACTGGGCGCTGGTCAACGGCGAGCGTGAAACGGGTGTTACGCTACATCGCATGGTGAAGCGCGCGGATGCCGGTAATATTCTGGCGCAGCAGAAGGTCGCTATTGAGGATCAGGACAACGCGCTGACACTGCATCGTAAACTGACCCAGGCTGCAGAGCAGTTGCTCGGCGACGTTTTACCTCGCCTGCGCGAGGGGGAGGTGAGTGAATGGCCACAGGATGAGAGTCAGGCGACCCGGGTTGATCGTCGCACGGCTGAAGATGGCCGCATTGACTGGAGTCAGCCTGCTCAGACGATTCACAATCTGGTCAGAGCGGTTACCGATCCCTGGCCTGGCGCATTCGCCTTTGCCGGTTCGGTTAAATTTATCGTCTGGAAGAGCCGGGTTCATCCGCAGCAGCATCAGGCAAAGCCAGGCACGGTACTCTCTAAGCAGCCATTCCTGATCGCCTGTGGCGAGGGCGCGCTGGAAATCCAGACAGGACAGTCCGAGCATGGCGTTTACATGAATGGCAGCCAGCTGGCGCAGAGTCTGGGCATGGTGCCTGGCGCACTGCTCTATTCACAGCCGCAGTCGGCGCTACAACGCCGCACCCGCGTATTGATCCTCGGCGTTAACGGCTTTATCGGTAACCATCTCACTGAGCGGTTGTTACAGGATGAGCATTTCGAAGTGTATGGCCTTGATATCAGTTCAGACGCTATCAGCCGCTTCCTGGATCATCCGCGCTTCCATTTCGTCGAAGGGGATATTGCCATCCACTCCGAATGGATTGAGTATCACATCAAAAAATGCGACGTCATCCTGCCACTGGTGGCGATTGCGACGCCGATTGAGTACACCCGTAATCCACTGCGCGTGTTTGAACTCGATTTCGAAGAGAACCTGAAAATTATCCGTGACTGCGTGAAGTATCAGAAGCGCATCATTTTCCCGTCCACTTCTGAGGTCTACGGCATGTGTACCGATGCCAGCTTCGATGAGGATAGCTCTAACCTGGTTGTCGGGCCGATTAACAAACAGCGCTGGATCTACTCGGTATCTAAACAGCTGCTGGACCGTGTGATCTGGGCTTATGGCGAAAAAGAGGGGCTGCGTTTTACTCTGTTCCGTCCTTTCAACTGGATGGGACCGCGTCTGGATAACCTTAATGCAGCGCGCATCGGCAGTTCCCGCGCGATAACTCAGCTCATCCTCAACCTGGTCGAAGGTTCGCCCATTAAGCTGATCGACGGCGGTAAACAGAAGCGCTGCTTTACCGATATTCAGGATGGCGTTGAGGCGCTGTTCCGCATTATTGAAAACAAACAGCAGAATTGTGATGGTCAGATCATCAATATCGGCAATCCGGACAACGAAGCCAGTATCAAAGAGCTGGCCGAGCAGCTGCTGGCCAGCTTCGAGCGTCACCCGCTGCGCAGCCAGTTCCCGCCGTTTGCCGGTTTCCGCGAAGTCGAAAGCAGCAGTTATTACGGCAAAGGCTATCAGGATGTGGAGCACCGCAAACCGGCTATCCGCAATGCGCGTCGCTTACTCGGCTGGACGCCGACCGTGACGATGGATGTCACTATCGACAACACGCTCGACTTCTTCCTGCGCACCGTTGAGCCACAGGCTGATAAGTGATGAAGAAGATCGGTCTGCGGATTGACGTAGATACCTGGCGCGGCACGAAGCAGGGCGTGCCGGCACTGCTTGAGCTGTTCCGGCGTCATGCGGTGCGTGGCAGCTTTTTCTTCAGCGTGGGACCGGACAACATGGGGCGCCATCTCTGGCGGCTGGTAAAACCGGCGTTTCTCATGAAGATGCTACGTTCCCGCGCCGCGTCGCTCTACGGCTGGGACATTTTGCTCGCCGGAACGGCCTGGCCGGGAAGGCCGATGGGACGGGGTCTGCGGCACATTATGCAGGACGCCACTCGTCAGCACGAAGTCGGTCTGCACGCCTGGGATCACTTTGCCTGGCAGACCTGGGCCGGCGTCTGGCCGCAGGATAAGCTGGTTGAGCAGATAGCCCGCGGCACCGAAACGCTGAGTGAGATACTCGGTCATCCTGTTAGCTGTTCGGCCGTCGCGGGCTGGCGAGCCGATGGCCGGGTGATCGCCGCCAAACAGGACTTTGGCTTTCACTACAACAGCGACTGTCGTGGCAGCGGCCCGTTCCGGCCTATGCTGCCAGATGGGCGGATCGGCACCGTACAGATTCCCGTGACCCTGCCCACCTGGGATGAAGTGGTTGGCCGCGAGGTCAGCGCAGAAGGCTATAACGATTACATTCTGGCGAAAATGCTCTCTTCTGACGATGGTGCGGTATACACCGTGCATGCCGAAGTTGAAGGGATTATCGGCTACCCGGACTTTGACCAGCTGCTGGCTGCTGCGGCCCGTCACGGCATTCAGTTCTGTCCGTTAAGCGAGCTGCTGCCCGACGATCTGAGCACCTTGCCGGTTGGCAGGGTAGTCAGAGGCGAAATCCCCGGAAGGGAAGGGTGGCTGGGCTGTCAGAAACTGACTGAAGAGGCGAACTAGTGCGGATACGTAACAACACGAAGTGGCTACTTTTTTTCAGCTTTTTTATTCTCTATTACCTGCTTCCGCCGATGTTCCGCGACCTCTGGCAGCCGGATGAGACCCGTTATGCGGAAATCAGTCGGGAGATGCTGGCAACCGGTAACTGGGTGACGCCACACTTCTTCGGCCTGCGCTATTTTGAAAAACCGATTGCGGGCTACTGGGTCAATACGCTGGGGCAGTGGCTGTTTGGCCACAATAACTTTGGCGTGCGGGCGGGATCGATATTCTCCACGGCGATGACCGCCGTGCTGATCTACTGGCTTGGCAAACGGCTGTTTGGTTCGGCACGCACTGCTGCCGTCGGCACGATTATTTTCCTCAGTTCGCTGCTGGTCTATGGGGTTGGCACCTATGCTGTGCTCGATCCGATGCTGATGCTCTGGCTGGCGGCGGCGATGTGCAGTTTCTGGCTGGCGACAGAGGCCCGCGGACGTGCCGCGCGCGCGGGCGGTTATCTGTTACTGGGCCTCGCCTGCGGCATGGGATTCATGACCAAAGGCTTTCTGGCGCTGGCAGTGCCGGTGCTGGCGATTCTGCCGTGGGCGATCTGGCGGCAGCGACTGCGCGAACTGCTCTGCTTCGGGCCGCTGGCGCTGATCTCAGCCGCAGCAATCAGCGCACCCTGGGCGCTGGCGATTTATCATCAGGCCCCCGATTTCTGGCACTACTTCTTCTGGGTTGAACATATCCAGCGCTTTGCGGAAGACGATGCGCAGCACAAAGCGCCTTTCTGGTATTACCTGCCGGTTCTGCTGCTGGGAACGCTGCCGTGGCTGGGGCTGTTACCTGGCGCCTTGATCACCGGCTGGCGCGAACGTCAACAGCACCCTGGCGCGCTCTATCTGCTGAGCTGGACGGTTATGCCGCTGCTGTTTTTTAGCCTGGCAAAAGGCAAGCTGCCAACCTATATTCTGCCCTGTTTTGTGCCGCTGTCGCTGCTGATGGCGCACTATGGCCTGAACGCCGCGCAGCGGGCAGGGCGCGCATTAACAGTCAATGGCTGGCTCAACCTGATTTTCGGCATCATTACCCTGGCAACGGTCGTACTGGTGCTCGCTCCCTGGAGTGTGACGCATCATCCGCTGTTTGCCACGCACGAGATGCTGAAGCTTGCGCTGGGGGCACTGGCATTTCTCATCTGGGGGCTGGTGGGCGCATATAGCTGCCGCTCTGCACAGCGCCGCTGGCTGGCGGCCGCGCTTTGCCCGCTGGGCGTCGCCCTGTTTATTGGTACGGCCATCCCGGATAAAATCCGCGACGCCAAACAGCCGCAGCGCTTTGTTGCGGTGATCGGCGAGCGGCTTGCGTCCAGCCGCTTCATCCTGGCGGACAACCCCGGCGTGGCCTCTGCCGCGGCCTGGCATCTGCAACGCAGCGATATCGGTTTCTATGACACCAAAGGCGAGGTGGAATATGGGCTGAGCTACCCGGATGCGCAATCCCGCTTTGTTTCTCAGGCGGACTTTGGCAGCTGGCTTGCCGACCATCGCCGCATGGGAGGCGTATCACTGCTGCTGCTGGTCGATTCGGTCCACAGTGATATTGGTGAGGATGTCCCGGTGCCGGACGCAGTCTATCGTCAGGGCAGGCTGGTCTGCCTCTATTACAGTCAGATGAAGTGATGCTGCTGCTGATTGTGCTGGTCAGTCTGCTCAGTTGCAGCGCGCAGCTGTGCCAGAAACAGGCGACCCACGCGGCATCGCGTCGGGTTCGCCTGAGCTGGATTGGCGTGAGCGTGCTGCTGTTAGGGATAGCAATGCTCCTCTGGCTGCTGGTGCTGCAGCGGGTGCCTGTCAGCCAGGCCTATCCTATGCTGAGCCTTAACTTCATTTTCGTTGCGCTGGCAGGACGCATCCTCTGGCGCGAGCGGCTGACGCTGCGCCAGATCGCCGGCACGCTGCTGGTGGTAACGGGTGTGGCGCTGATGGCGAGCCAGCTATGAAAGGGTACGGATGGGTCGCATGCAGCGTGCTGCTGGTCTCAGCGGCTCAGCTGATGATGCGCTGGGCGATGCCGCGTCTGCCCGATGTCAGCAGCATTACGTCGCTGCCTGCTGTTGCCCTGTTGCCCGCCTTGCTGCTGCTGGCCGGGCTGGGCGCTTATGGTGTTTCAATGCTCTGCTGGATTCGGGCGCTGCACCATTTTCCGCTGAACCGGGTTTATCCGCTGCTCAGCCTGAGTTACGTGCTGGTCTGGCTGGTGGCCGTTTGCGTTCCTGTGTTTCATGAAGCGTTCAGCTGGCATAGCCTGGCGGGCGTAGTGATTATTGTCATCGGCCTGCTGTGTATCGTGGTTAAACCCTGATTTGAGAATGATGTTAATGTTTTCGCATCAACCACGCCTTTTATTAGCGTTTTCGGGCAGCGAGTAACGCTAAGGCGTACAGGGATTAATCGGTAACGGCTGGTTAGCAGAGCGGTTTTATCTTAGTGGCTAACGCACCGATATCGCTGACAATAAGATCCGGCGCAGGCGCCAGCGGGTAGAGTGCCTGTCCTCTGCGGGTAACAAATGCAGTTTTCATGCCTGCACGTTTTGCTCCGCCAACGTCCCAGCCATGCGCTGCCACCATCATGCACTCTGCGACGGGCTTGCCCATCTCTTTCATCGCCCACTGATAGACTTTCAGATCGGGTTTATAAATCTGCAGCTGTTCCACGCTGAGAAGGCGAGTAAAGAGTGGCGCAAGCCCGGCTGAACCGAGCTGCTTTTCAGCCAGTGCAGCAGAAGAGTTGGTCAGGGCAACCAGGATGAAGCCCTGCTGCTTTAAGGCAGTCAATCCTGCAGCAACATCCGGATGGGCGGGCATAGCCGCGATAATCTCAGTCAGTGGCGTCGCGTTTTTCGGCAAGGTGACGCCGTAACGTGCGGCGTTCATTTCCAGTACCGCTTCGGCGATATCGCCAAAGGTATTCCAGCTGCCAGTTACCGACTCGACCAGTGAATGATGCAACAGCGAGGTAAACCAGGCCTCGGCGCGTTCCGGTCTGTCGCCAAGCCGCTGCGCGACAGAGCGGTTCAGTTCAGTAGTGTCCAGCAGGGTTTCGTTGACATCGAAAAACAGGGTGCCGCTATATGGCGTGGAATATGGATTGTCGGTCATCTGGCCTCCGGTTTGTTTAACGGATGAGAAGAGTAAGGCGTTAAAGGCGCTGTCTGAAGGTAGAACATGGGAGAGGATTGCTCAAGAATGATGATGCGCATAATGTAATTTATGTTAAATAATGGCGAGAGTAGCTCTAGCGTTTCCCTGCCGAATTGGCGGTGTTTTATGATTCCATCACTCCTCTGGCTTTGCGACCTGCGGGAGCATCCCGCCCTTTCACCATCAATACAGACGGTTTTCTGCCTGTGGTAACATACGGCGGTTATTTTTCAGAGCCGGAACTGATGAAGAAGAAAAACCGCACGCCAACTCCTCACGATGCCACGTTCCGGCAGTTCCTGACACACCCGGATGTCGCCCGTGATTTCATGGAACTCCACCTGCCCGCAAAGCTGCGTGCTATCTGTGACCTCAGTACGCTGAAGCTGGAATCCGGTTCATTTGTTGAAGACGACCTCCGGCAATATTTCAGCGACGTGCTCTACAGCCTGAAGACCACTGCAGGCGATGGATACATACATGTCCTGGTCGAGCATCAGTCTACTCCTGACAGGCATATGGCGTTCAGACTTATGCGATATGCTGTTGCCGCTATGCAGCGGCACCTTGAGGCGGGCCATAAACAGCTGCCGCTGGTGATACCGGTGCTGTTCTATACCGGCAGGCGCAGCCCTTATCCATACTCAACGCGATGGCTTGATGAGTTCGATGACCCGGCGCTGGCGGAAAACCTCTACGGCAGCGCCTTTCCGCTGGTGGATGTCACGGTCATTCCGGATGATGAAATCGCGGACCATCGCAGTATGGCTGCCCTGACTCTGCTGCAGAAGCATATTCATCAGCGGGACCTGGCGGAACTGGTCGACAGGCTTGCCCCCATTCTGCTGGCCGGATATCTGTCTTCAACCCAGGTAATATCGCTGGTACACTATATTTTACAGGCAGGCGAAACGTCAGACGCCGAAGCCTTTGTACGCGAACTGGCACAGCGTGTGCCGCAACACGGAGACGCACTCATGACCATCGCACAGCAGCTTGAGCAAAAGGGTATCGAGAAGGGTATTGAGCAGGGTATCCAGCTGGGTGAAAAGCGCGGCATTGAAAAAGGCCGAAACGAAGGCAAACTCGAAGTTGCTCGTACCATGCTGCAGAACGGCATCGATCGGAGCACCGTCATGAAAATGACCGGCCTGACTGAAGACGATCTGGCACAAATCCGCCACTGAGTAATTCGGAAGTCTTTCCGGCCGCGCTGCTGAGCCGTCAGGCTCAGGCTCAGCCTTCCTGTTGCTTTGCTGCCCCGCCTTTCGGTGATTCCCGGGCCATTCTGTATCTTATTCAGTAATGTCATGGGCTTCTGGCCGTATTTAATCGGGAATGAGACCGCCATAACGCCTTATCGGCAGCTTTCCCCGTTTACACGGAATGGTCGGTGCACACGCAGTGAAGGCTTCGAAGCGCCCTGTACCCTGTCAGCATCGATTTAGTCATGTCTGACCTCCCTATCGTACCCTCTCACTGGCAAGATGATAGACACCGCTGTGTTCTCGTTTACCCACAGCAACAACGGCAATCACCAGTTGATCGTCTATTACCTGATAAACCAGGCGAAACCCGGACGCTCTGAGTTTGATTTTATAGCAGTCTTTAATCCCACGTAGCCTGGCAGAAGGAATATGGGGATTGTCACAACATTTCTTCAGCTTTTTGGCAAACTGCTGCTGGAGAGATTTGTCCAGCTTCTGCCACTCTTTAAAAGCCTCTTCCCTGAACTTGACGGCATAATTCACAAAAGTGCATCCAAATCGACATCAATTAACGGCTGGTTGCTACGTTCGCTGACCAGCTTAACCAGTTCCTGATCGTCAAGGGCATCAAGCATCTGTTCATAAAGCTCAGCCGGGACGCAATAGAATGCAGGCTGGTTGCGGTTAAGAATGGCAACAGGATAACCGTCACCTGCATTAACTGTGGCCATCGGATTTTTTTTCAGTTCGCTTACGCTGGCGCTGGTATCGCTTAAAATAATGTTTGGCATAGAGCCTCCAGGACTGCTTAACAGGTCTTTATAGTAGCAGTCTGAAGACCTGGTAACCAGTCTCTGGAAGTAACTTCGGACTTATTAACACACGCCTGTGTCAGGTGGATGTTGCAATGAGGTACAGCCGCCCGGCTCTACCCTATTTCTTATCCAGCGACCAGGTTGCACTGCGGATATCGACTTTCACCGGCAACAGACCAATCTGGGTAAACTTATCGGCCAGTGCCTGCTGCTGCGTGAAGACTTCAGGTGTCATCCGCTCCGCCCCGAATGGCATTCTGGCCAGCGCCCGTTGCCAGATCGGTTGTGGCAGACCGGTTGAGGTGGACATGATTTTCGCCGCCTCTTCCTGATGCTGATTAGCCCACTTGCTCAGCGAGCCCAGCTCATCCACCACCTGACTGGCGATTTGCGGCCAGGTTTCAGCAAACTTACGGCTGGCAAGATAGAAGGTGTAGTGTGGCACCAGACCCTCGGCATTTTTAATCAGCCGCGCGTGGGCGTTGGTTTCAACTTCTGCGTAGTAAGGGTCCCAGATTACCCAGGCATCCACCGCACCGCGCTGGAAAGCGGCACGCGCATCGGCGGGTGGCAGATAGACCGGTGTAATGTCTTTATAGCTCAACCCCGCCTGCTCCAGCGCAGTGATCAGCAGATAGTTAACGTCAGAGCCTTTATTCAGCGCCACGCGTTTGCCTTTGAGATCCGCCACACTTTTGATGGGGGAGTCGGCTGGCACCACAATCGCCTCGGTTTTTGGGTTGGCGGGAGAGTGTGCCAGATAAACCAGATCGGCCTGTGCGGCCTGAGCAAAAGTCGGTGGCGCGTCGCCGGTTGCGGCCAGATCGATGCTGCCAATGTTTAAGCCTTCCAGCATCTGCGGCCCGGCCGGGAACTCAATCCAGTGAACTGCAATCCCCTGCTTCTTAAACTCCTGATCCAGCGTGCCGCGATATTTCAGCAGTGCGAAGATATTGGCTTTCTGAAAACCAATATTAACTGTTTCGGGCTTCTCTGCTGCAGCCTGGATGTTGAACGCTAATCCCGCCTGGGCGGCAATAATCAATGCGCTGAGTAAAACTCTTTTCATCTCTCATTCCTGAGTCTGGTTGTTGTCAGCGCAACATAACAAACGCGGGTTGAAGCGCTTAGCGATCAAATGTTCGATGCTTAGCGTAAAAAACGCTATGGATGCCAGACCGACTCGCGTACCCGAATGGCGCGACTCAATAACCCAAGAGCATAGAAGCGGTCAGCGATGGTCTGCTGTTCCCGGATGATGGCTAAGTTCATGCGCTGTGTCTGATGGCTACGCCGCGCTAAAGCATGCATCAGTGAAGGCGCTGATATCCCGAGTTCGGTGGAGAGCAACGCAGCGGCTTCAGCACGGTGTGCATCGATGTAGCGGCCAGTCTGCTCCAGCGCGGTAAGCAGAACCTGCAGCAGATCGCCCGACTGCGCTGCGAAGCCGCGTTCGGCAAGGTAAAACTGATGATTATTGACCCGGCCGGTGCCATCAGCGATCACCCTGAACTGTCCGCTGTTCTCTGCATCGCTGAGCAGCGGATCCCACATCATCCAGGCATCCACTGCGTTGAGATCGCTGGGCGTCAGCGGATATTTGGGCGGTGCATAGATGATGCGCACATCATCCAGCGCTAAACCCGCTTCATCCAGAATCTGCAGCAGCAGATAGTGAACGTTGGAACCACGATTCACGGCGATGCGTTTTCCCCTGAGATCGCCAACCTGCTGAACCGGGCTGCTGCTCGGAACCAGCAGTGCCACACTCTGCGGCGCGGCGGGTTCCCAGGCCACATAAACCATCGGGCTGTTGCTGGCCTGCGCAAACAAGGGGGGAACTTCACCGGTCGTCCCGAAATCGATCTCCTGTTGGCTTAGCGCATGCAGAAGCTGCGGACCCGCAGGAAACTCACTCCACAGCACGCTGACGCCCCGATCGGCCAGCTGCTGTTCCAGTGACTGGCGCGCTTTCAGGATGCCGAGGTTGCCAAATTTCTGATAACCGATGCGCAGTTCTCGCTCCCGTTCGGGCTGCTGATTCAGAGACGTGTCGCGCTGACGCAGTGAAGTGCGGCGCGGTTTAATCACCCCCAGATGGCCCAGTTGGGTGCGCAGCGTATGACGGCTGATGCCAAGCAGCGCGGCGGCCTGCAGTTGATTGCCCTGAGTGAGTTCCAGCGCATTCTTTATCAGCGCCTCAATCACCCGGGGATAGAGCGGTGTTTCGCTCTGCTGCATCTGCTGCCGTAAAAACTGATCCAGCGCCTCTTCTCCCGGTGGCAAATCGCTACCCGTCAGATTATTCAGCCGGAGCTGCTGCGGCGTGACCAGCGAGGTTTTGCTGAGCAGTACGGCGTTGTGCAGCGTGTTCTCCAGTTCGCGGATGTTGCCCGGCCAGCTGTAGTCCATCAGCGTGGCGACAGCATCTTCACTGAGACGTAACTGAGGTCGGCCAAGACGGCGCGCATACAGCTGCAGGAAGTGAGTGGCCAGCACCGGGATATCTTCGCAACGCTGGCGCAGCGGTGGCAGTGTTACGCTGGCCACATTCAGCCGGTAGTAGAGGTCTTCCCGGAAGCGCCGTTCACGAATCGCCACCGCCAGGTCCCGGTTGGTGGCGGCAATGACCCGCACATTGACCTTTACAGCTTTGGAGGAACCCACTCGGGTAATCTCGCGCTCCTGCAGCACGCGCAGCAGCTTCACCTGCAACGACAGACTCAGCTCACCGACTTCATCCAGCAGCAGCGTCCCGCCCTCTGCCGCCTCAAACCAGCCGCGATGCCGATCCTGTGCGCCGGTAAATGCCCCTTTCTCATGTCCAAACAGCTCCGACTCCGCCAGACTCTCAGTGAGTGCACCACAGTTGACCGCCAGAAAAGGCTGTCTGCTACGGGCGCTGTGATGATGCAGATAGCGCGCCATCACCTCTTTGCCGGTGCCGGTTTCACCAATGATCAGCACCGTCGCATCGGTAGGGGCAAGCTGATCCAGCACGCTTTTAAAGGCGCGCGATGCGGGGTCAATCAACTCAGGGCTGGCAATCTGCATCTCATTTACCGGGTTAACAGGAAAGCCATGACCATACCGCGTGGGTAACGCGGAAACGAGAGGCTAATCGGACCGGATTGTTGCCAATGCAGCAGGCCGTAACTTTACCTGTCGCAAATGCAGCACGAAGCAGCAGGCAGTACTTTATCTATCTCACTGAATTGGCAGGATAAATATTAACCGGCAGGCTGGCACGCATCCTGCTAGCAGCTATATAACTAAAGAATTTATGCCTATGTATTAAATTCAAATATCGTTATAAAGGAATCTGCTAATGAGTCATGTGACACAGGAAAACCTCAACCTCTTCTGGTTTCTGCCCACCCATGGCGATGGGCGCTATCTGGGCACCACCGAAGGGGGCAGAGCAGTCGATTTACCCTATTTACAGCAGGTTGCACTGGCGGCAGATAATCTCGGCTACTACGGTGTATTAATCCCGACCGGTAAGAGCTGCGAGGATTCATGGCTGGTCGCCTCTGCGCTGGCACCGATCACCAAAAAGCTGCGCTATTTAGTGGCCGTGCGTCCAGGCCTGCAACCGCCAAGCCTGGCGGCGCGCATGGCGGCCACGCTGGATCGACTTTCTGGCGGACGTTTACTGATTAACGTGGTCACGGGTGGCGATCCGGTTGAGAACAAAGGTGACGGCATCTTTCTGAGTCATGAAGAGCGCTATCAGGTGACCAGAGAGTTTCTTGAGGTCTACTCCCGTCTGCTGAAAGGCGAGAAGGTCGATTTTAAGGGTGAGCATATCCGCGTGGAAGGCGCTGAGATCCTCTTCCCACCGGTGCAGGAAAATGGTCCACCGCTCTATTTTGGTGGCTCGTCTGATGCCGCTATCGACGTTGCGGCGAATCAGATCGACACTTATCTGACGTGGGGCGAGCCGGTTGAACAGGTGGCGGAAAAACTGGCGGTAGTTCGTCAGCGGGCCCAGGAGAGTGGCCGTAGCCTCTCCTACGGCATCCGGCTGCATGTCATTGTCCGTGAAACCGAAGAGGAAGCCTGGGCGGCGGCCGATCGGCTGATTTCTCATCTGGATGAAGAGACCATTGCCGCCGCACAGAAGATCTTTGCCCGCATGGACTCAGCCGGACAGGCGCGGATGAGCGCGCTGCATCGGGGCTCGCGAGACAGCCTGCGTATTGGCCCCAATCTCTGGGCAGGCGTCGGCCTGGTGCGCGGCGGCGCGGGAACTGCGCTGGTGGGGAGTCCGCAGCAGGTAGCCGATCGCATCCGGGAGTATCAGGCGCTGGGGATTGAGAACTTTATTTTCTCCGGCTATCCGCACCTTGAAGAGGCGCACCGCTTCGCTGAACTGGTGATGCCGCTGTTACCGCTGGCTGCCAACGCCGAAAAAAAACAGCGCAGCGTGAACACCGGTCCTTTTGGTGAAACCATTGGCGGCGACCGTCGTCCTGATAAACAGGCCAGCGCCAGTTAACAGAAGAGAAGGTTCGCTTATGTCACAGCAGCAGATAGTCATTATCGGCGGTGGTTTCACCGGCACCGCGCTGGCGATCCATCTGGCACGGGCTGGCCAGGCAGGGTTGCACGTGACGGTGATTGAACCACGAGCGCAGCTTGCTCAGGGTGTGGCATACGGCACCACCGATCCGGCCCACCGCATCAATGTGCCGGCCGCCAGAATGCAGCTTGCAGGCGATGAGGAGGGCATATTTGACCGCGACTATCGCACATCGCCCGCCTTTCAGGCCGACCCGGAAGCGTTGTGGCGTGACGGCAATGTCTACCCGCAACGCGGTGAGTTTGGTCGCTGGGTCAATGCGCAGTTTGTGCATCAGCAGCAGCATTCGCCGGTAAAACTCAGCCATCTGCGTGACAGCGCGGTTACGCTGCAGGATGGCGTAGTGACCACAGCCTCAGGGCAAAAAATTCGGGCCGATCAGGTGGTGCTGGCAATCAGCCATCCACCGCCGGACCTGCCAGCGCTGCTGAAGCCCTTAAAGGAGCATCCGGGATTAATTGCCAATCCCTGGCAGAATGGCGCGATGGCACAGGTCGCACCTGATGATCGGGTAGCGATTATCGGTTCAGGCCTGACCATGACCGATGTGGTGGCGTCGCTGCATCGCCAGCAGCATCGCGGAGAGATTACCGCCTTCTCACGCCGTGGACAGCTGCCGCGTGCCAACCTGAGCGGCAGCGATGAGAGCTATACTCTGGATTACAGTCAGCCACAGCCCGCCAGCGCACGTGGCTGGTTACATCGGGTGCGTCACGAGGTAAAACAGGCGGCCGCGTTGAATCTGCCCTGGCAGCTGGTGCTGGATGATATCCGCTGTAACGGTCAGCGTATCTGGCAGAGCCTTTCACTGCATGAGCAGCAGCGTTTTCTGCACCATCTTCGCCCCTGGTGGGATGTTCACCGCTACCGGATTGCCCCGCAGGTAAGCCAGATACTGAACCAGCAGCAGGCAAGCGGTCAGCTTTCACTGCTGGCGGCGCGTCTGATCGCCGCGGAAGCGGTGGGAAATAACCTTCAGTTGACGCTGCGCCTGCGTGGAGCGCAATCAGAAATCCGGGTGGTGGATAAAGTGATTGTCACCACCGGGCCAGCACACAACGCACTGCTTAAAAGCAACGCGCTGCTGCGCCAGCTCCACGGCGACGGCGTGATTCAGCCCGACCCGCTGGCGCTGGGCATTCAGGTTAACGCGCTGTCACAGACGCTGAATGCGCAGGGTGATGCCAATCCTTATCTCTATGTGGCCGGGCCTGCCGCGCGTGGTCGCTTTGGCGAGCTCATGGGATTACCGCAGGTTGCAGAACACGCTGAGTCTGTAGCACTGCAGCTACTCTCCACCGCGCCGCTGCCCCTCAGCGAGCGATGTCCCGGCTCACTCACCTACTGAATCATCCTTCCGGAACAATCACTAAAAGGTGGGCGGCAAGCGATTGCCGCATCTGCCCAGGAGTCGCTATGTCATCGCAACGTGAAATTCGCCTGAATGCTTTCGATATGAACTGTGTCGGTCATCAATCGCCCGGCTTATGGGCGCATCCCCGTGATCGTTCCTGGCAGTATAAAGATCTGGAGTACTGGACCGACCTGGCTCGCCTGCTGGAGCGCGGCAGGTTTGATGGGCTGTTTATTGCTGACGTGCTTGGGGTCTATGACGTACTCAACGGCAATAACCAGGCCGCGATTCGTCACGCCACGCAGGTGCCGGTAAACGATCCGCTGGCGTTAATCACGCCAATGGCGCTGGTGACGGAACATCTGGGCTTTGGCCTGACCGCGTCACTGTCGTTTGAACACCCCTACCCGTTCGCGCGGCGGATCTCGACGCTGGATCATCTGACTAAAGGCCGCATTGGCTGGAATATTGTGACCTCCTATCTGGAAAGCGGTGCGCGCAATATCGGGCATCAGGCTCAGACCGACCACGATGCACGCTACGACTATGCCGATGAATATCTGCAGGTTATTTATAAGTTGCTGGAGGGAAGCTGGGAAGATGGAGCAGTCCTGCGCGATCGTGAACGTCATATTTTCAGTGACCCGAATAAAATTCATCCGATTAATCATCAGGGTAAATTCTTCCAGGTGCCCGGCATCCACCTGTGTGAACCTTCGCCGCAGCGCACGCCGGTACTGTACCAGGCGGGCGCCTCCAGCCGCGGTAAAGCGTTTGCGGCGGAACATGCCGAATGCGTGTTCGTAGCGGCACCTTCGAAAGTGCTGCTGAAGAAAACCGTGGCAGATATTCGCCGGAGAGCCGCTGAAGCGGGACGCGATCCCCGTTCCATACTGATCTTCAACCTGCAGACCGTCATTGTTGGCGAAACCGACCTGGCGGCGCAGGCAAAATGGCAGGAGTACAAGCGCTATGTCAGTTACGAAGGTGCGCTGGCGCTGATTTCAGGCTGGACCGGTATCGATTTTGGGCAGTATCAGCCGGATCAGATACTGAAACATCTGCACACCAATGCGATTCAGTCGGCGGTTGAGACATTCTCCACTGCCGATCCCAACCGCCAATGGACGGTGCAGGGCCTGGCAGACTGGGTGGGCATCGGCGGATTTGGTCCGCTGCTGGTGGGCAGCGCCGAAACGGTGGCCGATGAGCTGCAAAGCTGGGTTGAAGAGACAGACGTAGATGGTTTTAACCTCGCCTACGCCGTGACGCACGAAACCTTTACTGATGTGGTGGAACTGCTGGTGCCGGAACTGCAAAAGCGTGGCGTCTACAAGCAGGAGTATCAGCCCGGCACGTTGCGTGAAAAGTTATTTGGCCAGGGGCCGCGGCTGGCGTTGCCGCATCCGGGGGCCGGTTATCGCCGGAGCGCTGATGTGGAACAGCGAGCAGCAAGGGTGGAGGTTTCATAACAGAGACGGCTGGCTGCCCGGCATGAATAACCGGCGCATAGCAAAGCGCAAAGAGGCAAGAGTGCGTCTTGTCGCCGGTTGATGGACAGGCATTACCGGACCGGTCCTTGCTGTTAACTTTTGCTGAATCGGTCTGCCATGTGCTGCTGAAACCTCACCCGATTCAGCAGTATAAAAACGAAATTTCGCTGAATGCTACCGGATGAATTTTATATTTCATGCGGGCTTTTTGATGGGTGAAATATAATTCTATCTTATTGAATTAATTATAATAGTTATCTGTTTTTATTGGTTGTTAACCAGGCCAGGAATTCATATAAAGCCCTCGTTACCTGCTGAATATAATAACGAGGATACGATGAGTACATTAGAAATTGACAACACCTTAACTGCGCCACCGCCTCATTCTCAACCGGTTCGATCGGTCAGTGATGTGGCCCGGCTGATCAACAGTAACACCGAGAAAAATAGCTATGCGCGCTGGATTGTTTTCCTCGCGCTGGGCGGCGTGTTTCTTGATGCCTACGATCTCACTACCCTCTCCTACGGCATCGATGATGTGGTAAAGGAGTTTGGTTTAACCCCGGTACTCACGGGCCTGGTGACGTCGTCAATCATGATCGGCACCATTGTGGGTAATCTGGTCGGCGGCTGGCTGACCGATAAATATGGCCGTTACTCAGTGTTTATGGCGGACATGCTGTTTTTTGTCGTCTCCGCCATTGCAGCAGGTCTGGCCCCCAACGTCTGGGTGTTGATTGGTGCCCGTTTTCTGATGGGCGTCGGCGTCGGGATCGATCTGCCGGTTGCCATGGCCTATCTGGCAGAATTCTCTAAATTCTCCGGCAAGGGCAATAAAGCATCGCGCCTCGCAGCCTGGTGCCCGATGTGGTACGCCGCTTCGTCTGCCTGCTTCTTTATTATTTTTGCGCTCTATTTCCTGCTGCCCGCCGAACATATCGACTGGCTGTGGCGCGCCTCGTTGTTGTTTGGCGCCGTACCGGCGCTATTGATTATTGCGGTGCGCAGTAAGTTTATGAATGAGTCACCGCTGTGGGCGGCGAATCAGGGCGATCTGAGCGGTGCGGTACGTATTCTGCGTGACTCTTACGGCATTGTTGCGCATGAGGAGCCGCCCGCTAAAACCGATGCTGTGAAAGCGACGCCGAAAGTGCATTTCCGCGTACTGTTTCAGAAGCCTTATCTGGAGCGCACGGTCGTCAGTGCGGTGATGAACGTCTGTATTTCGTTTGAATACACTGCCATCGCTTTCTTCCTGCCCTCTATCCTGGCGCAATTTCTCGGCGCAGGTGTATTTGAAACCATCTCTGCCTCGCTGGGACTGAATGCGCTGTTCGCCTTTACCGGCGGGCTGTTGGGCATGCGACTGGCGTGGAAATTCCCCTCACGACATGTTGCAATCGCCGGATTTGCGCTGCAGTTTATCGCGCTGATTTCGCTGGCGTTGATCGGTCATCCGCAGGCGACTGCTGGCGTGGTATTTGCGGTGCTGATGCTGGGTTTGTGGCTCTTCGCAGAGGGATTCGGACCGGGCGCGCAGTTGATGATCTATCCGGCACTCTCCTACCCCACCCACATACGCGCAACCGGTGTCGGCTTTAGTCGTTCGCTCTCCGGTGTGGGTAGCGCGCTGGCGCTGTTTATTCTGCCAATTTTGCAGGCGCGTTACGGCACCAATATGTTCTGGATTGTCTCGCTGGCCGCCCTTATCCCGATAATTTTCCTGTTAATCATTCGTTTTGAACCGACCCGACAGGACATCGATGAACAACCCGACTCAGGAGAGGATCATGTCTGAATTAAATCGTAACGAATTTGCCGAACTGGTTCAGCATTTCAGGCCGCTGTTCGCCCGCATCGCTGAGGGGGCCAGCGCCCGTGAAACCGAACGCACACTGTTGCATGAGCCGATCCGCTGGCTGAAAGCGGCGCGCTTTGGCACCCTTCGTATCCCCAAAGAAGAAGGCGGCTTTGGGGTTTCGCTGCCCCAGTTATTTGCTCTACTGACTGAACTGGCTGAGGCAGATTCGAACCTGCCACAGGCGCTGCGTGCGCACTTCGCGTTTATTGAGGATCGCCTGAACCAGCCTGCCAGCGAGGATCGGCGTCGCTGGTTCCGCCGCTTTGTGGACGGTGAGCTGGTGGGCAGCGGCTGGAGCGAAATCGGCGCGGTTAAGCTGGGTGAGGTCAACACTCAGGTTTCTCCCGATGAGGGGGGATGGCGGATCAGCGGTGAGAAGTTCTACAGCACCGGCACGCTCTATGCAGACTGGATTGATGTCTATGCTCAGCGTAGTGACAACGGCCGTGACGTGATTGCCCTGGTGAACACCCACCAGAATGAGGTGGAGCGCGATGATGACTGGGATGGTTTCGGGCAGCGGCTGACCGGCAGCGGTACTACGCGCTTTCATCAGGCCCACGTTGAACTGCCACATCTCTATGATTTCAGTGAGCGTTTCCGCTATCAGACGGCATTCTATCAGCATGTTTTACTGGCCACGCTGGCGGGCATCGGGCGGGCGGTGGTGCGCGATGCCGCTCAGGGCGTGGCGCAGCGTAAGCGTATTTACAGCCACGGTAATGCGCCGCAGGTGAAGCAGGATGTGCAGGTGTTGCAGGTGATCGGTCAGATAAGCAGCTGGGCATGGGCAGCCGAAGCCGCCGCCGACCGGGCGACCCACTCGTTGCAGCGGGCATTTGAGTTGCAACTGAGTGGCGCAGATGAGGCGCAGCTTCATGCGGCTAACGTGCTGGCCGAAGTGGAGTCTGCCCAGGCACAGGCGGTGGCTGTTGAGCTTGTGACGCGTGCGGCAACAGAATTCTTCAATGCGCTGGGTGCATCTGATACCCGAGTCAGCAAGGCACTCGACCGCCACTGGCGTAATGCACGAACGGTGTCGTCGCACAATCCAGTGATCTACAAGCTACGTAACGTGGGTGACTGGGAGGTGAACGGCACGGATCCGACCTTCATCTGGCAGATAGGCAATGGAAATGGAGTATAAAACCGTTGTTTCATGGGCAGGTATTTGCGTGTGGTAATTGAGCAGCCTGCAACGGAAGCGGCATAGCGACAGTTTTTTAATTTTATCCGGACGGAAAACTGGCGTTGGCCATTTAATAGTGGTCATGCAGGAAATAGATGCGCTAAACATGATGCATGTTAATTATCATGTCGTCGAATGATTTAAGCATGGATTGGGCGTTATTATCTGCCAGCCAGAACGTTTATTTTTTCGCAAAGGGAAAAGAGCCAGCATTATATCATGATGCTGGCTCTTTTTTTATCAGCTCGGCTGTTAAGGCTTGCTTACAGGCTCTGGCATAGCTGAAGAGTGATGAGTCGAGATTTTCCAGCCCTTACCATCCCAGACATAAGTGAAGGTGTAACGTGCTGTCACGTGCGTGCTGTCTTTAAAAGTAAATGTATAAACGCCAGTATCAATCGCTTTATTGCAACCGATTCTGATAGTCCGGGAATCAATTTTACCGCTCGGCCCTTTTTTCAGGAACTCTTTAAAGTAATCGATACGTTCCTGATCGGTCAGACGTACCTGATTTGAAATGGTCGGCAGTAAAACGGCATCGCTGACATATAATTCAGAGACTTTTGTTGCATCGCCGGTTGCCAGAGAGTCATTCCAGACGTTAAACAGGTTGGCCACGTCCTGCTCTGAGGCTTTCACGCAGGACACGGGCTGTTGTGCCTGCGTAACCACAGGGGTGCAGGAGAAACCTAAAAGACATAGTGATAATAACGTTTTTTTCATGAAAACATCCTCATATTTACCCTGGGTGAAGCCGGCGTTCTGTGCGTTATCCCAGACGCCGCCCTAAAAGTGCGAATAATCCGCTATTGCGGTATGGTCATGCTGTCTTATCAGAAATGAGTCGGATGCGATAAATAAACTGCCAGTCTCATTTGATTAAAAAACATGAGAAATATACGCATCGTCGCTTTGACAGGCTGAGTTGCAAGATACCTGATGATAATTAGTGTCAGGTATTTAAATCTTTAAAAAGGCGATATTTAGTTTTTTATCCTGTATTTTAATAGCACTTTGCTTGTGGGTAGTGCAGGTGAGCAGTCTGTAGTTCAGGTGTGTGAATATAGTGCCGCCAATTTTTTAAATTATGTGAAGAGTAAAAAGCTTTCAAAGGAAAATCCTTCACAGTAGTGATGCCCGGGGGGTTATAAGCGTCAGATTCAACAGGCTGAATATTTAATCCGGGCCGCGATCAATCAAACAGACTTTTCTGGCATTTTCATTATTTATCACGCTAAATAAATCAGCGTCAGGATACGTGATTTAATTAAGTGATATCTGAACAGATAACGGGTTCAGAACTTAAACTATCGCGCGTTGAGGTTTTTTTTGAGCATCCTGTTTTAATCCGATGCTCCGATAGCAGATGCTGTTCAGCCTTTCTACAGATATCAGTGTGTACTCACCACGTATCCCTGCCCCATCCGATTGTAGTGACTGGCGATCCGGTAAATATCAGACTGGATCCTGCACCCAATCATAACTTCGTATAATTGTTCTTATACGAAGTCATGACATATGAATGATGCCGGGTTAAGATGGATAGCAGCAAATTTCACCCTGAAAATGACAACGCTACGTAAATTCTGCCCGGTTATCCCCCTGCTTAGTTCTCAGAATTAACGTAGCGCGATCACTGGCGTGTTTGGTTGATAAGTGAGCAAATATGAGTGAGTTAGTGCCGTTAACCCCTCTGACGATTGACCGGAATAGCGATATCACCGAACGGCTCCGGCAGTTCGTTCAGGATAAAGAGGCTTTCTCACCTAACACCTGGCGACAGCTGCTTAGTGTAATGCGAATCTGCAATCGCTGGTCGGAAGATAACCAGCGCAGCTTCCTGCCGATGAGCGCAGATGATTTGCGCGACTATCTCTCTTTTCTGGCTGAAAGTGGCCGGGCCTCTTCAACCATCACTTCACACGCGGCGTTAATTTCGATGTTACACCGTAACGCCGGACTGCCGGTGCCCAACGTCTCTCCGCTGGTTTTTCGTACGATGAAGAAGATAAACCGTGTCGCCGTGATCAATGGTGAGCGTGCAGGACAGGCCGTGCCCTTCAGGCTGAGTGACCTGCTGGCGCTGGATAAAGAATGGTCATGTTCTGATAACCTTCAGGGGCTTCGCGATCTGGCTTTTTTACATGTGGCTTATGCAACGCTACTGCGTATCAGTGAACTGGCGCGATTGCGGGTGCGGGATGTGATGCGTGCCGGCGATGGACGTATCATTCTGGATGTGGCCTGGACAAAAACTATTGTGCAGACTGGTGGATTGATTAAGGCACTCAGCACCCGTTCAACTCAGCGACTGGAAGAGTGGATTGAAGCGTCCGGGCTATCCAGCCAGCCTGATGCCTGGCTGTTTACTGCAGTACATCGGTCTGGTCGGCCACTGATTGCCGAAAAGCCGATGAGCACAAGGTCACTGGAACAGATTTTTAGCCGTGCATGGCGTACTGCCGGAAAAGAGGGTGCAGTGAAGGCCAACAAAAATCGCTATACCGGCTGGAGTGGCCACAGCGCCAGGGTGGGGGCTGCGCAGGATATGGCAGATAAAGGCTATCCGATAGCCAGGATCATGCAGGAAGGCACGTGGAAAAAACCAGAAACAGTGATGCGCTATATCCGCCATGTGGAAGCGCACAAAGGCGCCATGGTGGAGTTTATGGAGCAATATGGTGATCCTGATTATCCTGACTGATGGCCTCCTGAAAAGAAGATAAAGCCCTTTTTCAGGCTGAAGTTATCCACAGAAAAAGTGGACAGCCTGTGTGTAAGCCGGTACGGATTATCGCTGCGCCTGGTCTCCACCGGGTTCATCCGGCTGATTTAATTGGCTTCTTCTCCCTTCCATACCACTTGCTGCGTATATGACATAAAAGAAGGACTTCATCGGCAATATGAAGTGAATGGCGCGGGGCATCAACCGAAATCAGTGAGCTGGTTGCAAACACCAGTACTGTTTTTGTGCCATTTTTAAGCAGCTGATCAAGGGCTAAGCGTTTGTTCTGATACTCGTACCGGACAACGCATTAACATTCAGATCATTACAGGACAAAAAATATGGGAAACTGGCCTCTCTTAATGTCGGGAGTCGTTATGCTTTCAGTCGCTACTACTACCATCGCATCCGGTCAGGATCAGCTTCCAGGCTACGCTCAGGGTGCAGAGATTATCCAGGTTAACAGTAGTCAGGACCAGATCGACAATATCGGAGATGTGGTTTACCACCAGGTAAAAAGCACGCGCTCTGTCAGGCAATTGCATATGTCACTGCTGGTTCCGCGAACCGACGAATTGAAACCAGCGATCGTCTATTTTCCCGGTGGTGGTTTCCTGACAGCGGAACGTGACAAATTTATTTCAATGCGGCTGGCGCTAGCGGAAGCCGGTTTTGTCGTTGCTGCTGCAGAATATCGCACTATTCCTGATATTTTTCCGGCACCCGTTTTAGATGCCAAAGCTGCAGTCCGATATCTGCGCCAGCATGCCTCAGAGTATGGCATCGATCCTGCGCGTATAGGGGTTCTGGGCGATTCGGCTGGGGGATGGCTCGCCCAGATGATGGGGACGACTAATGGGGATAAAACGTTTGATAAAGGCGATTTCCCTGACCAGTCTTCAGATGTTCAGGCGGTGGCCACGTTGTATGGCATCTCCGATCTACGTAGCATTGGTGAAGGCTTTCCGGATGCGATACAAAAAGTGCATCAATCCCCTGCCGCAACTGAAGCTCTGCTGGTTAATGGTGCCGCTTTCCGCGATTTCGCCGGGGCATCAGTGACCGACGAGCCTGAGAAAGCGCTCTACGCAAGTCCGGTTGGTCACCTGAAAGGCGTTAAACCACCATTTTTGATTATGCACGGCAGCAACGATACCCTGGTCTCTCCGGAGCAGAGTGCGAATCTTTATAACGCCCTTAAAAAAGCGGGTGATCGTGCTGAATACGTATTGATTGAAGGGGCTGAGCATGGTGATTACCGCTGGTATCAACCCGTGGTCATCACCAAAGTCACCCACTGGTTCCGCCAGGTGTTGGGCGGACCGGTGAAATCACAGAATCCATCAGCGGCAGATCCTGACGCCAGTCTTTGACTTAATGGGATGCTTTCTTGCCTGTTGACCTGCGCAGACAAGAAAGCACTCATTTCGCACTTATATACTCAGTCGACTGCTGCAGGTCCGTGTAACGTAACAGCCGGCCCGCCAGCCTTTAGCCGTTACTGCACGTAATTTTCCTGTTTACTGCAGCGACTGTGGCAGCCGTGGCAACTCCCCCTTTCCTCCCTGAGCATGAGCGGTATGGCCTGCACCCGATTCCCCGCTTTTCGCAGCGTCAGCAGGATAATGCCGTTCAGAATCAGCACGCTTATCAGGCAGGTCGCACTGAATACAGGATGGTCGGCAAAAGTGACGGTCTGGTAAAACAGCGTGGCCGTGGTGTAGGCGATGTTGAGTCCCCAGAAGAATGAGAACATCATCCATTTTTTACCGGCTTCCCGCGCAATAGCCCCCATGACTGAGACGCACGGAACATAGAGCAGGACAAAAATTAAGTAACTGTAAGCGGCAAAGCCACTGCCAAATTTGGCTGACATCACGCCCATAGAACCGGACGCCATCTCACCATCGCCTTTGCTGGCATCGATAGGATGGGCCAGCGCATCTATTCTGAATGCAGCCGCTAACCCCGCCCAGGTCTCTGTCAGCGCCTCTTTAAGCTCACCTGGCAGGTTAAAAGCCTGCGGATCAAATGGACTGTTCTGGATTGCCTCTGTGGTGTAAAGGCTGTTGAGCGTGCCGACTACGACCTCTTTCGCCATGATGCCGCTCACCAGTCCCACGGTTGCCTGCCAGTTATCCTGTGTGACCCCAATCGGCAACAGTACGGGGGTGATCGCTTTGCTGGTCGCTGCCAGCGCAGAGTGGTTAATGTCATTAACCATCTGGCCATTAAAGGCGAAGCTGCTCAGTACGCCAATCAGCATGCTAACCAGGATAATCACCTGTCCGGCTCGCACCACAAACATTTTCAGCCGTTGCCAGGTCTGCAACAGCAGGCTTTTGAGATGAGGCCGGTGATAGACCGGCAATTCCATGATAAACGGCGAAGCTTCGCCGCCCAGCAGGGTATGTTTTAGCACCAGCCCGGTCGCGACCGCCACCACAATGCCCAGCAGATAGAGGGAGAAAACCAGGCTGGAACTGTGGGCGTTAAAGAATGCCGCAGCGAAAACCGCAAAGATGGCCAGCCGCGCGCCACATGACATAAAAGGTGCAATCAGCACGGTCAGCAGACGCTCACGCGGTGTATCCAGCGTCCGGGTCCCCATGACCGAAGGTACATTGCAACCAAAGCCGACAATCAGCGGCACAAAGGATTTTCCCGGCAGACCCAGTGACTGCATCAGCCGATCCATCACAAAGGCGGCGCGCGCCATGTAGCCGGAGTCTTCCAGGAAAGAGAGGAACAGGAACATCAGGCCAATCTGCGGAATGATCGGCAGCACGGTATTGATACCGGCACCGATACCCTGCGCCAGGAAAACCGTCAGCCAGTCAGGGAAGTGGCAGACATAGCCCAGCCACTGCGCACCATGAATGAATATCGCCACCGAACTGCTGTCGAATAGTGGCTGTAGCGCAGCACCGATGTTAATTGAAAGCACGAACATCACATACATCACCGCCAGGAATACAGGAATGCCCAGCCAGCGGTTCAGCACAATTTTATCGATCCTGCGGGTCAGACCGGCGGGCATTGCCTGATGAATATTACTCACTGCCGCGCAAAGCGCATTGATGGTGCGATAGCGGTAATCGGCAATCTGTACGCCGGTCTCTCCTCCTGCCTGCTGCATAATCCCGGGCAAATACGGAACCAGCGCCGGACAAAGTTTCTGACTGTTGATATCTCCTTCCAGCAGTTGCAAGGCCAGCCAGTAGCGTTTTTGTGGGGCTATGGCGGCGGGCATCTGCTGGCAGAGCTGCTCAATGGCCGTTTCAATTGCGGCAGGGTAACGCACCCGTTCCGGTGCGCGGTAGATTTGCGGCTGGTCGATCAGAGCTTTGAGCTGGGCAATGCCATCACCTCTGGTTGAGGTCAGTGAAACGACCGGACATCCCAGATGAGCTGACAGTGCTGCGACATCAATAGCGATGTTCTGGCTGGCGGCAATATCCTGCATGTTCAGGGCGACAATGCAGGGTACGCCCAGTTCCAGCAGCTGAAAGGTCAGGAACAGATTACTTTCCAGACTGGAGGCATCGACGACGTTAATCACGACATCGGCATGATCCTGATAGAGATACTGGCAGGCGATGCTCTCATCTATCGAGCTTTCAGCAGATAGCGTCGTCAGCGATCGGGTGCCAGGCAGATCGATGAGTCTGACATCTGACTGCGCGGTAAAAAATTGTCCTTCTTTGCGCTCAACCGTGACGCCTGCCCAGTTCCCGACCCGCTGTCGGGCACCAGTGAGCTGATTAAACAGCGTGGTTTTGCCGGTGTTAGGGTTACCAATCAGCCCGATGGTTATCTTTTTCATCAGACGATTTCCTCCAGGATGATGTCGTCCAGGTCGCGCTGTCGCACCGCCAGGCTGACACGGCGGGTAGAGATCTGCACCGGATCGCCCATTGGCGCCACGCGAATGACCTCAATAACTGCGCCTGGAAGCATGCCCATTGTCAGTAATTTCTGGCGCCAGGCGGAATTTACCGATGGCTGATAGCCAAGGATTCGGTAGGTGCTGCCCATATTAATTGCCATATCACGCCCTGCCTCTGAGTAAGAAGCACTTATTCTATAAATGATAAGCGTTTCGCTTTTTGATCTGGCATCGGGCAGACAGAAGAAAACTGCCGTCAGGGTCAACAGGGCATTAAATGGTGGTTACAGGCGCGGAGGGAAATTTTAATTATTCACCACGCTCTGCAGATAACATGCATTTAGTTACATCATTCAATGATCCATGAATAACGATTACGGCCCTTCGGGCCGTGCGGGCCGGCTTGTCAATGAGCTCTCGGATTCACAGTACTGCTCCGTTTAGGTTTAATCAAAAAAAGGCAATCTGGCAGGATAGCTCCGGTAACGTAATCTTCTCCATTAGGGTGTTGTAACTAATAAGGCTGCTGTAAAGCAGGAAAATCACTCAGGGAATGGCCTTTTCACAATGGCAGTGCCCTGAATTTCAGGCCACCGCCAGATGATGAGCGAATAAAGATTACTTCAGAACCCGAACTGTTTTTACATCAATCTCAACGCTGTTCCAGTCTTTATCAACTTCACCTTCGATGCGGACTTTATCACTCGGTGATAACGATTGTCCCATCCAGCGCTTGTCATCAATATCGACATTAATTGTTCCGGTAGCATCTTTGAACTCATAAAGTTCATGCCCGACTTGTCTGATGATGTTACCTTCCAGGACGACCCATGCGTCATCACGCAGTGTCTTAACCTGAGCGACAGAAGCCACACCGGGTGTCGGACCTTTAAATCCGCCCTGAGAATACCCCTGCCCTGCTGGATTAACAAAACCTTCCTGTGCAGAAACCCCAAAACTCATACCGGCAAACAACGCTGCTAAAAGAATCTTCTTCATATTTTTATCTCCATCAAAAGGTAAGGCGAATTTACGATGCAGATCTTAAGGTGATCTTAAGAAGAATGATTAACTGCGCGTGTTTTAAAAATGTAATAAGGATAATGAGCACGATAATTCCATACCAGAATAACAACCTAAGTTAAACACATGTTGCTAACAACGAAAATAAACTCATATCTGAGAGATAAGCTTTAACACCCATTATAATTTGGTAATTCTTGGCTTATGCTTTGCATGATTTCGCAAAAATTACATTGCCCGCCTGCCTGTTAACAGCTATTGTTTCCTGGCATAGATATCTCTCAGTATTAAATCATTCTGCATCTCAGTTTTGCTCATTCAGTACCGTGTGTTTTTTATAACCACTCGATTGAGTGGCTTTTTTTTGCCTAACTAACGGTAGTAACAGAATCCTGTAACGTTAAGCAATCCGTTTATGGCAACAGTCCCCCTCCATAATTCGGTCTGTTCTGGCGCGAAAAAGGCTGGGAATGTTGCCTGATGCTGCCTGCAATGCATAAAACAGGAAATGAAATGTGGTTAAATATCCGTGTAGTGTTGCAACGTTCTTAAAGAGAGTGGTGATAGCCTGATACCCATCACAACGGAGAAGAGATAAAGACGCATGCAGAATCTAACAAAGTTCGGGATTCACCCGCGTGAGTCTCCGAATAAGTGAACATTATTTCAGTCTCTGAGCATCATCCTGGGCTTCTTTCAAATCCATTTTTGCAGATTCGAGCTTAAGTTTCTTTTCCTCTACCTTACTGGTTTTCTTCCTGATTTTGTCAGTGCGCCCTTCTGTCTTCGCTTCAGCAAGTTCCTCCCGGGCTTCCTGGAGCTGGAGCTCCGCTTTTTTGACCTTCATCTCGCGTCTGCTGACATCATGAGATGCACGCGTTGCCTGACGTTCATCAGTGCAATAGGTTTCAACCTTATCATGAGCAATATTGAGCCGTGCAATTTCTGCACTGTTCCCCTGTTTTTTGGCCATTTCAGTTTTGGTTAAAATATCTGCTAACTGATCTTTACAGAAATCTGTCGCAGCGAACCCTGCCAGGGGTGACGATATTAAAATCAAAGCGATAATTTTACTTTTCATAGCTATATGGAATCCTTGTTAAAACAGACTAATCAGAATGATAGTGCCGATTGAATATAGCGAATAAAATCAAAGCCACAAGAGGTAAATTGAAAAATGAAATTATATTCCCATTCGGGAACCATTGTTAAAATTCAGTATTAGCTGTTATTTTTTAACAGATGAAAAATAATTTTCTGAAATGAATTGGGGGCATAGCTGGTCGCAGCACAATCCAGGATCGTCCATGTTGCATACTCCTGAGCAACCCATGAAATTGATCCAGAACATTTCCTCCCCGATAAAGAGGAAAACTGCCGCATTGTTAGCATGTCGTTTAACAATCACAGCGAATAATGCCGCACCTTCTTAAAAAGTATCGACAGGAAAGTAAAAATGACATCTTTCAATTCTGGTAAAAAATTCGCCTTCGCTATTGCGATGATGGCTTCCGCTATGTCCCTTTCCGCCTGCTCAAGCAATTACGTGATCTCCACCAACGATGGGCACATGATTACGACTCATGGCAAACCCGCAAGAGATAAAGAAACAGGCATGATCTCTTATAAAGATACGGATGGAAACATGCATCAGTTACAACAGCACGAAGTGAAAGAGATTGTGCAAAAGTAAATCTGCTTGAATAGCGATCTTAATCACTATCCTGAAAATCTCATCCTGTGGAAAAACTGAGTAATGAAAATTTCTGTAATTGGCTTTGGTTTATTATTGTGTGCCTCCTCCTCTGCAATGGCCATTGGCCTGAACGGCGAACAAAGTAAAAACACTTCGGTGCTGGACGCAGAAATCGGCCGTTCATCCGGCGGGCTTTATGTTGATGGTCAGTGGATTAAAAATACGGCGGATGGTGTTCAGATTGGTCAGGCGGGTACCGGTTATAACCTTGAAATCGGTCCGGTGATGCTGACGGCTGGCGTTAAAGCCGCTTACATCGGCGGCAAAAAAGGAGATAACGGCGTTGCGTTTCCTGTTGGCGGCGGTGTGAAAATCAATCTGCCCGCTAATTTTGCGTTGTATGGAGAAGGTTATTCCGCCCCGGAACAGCTGACCAACAGCGTTAAGAATTTCGTCGAGGCCAATGGCGGTGTCAGCTGGTCACCGGTGGGTCCACTGGTTTTAAAAGTGGGCTATCGCTATGCGGGTGTTGATGGCAAAGATGGACGTCCGGGTCATACCCTGATCGATGGTCCCTACATCGGTGGCGGCCTGACATTTTAATGTCGGATGACTCTTCCCTTTTTTGTGGTGAGGAAACCCTGCAGGTTGACCGATCGGTTTCCTTACTCAATCACTCGTCTCAACACAGGCGGGGAGCACTGAGAAACAGATTATGAAACCTCTTATGCTGATGTTATTTACTCTCCTTCTGACCGGATGTGTGCAGTATAAATGGGTCAAGCCTGATGCATCTGAACAGCAGGAAACAATAGCGGAAACAGCCTGTCGGGCCCAGGCACTGCGGGATTTACCCCCTGACAATGTCATTAGTGGTAAATACACCTCGAAAGAGAGTAAATATAAAACCACTGACACCGATTACTCGACCAGCGACGCCAATGAAAACCAGCGAGAGATACTGGTGAAAGATTGTATGTTTAAAAGAGGCTGGCAACAGATTGAGGTACAGCAATAGCCATATCCCCCTCACCGAGGCCAGGTCAACCCCTGGCCAGCGGTGATCAGCGTCAGAGGTCAGGTTTTATTTCTGTATCATCCTCTTGTCGTTCAGCACGCTGCCGCCGGCACCGTTCCGAGCAATACAACACCTCGTCCCAGCATCGTTCCCACTTTTTTCGCCATGACATCGGTTTGTTACACGTTTTACAGTAGCGAACCGGTAATGACCTTTTATTGCCTTTAAACACCTCAGTCCCTCCTGAGAAACCCTGATAACGCTGAGAATAGTGTCTCTCATACCGTTTAGCTTAGTGCCGTTTTCGATAAGCGATGGCGAGATTGTCGTGAAGTCAGCAACCGGCTCCTTTGACGAAGCAACTCATTAACAGTTTACTCAGTGATTCTGCCATTTGATCTGACATCACACTTTGAAATCTGATCTGTCTGGATTCCGTTACGCACAGGTATACGAGTGACAAATTAATTGCAATGGTTAACAAAGCACATTTCCTTTAAAAACGCAGGGATATCTGACCAGATTTATGTTTAGCCTCTTATTCTATAGGGTGTGTCACAAATGGGTGATGTAAGTAAGTAATGAACTTAATCAATAACGCTTGTGAGTAAGTATTGAGGGCAATTGAGATCGCACCGCTTTATCAGCGGATAGCCTATCTGGCCCCATACGGCGGCTAAAAAAGTCATTACGCCCGTAAATAATCAATCGAGGGTCATACGGTCAGACATGACTCTGACTGTTTTGTATCCATTTACTGAAGTACGCCTATTCAGGCTTTTAAAACCAACCCGTAACCCCTCTGGTGATGACAGCCTTAACCGGAACGTTATTTAAGCGATAAATTATCCTGTTATCATGATCTTACAACCAGTCTAATAAATCGGCCAGCTAATGCTGATTTTCCGTAATTTTGTTATGTGTTCTATACAAAACTATTACAGTTAACCTCATGCCTATATCCAGCTTTAGCTGGAAGAAGTACGCATCGGTGTTTGACTCTCAGAACAAAGCAGGTATGGGATTAGCGAAGCGATTCTGCTGGAAAAGCGGCGTGAAAGCACAGTTTATCCATAACGTAACTAAATTACTCAGCATCATCAGATGATGCACCTTTTTGACATTTTGAGCGAAGAGTGTAAAAAAAAGAGTAACTTTACTTTTGTTTAAGAGTCTTACGTTAATTACAGTTTAAACTCTTTGAGAAAGCGATTAATATGTTGGCGTTGAACTATCGGTTCTGTATTTTGATTCTTCGAAGGCAAGCATCTTAAAAAAGCAGGTCTGACGAAAAACATCAGCGTGAACCCGCTCTGTATTTTATTATCTGAACATGACTATGGTGACTTTGATGAGTGACACTCTCAACAGCTTGAATAATATCCGTACCCTTCGCGCAAACGCTCGCGAGCTTGACCTTGCTGCCCTGGAAGAAATGCTGGAAAAACTCTCGGTTGTGGTGAGTGAGCGACGTGAAGAAGCGCAGGCTTCTGAAGCAGCTAATCGTGAAAAAGCTGAGAAACTGGCAAAATACCGTGAATTACTGTTGCAGGAAGGTATCGATCCTAACGAACTGTTAAATGGTATGCCAACTGCGCCAGCAGTGAAGAAAAAACGCGCGCCTCGTCCGGCTAAATATCAGTACACTGATGAAAATGGTGAGGTTAAGCAGTGGACTGGCCAGGGCCGTACTCCATCTGCTATTAAATCTGCCATTGATGCAGGTAAATCGCTGGATGACTTCCTGATTTAATTCAGTATGCGTAATGAAACACCGCCTGCATCAGGCAGGCGGTTTTTTCGCCATAAAATGGTCAGGCACAAGCATCTCAATTACCGGCCAGCCGGTACCCTTTCCTTTCTCACCTTGTTTTTGTCTCTCCATCCATAATCCTGCTCAGGCGTTGCCCTGAACTCAATAACTGAAAAGCCTTACGCAGTCACGCAACAGGTAATGGGTTTCATTCTGTTCTCTCAACCGCTTTATTTATTCAGCGATTGCGTGTTGCGGGCTGTGATAATTTCCAGTCCGATCTGTTGACCATAAGAGAGCTCCAGCGTATTGCCATCAGGATCGGCAAAAAATGCCCAGTAGCCCACAGGCACACCAGATTGCTGCGCGTCGCGTCGCAACACACCTTCAAGCCGTGCGAGTGCCACTTTCTCATCTATCTCTTCACGGCTGGCACAGGCTACGCCAATATGACCAAATGGACCCAGCGGCGTATCTTCACTGTTGTCAGATTGCACCAGCACCAGCGCAAAAGGCCGGGTTAAATCCGACAGCCACGCCACTTTCTGTGCTTCAGGAATGCCAGGTTCACGCTGGTGTATCGTCTGCATCCCGGCATAACGCTGATAAAAATCCACGCTCTTCTCTAAATCCCGTACCTGCAAAGCAAGATGAGTGAAACCGGTATCGTTTGACATGGCCGCTCCCTGTTTAAGTAGAGCAATCACCATGCCACAGGCAGGATTCAGGATTTGATCACGGATGCTCAGCCGCTACGTTCTTCACACATGGCCTGGTTACGCCCTGCCCGTTTCGCGTGATACAAAGCCTCATCCGCGCGCTACCACCGATTCTTTTCCTGTTGTGAGTCTGAAGCCATATAGACGGCGCAGCCTGCACTCAGGGTGACGTGCTTTTGCGGCTGTTCCGTGGTGAGATGCAGAATATTGAGCCTGTTAACTGCGTCGATGATCGATTCAGCGAAGTTTAACGCGGCTGACGACGCTTCTCCGGGCAGAATAATGGCAAACTCTTCGCCGCCATATCGGGCTGTGAGTTCATTTTTGCGGCGGGGCCTCATCTTTCCGGCGAAACTTCATGCCTGTCCTTAATATACCCTGTTAACTGATTGAAGCACAGTTAATCAAAAGCAAAATGCAAATCCCAAAATCCTGTTTCAATAATGATGATCCGCAATTAACCAGCAGATTTCGCTTAAAATTTCTTCTTTAATGGTTCAAGCAGCACCCTTAATTGAGGATTAATAGCGAATAAGGCTACACCAGCGCTTCAAATATCACGTGGGTAAATGTTACTCTTGCCAGCTGAATAATTTGCACTTTATTGATTAAGTTGAGTATTTGAGGATTTTTTATGAGTAAGAACCTGAGCAGCCTGAACAATATCCGCACGCTTCGTGCAGAGGCGCGCAATATGGCTTTAGATATGCTGGAAGAGTTACGCCAGAAATTAGAGACCGTGGTAAATGAACGTCGTGAAGAAGAAAACGTGCGGGCAGCGGAAGCCCGTGAGAAAGCAGAAAAACTGGCGTTCTACCATGAGCTCTTAATGGAAGAAGGGATTAACCCGGCGGAGCTGGTGAATAGCGCATCCCCCTCGGTAACCAGCAAAAAGAAACGCGCAAAGCGTCCGGCGAAATACCGTTACAATGACGAAAATGGTCAGGTTCGTTACTGGACGGGTCAGGGCCGAACGCCCTCCGTAATTAAGGCGGCAATTGAAAACGGCCAGCCGCTGGATGATTTCCTGCTGTAGTCGCATTTATTTCTGCCGGAATAGTGACCGCCATTGCGCGGTGCTATTCCGGCAGGCAAAGCCACAGGCGCAGATATCATCCGGGCCTGGTTACTCATCATCCTGTCGTAATCGCTCATCACTCATCTCCGGATGCGGCCCCCGAAATGTCCGGCGCCACTCGCTGGGAGAGACGCCAAATCGGGATTTAAAACGCTGCCGAAATGAAACGGGCGAATCAAAACCCGCCTTTTCTGCCACACATTCAATGCTGATGCCGGTGGTTTCGAGTAATAGCTGGCTGCGTTGCAAACGCTCTGCTGTCAGCCACTCTCCCAGGGACATGCCTGTCGCCTTGTGAAAATGGCGTGTCAGCGTTCGCCTGCTCATGCTGAGCGTACGTGAGAGTGAGTCAAGATCCTGCGGCTGATGCAGATTCTGTCGCAGGGACGCCAGCAGCGCGTTGATCTTACTGTCACGCGTTGTTTCCGGAACCGGCCGCTCAATGAACTGCGCCTGACCGCCTTCACGGTAAGGCGGCACCACCATGCGTCTGGCTACCCGATTAGCCATAGCGCTGCCATAGTGGTGACGGATGATATCCAGACAGCAGTCGATGCCCGCCGCGGTGCCTGCAGAGGTGATCAGACGATCGTCACGGGTATAAAGAGCATTACTGTCGAGATGAACCTGCGGAAAGCGCTCGCTGAAATCACGCTCAAATTCCCAGTGAGTGGCAGCCCGATGCTTATCGAGCAAACCTGCATAAGCCAGTACGTAAGTGCCCAGACAAAGTCCAACGACCTCTGCGCCGCGCTGCCAGGCCGCGGCCAGTTTATCAAGCAGCACCTGCGCAGGTTTTTCAGCCGGATTGTGCCAGTAGGGCACGATAATAATCTCCGCCTGATCAAGCGGGTCAAGACCCTGTTCAACCCTAATTGACAGCCCCATTTCTGAGATGACCGGGCCTGATTTTAGTGCGCAAATATCGACATGAAACAGATCCTGCTGCGGCAGGGCCGAGCCGAACAGAATACAGGGAACAGAAAAATGAAACGGACTAAAACCGGCCGTTGCCAGCACCGCGACTCTCAGAGCAGCCATCCTCTCCCCTTATTGTATGACAGCGTAGTGTTGAGACCTCACAGCACAATTGTGCCGGTTTAGTACTACGACGCTCAGAACGTCATTGCTTTACCATCTTCCGGGATCAGCACCTGGTCAGCAATACCCTGTTCGGTAGTCCAGGCACGTAGCTCAGCGCGCGTCAGCAAACAGTGGTTGATCGCCTCCATGTGTGAGGCAACCAGCGTTGCGTCAGGCAGGATATTCAGCGTGTGCTGGGTATCCTCTTTTCCCATGATAATCGGGCCATAGAGGTCGTTAGTTGCATTGCCGATATTCATTACCACCACCTGTGGCTGAAAACGTTGCAGCGCTCTGACGTAGGGCTTAACCCACACGGTATCGCCAGCAATGTAGAGGGTTTTTTCTGCCGGATGGGTAAATACCAGTCCACAGGCGTCACCCAGAATATCGCCCATCGCTTTGTCGGCATATAACGCATTGCTGCCGTGCTGACCGTCGGTTTTATAGATCGTCAGGCCATCAACAAACGGATTCTCATCCTGCAGCATGCGAACATTTTCAAAACCCTGCGAACGAATCAGCGCTGCATCTGTTTCATTCTGGCTGTAGATCATCATCGTCTTCGGTACTAGCTGCTGCGCAGCCTCATCCCAGTGATCCATATGCGTGTGGGTGACAATAACCGCATCGACTGCCAGCAGTGCAGCGACCGGAACAGGCAGCTCAACCATCGGATTTCTTAAATGGGGACGGGCATTTCCGGCAAATCCAGGCCAGGCCTCTTTTTCGGCCAGCATCGGATCGATCAGGAATTTTTTGCCTGCATAGTCCAGTAGCAGGGTGGCATTACGAATCTGGGTCAGCTTCATTTTGGCTCAGTGTATAGTCTCAGTGAAATCAGCCAGGCTTACTGGCTACCATGAAGTCACTTTACGGCACTGTTTACCTGCGCGTAACAGGCTCAGAGGACAGTGTTCGATGGAATCGGGCCAAACTGCACTATTTTGTTGTGCCAGGGTATCTATCAGTGCTGGAGTCGCGACGAGACAGCCCTGAATGTTCAGGAATGGCACGCGTTCGGGAAGGTGCTTTTCACGCTATGCCGACAACGATTACGCTCTCTGCCGATGTCTGTTAAAAGCATTGCCGGTTAAGGTATTAGTAGCCCTGGCGGGTCCCGGACCTGTGTTCTGATTATCAACCTTTGACAGGAGAGTCTGTGAACGACTTATGGAAATTGCACTGGCTGGAGGCATCGGGTGATGTTGGGCCTTATAAATCGGCAATAGTCAGGGCCGCTGAGCTCGCCTGTGAGCATCTCTCCTCCGTGACGCGTGTCCCTCGTCTGGATATTCTGGTTCAGTGCATGCCGGAGGCAGTAATACCTGAGACAGGTTTTGCAGGCCGGGCTTACAGTCCCGCACTATTCGGCATGGCCATTGACCCGGCAAATCTGAATCTGCCCGGGATGCTGGAAAATGGCACGCTGACGCGGCAGATCGTGCATGAAGTCCATCACTGTTTGCGAATGCGCGGACCGGGTTATGGCTGGACGCTGGGTGAAGCGCTGGTCAGCGAAGGTCTGGCGGGTCAGTTTGTCAGCTGGCTGCTTAACACCGCAGCAGAGCCCTGGGAGCAAGCCGTAGAACTAAGCGAATTGCAGGCTAATCCAGTGCAGCTGACCAGGCTGCAAAGCCCTCATTATGATCATTCTGCCTGGTTCTTCGGCACGGGTGATTTTCGCCGATGGTACGGCTATACGCTGGGCTACCAGATGGTTGCCGCATGGCAGCGTGATAACGCGGAATGCGCTACAGAGAAATGGTTCAGCGTGACAGCCGATGAGGTGATTGCCGCGGCGCTGGCTAAGGGGTTGCTGACAAATTGAGGATAAAAAAATGCCGCAGCAGGCTGCGGCATGTCATTTCAGATTCGCATCAGAAATCGGCTTTCAGTACCACACGGTAATTGGCTTTACCGGCGCGGACATGATCCAGCGCTTTGTTGATTTCAGACATCGGGAAGAACTCAACCTGTGGCGCAATATCCGCTCGCGAGGCGAGTCGCAGCAGCGAACGCAGCTGGCCTGGTGAGCCGGTTGAGGAACCGGTCACTGCTTTGTCGCCCAGGATCAGATCAAAAGCACTCACTTCAATCGGCTTCATCACGGCACCCACGGTGTGGAATTTACCCTGAGGTGCCAGCGCAGCGAAATAAGGTTTCCAGTCCAGGTCGACTGCTACAGTACTCAGGATCAGGTCAAAACGGCCGGCCTGCTTTTTCAGGGCTTCAGGGTCACGGCTGTTAACCACTTCATCCGCGCCCATATCCAGGATTGACTGCTTCTTATCCGGCGTTGAGCTGAACGCCACCACTTCGGCACCCATCGCGTGCAGGATTTTGATTGCGATATGGCCCAGTCCGCCGATACCAATCACACCTACACGGCTGGTCGCCGTGATGTTGCTCATCAGCAGCGGTTTAAACACGGTGATACCGCCACACAGCAGCGGACCGGCGCTCGCCACATCCAGTTTTTCTGGCAGTGGAATAACCCATTGCCAGTCAGCCCGCAGTTTCTCGGCAAAACCACCTTTGTTCATGATGGTCGGGATGCTGCCCTGCTGACAGTTAACCTGCTCACCGTTAATACAGGCATCGCAGTGCTGACAGCTTTTTGCTGTCCAGCCGATTCCTACACGCTGGCCGACTGAAAGACCTTTGTTCTTAGCCGCTTCGCCCAGGGCTGAAACCCGGCCAATCACTTCATGTCCTGCAATCACCGGGAACTGAGAGATGCCCCATTCGTTGTCGATCATCGACAGGTCTGAGTGACAGACGCCACAATATTCAACCTGGACTTCGACTTCTTCGGCTGCCAGTTCGGTGGCATCGTACTCATAGAGTTCAAGGGCCTGGCCAGCCTGCATGGCTGCATAACTTTTAATTTTCATTCATACCTCTGCGTGATTAATCACGGACAAGTGTAACAACTGAAAGCCCGCCCTGCCTGGCCGTTGCGCTTACACCGCACTTTTTTGTCTTTTATTCAGATAATTCAGCCTTTAACCTGCGCACCTGAAAGAGTTTGTAACACCTTGAGCTGCGCGACGGCTTCCTGCATCGCATCCATCCCCTGCGTCAGTTCACGCAGGCTACCTAGATGCTTCGCAATGTCAGCGCGCTCATGGCGCGTCTGTTGATTCATGGCCGCCAGCGTATCGGCTGCACTGATACTGCGCTCTGCCATCTGCGCGGCGGTCTTCGCCGAATCACTGGCCACCAGCCGGATACGTGAGATAGTACTGACCGCCTCACCGATGTTACTGGCCGTGGCTTCGGCCTGCTCTTTTGATGAGTGCGCCAGACGACGAACTTCGCCCGCCACCACTGCAAATCCCCGCCCAGCCTCGCCTGCACGAGCCGCTTCTACTGCGGCATTCAGCGCCAGGATGTTGGTCTGAAAAGCAATATTGCTGATGCCATGCGTAATCTCATTGATGCCGTTGGAAATTTTCTCCAGATCGTCCAGACCATCATCCAGACGCCCCTGCGCCTGCTGACTCTCAGTGGCGATATTGCTGATGTTACGGATGCTGCTCTCTGCCAGGCTCAGCGTTTCGCCCTGACTCTGGGTAGCCGTTTCCAGCACCGGCAGTGCTTCCATCAGCGGCGTCAGTGCCTGCTGATAAGTGATAACCCGATCCAGCACCCGCGTCTGAATATTGTTCAGCGCTTCCCAGCGGCGCAACGCCCGCTGCGCGTAGTGTGCCGCGTAACCGGCATACTCCACCGGGAACTGGCTCATCGCTTTGGCGTCATGATTAAAGAACACCAGCGCAGAGAGCGTCTGATTGATGGGCACACCCAGGATTTCGCCGAAGCTGGAAAAACCGGCGGCAGCAATGCCTTTGAAGAAATGGGCATTATGCAGCTTATCGGCATTACCGACACGACGCAGAATACAGTCGTTCATCAGGATCGCCGCGGGTTTGCCGTGCTGAGCGGTAAAAGCCTGCCACTCCTGCTGCGTCGTCTGTTTAAAGTCTTTCTCATCCATCAGGAACAGCCGGTCACCAAACTCGAGGTCACAGAAAAACTGCACGCCACCCGATTCAATTTTGGCAATCGAGCGAATGAAGTATTCCCCACCGACTTTCACGCCAAAGGTTAACCCCTTCAGCCGTTCGGTCAGCTGCGCTTCAGTGCAGTTAAGGTGTTCACACAGCGATGCGACAAACGGCTGCTGCTGACCCTGGCGGTTAAACACAGAGGTGACGGTGCGCGCAACCGGATCGGCTTCGGCAATCAACCAGCTCTGATCGCGTGGCGTAAAGTTCTGGCTTTTAAACGGAGCAAAGGATTTTCCGGGTGCCATCTGGCAGAACACAATCACGGCCTTGCCCTGCAACACCCTGCCACCGGTACCAATCCAGGTGCCATCAAAGGTGATTTTACCGCCCGCTGAACCGCCAATCGCCAGGCACGGGAAACGCCCGCAGTTGTACCAGGCCTGCATCAAAAAGCCTTCTGACGCCGACAATCCGTCACAGTAAATCATCGCGAAAGTACGATCGGCTGAGAGCGGCATCCGCACCTGCAACCGCGCCAGCTCCTGCTGAATGGCGGTGATGCGCTGGCTGGCGGTCTGCGTGTCGGCGACATGCAGATCAACAATATGCGTCTCATGGCGTGCGATCAGTGTGTCCGGCAGCCAGAGGTAGCTTCCCTCCGGGCCATTGCCATCACAGTAGGTGCTTTGCGATCTGCTGCTGCTCAGTGCGCCGTTGGAAGAGAGCGTCAACACCGTCAGTTCGGCGGAGTTGAAGCGCTGCCAGGCCTGACTGACCCGCTGAAAATCGGCTTCAGGCGGAACGAAGGTCATCAGGATCCCTCCCGCGCGCGCGCTTAAACCCATGGAGGTCAGTGAATCTGGCAACGCACGACAATCCCAGGTGCCATTGGCAGGCTGACTGCTACGCCGAAGACGGGCAACAGGCAGGCGTCTTTTGATCGTCTTAATGATCGACATATTATTATTTTCGCTTTTATTTGATTGATTTGCGCTTACATCCGCGCTTTCTGGTGTGTAAAAGGAGGGCTAAATGCAGGTCCGTTCGCGTTCAGAACTCGTCACTGAGTGCCGTGTTCATCATTGATCGGCGCGCTCAACGCCATTGGGTTATCGCCATTAGCGGGAAAACCTTTAGCGATTGCTGCAGTTGGTTTAATGAATGAAGATGTTACATTTTCGTAGCATAAAATAACACGGGACACGATTCTGGTGGGCAGATGTAAAGCTGTGCGGGTGACTAATGTTTACTGTTTGCGATACAGACTCATCAGTGCGATACTTGTAATGTCAAATGTAAATACAAAGGAGCTTACTATGGGCACAATTAACATTCGAATCGATGATGACCTGAAGACACGATCCTATGCTGCGCTCGAAAAGATGGGTGTAACTCCTTCTGATGCGCTGCGCCTGATGCTTGAATATATTGCAGATAATGAACGTCTTCCCTTTAAGCAAACGTTACTCAGTGACGAAGATGCGGCGTTGGTAGACATAGTTAAAGAACGCCTGCGAAACCCTGAGCCTGTCCGGGTCACACTGGATGACCTTTAATGACCTGGCAACTGGAGTTCGATCAGCGGGCACTGAAAGAATGGCGCAAGCTGGGCCCGACAGTACGTGAACAGCTTAAAAAGAAACTGGCTGAGTGTCTTGAGTCACCCAGAATTGAGGCCAATAAACTCAGCGGGATGCCTGACTGCTATAAGATCAAGCTAAAGTCATCCGGTTATCGACTTGTATATCAGGTTATTGATAACCGGTTGGTCGTTTTTGTGGTAGCTATCGGGAAAAGAGAGCGCTCAGAGGTTTATTCTGCCGCTTCCAGGCGTCTCTCTTAAACAGGCGACTTCACAGCTAAAAAACAAAGCGGCGCTATTCCTGTTTACCTGTCACTCTGCTGGTGCCAGTGCTGTTCGCAGCGCTCCCGTGCTTCAGCGGGCAGATCACGTAAATCAGGCAGCGTATCGCCAGAACCGTAGCCCATTGATCCCGTTGCTTCCTGCTGTTCATCCTGCGCGGCGAACGTGATTTTCTCATCCAGCTGCTGCCAGCTATCGCCCTGCTGCCGGTAGATCACAGCAAAGGTGGGCGTCTGTGCATCATCGCCGTAAATTTCATATTTCTGCTTCTGCTCGTCAGAACCCAGCTCAAGCGTGTCGATTAAGGTCGCATTACTCATAGCTCTCTCCTTTTTCGTCAGGTCTGTAAGCGTAGTTCATCACCCATGGCCCTGCCGCCACTATTCCCCTGCGAAAAATTAACATTTTTCTTATCAATACCTTAGGTATGTGCATTTGCATAAACGAAGCGGGCGACTATGCTTGCAGATGTGACTAGCTAGTCCTTTTTATCTAATGGAACGTTGATATGAGGTCTTCCTATGACACAACAGAAATACAGAGGTGGTGCCGGCAATTTTGCCAACGATCCAGAACGGGCGAGTGAAGCTGGCAGTGCAGGAGGCAGGGCCAGTGGGGGCAATTTCAAAAACGATCCTGAAAAAGCCAGGGAAGCCGGTCGGAAAGGAGGCAAAATTAGTCGCCGTCCTTCTAAGTAATTCTGAATAAAGCGCTTTAGGACGTTTTACGCCATGGAGTGGCATCTCTTCCAGTCACACTCAGAATTTGTTGTCATTTCCCCTATTTTAGTCTTAATGCCTCCCTGACCAGAGTAAACGCCGGAGAGGGCTGCTTGCGGCTGGGATAATAGAGATAATAGCCGGGAAATGGCTCGCACCAGCGCTCCAGCACCCGGACCAGCTTGCCCTGCTCCAGTCCTTCTGCGACCTCCTGTTCAGGCAGGAAAGCGATCCCCAGCCCGGCGAGAGCCGCTTCTGCGATGTGTGCCGAAGTGTTGAACGTCAGCTGTCCATCCACCCGCACATTTAACGGCCCCTCTTCACCGTCAAACTCCCAGACGTACAACCCACCCGCTGTCGCCTGCCGCATGTTAATGCAGTTGTGATGTAGCAGATCCTGCGGAACCTGCGGCGCAGCATGACAACGAAAGTAGTCGGGCGTGGCCACCGCAGCCATCCGTAATGGCGGGCTGATCGGCATCGCCACCATGTCTTTATCAATGGTGTCCCCCATCCTGACCCCTGCATCAAATCGATCGGCCACGATATTGCGTAAGCCATGATTAGCATCGAACTCAAGCCGGATATCAGGATAAGCCGCCAGCAATGGCGTCAGTTTTGGCATCAGGAGCGAGCTCAGAATATGCGGTCCGCAGGTGATCCGTACCGTGCCGGCTGGCTTGTCCCGCATCGCGGTCAGCATATCCAGTTCCGCCTCAATTTCATCGAACCGATTGCCAATCGCCTGGATTAACCGTTCACCCGCCGCGGTCGGTGAGACGTTACGGGTCGTGCGGGTAAGCAGCCGAATCTCCATCCGGTTTTCCAGCGCTGTAATAGTCTGGCTCAACGCAGGCTGCGTTACGCCCAGAAGCGCTGCCGCACGGGTAAAGCTGCCCTCACGCGCCACGGTAATAAAAGCCTGCAGGTCATTCATGTTGCGCTTCATGCTGCACTCCCGTCGATAGATTTATAAGCTTTGGTTATAACCTCATTAAGGATTCATTAGCTAGTCAATATAAAGCGAAACAGTAAAATTTCCTGAGTTCATCAGTACTACAAACAATGAAACAGGAAAGAACATGGCTTCCTCGGAAACAACTGACTGTTCCCCCCGATATCAAGAGGCGCACTGGGGTGGTGTCTGGGCAATGACGCTGTGTGTATTCGCGCTTATCGCCTCTGAATTCATGCCGGTCAGCCTGTTATCGCCGTTATCACAAGACCTGGCGGTCAGCGAAGGTCTGGTCGGACAGGGCATCGCTATCTCCGGCGCACTGGCAGTGATCAGCAGCCTCTCGATAACCCGCATCGCAGGGAACATCGACCGCAAAACCCTGTTGCTGGCGCTCACGCTGGTAATGGCGCTATCCGGATTGATGGTGGCGATGGCACCCAACTATCTGACTTACATGACTGGCCGGGCATTGATTGGCGTGGTGATTGGCGGTTTCTGGTCGATGTCAGCGGCGGTCGCTATCCGGCTGGTCCCCACCGAGCAGGTGCCGCGCGCGCTGGCCATTTTCAACGGCGGGAATGCGCTGGCGACGGTAATCGCTGCACCGCTGGGCAGCTATCTCGGTTCTGTCATCGGCTGGCGCGGGGCTTTTTTCAGCCTGGTGCCGGTAGCCTTGATCGCCCTGCTCTGGCAGGCATTCACGCTGCCATCGATGCCAGTCGATTCGGCTCGTCAGCGCAGTGGGAAAATTCTGCAGCTGCTGCGTTCGCCGCTGGTTACGGTGGGTCTGACCGCCTGCGGCCTGCTCTTTATGGGTCAGTTCACCCTGTTTACCTATCTCCGCCCGTTTCTGGAAACCGTGACGCAGGTTGACGTTTCTGTGCTGTCGCTGGTGCTGCTGACCATTGGCGTCGCCGGCTTTATCGGCACGCTGATTATCAGCGCTGTGTTGCAGCGCGGATTCTATCTGACCCTGATGATCATCCCCCTGATCATGGCGGTGGTTGCGCTACTACTGACGGTATTCGGTCATCACCTGTGGCTGGTGGCGCCACTGCTGGGCGTCTGGGGACTGGTGGCAACAGCGGCACCTACCGGATGGTGGGCCTGGATCGCCACAACCTTTCCGGATAATGCCGAGACCGGCGGCGGATTAATGGTTGCCATCGTGCAGCTGTCGATAGCTTTGGGGTCGACCCTGGGTGGCCTGGCCTTTGACCATGCAGGCTGGCAGACCACCTTTGCCATCAGCGCCACATTGCTGGTTACAGCCGCCGGACTGGCGATGATCACCGCCCGTAAGGAAAGCGCTGCCTGATAGCAGATTCGTTGTTTAACCGGGCAACCCGTTGCCCTCACGTCTTCAAACCCGATAAGGATCTTCTTATGAGAGCATTAACCCTGCTGTTTGGACTGTTGATCAGTTCATTTGCGGCCAGCGCTGCCGATATGTCACGCGGCGCCGATAACTTTTATCAAAGTGATAAAGTCATCCGCGAGAAAGTCACCTTTAAAAACCAGTATCAGATGGGTGTCACCGGCACGCTGTACAGACCGAAAGAGGCCGGTAAAACGGCGCGCCTACCGGCGATTGTGGTAGGTCATCCGATGGGCGCAGTCAAAGAGCAGAGCGCCAGTCTCTATGCGCAGAAAATGGCTGAGCAGGGATTTGTTACCCTGGCAATTGATCTTTCATTCTGGGGCGAAAGTGAAGGTCAGCCGCGCAACGCGGTCTCTCCGGATATCTATGCTGAAGACTTCAGCGCCGCCGTGGATTATCTGGGTACGCGCGAATTTGTCGACCGCGACAGGATTGGTGTGCTGGGCATCTGTGGCAGTGGCAGTTTTGTCATCAGCGCAGCAAAGATTGATCCCCGCATGAAAGCCATTGCTACCGTCAGCATGTATGACATGGGGTCAGCCAACCGTAATGCGCTGAATAAAAGCCAGACACTGGCGCAGCGCAAGCAAATCATTGAAGCGGCGGCACAGCAACGCTATGTAGAGTTCACCGGGGGTAAAACTGAGTACACCAGTGGTACACCACATAAAATCGATGCTGACTCGCCTCCGATAGCCAAAGAGTTCTATGATTTTTACCGGACGCCTCGCGGTGAGTTCACCCCGAAAAACACTTCAGCTGCGCTGACCACGCACCCGACGCTCACCAGCAACGTGAAATTCATGAACTTCTATCCGTTTAATGACATTGAGACCATCTCACCGCGCCCCATGCTCTTCATCACGGGTGATAAAGCGCATTCACGTGAGTTCAGCGAAGATGCGTTCCAGCGTGCGGCACAGCCCAAAGAGCTCTATATCGTGCCTGATGCAGGCCACGTGGACCTTTATGATCGCACTGACCTGATCCCGTTTGCGAAGCTGACCGCCTTCTTTAAACAGCATTTGTAATCTTCAGCTGATCATTGATTCCAGCCCGTCTGCAGCTGCCTGCAGGCGGGCTTTCTGCGCTACTTACCCTTGCGATGACGGGTCAGGTAGTGCTTCACCAGCACAAAGAACAGCGGAACAAAGAACAGCGCCAGTACCGTGCCTGCCAGCGTACCGCCGATGATACCGGTGCCGATGGCGATGCGGCTGTTAGCACCGGCACCCGTCGCCAGCGCCAGCGGGATCACCCCGGCGATAAAGGCCAGCGACGTCATCATAATCGGCCGCAGACGGGTTCGCGCAGCCTGCAACGCAGCCGCACTCAGCGAACTTCCCTGACGCACTGCATCCTCGGCAAATTCGATAATCAGAATCGCATTTTTGGAGGTGAGTCCGACCGTGGTCAGCAACGCCACCTGGAAATAGATATCGTTGCTTAATCCGCGCAGTGCCACCGCCAGCACGGTACCCAGTACGCCGAGCGGCACCGCTAACAGCACGGAGAAAGGCACCGACCAGCTCTCATACAGCGCAGCTAGACAGAGGAAAACCACCAGAATCGAGATCGCATACAGCGTGGTGGACTGCCCGCCCGCCTGCTTCTCCTGCAGCGAAAGTCCGCTCCATGCCCCCGTGGTCCCAGCCGGGAGTTCATTGGCCAGTCGCTCAATGGTGTTCATGGCATCGCCGGAGCTGAACCCTTCGGCGTTCTGTCCCTGAATTTCGTAGGAGGCGGAGCCGTTGTAGCGGTCAAGGCTTTCGGGTCCCATGGTCCATCGGGTCGAGGCAAACGCCGAGAATGGCGTCATGGTGCCCTCACTGTTACGGATGTACCATTTATCCAGATCCGAAGGTGATGAACGATACTGACCGTCGCCCTGCACATAGACCCGTTTTACCCGACCCCGGTCGATGAAGTCATTGATATAGGCACCGCCCCAGGCGCTGGTCAGCGTATCGGTCACGTCATCCAGCTGCAGTCCAAGTGCCACCGCTTTGCTGGTATCAATATCGACCTGCAACTGCGGCGTTTGCGGCAGGATATTGGCCCGCACTCCAAGCAGTTCCGGGCTTTGCGCTGCGCTTTGTAAGAGCTGATCGCGCAGGGTGCCCAGTTGCTCACGCGTGGTGCCACCACTGGCCAGCAGCTCATAGGTAAAGCCGTTGTTCTGTCCCAGACCCGGCACCGACGGCGGTGTCAGCGCAAAGATCTGCGCATCCCGAATCGACGCCAGCGCATAGGTGGCGCGCCCGGCAATCGCTTCGGCAGAGTTCTCACTACCCGGTCGCTGATCCCAGTTTTTAAGCTTGATAAACGCCATACCGGCATTCTGCGCAGCACCGCTGAAGTTAAAACCGTTGATGGTGAAAACCACATCAATATTCTGTTTCTCTTCAGTCAGGAACCAGTCAACAATCTGCTGATTGACTGCCTCTGTGCGACTGGCCGTGGCACCCGCTGGCAATGTTGCCTGAAGCATGATGCTGCCCTGATCTTCGGTCGGCAGGAAGCTGCCCGGCAAGCGGGTAAACATCACAAACAGCACCACGCCCATTGCCGCATAAAGCGCCACCATGATCAGCGGACGGCGCAGCGTGCTCACCACTTTGTGACGATACTGTCGCTCGGTGGCGGCATAAAAGCGGTTAAAACCGCCAAAGAAGCCTTTACGATGGGGTGAGGTCGGCCGCAGCAACATGCCACACAGTGCAGGCGTCAGGGTCAGTGCCACCACCACGGAGAAGGTCATGGCGGCGATGATGGTGATGGAGAACTGTCGGTAAATTACACCGGTCGACCCGGCGAAAAAGGCCATGGGCAGAAATACCGCGGAGAGCACCAGCGCGATAGCCACCAGCGCGCCGGAGATCTCTTTCATCGACTTTTCCGTTGCCTCACGCGCCGGCAGACCTTCGTCATGCATGATGCGTTCGACGTTTTCGACGACCACGATTGCATCATCCACCAGCAGCCCGATGGCCAGTACCATCGCAAACAGTGTCAGGGTGTTGATGGTGTAGCCGCACAGCGCCAGTACGCCAAAGGTGCCGAGCAGCACGACCGGCACCGCCAGTGCCGGGATCAGCGTCGCACGGATATTCTGCAGAAACAAGTACATCACCACCACCACCAGCGCGATCGCTTCGATCAGGGTGATCACCACATCCTCAACGGAGATTTTGATGAAGTCAGTGCTGTCGAGCGCATAGGCCACCTCATAACCTTCCGGCATTGAGTGGCGATACTCTTCAACTTTGTTTTTCACCAGCGTCGCGGTGGCCAGCGCATTCGCGCCCGGCGCCAGCATCACACCGACCCCTGCAGCAGGATGGCCGTTGAGTCGGGTGGTCATGTCATAGGATTCGCCGCCCAGTTCCACCCGCGCCACATCACCCACGCGCACGATGGCACCACTTTTGTCGCTTTTAACGATGATGTTTCGGAACTGCTCTGGCGTCTGCAGTCGCGACTGCGCTCTGACCGTGGCGGTGAGCTGCTGATTATCAGGCGATGGCAGGCCGCCGATTTTACCGGCTGACACCTGAATATTCTGCGAGCGTATCGCCGTCGACACATCAGAGGGCTGCAACGCATAAGCGTTAAGTTTGTAGGGATCGAGCCAGATGCGCATCGCGTACTGACCGCCGAACACCTGGATGTCACCTACCCCTTCGGTCCTGGCCAGCGGCTCCTGCATATTACTGACCAGCCAGTCACCGATATCTGTGCTGTTGCTTTTGCCCGTGGTGTCATACAGCCCCATTACCAGCAGGAAGTTTGACTGTGATTTGGTCACGGTAACACCAAGCTGCTGCACTTCGCTGGGCAGACGGGAGAGCGCCTGCTGCACCTTGTTCTGCACCTGCACCTGAGCCGTGTCCGGATCGGTGCCCTGACTGAAGGTGACGGTAACCGACACATTCCCCTGTGAGCTGCTGCTGGAGGTAAAATAGAGCAGATTATCCAGCCCGGTAAGCTGCTGCTCGATCACCTGCGTGACGCTGTTCTCCAGCGTCTCCGCAGAAGCACCGGTGTATGTTGCGCTGATATTCACCGAGGGCGGCGCAACATCGGGATATTGTTCAACCGGCAACAGGGTAATGGAGAGCGCGCCAAGCAGCATGATTAAAATGGCAACAACCCATGCGAAAACGGGACGATAAATAAAAAAACGAGAAAACATCAGCGGGATCTCTTCCTTTTGGGCGGGTGCAAAACCTGCATTCCTGCAGGCTAACAAACAGCGTTGATTATAGGGTGTAACCTCAGGCTAAACATCCTGACAATATCTTTTCTTAAAGCCGCCTGATCGTACCGTGACGCTGCATTTCTTATTTAACGCGGGTTTGGCGGGTCTGACGCCGGGTGGGGCACCAAAGAAAAAGTCGATTCAGAACGAATCTGATGATGCATTAAGCAAAATGGTGAGCCCTGACTATCCTCAAATAAAGGATATTAATCAGGAGAAAACCATGAAATTTTTCTACTTCGTTTCGCTTATCGCCTCTGCCCTTTATTTACTGGCCTTCCTGCCTAAACTCCGCACCCGTCGTGAACCCATAGCCTACTGGGGGTGCTGGACTTATCTGGGCGCCAACGCCATTTTCTGGGCCGTTTATGGTGTCATGCATTACATTTAACGCCAATTTTTAAGCAAAGCGGTAAACAGGGATGTTCAGGGTGCTATCCTGCTGATAAGTAAAGAGAGTGGGGGCCAAACCTCAGGGGTTTATGATGGTGCGGTTTAGCCCGATCAAAATCATGACAGGTCTGGACCTGTGAATGGGACAAGATTAACACCTCTGCCGGGCAGCTTGTCAGTCTTTCATCCCGAGGAACACGATGATTTCTTCTTCTGCTCCGTTATGGGATATATTGGCAGCACTATCGTGACATTTTCTCTGCATAACAGGTATCCCGGCAATGGCTCTGATCCCTAAAAACTACACGCGGCTGGAAAGCGGCTATCGTGAGAAAGCACTTAAAATCTATCCGTGGGTGTGTGGACGCTGCTCACGCGAGTTTGTTTATTCAAACCTGCGCGAACTGACAGTTCACCATATCGATCACGACCACACCAACAACCCGGAAGATGGCAGTAACTGGGAGTTGTTGTGTCTCTTTTGTCATGACCACGAGCACTCAAAGTACACCGAGGCTGACCAGTATGGCACTCGCGTAGTGGCTGGCGAGGACGCACAAAAAGATGTCGGCGAAGCTACCTACAATCCCTTTGCTGACCTTAAGTCGATGCTGAATAAGAAGAAGTAATGGCTGAACTGTCAGGCCGGCCGGCCTGACAGTCTCGCTTCCCGCAGAGGATAACAACGTCTGGCCGCGGCCAGAACGCAGTCATGCCAGATGCCACCCTGGCCAGACTCAGCGCGATATAAATCTTTTATCAGCCGGTTATTTCAGCTTTTGATATCAGTCATGGCCGGGTGAACCGTACGTCAATCCCTCTCTCACCGACGCTCTTTTTGAGGTTACCTGTCGACAGCACCTTTCCTACTGGCGTGTAGCTGTAGGAGGTGTGCAATGTCTCGTAAAAAAGAACCAGCGTCTTATTACCATACAGCATCACATCACCCGGCTGGATCGTGCCGGGTTTGTGCGGGTTGGTTGCAAGGGCAGCAGGCAGGTCTGCAAACTTCTCGTTGCCGTTCAGCTCCTCCATCCTCATGGTCAGCGGAAGTTGCTGTGAAAATGCTTTCGCAGTGGGATTATCCGCCAGCGCAATCTCATACGACTGTTGGTCAATCGTCATAATAATCTTCATGGGACGAAACTCTCCTGCCAGGACCGGACCACTGGCTTTAACGGGCATCAGACTATTGGTGGAAAGTAAAACCAGCAAAAGTAAGGCTCTTTTCATCAGGTCGCTCTCCGGAATATGGCGTATCCGTTCAGAGGTGGAATGCGTTACTGCGATCACCGTTTAATTGCCCAATATGTCCAGCAGAACACCGCTTAAGCCGCTGGTATGCAGGTGCACCAGGGCCTTTCACTCATATCGCTTGTTTCAGCTGCTCATCAAGCGACCACTCGCTGGCTACAAACAAACTGGCTCATATCTCAGCCGTTAGCTGATGGCACTGATTTATCCTTCATCCCTTCCCGGTTTTATCATCCTGTCGGTGGAATACGCGCGCCTCTGATTCTGCAACAGCCCGGATGAGTTGCGCTTCATCTGGCGTGCTGAGGTGATTTGCGGGTCACATTTCGGGCTTTTGAAACATTCTGAGAAATATTTTCCCTGAATAACAGCCAGTTTCCACCTTGTTACAACTCATTCTGTACCAGGCTTAACAAATAACAACAGAGACAATGTGGAGCATTATGAAAGAGCAAAATCGCACAAATGGTATCGCCCCTTATGGGGGTGCCGCCGGTGGCTGGGGCGCATTAAAGGCGGTTGCCGATGCCATCCGCGGCCAGATGTCTGTGAAGCAGGATGTGATCGCCCTGTTTAAAGTCAACCAGCCGCAGGGCTTTGACTGTCCGGGCTGCGCCTGGCCCGACCCGCAACATGCCTCATCCTTTGAGTTCTGCGAAAACGGCGCAAAAGCCGTCTCGTGGGAAGCCACCAGCAAACGCACCACGCCCGAGTTCTTTGCCGCTCATACCGTGACCGAACTGTGGGAGCGCAGCGCACTGCATCTGGAGGGCGAAGGACGGCTGACCCATCCGATGAAGTACGATGCCGCTACCGACACCTATCAGCCTATCGAATGGGAGACGGCGTTCCGGGAGATTGGAGAGCATCTGCGCAGCTACGACGATCCGGACAGCGTAGAGTTTTATACCTCGGGACGCGCCTCGAATGAAGCGGCGTTCCTGTGGCAGCTCTTCGCCCGCGAATATGGCACCAATAACTTCCCCGATTGCTCAAACATGTGTCACGAACCGACCAGCGTCGGACTACCGGAGTCAATTGGCGTCGGCAAAGGTACGGTAGAGCTGGAAGATTTTGATCACTGCGACCTGGTGCTTTGCATTGGGCACAATCCGGGAACCAACCATCCGCGCATGCTGGGCACGCTTCGGGAAGTGTCGAAACGCGGTGCGACTATCGTAGCGATTAACCCGCTGCGTGAACGCGGGCTGGAGCGTTTTACTTCACCGCAGAGCCCGATTGAGATGCTGTCAATGAGCTCCACGGAGCTGGCGTCGACCTACTACAAAGTACGGGTGGGCGGTGACGCAGCGATGCTGAAAGGGGTGATGAAGATCCTGCTCACTATGCACGAGGAGGCGCTGAGCAAAGGCGAACCCGGCGTGATTGATGAAGCGTTTATTACTGAGCATACCGAAGGCTTTGACGCCCTGAAAACCGACCTGGAAAGCACCGACTGGGAGCATATCCTGAAAGTCTCCGGCATGGCGCGTGAGGAGATCCAGCATATCGCCCGGCTCTACGCCAGCGCTGAACGTACCATCATCTGTTATGGCATGGGAATTACCCAGCACCAGTACGGCACCCAGAACGTGCAGCAAATCGCTAACCTGCTGCTGATGCGCGGCAATATCGGTAAACCGGGCGCAGGTATCTGTCCGTTACGCGGTCACTCCAATGTGCAGGGCGATCGCACGGTGGGCATCACTGAGATCCCGCCGCAGTCAATGCTGGATGGCATAGAGAGGGCATTTGGTTTCCGCCCGCCGCAAAAGCACGGTCACGGCGCCATCGAGGCAATAAAGGCGATGCGCGACGGCAAAGCCAAAGCGTTGCTTTGTCTGGGCGGCAACCTGGCGGAAGCAATTTCCGATCCACAGGTCACCTTCCCGGCGATGCGCAACCTTGATCTGGTGGTGCATATGGCGACCAAACTGAACCGTTCGCACCTGTTACTTGGTAAACATAACTATCTGCTGCCGGTGCTGGGCCGAACAGAGACCGATGTTCAGGCAACCGGCGCGCAGAGCGTGACCGTAGAAGATTCGATGTCGATGGTGCATGCGTCGCGTGGTTCACTGGACCCAGCCTCACCCCATCTCAAATCTGAACCCGCGCTGGTGGCGGGACTGGCGAAGGCAACGCTGCCGGACAGCGTGGTTGACTGGTCGGCCATGGCAGCCGATTACAGCCGTATTCGTGATGCCATTGAAGCGGTCTTCCCGGCGTTTGAAAACTTTAACCAGCGGATTAAGCATCCCGGAGGTTTCCGGCTCTATAACGCCGCCTCAGAACGGGTCTGGCTCACACCGTCTGGCCGTGCGCAGTTTAAAGTGATGCAGGGCATCAATGAAGATCCCCGCTCGCTGAAGTGCCATGATCTGGTGCTCACTACCCTGCGCAGTCACGATCAGTACAACACCACGCTTTACGGGCTGAATGACCGCTATCGTGGCGTGACCGGCCGCCGTGATGTGCTGTTTATCAATGCAGAAGAGGCGGAGAAACGAGAGTTGCGGGTCGGTGACCGTGTCGATCTGATGGCGCTGGACCCGGATGGCAATCCCACCTCGCGCCAGATGAAAAACCTGACGATCGTGATTATTGATATGGCACCTGGTTCAGTCGGCGCTTACTACCCGGAGGCCAATGTGCTGGTTCCGCTTGACAGCCACGATACAAAAAGCGGCATTCCCGCCTATAAAAGCATTCCGATATCCATGACACGTGTAACCGACGAGTCCCAAAGGACTTCGGGCATGCTGCGTTAGGGAAGTGGAAACGCGCCCAGCCTTTAGGCTGGCATAGAATCAGTGGAGGTTGCCTGAATCAGGGCAACCTTTTTTTGTCCAGGCAGTAAAACCGGTCATTCTTCTGGACAGCAGGGATGATAGTTAGCGGGCTAATGCATAAGCCAATATAACCTTTTTCGTAAAATTTTATGACAAACCTGCCTACCTCAGTTTTTAAACTAAACTTCAACAAATGACTGAAACAATGACATAAACCGCTTTTATTCAGGCCATTATCTGACTTTACTTCAACCTAAGCTCAACGCAAAAGATTTTTTCGCCGCCGATAAAACATCATAATAAATTACCTATGAAACTGGCGGATGGTTGCGTTACAACTTTGTTAAACAATCACTTCCTTCTCTGTTTATAACGGTTATGCAACGCCTGGCGCTGCCACTGATAACTAACCGATGAAGGAAGATCACAAATGACAACCTTATCCAGACGACGCTTTATGGCTTTCGCTGCCGGCGGCACGGTCGCCCTTGCCGCCGGGCAGGTCCATGCCCATGATAATAACGTTCGGGCTTATCCGGCTGGCACACCATCCGGTGGCCGTGACCCAGGTCCACACGATCCGGTTCGGGAAGCGGAAAATCCTGACATTCTCAATCCGCCCGCCACGGATAGCGGTACATTACCTAACCTGCGCTACAGTTTCAGTGATGCGCACGTCCGCAAAGGGAGCGGCGGCTGGACCCGCCAGGTGACACAGCGTGAGTTAGGCATTTCAACCACCATTGCCGGCGTCGATATGCGGCTTAATACCGGTGGGATCCGCGAATTGCATTGGCACAAGCAAGCAGAATGGGCCTATATGACCTACGGAACGGCACGCGTGACCGCCTTTGATACCCAGGGTGGCTGGTTTGTTGATGATATTGGCGTAGGTGATCTCTGGTATTTTCCTCCTGGCGTGCCGCACTCTATTCAGGGTCTGGGACCTGACGGTTGTGAATTTTTACTCGCTTTCGATGATGGCAACTTCGACGAAGACAGTACCTTCCTGCTTTCCGACTGGTTTAAACATATTCCGCCAGAGATCCTCGCTAAAAACTTTCAGGTTCCTGTTTCCACCTTTGCTCAGCTTCCCTCACCCGCTGATGAATATATCTTCGCCGGTAGCCTCTATGATCGCCCGGCTGACGCCTCTCAGGTCGGCAAGAAATCATCGCTCCGTTTCACCCATCACATGCTGGCGCAGGATCCTGTTAAAGCACCAGGCGGTACCGTGCGGATAACCGACTCATCAAATTTCCCTATCTCAAAAGCGGTGGCCGCCGCGCTGGTGGAAATAGAGCCGGGTGGACTGCGCGAACTGCACTGGCATCCCAATAATGACGAGTGGCAATACTATCTGGAGGGTGAAGGCAGGATGGGCGTGTTCGCCTCTTCTGGTCAGGCCCGGACGTTTGATTATCGGGCGGGAGATGTCGGCTATGTACCATTTGCAATGGGGCATTACATTGAAAATACCGGCAAAGGCCCCCTGCGCTTCCTGGAGTTGTTTAAAAGCGATTATTACGCCGATATCTCGCTCAACCAGTGGCTGGCCAGTACCCCGCCGGAACTGGTTAAACAGCACCTGCACCTTGACGATGCCTTTATGGCAGCCCTTTCGCAGATCAAACATCCGGTAGTGAAGTAGATGTTATGGCCGGGTACCCGGCCATAACCGACAGGTCCTGTCTGGACAAATTCCGCCCTTTCCACGCTGCGAAAAATCGATCTGATGCCGGGATTTTCTCTTCGTAAAGCATTCGTCGCATAGCTTCGCCGATGCCAGAGTCGTATACACTACAGCGCTGCGCCCCCTGTGGATGTTGCGGCATCAAAAATGTTTTCGTCTTTTCTTGCGCTGATCTTCAGCGCCTCACCGGAAAACTGCCATGTTTCACCTGATTTTCAGCTTACCCAGCTGGTATGTTATTGCGCGTGTCATTATTCCCTTGTCTCTGCCACTGACCATAAAGATCCTGCTCGCCGTAGTGGTGCTGCTGGCCTCACAATATCTGCTGGTAAGTCGCTTTACCTCGGGCGGGATTTTCTCTGCTGAAATGCCCCGCATCATCATCATTCTGTTTAACTGGGCGTACAGCACCGTGCTGCTGCTGGCGCTGCTTCAGATGCTGATGGATGTGGTCATGCTGCTCGCCCTGCTGTTGCGTCATCCGCTGGAGCTGGTTCCCGCTGTTCGCTATCTGGCCGTCGTGCTGTCGATGGGGCTGGCAGCCTTTGGCGTTCAGCAGGCGATACGGGTGCCGCCGGTCAAAGAGGTGACGCTGGTGCTGCCCGGTCTGCCCGCTGAGTTCGATGGATATCAGCTGCTGCAGCTGACCGACCTGCATATCACCCGGTTGTTTAATGCGGCCTGGACCGCAGCAATGGTTGAACGGGCGATGTCTCTCAAAGCCGATCTGATTGTGGTAACGGGCGATGTGATCGATGGCAGCCTGGCGCATCGGCGGCTTGACGTCGCGCCGCTGCGCGGACTGGCAGCCCCGGATGGTGTATGGGCCATCACCGGCAATCACGAATATTTCTTCCATCAGGCGATCTGGACTGCGCATCTGGCCTCTCTGGGGCTGCAGCCTCTGCTCAACAGCCACACGGTTATTCAGCGCGGAACCGCAAAGCTGGTCATTGCCGGCCTGCCGGATGCCTCCGCACCTGGCAGAAACGCGACAGGCCCGGATCTGGCCCGCGCGCTGGAACAGGCCCCTGAAAACGCGCCGGTGATCCTGCTGGATCATCAGCCACGCAATGCACGCCAGAACGCCGCGCAGGGCATCGATGTGCAGCTCTCTGGTCATACACATGGCGGTCTGATTATCGGCCTGGACCGGCTGTTTGCTAAACCCAACGCCGGATTTGTTTCCGGGCTCTATCAGGTCGGCGGGATGCAACTCTATGTGAATAACGGCACTGCACTCTGGCCAGGTATGGCGGTCAGGCTGGGCCGTCCCTCCGAACTGACCCGGATTACTCTTCGCCGCCAGCCGTAATCGTGTGAAGAAATAGTCTCAGAAAAGTGCGGTTTTCGCAGGTGTGCATAAGATTGAGTGAGACAAAGGAGATCACCATGACGATGTTATGTACCGCCTGCGGAACGGCTTATCCCGCTCATTCCACTCATCAGCACTGTAAAATCTGTG
>Ga0265797_10000114_pt1 | contig 162074 bp, 151 predicted proteins | sample P2T30metagenome_FD_192433 | JGI IMG/M metagenome (GOLD analysis project Ga0265797, IMG submission 192433) | Plant litter microbial communities from East Loma Ridge, Irvine, California - P2 T30 | ecosystem: Environmental > Terrestrial > Plant litter > Unclassified | place: USA: California...
GCTAAGCTGGTTCTCTTAGCATTCAGCAGCGTCTATGAACAACTACGACCGGACCACAGCCATAACAAACGCTTGAGGCTAGGTAACATCATTCTGGAGGATCGAACCTCAAACAGGATCTGTGATAACCAATGTATAGTTGATGCTGCGGGAGCTTGTGGATCTTTCATATTGGCTTTCGCAAAAGATGTTGTCCAGTTGGTTGCTGAAGGTAAAGAAGATGCCAAGCGCTTAAGAGGCATGCTGATGTTGACACCACCCTACTGGCTGACTTTGCGTAATACTGGCCATAGAACCCAGGAAAGGCGGGCTTTTATTAGTCCTAGCAGGCCTACTGTCATGACGTAGGTACTCAGCTAAGATAAGCAGGTGGCATCAGAGACGCCAGATCACTGCCACCATCTCAAACCTTCTCACGTCCAACCTCGAAAGCCTTCGTACCAGAATGATGCAGAGGTTTCCACAAAATTGAGGTGAGATCGATCGGTGTTAGCTAGGTATTATGTGGGCCAGCGAACAACCTCCGTCAAGGCCGACATTCGACCGTCAGCATTCTCGCACAACTATGAGGCCACCCCCAGATACTCGAACGGTGTTCACACCGTAATAGTAACACTAAAGCGTATTCAATTCTTCATAATCTTGATATCGTCCTTTTGTCGGGTTATATCGACTCTATAGCACGGAATACATCACTAAGGATTCGATATTGCAGTGCCATAGAGTCGCTTCTAGGACAAGAAATTGGAAGATATCGGGCAGGACAGCACGGTGCTCTTCGCTTTGCCTTGTTTGCAAGGACGTTACACCTCTATCTCACCTAAATCTTCGAGCTTGACAGCTCGTTCAAGCCGTTCGATCGTGGCGTATTATTCCCATAGAATTCATAATCTTCCATGATGAACGTCTCTTGAAATCCATTCCTTAAAGTTCGACTCCACAGCCCCTTTTCATCATCACAATGAACACGGGTGGATCAGGCTACTTAGGTAGAGCAAAGCTAATGTTGGACGAACCTTTCCAAATGTTCTTCGCTCAATCTTGGAAATTTGCGTAAACTGGACAGCCAGCCAATTGATTGGTGACAGTCTCCAGCATCAACGTGATGGAAGATGTCAGGGCTAACGGACATCCCAGTGCTTGTTCTGAATCAGAAAATCACGAATAACGAGCTAGGAACGAACCGTGACAAATTCTTCCTGGGGTCTGAGATTAATCTTGTTGTTCCACGCTCTGAATTCATCGAACTCTTGCGTAATAACGACCCCAACAAGTGGAGGCTTTGATATATATGAAGGGGTTCATAGCAGGAAGTCTCGCTCTCGGTAAATCTAAAGTCTAATGTCTCCACCAGCAATAAAGCTTACCAAACCATTGCCGAAACAGAAGCATCGACATGGCTGCAATATCAAAGTATTGGCATATTTTCGATCTGCTAAGAAGGACCTCCGAGTGTAAAAATTACGGAACTGCCTTCTCAAGTACGATTTTCGCCAGAAACATTTTCGTCACCAACAGAGATGTCGTTCGCACAGTAATCGACATTGAATATCGTACAAGACACTGAATGAATATGACATCCACATGACTTGACGTACTGCCACAGCCTGGGAATCTTACAGGATGATAGACACGGCTCTGGAGTTACTAGCTGAACTTGCATTACATTTGAGATTTTCCGCTTCTGACTAGAGAGCTTGAATATTGGTTGAGCAATTTTACGGTGTAGTTTCATTGCTCACTCCTCCTTACTGACATCTGAGTCACGAAATTGTAGTCTTTGCATAGAAGCGACCTGAAGTAAGGACAAGCACACGAATATTGATGTTTGAGGTTCCAATGTAGAAAGCAACGAAAAAACAGATGAGTAATATTCTACCTGAGAAGAATAGAAGTCTTAGGGTGTTAATCAATCAACCTTACTGGTTACCCAAACCGAGGCGCTGATACGCATCCCAAACAACCTATTCATCCAACCTCTTCTCCTTTGACCACGGTTGCCACACAGTCATGCTATCCCCCCGTCCAGCACTCTACCATCCATGCAATTCTTCTATGCCGAGTCGCAATTCAACAATTAACTCGTCTTCAGCTCTTTCAATATCTAGTTCTGGGTTGGCTTACGCGCCTCTACTGAATCATGATTTCTGTGCTGGTAGTAGTCCAAAGGTACGTCAAGACTGATGCAGTCGTTTTTCGCAAAGTTGCGATCTCCATATCGATTGATGACATATCAGGTGTCAGTCGCGTAACAGCTGAGACTGCTTTGGCTATTTCGAACGGTGCAAGAACATAGATTGTCGGTAGTCGTGCCACTGACACAGTTGATCCCTGCCGTATGTAATAGGCTGCTCTCGAACGTAAGATATATCCCATACATTACAACGGAGAAGGCAGACTGTTCGCATACGGGAGTTGCTATGTTCTCTTGACATGTCGACGTGTTTTTTTTGGGGCCTTTGTGAGTAAGAGAGCTTGATGGAACAACATTGATAAAAGGACAACGAAAGAGATGATATCTTTACGCTCTCGGCTCACCTGACCAAGCACGAAGCAAGGATACAGCAGGTCAGGGGGAGAACGAGGCAAGACTACAAGAGTACACCAAAGGCACAGTAGAGAGGCATAGATCAAAGATGTTCGTTGACATTGGTACGCGACTCGATTGCTGGCCCTTCATCAGAGCTGTCCATTGGATCATGATCTTTCAATGCAATTTCGACCAGGAAGTACAGCGACAGCAAGGTGACCATACATGTTCGTGCCTCCATTAGCGAACTCGGTTTCTTGCTTCACTACATCATAGAATGGTGCGCAGACCTGTTCTATCCCATGCTCCCATCTCTCTCATCTCCTGTGACAGCTTAACCAGCCTTTCCAACCTCGTCCAGCCTGGTTAGCATGCCCTGGACCTCTTTGACGAGGGCCTTGCGCTTGAGCCTCGCGTCTGGATCACCCTCAGTCTCGACACCATCCAGCTTGAAGATAATCTGTGTCAAGATAGTCTCACTTAGCTTCTTGTACTCGAACGTCCTCTTCGCCTTGTCCTCTGGTGGTCCAGCCATGAACTGTACGCACATGGGGACAAATTCGGTGTGAAACTTGCTAGCGATGGCATCGAGTTTGCCGATCGGGGTCTGGGGTTCGGCGGGTTTGGTATTCAAGGGAGGAGCGGAGGTTGGGCGCGGGGTTGCGTTGATGTGCGAGGGGATGGGGAGGTATTCCGCGCCCGCGCCGGCAGTGGTGTAGCCAGGCGTTGAAGTGCCAGATGCGTTTGCGGATGAAGCGTTCTTCTTCTTACCCTTCCTACCGCCGCGCTTGCGGGACTTCTTCTTGCTTGTGGTATTCGCACCCGAGTCGACATCATCTTCATCGTCGTCATCTTCATCCTCACCTTCGCTACCGTATGCGCGTTGTGTCTCTCCTGCGCCGGGTGCCAGACCGCCTGCCGGGGTCTCGCCGACTGTGACTAGAATCTCACTACCACTCCCATCGCCGCGAAGGCCTTCCTCTCGTCCGGTGCGTTCATCGTGCTTCAAGTTTCTGCCCTTGTAGAACATGCGTATGCGCCGATGGTCATCGACGCCTAGCTTCTTCGCAGCCGCTTGGCGCACCGTGCCAATCTTCAGATCTCCATCCCGTATGCTGTGCGCCGGGAAGTGTGTGGGATAGTTTGTGCGCCCATTCTTGAAGATGAGAACGTCTGTCTCTCGCTCTGGGTTCTTGTCGTCCCAATCTACGATTTCAGGCGCTTGCGCCTGACCGTTCCTTCGCAGATCTTCGTTCGTAATGTATGAGAAATCCGAGTCATTGACGACCCCGGCATTTGGTGAGTTGCCTGGTCGCCCGAAGGGTGAGAAGCGCCCTCCCCAGTTTCCGCCGGTGCTGCGAGAGAACCAGGACATGGTTACGACGACGGATGCTAGTGCGATAGCAAGGGTAGTAAGGTAGGTTGGATCGTCGAGGTGGGGGTTCGTGAGAAACTCGGTGATGTCGTGGAGACGTGGATGTTGCAAGAATCGCACAAACCTCGAGAGCGCGTCTGTGGGCTGATTCTCTTTATCGTGTATCGATGAGGGCGTCGTTGAGCTGAGTAGTGAGTGGGAGTTGAAGAAGTTGAAGGAATTCTTCAATTCGTCGACAAGGTTGCTTAGCGACGCCACGGTGGTGGAGTGAAAGTCGCCCTGCCAGTGTAGCAAGGCCGTAAGCTGTCCGCGCGTACTCGAATGACGTAGTAACTTGCTAGAAAAGCCCTTTTGTGTGTAGTGGGGGCTTCTGTAAGCGGTGTGAATTTATGAGACCCGACGTCGGTTCGGAATCTCCGACCGCTGCACGCGGAACTCGACCCACTTCATTGCTCATGTCCCTCGGCTTAGTCATACACACTGCAACATTCATAATGCTTGATCGATCTTAGTTGTACAACTAAAAGAATATCATTGTACCGCATCATACAACATATTTAGAGTTATATCGGATTATCTGTCACTGTGTTCGACTGTCGTATGCCATTCATTTAGTGTATTATACACAAGCTAAGCTTAATCATGAGGACCGTTTTCGTAATGTTCATTGTCCATTGGACACCTGAGATCCAGAAACAAAGGAGAAGATTTTGAGGTTCACGCTTTACCAACCATTACGCTCCGAAGCAATTATAAACTTGAATGAAAGGAAAGAAGATGTGGCAGAAACAAAATGGCGTGAGTCGTAAGATGATGCACAGGCATCATAACCGATACGCCAGCGAATGGCAAACAGAATACGTGAACTGAGAACAATGTTCGCTGTATCACAAGACAATGTACGCCAGCTATAGCTTGCAACGACGATACATCCCAATAGAGCTACGCTCAAGGCCCAAGGCAAACAAGCTCAAGCTTTGTTTCGCTTGGGTGTAGCAAGGAAAGCAAGCCTCGACTTGCTGATGGCACCTGAACGTACTGCTGGAGTGTGGCGAGGCAGCTTGCTCGTGCTGGCAGGAGTTTTCGCAACAGGCGCAGGCGTGCGCTTCATCTTCTTGTTGGATCGTGTATCATCTTGATGGGGGCCGTCGTTCTCTTTGTCAGACGTCTCTTGGAGCGTCTCCAGCTTGCGCTTTGTACCGTCAATAGCAGAGGACACATTGCTCTCACGGACCATGCGGATCGTACCAGAAGACGTCGGTCCTGAGAAAGTTAGTGCATGCAAAGAGAACAGAACCCATAGTGTGTACGTACCAAAGTTGACAGTCTTGCTAGACTCGAAGGAGAAGGAACGAGGGTGGTTGGGAGTTTCGCCACCGAAGGTGAGACGTCGTGACGGGCTGAGAGGAGTCTCAGTCTCTTGTGAAAGGTCTAGGTGTTGTGCACCTGAGCCCAGGTTAGGGTAGATTACAGCACCAGCAGGAACTTCGCTGCCTGCTCTGAACTTCATCGGTGACGGTGATTTGCCCAGCTCGTCGTGTGATGCACGCTCCAAAGTACTACTGCTGAAGTTGACTTGTTTCTTGACAGGAGCTGTAGCAGGAATCACAGGCAGAGTGCTATCGGAGTCTGAAGCTGGAGGTGACACGTGAGTGCCTGCCGCGATTTTACTAGGGTCGTCTGAGAATTTGCGGTTTGGCGTGCGGAGGATCGACCGGACACGCTGAAGGTTCTGGCTTGCCTACTGCTGTTAGTAAACGCTTGAATGGATATCGAAGAATACGCATACCTTGAGCATACTGTCACGTGCTCCATCCCTCATAGCCTGCAAATGACCAATGTTGCTAGTGGGAGGGAATGAAGTACCCGTTGAAGGCAACTTGACGCTGCGGTTAATGGATGGTGAGACTCCCAGGTTATTTGTGGAAGGTGAGCCTCCCAAGGTTGGAATCATCGACGTAGTCTTCAGAGTCTTCACACTCTGCGAACGCGCGATAGACGACTTTGTAGGTGTCATCAATCGCGCAGCTAGGCGAGGAAGCGCGGTCTGAGAGGTCTTCTTACGTGCCGAGGTAGCAGTTACACGTGCTGGGACGTCAGTCGTCTTCTCCCGAGACGCAGGACGAGTGGTAGCAGCATCGTCTGACTCGGTACGCTTGATACGCTTTGCCGCCGCGTTGTGGTCACCATCGTTATCGCGGGGGGCTGGTCGTCCGTCCCGTGTAGGAGGAGCCATGCGGGCTGTTGAATGAGAGCGTGGCAGACTAGATCCGACATTGTCCATCTTGGACTGGGTACGTTTCAACGGAGTTGAAGGAATTTTGCTTCCAGACGCTGCCAGTTCCATCTTCGACTGTGTGTGCTTGAGACCACTAGCAGAACTCGCGCTTGAATCTGCCAGATCCACCTTGGATTGTGTACGCTTGAGCTTGTTCGTCTCCGGGTTTGCCAAGTCTGGCTTCGAGGGCGACTTCTTTAGAGGATGGCCCACGACAGGCTTGAATCGGGTAGGGTCGGCGCGGAAAGCTGAAGGGTGATTCGCGATGGAATCCATGCTCTTGAACTGCTTCATGTGCACGTCACTGAAGCGAGCCATCTTGCCTTTAGCTTCGGCCTTCTTGCGCTGGGGAGATACGTCGGCCTTGGAAGACCATTCACTCGTGCCTATATCAAAATCAGTACTCGGGAAAAAGCAAAACAGGTTGAGCGGGCTATAACCGACCAAACAGAGCACGGCTCCCGCCGCCGGGAGTGCCTGTAATCCCAGCGTCTTTCAAGATGTTGCGCGAGCTTGGGCTCAGTGTAGCCTCATCTTTGGACAAGGGCGATTTGAAGCGGAAGCGGAAGTTGGGCGACGAGTCAAGCTGGGCCGTCGAAGCAGCAGGTACTGGGGTCTTCGACGGCGTCGCCTGGCCTGCTAAGCCAGCCGCTTTGGACGGCGCGGTATGCGCACCGAGTGATTGAAACCCGAGCCAGCGCGCCTCATCTAGAATCTTAGCTGTACTCGCATGATGGTGCGCGGGATGCATCTCCTGCCCTGCTGGCTTGATCGGGGTGCGATCCTTGGGAGTCTGGCTTTTGGCGGCATCAATGGGCAACTTGGTCGATTTGTTCTTGTGTGATGTGGGTGTAGCGGTCGCATGCGGTAGCTTTGACTCGGCCTTGGTACCTTCAGAGGCTTTCGAGGGCTTCTTCTGCTCCATACCGGGCTCTGGCAACTCTGGAAGATCCGGGAGTCCTAGGTTTGGCGACGAGGCGGTATGCCAACTATCTTCGGATCGCATGGAGGTGTCGGGCGTGGTCTCACGCTACAGAAGACGCATTAGTAGATGTAAACAAATGATAGAAAAGCAATACGCGCGCATACCTTGAGCAAACGAGCTGATCGACGCGCCATGTTGTCACGAAGTGTCGAAGAATGATCCACAACTAGGTTGCGACACGAAGATGAGCGGAGATTGGGGCTGGTCTGTGGGTGGGGAGAGACCAAGACGGGGGAGTTATCGGCTAGGGCGTCGATAAACAAAGTGCACGGACGTTGTTGTCCCAAAGAGGAAGCGACGTCATGAGCCATCTCAAGAGACGCGTACGAAGAAGCTCTTCGAAAGCACAGGCTCAAGGCTTAGGTTTTGGGTTCTGGACTGCTAATTTGCGTATGTTTGCCTGCATATGCAGTGACTTGAGCAAGTGTGCTCGTTTCTGAGAGAAGAAGACCAAAAGTTCCAAGGTCAAACTCCGCTTAGACAAACCCTAAAACGAATCATGAAATTATACACTGTTATCTTATATGTAGAGTCGCCAGGCACATCACTACGTACACCTTCAAGATACACTCCAGTGATCCCAAGTACATCTAATCAGAAGCGAGCTCCTTCGCAGACAGCATGCGATAACGTGCAACGACGTACATTGTAACACGGATACAAAGGAGTCTGAGCGTGATTCTATCGATCCCTGCTAAACTGGTTCATTGAGCCTGAAAATCTGCCCACCTATTGGGTCTTCGCATAGCCGCCGAATGTTGAATTCTGTCGATTCGTTCACCGGCCCTTCTGCGTCTCCCTCCCAAGCAGCGCGAAAGGCGGTTTCGCCAATCCAGCTTCGACACTCCTCTCTACCTCATCCCTCAGCCCCTCTATTCTTCTCTCCTCATCATCCCTCTGCCCCTTCTTCTGCTCTTCACTCTTCCAGACGAAGTTACCCGCGCCACCTCTCCCGCTTCTGGCGACAGGCATTTCCTGACCCTCAGGATGCCAAGGTGTGCTGATCTGTGGCTTCGATGACGTAGGGATTGCGGTTGCGTCAACAGCCTGTGTGAAGGTACCTTCTTTCTGAAGCTCAGTGGGCTGATACCAGTTGCCAGCACCGCCGCGACCCATGTGTGCGTAGTCTTGAGAGGAATTTGAAGGTTGCACTGGGGTCGAAGAGTGGATAGGTTGTGTATCGGTAGTGGAACGGTTGGCTTCGACGTCCTGTATAGACTGTCAGCTTTCTTGAAAGTCTATACGGTTGACAATGCAAGAGATGCATTAACTCGCCTCAACTGCCTTCTTGCTTTGCTCCTGCGCCGCGTAGTAATTACCTGCACCACCGCGCCCGTACGCCATCGCAAAACAGTGCTCACCAAGATGACTCAGGTTTGCTGTTGGATATATTGCTGTGTGTCGCAAAGATGCACAGGAGCTGTCGGTATGTCACAAGAGGGATGAATGATGTTCACAAAAGAACGACGAGGAGGCTGAGCGTAATTACATTGTACGCGGCTCCGAGTGGGTCGTCTGAACTCATATCAATCCGTGCCCGACGTTCTGGACTGATAGCAACGTGGGGAAAGGCTTGTCTAAACGACGATCAACGAGACTCAATGTGGGGTCTGAATTGGTCATAAGCTTGGCAAACTGATAACGCGGGTTGCCAAGCAGGTTCCGCAGTCAACAAGTACGGGTGCAAACCAGGTAAGAGGGACTTCTCTACATGTCTCAAGCATGGGCAGTTATTGCCACGTGTAACGCGTAGAGCATCAAGTTGAAAAGCTGAAGAGCTAAAAAATCGTAATATTCGCACATTGTGACTAACAAGTGTGAAGCTAAACATGCTACAGGAAGGCCTAATCCCTGGTAGTGGCCATGAAACAAACAGAAGGAAGACATCGCTATCTCGATAAAACAACCATTGACCGTCAGCCCGGATAATGCCACCAGATTTGGCGAACGCCTGAACACCATCCCACCGAGCTAAACTCCACGAAACCTCACGAACCCACAAACAGCACGGGCACTACTCTCGACCCTCTTGTACAGCACGCAATACTGGGTAAAGGTTGTGCGCATCATCATCGCTCATGCGGCGCTCATGCACGTGCTTGACGTCTTCCTCATCGTCAGAGAAGTCGTGGGAATCCAGCCTGTCCTTGAGGTATGCCCTAAGTCTTTCAATAACCCGGATGTTCTCAACCCACGATTGCTGAGATGAGTCACCTTGCTCTGTGGGGGTTGATGAAGCAACGCTTGGAGAGCGAAGAGCAGGGTCAACCTTAGGCGAGTGAATAGCCAGCTGGTTAACGTCATGGTGGAGACTATTTTGCTCGGAATCCCGGCGGTCTTTGGGTGAAGCACCATCGCTCGAAGTATCCATGTCATTCTCTGATCGATCTGGGGCAGCCTTCTGCAGAAGGTTCCCGGAGAATCGTCGACGGCCATCAGTATCAAACGCAGGTGCAAGCCCAGATGATGGAGCTGCAGCTGACATATCCGACATGGCGCTGACAGATGGAAGAGTAGGGTACATGCTACCAATTGAAGTCCTTGACGTGGGGGATACACCGTTGTTTGAGGAGTGTTGCGCGCCGGGGGAGTGCTGAGATCCGTACGATAGCACGCTCGATGCAGGAGTCAGAGCCGGGGTTTCGGCACTGGTTGACCCAATAGCAGTAGCGTGAGATGACTGGGAGTGGCTAGAAGATAGGCCAGGCGGTGAGTTACTGGAGCGGTAGCCAGCGCCAGTGTGAACGTAATGGCTAGGATGAGCCACCCCAGCGGCTGCAGCGTGGTTGGGGTTCTCATAGACGGTGCTTTGCAATTGCTCCAAGAATTGGTCGATGTTTAGAAGATCGCTCTTGGTCCTCAAATTAGGAAGCGGCAAGGAGTAGGGGTGGTGCATGGGCGGGTGCTGCGCTTGAGCAACCATTGAGCCTCCGTGGCCATACTCAGACATACCGGCGCCTTGGTAGCCGCCTCCGCCACCTCCAAGTACTGGAAGCTGCACACCCTGGAGACCCATGAGTCGTTGACCGACATCATAGTAGGTGGTAGGGTCGATTGCGCGACGCTTGGCGTCTCCGAAGAACTCATTTAGCGCATCGTATGCAGCACGCTTCCTGATCTCGTAGTCGTTGTTGAGCTGTTGAGATTGGTTGACAGCATAGTAGACTGGACCGTAAGCAGAGTTTTGGGGTGGGCCTCCATAGAAACCAGCTGGAGCACCACCTGGGTGTTGCTGGCCGTAACCTCCGTTGGGGCCAAGGGCACTATCGGGATACTGGTATCCACTTGCTGTAGCGGCAAGTGCCTGCAAGTCAGCGACCACTGCAGTAGTCTGTTAGATATTGAAAGAGAGTGAAGGGCAGACGTGAGAGCCGACGTTGAGATCGACGAAGTCATGTGAGGAGTACTTACGTTTGCCGTTCTGGCCCGGGTAGCCTTGGGCGCCATGGGGACCGCCTCGGTTGGGCTCTGGAGAACGGAGCAATACGGAATCGTCGGCGTGCGTCTTTACGTGCTTCTTGAGATCCTGAGGGCGCTTGAACGCCTTACCGCAGAAATCGCACTTATGCGGCTTCAACGGGACGTGTACGCGAATGTGAGAAGTGATGTGATCGCGTTTGACCGTGGTGGTGCGGCAGTTGCCCCACTGGCAGGTCAAATTCAGGTTGTTGGTGCTCTTGCGACCAACATGGCGCTCACAAACGTGATCCTGCAATCGAGTCAGCGGACTAGAACGACAAAGCGACAAGATCGAACGCGTCGCGGCGCGATATGCAGTCGCTAGAAATACTTGGCGGTCAACTTACATATAGCTGCTCGGCAGAGGGCAGACGGTCACCACAGTTTTGCCATTGACAAACAAGCTGGTCGCCTGAGCCACCAGCAACTGAGGCGGGCGTTGGGGCATTCTGCTGGATGGGAGTGCCTTGGGGTTGTTGTTGAGGAGTTGTGGCCGCTGCGGGCACTGTACTCTGGACTTCGCTCATCGTCTTGGCGAAGTCGAATGTTAGTTGCCAATGATGATGAAGGTTGGTGGTGTGCAAAAGAGTCAGAACAGCTCAACGTGATGACAGATATCGCAAAGTTAAGCCGCGGGGTGGAAAGAGCAGCCTGGGGTCGTGGAGCAAAGTCAGAGGAGAGAACGCCCAGAGGTTTTCGCGGGCAGTTGGCAGCTTTTACCAGCGGAACGGAGCGGGCGAAGATTCGCCCAGAGAAAGAGAAACTGGCGCGGTCGAAGAACGAGGCACAGCCCTGCTAAGCCGAGCTTGGAAAGGTCCGGGGATGGTGGGCAAAGCCTCAATGTGATTCGGCCTTGTCATCCCAGCTGCCCCACTCTCTTACTCACTGGCGCCTTGGCCCTCATCTTGGCCAGACGCGATTGCTTCGCCGACATCCGTCAGTCGCAGATGACCACATGCGAACCACAATCAAGTAACCGCTCCCTGTTTTCGCGGGGCACTTGGTGCGCGTATCGAGAGGCGCTACGGACGAGGAGGGTCATGGGCGTTGTTGTGTGCGGTGGGTGGATGGGATACGTTGCCACACCCTCGACCCCTCACACTGAAGCGACACAACCGAAACAGCAATCAAAATGCGGAACTCTTGGTGCCCTTGGCTCATCAGCAACAGCGGGAAGTATTGGCATCCAATCTGCTCCAGTTTTTGCTGCGTTCCCACACTCTTGTCACGCCATCGCATCGTCGCCACTGGGCAGCTGTGGCTCGCGGGCTGGTTATGCTACAGAGTACATACCTTGGAACAAAGAGACACCGAGTTGCGCATCGCATGGCCTCTTAATTTCCCGTCTCGGACTAATGGCTCGTCGCATTCGCATTTTGCGCCAGTGGGACATCGATGCTTGTCCAGCATCCCTTATCCTGGCGAGTACTTTAATGGTACTCCAGGAAATGTATGCGCTCTTAACACCAGTCAACATGCTCTCGACGCTTGAGAGATGGTTCAATAACAATGTTTTTTACTATCGCGATCACGCTGCGTCCGTACAAGGATGGATTCTGTCACGATCGACCTTAGTCTTACAACTCCTCAAGTATTTGGTACACACCTAGGACGCTCAGCCCCTCGACAAGATCCTATGAACAGCTCGGGGTTTCGAAATCTCAAACGATCGCCAACTTTGAGCGGGATGTCCACGCATCCACGTTTCCACTCTTGGCTTTTCGCCAAGTGCCCAGCAATGTAGGCCAAGAATTGAGCGATTATTACATTGAGGCTATGCACGCTTACGAGGCAGGAGGTATGGCCGTACGGAACAATGTCATTTGCCGCAAGTATAGCCTTGCAAATGGTAAGTTGTACGGGTTCCTGACGGCCAACTATATCAGCGTTGCGCTATTTACTCTCTACCAGAGGCCCAACAGATTTCTTTTTTAAACGTAGCCGAAGTTCGATCTCCATACTTCAGGGGCAGCGAGAGCTACCGCCCGAACGTGGGTATGGCTTAGATCATGTCTCAGCACCCCAAAATCGGCACTTCTTGTGTCCAACATCGCTGCATTCGACAAGCAAGGCGCACTCTGAACCAAAGCATAAGTGTCACAATTCCATGATGAATTTCTAGCAAAGAAGCTGTTTCCCCGCGTACCTTGTTATCTTCAGGGACACATTTGCGACGGGCCTTCTTCGTTTCTAATGAATTAGGGTACCTGATCATGGACACATCGCGACCTCAAATGACTTAGTTTCGATCTCTCTGCTATATCTACCGAGCAAAAGACGCGTGTACATACAATGCATGCAACCAGCCACCTGTAGCACCCACTCGGGCAGCCAACGCGCAAGCGTAGTGGACGGACGAACGAGCCACAGCACCGCCACATATACCTCCTATCTGCACCATGACGGACGCCTTGCCACTACTCCGTCGTCCAAGATCAGCGGAGGGGCTTGGAAGATTGGGGCAGGTCTTAGTGCCCATCACGCTCTGTTCCTGTCTGCCGATGCATCCGCTTCCTCGTCCCGCACGAACACCAAGAGTACGGCAGAGCGGAATTCTTGATTTTGAGCCGCCAAGCAACAACATGTACTTTCTCCGCAGAACATCGTCACATCAACTCTTTATTGACCAACCCGTTGCGAAACCCGTCGTAGGGTTTTGAGCGCCGTCTTGCTGTCAGCATAAATCTAAACGACATCCGCATGGGGGCGGCCCTTGGTCGAAACACAGGATCATCTACTAGGTCCTGCCAGAGATCGATGCCCAAACGGCTGGTTAGGATCAGCTCAAACTCTGCAGATTTAAGCTTTGTCGCATATGTATGGCTGGCGGCATCATCGTGCAAATACGTGATGCTCCCCATCGTCCAGTCTAGAACAGAAAACATACCATTGACACGTTAGAGAGTATGACATGCAAGACCTCCCTGAAAGCACACTGACCGAGACTCTATGTGGCATGCGTCACCCCGCTGGCGTTGCCCAAACACAAGCATACTAGATAACACGCAGAATAAGATTCGCAACGGAGGCTTAAACACGTCTACAGCTTTTCATTGCTATAACAAAACGTCATCGATAGCGACATACCCACCAACAAACAACCTTCCAGGCCTAGAGCTTGGCCCGTTTCCTGTCCCCCAATCTCAGCCTATCCTCTCTTCTCACCCGCCTTTCTCAACACATCAGCAACAGCATAATATGCTGGCTTTCTCTGCAGGTTCTGATTCCAGAGACAGGCATTGCCCTCCCCTATAAAGGTCTCAGGCACCCAGCTAACCGTGTCCCAAAAGTCCCAAACTGTGACTCCAACGCAACTTTCCTCATCCGCACATGCGCGAACCGAGTCAGCATAGATGGTAGCCTGGGCAGCTGTCTTGTTTGCATTGTCTGGCAGTGTCATTCGAACATCAAGTTCAGTCAACGCTGTTTCCAGACCCAGGCTAGAAAAGAGCTGCTGCGAAGCACGAATATCAGTATACAACGGTGCTCTGCCCACTGTAAAATGTGCTTGTAGCCCCACACCATCAATGGGCACACCGACGCCTTGGTACTCTCTGATCATACGCGCAATAGCCAAACTCTTGTTGTTCACTCTCTCAATTCCGTAGTCATTATAGTACAGTTTGGTGCCTGGACTTGCATATTGTCTTGCTAGACGGAATGCATGTTCAATGTATTCTGGACCGATGGCATCCAACCAGATTGTCTTTCGCAGTGTGCCGTCGTCGTTAAAAGCTTCGTTTACTACGTCCCATGCGTAACAATCGTCCCAGTAATACTCTGCGACGTTTTTGATGTGGTTTTCTAGGACCGTAAGCAGACTGGCTTTGGTCCAGGTACCTGTTGTGAGCCAGGTGGGGAGTTGATTGTGCCAGAGAAATGTGTGACAGCGGCGGATCTGATCGGCCTCTTTGCTGGCGTCGACGATTTGGTCTCCCAAAGTGTAGTTGAAAAAGTCGCGTTGCGGCTCTGTGTGTACCCATTTCTGGCCGTTGGAGGCGGTTACTTGGTTGAACTCGGAGCGCTTGAAGGCTATGGAAGTGTATCCATCGTTGTCGAGGACTACGTTGTCAACAGCCGTACCAAAGTACTTGAGCCCAGCTTTCTTTGCGAGATCGCTGAGACCTGGAGCTGAGTTCAGGTGAGAGACAAAGCTGGAGCGTGGATGTATGGGGGCAGGTGTTGGAGAAGCAAGTACAAGCGGGAAGACAGAGCAAATGACAGAAAGCTTCATTCTGAAGTCCTCGAGGTGACCGAAGAAAGGAAGAAATCTCAGACATGGCACTTGTTGTACGATATCCGAATTCCTATCAACCCTGTTCGTCGATTACCCGCCACCGGAAGTACAGTGTAACCCAATATACAGTCCGGTCTTACAAAGGTATGATAAAATATAGTCTCCCTATCGTTGGTGACGGTGAAAGTGTCGGTAAAATGCTTAGTATCTACTGTTGTTGTGATAGCCAACCCCGATTTGGAGAGCATGGCGTAAGGCCTCGAGATCAAACCCGTACTGCAATATGATATAATTTAGAGCTAGGTATACCGTGAGCTCTGAAGGACATTCATGATATGAATCCCGTGCAACAATATGTAAAGCTTTATAATGTTCATCTGGAAACAAGACGATTGCAGAGAGAGGTGTTTACATGCTATCAAAGCGGGTATCCTAACACAGCAGCCTGGGCTCGAATACCTTAGCCAACAAACGCTAATTGGTGGGACCACAGAGTAGTACTCTCGAGTCTGTTATTTAAGGCAGTTGCTTTCTTCCAGGCCAAGGCACATATTGTGGTCATTCGCTAACAGCTTCGGCGTTGCAAGGTATGCGGCAGGACGGAAATAGGCTAAATCGAGGTTCATCAGTTACGGCTACCACCCCCCTTTGAAGCTTGGCTGTGCTCAGCACTCCTTTTGTTGAGGAGTTTGTATTACTCTATCCCTTCTATCATTGTATCTATCATGCTCCGCTCCAGTGACACCTTCATTGTAATTTTTCGATACCGTTGAAGACACCAGCTTCTTCCAGCTCTTGGATAGAAACCTTGGGCATTGGACTGACTGCATCTGCACACTTGAGCGCACTTTCGATGCTGCCCCAGAATGCATCAAGGTTAACGCTTCTGGGTATGCGACAGCCACCTTCACCGATTGGAAGCTTGGTGACCTTTGTTCTACCAAGCTCACCAACTTTCGACTTGTCCGACGAATGAAGGCCTTCGGTGACTACATCAACTTGGAAGCGTTCGCCGCCCCTGTCATCGAATATTTCGGGATTATAAGCAGCTGCGACAGCGAGCGGATCATGTAACGGTGGCCCTTCTGTTATAGAGAAAACCTCAGCGTATGTCCCTGCGAAAAAAGACATGATTTGAGTGAACAAGGCCCGCACAGCCGAAGGTGTGTGGTCACTCTTCGAGCCTGGCGAGTTCCATATCGCATCTCCGTATAGCTGTGTCTGGCGAACTTTCTTCGTACCGAGAACTTGATGCGTCAGATCAAGAGGTACAAGTGTCGTCTTGGGCTTAAGAACAGGGTGCGAGAAGATGAAGTGAGATGCTTCAGGATCACACTAGACATGTCAGCGTTCCCCCCGTGTTTTGGAGCAATCGGTTTTCTTACGTAGATCTGTTGGAGTAGGTCAGCCTTGTCTATTGGCGCCAGATATGAAGATTGTAGCATACGTTGAACTCAGCATATGGCGTCCAGTTGCCAAATCTTTCGCCCTCTCCCTCAACCGTACCCATTGGCGCATCCGTAAAACCTCCACCCACCGCACCACCCATTATACTGAGACCTTTGAGATGAGCCGCTAGATGGGTGTACTTCTGAAATAGCATGCCGATGTTGGTCAATGTGCCCGTGGAGACCAACCAAGCGGTGTTTGGTGGTGTAGCCATGAGCGCTCGGTACATGGCTTCGAGGTGGTCGACGTCGGTCGCTGCTGGTTCGACGGGACTCGGTAGCAAGGTGACACCATCCAAGCCGGACTCGCCTGCGACAATTAGCGCATAACCATCAGTTGTTCGGGGAGGCGCCTGTACCATGGATGTCGGCAGCATGTACAGCATCGCGTACGAGAGGCTTCGAAGCGCCAGTATAGACCTTCACATGGCGCTTTCCAACTGCCTCCAAGATTGCCCTTGTGTTGTACGTGGTCTGCTCGAGCGCAGCATTGCCGTGGACAGTGCTTACGCCGAGCAGCTCGACTTTTGGATCGTGCGCGCAGAGCAGGAGGGCATAGGCATCCTGGAGTCACGATGAGCAGCGTGTCGGGGAGAGCTTATCTGAGACTCACATCATGCCCGGTATCCTTACTTGGTCAGCATTGCACATGAAGAAGGCACAAGCAAATACACACGCAGTCGAGCCAAATTGGAGTCTTGGAAGAAGGAGCGCTCATAGTATATTATATGGCCCCGGGAACCGTGTTTATTCTACGTGCAGCTTCGACTGCAGATACGTACCACATGCACCGTATGCACATGCAGGGTCGTAAGCGGGATGCTTGGTGGGGTCCACGGGGTGCCGCACCCCTACTGGCTGGAGAACCAGGAACGCGGGTCTCTATCGACGTCCGTTCTATTGATGCTCGGCTCTCACCCAAAGGCCTTAGAGGACACCACTGGCCTGCTCCGAAACATAGCGGTGAGAGGAAGAAGGAGCTCGCTCATCCGGGTGCTTTGAGCAAATTTCGATTGGCTGGTTTCTCCGGCACCGTCAGCCCTGCATCCAAGTCCGAGCCTAGGTCATGCTAGACACGGATTCGTGACAAGCACACGTACACAACGCTACTGCTCCACATCGCTGTCCTACACCTGGCTTCATTCATTTCAGTCGCGACGCGCCGGTTGTTAGGCGTACACTTCGAGGCCGCAAGCCATCTCTGTAGGTTCTTCAGTCGAGGACCTATCCGCCGTAAAGCCGGGCTGATCCAGGAGCTGTTCACATGTGCGATACGCAACGTTGGTTGCGTTGAGCGAACTTCGAGATGGATCTCCTTCGGCGTCACAAGGGACACCACGAGGTGAAGACAGATCGATACTGGGCACTTGGGTATTACTTTGAAAGCCTGAATGACGAGCAGAAACATCAACGCCGGGAGTATCTGGAGTGGTATGGGTTTATCGCACAGTGGTCGGTCTTGGTAATATTTGCGCTTTTCCAGATTGGCTTCGCCTTGTCTTGGGTGATGAGGACTAGTTTGAGGTATGATCAGCCCAAATCGCCATCGTTCACCAAACGGCCAAAGGATAGATTAGGATGGCTGCGAAGTATCCAGAGTGGCTGTAACAGGGTGACATGGTGGATGAAAAAGGATGTGGTTGGAGGGTGGGGTTGGGGTACAAGAGGAGAATGGATTGGTGCAAGTATCTGGACCGTATGGCTGGGGTACCTTTGCATTGCTCATACTGGCAATGGTATGGATTCTGAATATTTGCCCTTTGTGACTTAGACTGACCGTACACAGACTATCTCCATCTCACAAAACGTTTCGGACAAGTTGGCGCATCACAGTTACCGATCCATTACCTACTTGCGGTGCGAGCGCCCTACAGCCCCGTACAGTATTTGACGCGACTCTCCCATGAGCAAATCAAGGCCTCGCATCAGATACTGGGACGCATCACATTCTTACTTTTCCTACTACATACAGCCCTCTATCTGAACTTCTTCATTCTTTCCGGTTTCCTGGCAAAGCGCATCAAAGACTGGGATGTCATTTGGGGCCTTGTCAGCATCATCCTCTTCTCCACTATCTCGACGACCGCCCTGGGATTCGTACGAAGAAAGAACTACCGGGTGTTCTACATCTCGCACATCGCCATTGCGAACTTCATCGTTGTGCCTCTGTACCTACACGTATCGCATATCCGCATATACGTGTACGAGGTCCTCGCGATAGAAGCATTTCATGTCATTTCCCGGGCTTTGCGTTTGAACATGTACCAAGGCACCCTCCGACTTCTTCCTGGCACCAATCTTGTCCAGATCCGCATCCCGTTACCAGCAGAGAGTACTGCGCTTGTTTGGAAGCCTGGGCAGCATGTGTATCTTAGCAGGCCGCATATCAGGGGGAAGACTCCCACATGGTACGACCAATGGCTTATGACAAACAAGACGAATCCTTTCACCGTTGCTTCTCTCCCATCGAAGGACAAGGAACTGCTCCTTATTGCGAGAACGCTTAACGGCAACACAAAGTATCTGGGAGAGCTAGCGCGCTCTTTGTCGCAAGGAGGAGGTAATGTGCCAATGCTGCCTACAGCTGGCGGCGATATTCCCATCTTGCCATTTTCCCTCGAAGGACCATATGGGGCGTCAAGTCGCCTACCGGATTTTTCAGACTTTGACAAGGTACTTTTGGTTGCAGGGGGCGTTGGTGCAACGTTTATCGTACCCATCTATCGGAGCATTATCGAATTACACGACCCTGCGCCTGTAGGTACGCAGATCCGATGCATTTGGGCGGTTCAGAAGTTGGCCGAAACACAGTGGGCATTCCCTGCGAGTTCCGCATCTGATGACGAACACGAAGACGACGCAGTAGCCGACACGAATGAGACTGGATTGTTACATGGCTCGCGCAGCGTAGAAGTTTATGTTACACGACCTTCAGGGCCGAGATCACGAGCCGATGCGAGCGCGACCGGTGTTTTCGCTATCGATCCGGACGACGACGTGGGGGAGGTGATCGAAATGCAGGAGAATGAGCAGCTGTTGGACATGGAAGAGCAAATGGAGAAGTCGCAAAAGGGGATGCTTGTCAAGAGCGGGAGGCCGGATCTTAGCAACGTGGTAGATGAGGTGTTTAGCAAGGGTATGAGAACGGCGGTAATCTGCTGCGGGCCGAAGAGGCTGACAGATGATCTGAAGAGAAACGTTGAAGTGTGGGTGAAGAAAGGGCACGACGTATTTTGGTACGACGAAACGTTTGGCTGGTGATAATGAATTGAAGTTCATAGTCGGTGTGATATTGAAATGGTGAACAGCGTTATACCTGCCGCCAACCCGGCAATTGGGTACTCGCAGTGGGTCACATCGATCATGCATGCTCCCGAAACTCTGGGCCTCCCACTTGGAACTGCGAAGGTGAAGACATGGACATTGCATGGAGGCTTTGAAACTTTGAGGCTACACGATGGACCAAACTCTAAACTACTGACGGCCTCTAGACTCGCTCGATCATCGCAACGTCGGGCTGTGGGCCGTTGCCGGAGGCCATCTTGTCAGGAACGGGAAAGGCGTAGGGAGACGGAAGCTTGTCCAGACAGTTGTGCACTGAGCAGTCTGTGTGCATAACACGGAAACAATCAAACTTGGTTCATGGGTGCCTGCGATGTTTACCCGGCGTGTGGTGTTTTTGGTGCTCGTCAGCGATGGGAAGGGGGATGGTCAAACAGTAAAAGGAAGCGCGTGTCTGGAACTGCGAACCATGTGCCCAAGTAGTATTTGCTTTTTGCACATAGCTGTCGCAAAGCCGTTCAGGTTTAAGGAGTTGGACCCATGAAGTCCCCATTCCCCTTTGGTCGCGGCGCAGATTAGACGAGGCCCGAGCAGACTGCAGCCAAGCGCGAATCACCATCTTCCCCGGCAATCAGAGCAACGCTCCCAAATCCTCTTCTCCAAGGGCTCCTTCATCCCGTCGCGACTCTCTCACGAATCATTGCGGCTGCTGGACCCATTGTGTGCGGCCGTGTCTCGGATCGCCGACTTCTGCTTGTCTTTCGTTGTAGTAATTCTCCTTCTCTTTCCTTCTGATAGCACGCGCCGGTACCAGTTGACCACACCCTTCACCAAGCAGGGAAGTTGCTTGCACGCGCATGCAAACCACCCCTCACAACTTCTGGCCTGCGTCCCCACACCTACGTCTTGCCTCCTTCTCGCCCATGGCATTGTTTTTATAGCTGCAGTGCTCCATAATAGGGAGGTTTCTACCGTGAGGCTACTTGTACACGACAGCCTGCCAGCGGCCGTGGTCTGCCCGGCATCGCCCCTTCCTTCTCCGCCCTCGAAACCCTACATTGCGCCGTCCAGCCGACGTCGACGGGTCTCGCGCTCCCAAACCAACTTTTCCTACCGCCTCGTAGTCTCGGGCGGCACGTCATCGGACGGACCCCCAGCCACCTCGCAGCTCCTTCCATGGCGACTTTCGCGGCATCCCGCCAAACCCCAGCTTCGATCCAGCAACTGACGCCCCCTAGCAGTTCCCACGGCGCAGGAGGGTCGTGGGACTTTGCTGTGCCTGTCAACGATTCGGTACGTACCAAGTTCAGTCCCTGTGAAGCTGCGTCATATGGGTCCGGCTCGACTTTGCCTTTGCACTAAGTGCACTACTGCGCCTGTCCCCATGGCGCATCTGACCGCCAACTTCACCCACTCACATCCTGATTAACAAACTCGCCTGCAATCATGTCAAGCTACGAGCGATAGTGTGCTGACAACCATCCCAGAGGCAATCATATGAACAGGAGCCCTACATGTCTGAATACGGTGCTTCCGCCCACGGTTCTCGCCAACCCCTCACATCGCAAGCCAACGGTTTCGTCAAGCCTGTACGCTCGCCCACGTGGGACTCGCAGGATCTCAACCAGGCTCCCGACCGCATGAATGAGCTGCACAAGAAGAAGAGTGGAGACATGATTGCGAACAACATCGACCAGGATAGCGTGTTGGAGTACTACAAGAGCCACACCAACAACAAGAAAGGTCCCGTCGCCGTCAAGGGAAAGCCCAAGAAGAAGACGACAAAGTCTGGTGCAACAGAACCCGAGTATGACGAGAATCACTGGATACACAGAGACAAGCTCAAGGAGATTGAAACACGAGAACTCGAAGAGGCAGGTTTCAGGGTTGGCCGGTCGAGCAGATCCAACAGCCGCTCGCAAAGCGCCACACGACGTGCGCGAGACCGCACAAACTCCGCATCGACCGAACGGACACAGAACGGCGAAGAGCGAACCGAGCCCCGAAAGCGCATATCCACAATACCAGCTGAGGATGAAGAGCCGATAGAGGGCTACCATGCTTGGAGCCCAACATTCCCGGCTGACGGCACGACTGAATTTCAACCAAGTTCTCAGCGAACGAATCACACTGTGAGGCCTAGTACGTCTCGCATTCCCCTGCCTAAGACTAGCGGTATACCTGTACCTGCTTCAATGGCAGAGCGTGACGCGCCGCTGCCGAGATCTAGAGCAGGTAGTGGAAACTGGAACGGTGATGCCATCGCTACCATGGGTGCACGAGTGCGAAGTGGCAGTGTAGGCAGCCAAGCGTTGCTCGATGATGCAGACGATGGTCGACAAAGGACTCCACCGTATGGTAGTGGCCATAGGCGCAATACTTCCACCGGAAGCTGGAGTCCGCCAAAGTCACCCCAAAAATCTCCTATGAAGGCCAAAACGCCCGGCAAACCGAACACTACCTCTGGACCACGTAAAGCTAGTGCTCAGACGAAGCCTAGGTCTCGCGTGACCTCCAATAACTCCCCTCCGAACCGTCCGCGTACCAGCGGTGGGTCTACTACAACAAGGCCCACTACAAGCAACCGACCAGAAGGTGAGGCCCCGTGGATAGCTTCCATGTACAAGCCCGACCCACGGTTGCCTCCGGATCAACAGATCATCCCTACGCATGCCAAGCGTATGCAGCAAGAGCAATGGGAAAACGAGGGGAGGGTCGGCTCCATGTACGACAAAGACTTTAGACTGCTGAACGATGACGACATGGCGGACAAGCGACTGTCGCAGCTCGCCAATCTTGATCCCATCGCTATAGAGAAGGCGCGGGAAGCTGAGACCTGGCCCCTTCCCAGTCCCGTGAAGCCAGACTCACCTGCATCGCTTGAAAGAGTTGACACCAACACTGCAAAGTCTCCAGTCAACGAGCAAGGTGCCTACAGTCTGACTCCGAAGATAACCCAAGGTCACGAGCGTGCTCCTTCACCAAAGCTAGCCCCTCCCATCGCGCCCGCAGAGCCAAAGCCTGCAGTGACTCGCATGCCCGAACCGAAGGAGGAGGTCAAGGAGAAAAAGGGCTGCTGCTGCATCGTCATGTAGCTTTCATTATTCCATATACCCATTTCCGTTCCTTACTCATACCAACTGCGTTCAAAGACAGGTTTCCTTCACTGTACGGCGTTCCTGGCGCACAGCCTTTTGGCTGGGTGGCTACTTTCCTCTCTATATTCTTCTCGTTGCAAATCTGGGCTGATAGCGTTCAGCGATCATTCTAGTGTTATCACTTGCTACTTTTCTCGACCCTCCGTACAGTTTGTGCGTTTGGCGTTTGTATTCTTTCATCTGACTTGGGATTCTTTACATCCATGAGTATATCTGATCGGGCGGACCGCCAATATTTCCTTAGTTTATCGTATACAGAGATAGGACGCTCATGTCCGAGGCTAGCAATGGCTTGAGAGTAGGAGGATGAGATATGTTTGGAGAAGACATGGCTACGGCAGGTCCAAGCAGCAGCGGTGAAGCTGCGTCGGTAGAATGTACAGACATACAATGATAACAGTCGTCAAATACTTTCACTTTGTCTGATAGCCCGATACGATCTCGTCCGTTAATTAACGAACATGGTTATCTGTGCCTAGACGGGCCTATCTTGATCGCGTTGAACCTAGACTGCCTGCGTGTAGCAACATGTGTCTTGTGGCTCGTATTACACACGCAGATATTGTCTAATGATAACAATGTTTCAAGTTGCTGACAGCCAAGTATCTTGTTGTCGATGATGGTTCCTTGATCTCTGTGGGCTCATTGATTTTCATGATATTCGGCGCCCTACTAGAGCTGTTCTACACGGTGAAAGCCTACCCTAATGGTACTCGTATAGTTTCATCTTGATAGACCTCTGAGGTGACCAGCGATGGAGTAAGCATATACCATTAATTTCCGCTTATTCAGTATAACCTCTACTGCATGTGCAAGAAGAGTGAGTTTTGCGTGTCGGGAGCGAAAGAAAATATGAAATGCGCTAACCACTTACCAATCGGGACTAGGGCTTCCCACACGGTCGAAATTGAGCTCGGCGAATTCCACAACTTTTTGAGCTTTCTCTTTATCATACACCACCAACTCTTCGAGGAACACCCGACAGATAGAAATCACCAATCATGGTATGTGGCCCTTTGTCTCTGCTCCGGGTTGAGTTGCATCTTCTCTGGCAAAAGAGAACGATGTAGCGCTCAGCACTGCTACCCCGCCCTTCGCACCTCAAGAACATCACTGACGACGCCACCAGTCGGACGGAGAAGACGATACCAAGTCCCAAGTCAGCGCGGCCGCCGAGGTCGAGGTCTCTGCCGATGCTTCCGGCGGTAAGGGCCAGATGAGCGTCCTCGAGGCTCTCAAGGGTGTCCTGAAGCTCTCCCTCATCCACGACGGACTTGCCCGTGGTCTGCGCGAGGCCTCCAAGGCCCTTGACCGTCGTGAGGCGCACATGTGCGTTCTCAACGAGGCTTGCGAGGAGGAGGCATACAAGAAGCTCGTCGTTGCTCTGTGCTCCGAGCACAAGATCCCCCTTATCAAGGTTCCCGATGGCAAGCAGCTCGGCGAGTGGGCCGGTCTCTGTACGTTGCACTCTCTGGTAGACTCTCAAAATTGAACAATGGCTAACAGATCAATAGGCCAGATCGACCGCGAAGGCAACCCCCGTAAGGTCGTCAACTGCTCTTGCGTCGTCGTCAAGGACTGGGGTGAGGAGTCCCAGGAGCGCAGCATCCTCCTCAACTACTTCCAGACCGAGCAGTAAACGTGCCTCACCCGCGAGCGCGATGCCCATCAACATACAAATTTTTCGCACAACCAACCCTCGGCTGCATCAGTTTAGTCGCACCTCGGCATGACACGGAGCTTGGGACGGATGGCAGGGCGAATTTAGGGTTATGATGTGATGGGTTGCATGGATTTAGACAGGTCTTTTGGACCATGATACCAAATGAGAAAGGACTGAACGAACGCCAACACATCTGAATTTTGTCCATGTAAATTTGTGATACTATTGCTGTGAAGTTTACGATGTGTGGGTCAAATCGTAGGGGGAAATATATTTTCATCCCCTCCCCCATACTCCAATCGCTGTGTACTTTGTTTGTTCTGTATGGTGTATGGATGGGAGCGAAAGTCATGTGGGACATGTCTTTGAACGTACATGACGACATGAAAGCCATACCCATTCTAGGCCTCTACGCAGTCTAAGTACCGCTCAGGCTGTTTCGGGATTCTTGAAGGTGGCGGGTACTGGCCGTCTTCTTTACGCTTTTCTCTGCCACAACATGAAGGTGAGTGAGAGACAGTTCAATCTCATCCCAATAACAATAATCTATATTCTTGACCTGCCCGACTTCCACTTGTTCCCTCTGCTATATGTATTGCTATCTGATAATGCTAATTCTTGCCAACATGCTATGCGAACGCTTCAAAAGTGCAGATGATGGATCTAAATTTCGACAAGCAAACAAAACTCGGCACGCCTAGACATCGCGAACGGTGCGACGTGGAATCTCAGTCTCTACCATTTCCAACCCGCTCAAACTAGGGTACCTCTTGCTGAAGGTGTCGACGTCAAAGTCATCACCACCGTCGCGGCTGACGGGCGCAAGTAGCTTCTCTTTAACTGTAGGGGCAGACTTGACAGGCGAACTTTGACCAGGACCTACTGAGCCCCCTGTTTGCAGATTTTTAGGCTTGGGGGCGCGTGGAGGCGGTCCAGAGGGGTTGCGAACATTGATTGTTGGCGGTGCTGAAGCGGAAGGTGCTGGTGGGGGCATATTCGGTCGGATCGAAGACGGTTTTGCGTAAGCAAGGTCTTGAGGCTGTTGCGAGGAGACATTCATGGGTTTACGGGCAATGGCGGGTGGCTGTCGTGCACCGCTTTGGTCTTGTGGCCGCATAGGTAGAGGTTTTCCAGTATCAGTATACTTCCCGTAGCCCTCAGCCGTACGATTGGACGCTGCTGGCTTGCTGCTTTCATCGAGCAAGTTCTTGACGCGGTTCTGAATCGATGAAGCCTTGGATGGGCCGGCTTTGGGCCCTCCCTGCCCCTGCGAGGCAACGCGTTGCTTGTACTCGGCAGCAGCAGCTTCAACACGGCGCTCTTCTTCAGCTAGTTGTCTCTTCTCGAGTTCTCTTCGAACCTCTGGTGGTAGATCCTGCGTTTCATCGATTTGGCTGCGATCGTCATCACTCAAGCCACCTGTAGCTTCGGAGCCGGCGATAGGAGTCAGGCCACCCTTGGAATCCATGAACTGGTCGGTTGGCGTCATGGGTGGTTGATCGCGTTCATGTTCGGGCGTCTTGGTGGATTCAAAGCGACGGAAGGCGTCGCCAAACCTTCCCTTGACGATGTTTGTGATGCTCCCGCGCTTGCCATGTTTGCCGTGAGAGCTACTCCGGCGATGCTTATGACCGTGCTCTTCCTGTTCAATGGAGCGTAGGAAGTCGACACTCGACCTAACATTCTTTTCCTCTGGCTCGGAGTCGTCGATTGCATTTGCGGTGACACGACGCTGTAATGATGGAGCATCAAAGTTACGACCGGGAGCCATCTCTCGATCACGGAGATAATCAAGGTTTGACTCTACGTGCATACTGGCTGGACGTGCATTTGAGTTTGCAGATCTCGATCGGTCGATTGCAGAACCCATCTCCATAGCCGATGGGCGTGAGCTTTCCAGAGAAGGTCTAGAAGAAGCAGGAGATTGAGGAATGTTGAGCTGGGACTTTGATCTCGATTCAAAAGAAGGGCGTGCTGGCAAAGCAAATTCGGGTCGCAACGATGGACTGCTCAGAGGACTTCTTGGTCGACTCTCCGACGCCTGTTGGCTCAGAGCACGGTTGTGGTGTGTTGAGAGAGGCACCTTCCAGATTGGCCGGCTGTTGACGTCTGGGAGTTTCGGCTGTGCGGAAACGGGAGATGCCCGTGGCGACGTTTGGACACCAGTAGACACCATACCGACCCGCTGTGGGATGGGCGATTGGATGTTTGTGCTAGCGTTTCGTGGACTATCTTTGGCTTCATAGGGTTGTGGTTTTCTCAGAGAGGTGGTCCTGGAAACGCCCGCGGAGGACACTGCGGATGAGGGCTTTACGCCAGGTGCTGAATCAACCTTGGAGAGCGGAGGCGATGCAAAAGCTTCATCCGCAAGCGCATCTGTCACACGCTTAGTAAGTGCTGGGTCAGAAGTCGTTGGTGCCTCGCCGAATTCAAACTTCTGGCCTCGGTCATGCAACAAGGAGAATTCGTCCAGAGAAGGGAAGCGTGAGGCTAGCTCGTCAGCAGCAGCACGTCTGACCTGAACATCCTGGGAGTCGAGTGCAGCGAAAGGATCAGATGTCGTTCCTCTCATGGGCGATGGACTTGGCCTTGCTGCTGGAGGTGCCTGAACTGGACCAGTAGGTCGGCCTCTCCTCATGGGCGTAACGTCTGGTATCTGCTGAACCTGCACGGTAGGTGCAACTCTTTGTAGACCGACAACAGGAGGCGGCGAAGAGACTTGGGGCTCGGTAGGCGGAAGCTGCTGGTTCCGTCGCGCTTCTGACTGTGTTCTGCCAGAGTAGATCTGGCTAGTCTTAGCATGGAGCAGTAAAGCCAGAGTGTCAAACATACATCCTTGATAGGAATCGGCCGGTGTCGCATCGAGCAGACCTCGGCGACCACCTGGTAGATGTTGGGTCTATGCTGTGGATTCTCTCTCAGCATCGAGCCTGCTTACAATCAGTCACTGTCCATGGTCTAGTTAACTGCACGAACCTATGAGCTTCTTTATCCTGTCGGAGAACTGGGGGTAGGCTGGGTACTTGAACGAGGCGTTCAGGATGGCCATTTGTCCCACTTCTTCGAAAGGCGTCGTATAGTAGCATAATTTGTACAAGAGCACACCCAGCGCCCATATGTCGCTCTTCTCGTCTATTGGTTGTTTGCGATATACGTCGATCATTTCCGGACTGCGGTACTGTAGTGTGGTATGCCGCTGTACGTCGTCCTCGATCAATCTCCCTTCGGCGGCAGTTGTAGCGGCAGGTCTCGGCGGTGCAGTGGAACCAAAATCGCATAGTTTGTATATCTTGTTGCCTGCCACGGTAGTGATCAAGACGTTCTCGACCTTGAGATCGCGATGGAGGAGCGGTGGCTTGAGGTAGTGCATGGTTGCAACGCCCTCGACGACATCGGAGAAGATGTGCAGAATCTCAGGCTCGGTCAACCTATGCTGGAGCCTGGTGTTCATGAAGTCAATCAAACCGCCGCCTGAACAGAATTCCATGAGCAGAAATACTTCATAGCCCCCGGTCTTGAGCTGTGAAGCATGCGAGTCCATGTATGTGACGATCTTGCTGTGGCCCTTGAGCTTCTTCATGGTCTCGACCTCGGTCCTCATATTGGCGAGTGCATCTTTGTCTGCACAGGCTACCCGCTTCAGGACAGCCGTCTCGGGGGTTCCGTTGTCGGATTTGGGTACGCGGACGAGGTAGACATGCGCGAAACCGCCCTCGGAGAGGTACTTGTCGATGGTGACACGGTGGTTGCCCACCTGGACCTTGGTGCCAGGCGCAAAGGTGCCTGGAGGGGCATTGGAGACGGCGATGGGCGCCGGAGCGCGGTATGCGGCTTGCTGGGCCATGGGATGGGCGGCCGAGGGCGCATAGCGAGCGGTGGACATTTGGGCGGTGAGGGAGCCTGCTGCGGTGCAGGACAACGACGAAGCTATATCTTGCGCATCGAACTGGCAAGAGGTTCGGCAGGGCTGCTTCTCGGACGCGAGAAAGGGGAGGGGGTGGTGAGGTTGAGCAAAGGTGGCATGCCTGGAGATGCTTGTGATCGTACAGTAGTAAACGGACCCTTGCAACTACGAGCGCATGGACGAAGCCACCCACGACAACGTCACAATGTATCTTTAGACCACCACGCCTCGCCCTCTCTCACGCCGCATGCAGACCTGCTTGTCTGCCTCTCGCCGCCCCTCACACAACTATTTCAGTCTCGCACGCTCGAGCAGAGCCATAGTCCCGGCTTGTAGCGCCAAGCGGGAAGCACTTTATTCGGCAAAGTACCGTGCTTTCACTCCACGCGTCTTCATTGGGCAGAAACAACATGTCGAGATAATGGACAAAACATTTGTATTCTTCAAAGGACATGATATAGTTGGCGGTGCGGTACTAGTCTATTGCTTTTGCCCGGACTCCCGATGAGCCCTGGACAAGTCTTTGTTGCCACTGCACGACGTGGTCAGGAAGCGTCACCGAAAGGTAACGGTGAAGGAGGGTCAAGTCGGACCTCAGGCGTTAACCAGCCTCGGCGAGAGGGGCAGGGGGGCTGCTTCAACTACAGTCTGCTGCCAAAGACACACGGCCATTTCAACAGGATAGTACCACTGCTGCACCGACGCGACTTGGACGCGGCCATGTCATATGACGATGGTGGGGGAAGAATGCTTAGGCGTGGGCTACTCCAGAGCCCATGACGGCGTGGTAGTGTGAGGGTCGGGGCTGGAAGCAGCCGTGATGCCGACGAAAAACATGGTGTGAAGCATTTGCCCTGCAGTGGAAGCGCGTTGGAAGGCTGAACAGAGGGATCGTCGTCTGGAACAGGCAGACAAGGACGTCGTGTTTGGAGCAGCGGAGAGGGGAGTGCAGGGAAGGACCTTGGCGGGATGCGACGATGGGCAGCGACCCACCCATGACTGCCCAGACGACTTGGTTCCCTCTTTACCTCCAAAGACGCTCGTGTCGTGTGTTGTCGCCTCGCTTGTTCCTATTTAGGAGCGTGAAGAAACTTGACGCTTCTTTCATTGACCAGAAGGCTCCGCACTGTGTTTGTTGCATCTGCAGAGTGAGCGGGCTGCCCAGTACACCCGCCTACCGCCGCGTACACCATCACACCGATCGAACAAGTTAGACCGCCCTGTTCACACTCTCTCACACACACCCCCACGACGACAACGACTTCCCTCAACTTGCCCGAATAGCTGCCCGGTTGATTGCGACCCTCGACACCTCCAAGATGCTGGCCCGACACACAGAACCGGCGCTGGCCCGACACCGACAAGGCAACATGGCGCGCTCACGACGAACCCAGAGAGACGCGAGTACTTCGCGCTCCGACTCTTCCGCCTCGACCTCTCCAGAGCGCGGCTATGACGACGAAGAAGACAAGGACTCCATCATGATGCAGTCCAACGACTCATTGTCATCACTCGCGCCCTCGGTATCGCCAGACTCAGACGACGAGGCTCGCCGGCGCGCCATCGAAGAGCAGAACCGCATCTCGCCCGTTTCCCGCTTACCCGCCGAGCTCATGATCGCCGTCTTCGCCAAACTCTCGTCCCCCGCCGACCTCAAGAACTGCATGCTCGTATCCAAGACATGGGCAGGAAACAGCGTCGGCCTGCTGTGGCACCGGCCTTCCACAAACAAATGGTCCAATGTCAAGAGCGTTATACAGACTGTCCAGACTGTAAACAGCTTCTTTGACTACAGCAGTTTGATCAAGCGCCTGAACCTGGCCGCTCTCGGCAGCGAGGTCAGCGACGGCACACTGAGGCCTCTTTCAAGTTGCAAGCGTGTCGAGCGCCTGACGCTGACCAACTGCACCAAGTTGACCGACTTGAGTCTGGAGGCCATGCTCGTCGACAACCGCTACATACTCGCCCTGGATGTTACCAACGTCGAGTCCATCACCGACAGGTCCATGCTTGCCCTGGCCAAACACGCAGTCCGTCTGCAGGGTCTAAACATCACAAACTGCAAGAGGATAACAGACGCTTCGCTTGAGGCTGTTGCCAAGAACTGCCGGCATCTGAAGCGCCTAAAATTGAATGGATGCTCTCAGCTCAGTGACAGGAGTATCATCGCCTTCGCTAGGAACTGTCGCTACATTCTGGAGATCGACCTTCACGATTGCAAGAATCTCGACGATGCTTCCATCACCACCCTCATTACTGAAGGTCCCAACCTCCGTGAATTGCGCCTGGCTCACTGCTCTAAAATCACAGACCAGGCCTTCCTTCGCCTCCCAGCTGAGGCTACCTACGACTGCTTGCGTATCCTAGATCTTACCGGCTGCGACGAACTACAAGATTCCGGCGTTCAGAAGATAGTCTACGCAGCTCCGCGGCTTCGCAATCTGGTCCTGGCCAAGTGTCGCAATATCACAGACAGAGCCGTCATGGCCATAACTCGTCTGGGTAAGAATCTTCACTACATACATTTGGGACACTGCTCGCGTATCACCGACGTCGGTGTCGCGCAGTTGGTCAAGCTATGCAACCGCATACGGTACATTGACCTCGCATGCTGTACCGCTCTCACCGATGCCTCGGTCATGCAACTGGCTGCTCTCCCAAAGCTGAAGCGCATTGGCTTGGTCAAGTGTGCAGCCATCACAGATCGGAGTATACTCGCATTAGCCAAGCCGAAGCAGATTGGATCTAGTGGACCCATCGCACCTAGCGTGCTCGAGAGAGTGCATCTTAGCTATTGCACCAATCTCTCCCTGGCGGTAAGTTCTCTGCATGTAGCAAAATAGTACCTTTACTGACATGAATAGGGCATACACGCGCTGCTTAACAACTGCCCCCGCCTGACGCATCTCTCGCTTACCGGCGTCCAAGCTTTCCTCCGCGACGACCTTCTCGCCTTCTGCCGTGAAGCGCCTCCGGAATTCAATGATCACCAGCGTGAGGTCTTCTGCGTCTTCAGCGGTGTCGGCGTACAACGCCTTCGCGTCTTCATGAACACCAATGGCCGAGACGATGTTGATAACGAGGAAGACCCTTTCACTCTCAACGACGGTACCATGTACCACGAGGATGAAGATGGCGATAACATGGTTGTGGTCACAGCACAAGCGAACATAATGGCCATTGACGAGGAAGACGAATTCGGTAATGACAGTGAGATGGCAGGGCAAGACTAGGGAATTGGTGACTCGGTCTATAAATGTTTCTGCATCCCTAGGCATCAGCATCGCTGAGTATTCATCTTCGCAGTCTTCTCATCAGCATACATAGAGGAGTTTGGGCGGCGTTGTTAGTCTTTTCGGCATCTCTAGCGGCGCTATATGATATTATTGTTCCTGCAGACGACGCAGAACCGGACGGCTGGTCTTGATAGGACGCACTTTGGTGGCGATTATACCCTTACGCGTTTCTTTAGTATTTTGGTATGGCATGGGGGTACGGGGATAATATACAGAGGTACCCAATTTTCCAAGCCAGGAGCATCACGGATGCAAAGGCCGTACAGCTTATTGAAAACCATGTTTTACTTAGTCACACTGATTGTCACATTACGTATCCTGTGTTGTGTTTTTTTTTACCGCCAGTATATTCATAAACCAACACAGACTAACAAACTTCCTTCAATCAACCCGGCAACTTCATTTCATCAACCCACACATACATCCACAGTCCGGTACGGGACACATGGCATGTCTGGCAAACCAGTCTCTAGCATGATGCCCATGAAAGCCGTGTGTACAATTCATACAGAACACCATCATCTTCGCTTCCTTGTCTTCTCCCTTGAGCGTCTCATACGCCCCTTGTTTGCTTGGGTCAGGTGAACCTAACCACAGCATGCACAATGCACATCTTGGCATCTGCGCCGCGCAATTGGGGCAATGCAGACCAGGTGTACTGGCGGATTTTGGAGGTTGAACGGGTTTCCCGCCTCCCCCTGCACCGCCGCCACCAAAGGACAGAGAAGGCGTTGCGCGATGTGTTGTCGTCGCTGTAGATGGAGCATTGTTGTTTCCACCACCACTATGTTGGTTAGTAGTAGGAAGTAGCCTTCTCGTACTGTTTCTCGGATCTTTTCTCAACGCGAGGTTCTGCTGGCAATTCAGACAACGTAATGCTAGGCTAGGTTGACTGGGCTTATTCACACTGCGCCCCTCGCGCGTCACGCTGAGCAGGTTGTGCTCTTTGATGTAACGAGTGCGCTCGAGGAATGTACGCCATATTTGTTGTTGCTCGAGGTACATGTCTTTCCAAAGGGTCCAGCGTGGGTCTTGGATGTAGAGTGGACAGGCACGGGAGAGGAGCAAGACGGCATTTTGGAGGCCCATAGTGGGGTGGTGGGAGATGTGGGTCTGGAGGAGGGAGAGGGAACGTGTTGTTAGGCCGGTTAAGAGGAGGGCGGAGATATCACCTTGGCTTGTTGCGGCGTTTTCAGCTGCGCTGAGGAAGTTGGAGAGGTGTTGGTCTGGGAGGTATTTCAATGCGACAGCTACACGGTCTGAGATGGACAGTTGCGGCATGTGAACTACACTTGACCAATCCCCTGTTATGAAGTAGGTGAGGAGGGATTTCAGGTATGCATTGCTTGTCATGTCAGCCATCCAGGCACAGGCTTCTCTTTGCTCGGCTGAGACGCCAGAAAAGGGGGAGGCGCAGGCAATGACGGCTGCAAGACCGATATCGTCTTGTGGGAGTTTCTTGTTTGTGAGGCTAGACCGGAGGAGATTCAGAGCGATGTGTTTGTGGCCCTGGAAAACGGCGAGAACGATGGCTTTGTATATCTCCCCTTCATCGATAAGCCGTTGGCAATTTTGCTCTACGCCAATTTCGTTGAGAGACCAGCCGCAGAGGCTGAGACACAGTTGCCTATTCTCAGGGTACTCAGTGCTCACGCCTTCGAAAGCAGGAAACTCCATGGCCTCAACTATCTCTTTGACTGCATCGCTGAACATCTCATGGCTTGTCTTCGTGTCTGGATCAATAAGTCTCTCGTCGTACATTGTCAACTCATTTGCCCAAATTGAGCTAACTCCCAGGTACTTGAGATCGAGACCATTGCCCACCATGCCATCTCCTGCAGCGTGCGCATCCATGCGGTCAATTAGTGTCCACACATCGACCAACCAGGGATCGTTGTGAACAATGTCTTTGTTTTTAGCACAATCCAGAGAGTAGCCCTCTTGAACACGTCGTTTGGGGGCCTGAAGGACGGCGAGGTAATCGGTGAGAGGTACTTTAAAGTCAGGATAGGCAAGATCGAGAAGGTCCTTGTGCATGTGGTGACTGGGGTGTTTTGTCGAAAGGAGAGGTAGGCTTCTTTGGCTGTTGCTGAGGCTAAGCCTATCGACACTGGAGGAGAGGTTGGTCTTGTGGTCGTATTCAATATCGTACTTCTCGCCTAGCGCTCTGTTTTGTACTTGTATCAGGTCTTCTGCTACCGTGCCATATGGTGAAGTAGGCCTAGCGATACAGGTACGGTCTTTGTATATCTCTTCCAACGCGCTGATATTGAGGCGAGGAGGCGGAGGCGGTACTTTGAGTACTTCAACCTCCCGATTTGAATGTAGGGCTAAAGCGCATTGCCCACTTAGAGGGTTTCCAGCGGTCATAAAGTCGTATGCCACAATGCGTTCTTTGTCATCTTGCCGATGGTTCTTGTCATATGAAGGATAGCGTAGATGATGTGAGGCTTTCGTGTAGTATGGAGAAGCCCATGCTCGAGCGAAGGGTGTGTCTGCTGTCTCAAGAGGTTGATGGGAATGCTGCGCTAATTCAATGATTTTGAATTCTCCCGTGTTGGCGAGCACTCCAAATGTTCCTCTCTTGGTGCCCGAGTATCGAAGACTCCATATGGATGCCGATTGTGAGTTGTCTACAACTGGCTTGAAATCCAGTACCGCACCGCTGCTTGCAGTGTCGTTGGCAGCTACTCGCTGCTTGACGGAGCGAATGTCCCAGACAGTCACAGTAGGATCACCCGCTGTACCTGCTGATAGGAAGTAGTTTTCGTCCAGTGGGTCTATAGCGATGTTGTGCACCTGACGCGTTTGAAATTGCGCAACACCCGTCGTACTAGAGTCTATAGAAGATGAGCAGGGGTGTATTGGCTTGGTTGTTTTTCACCCACCTCTAAGGTCATAGATGCGCACGTATTGCCTCGAAACACCCGCGACAAGCATATCAGGCTGTCCGGTGAAGAACTTGATACTAGAAATCGCCTCGGAGCTTGCCAGCTTCTTGTACGGTTCGTCCTTGGCGGTGACTCGAGAGTCATTCATGTCGTAGATGTTAAGGCAGACATCGTTCCTGACCCTATCCAACCCAGTAGCAAGTAGATTCTTAGCGCTGAAAGCAATGGAGTTGCACTTTCGTTGATGCCGGATGGAGAATGAGTGGATGTATTCAGCATCCGGCTTTTCTGGATCTAAAGTAACGACGGTGGCCTCCCCAGAAGCAGAGCCGACGGCGACCACACTTGGATCTTTCTTAGACCAGTCGAAGGCCGTGTAGTTTGGAAGCTTATCTCGGATACATATTTGCTTGTAATTGACCTTGCTCTTACTAAACTCCTCGATCTGACACAGACGCAATCGATTGCCCGCGACGTCGATGATTAAGAAACGAGGATTGTCCCGTGTGGAGTGTGGTGACCATCTTATTGCAGCTTCCATATTACTGGCTGACTATCGCAACCTTGGGATCTCGCGATAATGGAAGATCAGGGTCCAGCAGCAAAGAAAGGAAGTTTCACAAGTCCACGATGTATTGGCAGGAGGGACTCGGAGCAAACGATGCGGTGCGCATGTTGTAGTACACTCGGCTACGCTGCGCTATCATGCAGGGTCAGAGAGTGTGGATGAACGCCCAACGCGTGATCTTGCTTGGCGTGCATGAGGCGGTCTAACAACCTTAATTCTGCCGCCCCACTAAAACTTCCCTTCCTTCGATCCCAAAGATTTCCGCAGCCGACCAACAAATCACAATCCATACAGTCCCAGCCAGCAAATATGTCGCAAAAGCGCAAGCATGCCGACGCGACCGAGCCGTCCTCGTCCACACCCAAACCTTTCAAGAAGCATCGCGCCTTCAAGCCCGGACAGAGCCACTCCAAACCGAAGAAGCGACCGCACGTTTCGAGCGATATCGACAAGAGTACCAGCACGCACGCGCTCAAGAGCCGTATACGAGACTTGAGGCGACTACTCGCGCACGTCGACAATGTAGGCGACCACAAGATGTCGGCGAGCAATAGGATAGAGAGGGAGAGGGAGCTCGAGGCTTGTCAGCATGAGTTACAGGAGAAGCTCGAATCTACCAGGGAAGCCGAGTACCGGAAGAAGATTATTGGGAAGTATCATCACATACGCTTCTTTGGTACGTCACGATTCACTCAAGGCGCAAGAAAATTCAGCCCCGAGCGATTGCTAACGCGCCTCAGACCGCCAAAAGGGCACGAGGATACTGAAGAAGCTGAAGAAGGAGTACGAGACAGAGGAAGACCAAACAAAGAAGCAGCATCTAGCAGAAAAGGTGCACAATGCCGAAGTCGACGTCAACTACTCCATCTACTACCCGCTCCTGAAGCCCTACGCATCCTTGTACCCAAAGTCCAAGAAGAGCAAGGCCTCGGACTCAGATGACGCAAATGAGGAAGATGTCGATGACAAGGCGAATCGGGACGTCGATGGACCAAAAGGCGATCTGGATATGTGGAAATCAGTTGAGGTGGCTATGGCAGAAGGCACTTTGGATGCGCTCAGAAATCGCAAAGAGGACATGCCTGCTCTTGTACCGAAGAAAGAGAAGAAGACAAAAGAGCAGTTGCAACCACAGCGAGCTGTCAAATTCAAGGAGAAGAAAGTGGAAGAGAAGCTGGCTGCAGCCAAGAATCGTCGCGAGAGGAGGGCACTTGGTGTCCAAGCCCAAGAAGAAGCAGAGGAGAGTGACGGCGGTTTCTTTGAGTAGCTTCATGACACAGCACACTACGTACATCTGCATCATATACCCGGCGATCAATCGTCAAAAAGACTATTCTGGAGCAAACACGCAAATCTCTCTACGTCTTCACATCCCACATGTCTTTGGAAGGATCCTTACGTCTACTGTCCAACAAGCCCCCTCGTCGTATTCCCACCCCCGTAGACCCTGACCGGATGCGCCTCAGTATTGTAGACCCATTCATTTACCCCATCCCTACTAACCTGCCACTCTGCGTCCCCCGCCTGAATAGCAAAACTATACTTCAACACCTCTGCAAACCAGAAGCTCTCCTGAAAATCTGTGTAACCCCCGCCTCCAACGACATTTATATCTTTGATCGAGCTGTAACCACTGCCAACCCTCGTCGTCGCGTTGATTGCCACAAACGCATCCCATGCCCACTCCTGATACTTTGGGTCCGAAGTCGCGCGGTAGGCGTAGTAGTAAGACTCTATGACTTCAGGGCGGAGTTGGTACCCAGCATCTTCGATGAAGAAACCAGTCCTGTTGAAGAAACCAGTCTGGTTTGCAGGTACGGCGGAAGTGTTCCAGGAGAAGATCTCAGGTCCGATGCGCGTGGCGGTGGAGATGTAAGTTTCATGGCAACCGTTAACAAGTTTGAGACCAAAATCGATGTAATCTTGTCTGTCTAGAACTTGGCCGCCTAGGATGAAGTTTCCGCCGTCGAAACAGGCGAGGTGTTGGGACGTCAGATCGAGAGTCGTGTTCTCGTAGGCTGCGAGGAAGGTCAAGTCTGGACGGGGTGCTGGGTTGGAGGCCAGATATGCGATGGAACTGTCTGCTGCTTTGACCCAACGGTCCTTGAGGAAGACGTAGCGTGGGTCATAAATGAACATCTTGATCAGATATTCGTAGAACGAGTCAGAGCCGCCTATCCATCCTCCTTGTGCATCTGTGAATTGCCCGGTGGTGACGTTGATTGTGGAGCCAAGGAGCCCAGGGAACGGTTCGGCGAAGTCTGGAGATGGGTAGAGGAGGTATTGCTCTGCCTTTTCAACCAGGTCTGCAAACGTTCGGTTCCCAGAGAGATCAGCTAGACGGACCCATTCTAAGATCAGTGTACCAACAGTCGCGAGTCCATTTTCTGATCCATCGTTACTTCGGTTGTTAAACGTAAGAACGTTCCAGGGCACTCCTGATGGTGTTTCGAACGCATAAGAGAGGTTATTGGCCAAGTTGATAGACTGCGTGAGTAGAGCTTCCACGTTCGCTGGATCATCTGCCAAGTGTGCCAAAGGACCAGACAGCAAATCGTATCCAGAGAGCATACCACCAAGGTAGCGGATCGTGGTTTCGAACAGGGAGACAGAGTCCTCAGTGAATGCCCAGTTGATGGTAGGGATGTACTCTATGATCTCATTTACAATATCTTTTTGGCCCATGATGAGCGCTGTGCTGAGAGCGTCTACGGCGGAGGCTCCCCACCCGTTTCTGAGACAATTTTAGCACCATCTCGTCTTAACCCGAATTTTGTTACATACCTTGAGTTACTACCGTTGTTGCTCAAGGGTCTTAGCTCGTCCATCGGAAACGCATACTTGCGGTACCCGTCCCAGCTTGTCCTGAAAGCTCCCACCACAGCCTGTGCCCGCTCATCGGATGACGACGGAGGTGAAGCATATGTCGGTGGAGGGGCTTCGTCCTGTCTCTTCGGCAGATCTACTGGGGTATTCGACGGTAGAGCCGACACCAGCGACAAGATGCCACTTCCAAGCGCGAAAGATGTGAGATGCATAATGACCAAACGTTTACTATTCACGGATGTTTGCGGTTCCAAAGATGATTTATACGAATGTGTTGAGCAGACCTGGAGTACTTTTCGGGCCGGTCGATGTTCAGCTTGACGGAAGACAGGAACATGCAAGGATATAGGTCCTCTCCGAACCCAACACAAATGGATGAGGCGAGCACAGAGCAAAGTCGATGATGTCGCAAGAGAGGGGAGTTTGAGAGAACGGGCGGCTGGTCATAGTAGGTACTTACCAAGACTTGTCTATTGGCAAGTGCATCACGCTCACTGTCTACTGCAAGTCTCGCATGCAGGCCCATAACCCTGGGTACATCGGGGCACCATTAAAAGATCCATGTAACATCTGAAAGGGGAAGGTAGTAGCTCTGCGCGAACATACACAGACTCTGGCAGCGGATAACAAGAGGCTGGGTACCTGCGATCCCCTCGTGCTAGTGCCAGCCGAGCTCCTTGGATGTGTGTAGATAGCGCATGATGAGACAGGGTGACCGCTGCGGGGAGAAAAGCGAGTGGCTGGTAAGGTTTGTAGTATGCAGGCCCTTGTGCGTGCTATGATGCCGATCCATGAGTGTCTGCCTGACTTTATGCAAATCCCTGAACATGCATCATTAACTGCTACTGTCATCGCGATGTCTGCGTAACCTATGGCTTGTCGGCAGAAGAAAGCTCCAAGTGAACAGGCGATCCCACGACGAGATGCTTATAGAGCACGCCGAGATATGGTTGTGCGAGAACGGGTGCGGAGCCACTCAGGAAGTCCATGTTCCTGGAAATGGCGGGGTGATCTACGGGAAATGCGGATGTATCGTGGCGCCAATCCCGCATCTTATTTCCACCTCTGTCATTGTGACCTAAAGTGCTTCTTCATGAACAGATTAGGCGTTGATAGAGCGTGTCGCTAGTACAGGACAAATCGCTCCATATTGAGTATTGGACGTGTTTGCGCAATTTAGCACGCGGGTAGGCTGTACGCTTGTTTTATCTGTTGTGTGCATGTCATGATCGCCTGGGTATGTCATTTGCTCTATGCTGCTCGCTACTTGAAGACGCTACTACCAATATGTGCTGTGCAATCATGTCGGCTCGGCCCAATCGACCTGCTCTGTTACCGGAGCACCACCACCTGCCGAGTAACTGATCTTGAGTCGGAGCTTTAGTCTTGCTGGTGGTGGCTAGGTCTGTTAGCATAAGATCTCTAACAAAAGCATGTGATGACTGCTTACCCCATTAACAGCTGTGACCCTCATTTGCTGGGTCGCATCTTGGCCTCCCTCCAACTCGCTACTGCTGATAGGTTGCAACTGCAGCTTTTGGCTTTTCGGAACGGCAGCCTGTAGATTCACACCTGATAGCTGACCGAAGCTTCCAGTATTGCGGAAGCGTGCGAGGAGTTGCACAGCGTTGGCGTCACGCTTAAGCTGGAACGTGATCTGTAAATCATTCTTGTTGTATGCTGGATGCGCAGGTGGACCAGAAGCCACTGCAGGCGTTGAAGCTTGTGGTGGTGGCGACGACATGCCACCGAGACCACCGAGAAGGTCCATTGAATTTCCTTGTGGTGGCGCGCGCGGCTGTGCTGGGACTGGAGAGGTGCTAGGTCCAGAGTTGAAGAGGTCCATGATGTTCGCTACGTTTGATTGTGGTGCTGGAGATGAGGTCTGAGGCGGTGACGAAGATCCGCCCATGATATCTGCAAGCAAATCTTGACTCTGTTGAGTTCCGTTGGCTGCTCCATTCATGCTGTTCGACGGGCCTGCGTCGCCCATCAGATCCAGTAGCAAGTCTTCGGTTGCCGCTTGCGCAGGCTTCTTCTTGGCGATCTTCGACTGCCGTTTCTTGGTTGCTTCTCCCAAAACTCGTGACTCTTCACGAATTTCAGGGGGTGGCATCTTCTCCAGAACACCCCTCCTGATCTGGTCATGACCAAACAGGTTTCCGTACTCAGCCGCACGCTGTTGGATCTCAACATCGAGGTTTGCGGAATACCGTTGTAATAACCGCCGTAGTCGTTCAATTTGAGCAGGGTCGCTCAAACGTGTTGTCAGTTTCATAGAAGCTGTAACAATGTACTGTTGGACGATGAGACCAGCATAACTGCTACCCAATATGGTCTCAAAAAGATCGACGATGTCGCTCTCCTTGACTTCCTTTACAAGTTCCTCCTCTTCGTATTGACCACCTCTTAGTAGCGCATCGCCGTACTCTCCGATAACCCAGGAACCAGCCAGGGTAAGACCTTCTTGTGTGATGTCTTCTTTGAGAGCGGCATATAACTTCTGTACGGAGTAGGTTTGGAGGTCCGGTGTAGTGGCGATTAGTCGCACAAAGGATGACAAGATCTGCTCTTTGACGTAGTTTCCAGCCTGATGCACAAGGTTAGTCAGATCCACATCAGGTGAAAACTACAGACTTACGAGTTTCAGAACACGCAGCATGGTATCGACGTGCCATCTCTTGTTCGGTGCGAAGCGGTCCGCCGCGATTCCGATCTGAGAGGTCATGACAGGCTTGAACTCATTGTCGGCAACTTCCAAGAAAGCGAGCAGCTCTCTTATCAACACTCGCACATTGCTCTCGTTGATCAGAGTGAAGCTGAGGTCGAGCGCTCGCCGTCTGATACTGATATCGGGATCACGCAAACAATCCAAGATAGTGTTGCGATGTCTTTGTACAGCGTTGGGTTCGACTGCGACAACTTTGATGAGAGTGTTGAGGGCAACATATCTGATGTTGTTGTCGCGGTTGGACAAGAACTTTCCCAGAATATTCACACCGAGTACGCGAAGTCCGGAATCCGCCTCGATATCGAGGATGGTGAGTACTGCCTCGTATAAGATGGAGTTGCCAACGTTCTTGGACGAATCCGTGTTGGTTGCGACCTGGGCCAGGATGTCGTTGATTTGTTCGCTGACGTGTGCGTCACCGCGGGCTAGGACTCGTAGCAGCTGGAGTAGCTTGCACTGCAGGAATGGATCTGTAATGCCCGTCACATCGTGCTCGGGCGCGTAGCCAGACGAGGAGAGCCCCTTGAGTATCTTGACCAGGCTGGGGACCGTGGGTCTGAAGATGTCCCTGACGCCGTTCTCGTCATCCTCGGCTTCGTCAGCCTCACAGAGGTTTTCCACTAGGGTGACGCCACACAGCAAGACGCCGTGGTTTCGATCCTGTAGTAGCAACTTGGCCTTTTCCAGGAAATGCTCCTGCAAGTCGGGCACTTTACGACATATCCTCATGGCGCAGATTGCGGCTTTGCGGCGTATGTACGGGTTTGCACTCGATATTATCGTTTCGACTTCGGGGAATAAGTCTCGAGCCATTTCGACGGAGGCGATGTTGCCGAGAGTGCAGAGGGCGAGACCGACGATGTATTGGTTGGGGTGGTTCAGGTCGCTGCGCACCAGTTAGCATCCGACTTGCACAAGTGCTTCTGGTCAGGGCCTACTTCTTGAGCGAGTTGGTCACCAGCGTCAAGACTTCCTGGTTCTCGTCCAGCAGCAACATGGTCCCCAGGTATCCCAAGCGCTTGTCGGCGAAGCGCGGAGAGGCCAGCAGCTTCAGACATTCAATCTGGCCAAAGTGTGTCCTCTCACCCAGCGTGAAGAGATACAGTAGCTTGGCGACATTGTTCCTCCTCACGTTGGAGTCGTGGCTTTCCTCCCTAAAGCTCGCGCGGATCGCCGCACTCTCTTTTTGCACGACGGCACGCTCGTCGGCAATTGTCTTTGCAGCGCGCACATTTCGGATGAACTGCTTCACTGTATATCCTTAGCACATGTCCACAGCTGCTGGGGTCGCGGTGCTTGGCGTACAGGAAGCCATTGTGGTGGCCTCTTGGACCCCACCCGGACAGCGTTAATGGATTCGATAGAGGGGTGTTGTGGGAGGACAAGAGGTGGATTCGGCCGTCAGTCGGAAATACGAATCAGTCACGGGTAGCTCTGCGAATTGTTGCTGCTGCGAGTTGGTAGTCGGCAACGTTTGGGCATGGCCTACAGCTGGCCGGGCCGTCATTTGTTCCAGATGTCGGACGCACCTGCCACCGACGACAAACAGGCACAAGCAAACGTGTTTTGCACCACTGCATACTCGGCGAGATGCAAGTTAACAATGACCTCTGGCTGTCCTCGTCACCGTGTATTCCGCTATCCAGCCCCCAGCCACTTCACTTGCCACGAGACGTTGCGACTCTTGGGGTTGCTTCCAACATGTTTGCCCTGACTCGCGCGACCGCTGATGTAACCGACCCTTCTACCGTCGATGCCAACTCCCCTAACCGCTAGGTCACTGCATCAGCAGACAGCATGCACTTGCATAGTCCTCGCACGTCTACACGTATCAAATGCAAGCCTGTTACTGTTCCATTACCTGTTTCGTGGCAAGCGCTTGTCCAGAGTCTTGTCTGCCACTCACTGCCCCATAAGACGAACAGCCTGTGACCCTGTTAGTTTGCTGATCATAGACTGGCCTGACCACATCTGACTGAATCCTCCTTCCCACTACACATCCGCGACATGCGCACACACCTCTCTTCATAATGGCCGAGTCTACGTCTTATGACGCGACTGCTCACAACGGGAACACAGAGTTCCACTCGCCGCGACCGCGCAAACCCACGAGGATCGATTTGCTCAAGCCTCAACTTAGCGATGAAGCGTTTAACAAGAATGGCACGCTCCGGGAACCTGGGTCCGGCGTCTCTAGGTATCAGAACCAGTGCTGTGGAGGTGGTACATAGCTGACCTTTTCCAGTGGAAGAAGTACACCCATACCCCCAGATGCCCCGCCTTCCGTCCAGGCTTCCTCTTCGGCGCGGCGACAGATACGCGCTCAGCGCAAGCAGCGCATGTTCCCTACCATCGACTACGTAGATCGCGTCTCCCACTTCGACCCAAACAGCGACTATCATGATTTCCGCGGCTTCTTCGTTCTGTTCTGGATCGGACTCGCCATCATGGTCCTTACATCGATGCTACGAAACCTGACTGAGACGGGATATCCCTTCCAGATCAGACAGTGGGCGCTTTTCAAGGAGAAGGTTGTCGAGCTTGGTCTGGTTGACGGTGCCATGGTGTTCAGCACCGCTTTGTCGCTGCCCCTGCAGAGACAATTCCTCAAGGAAGGGCCCCTGCGTTGGAACGCGTCCGGTCTGGTTGTACAGAGCATATTCCAGACAATATGGCTAGCTTTCTGGACTACGTATGCTCGCCCTGGCTCTGGACTGTACTGTAGACTGACCAATACAAAGATACCCTTTCATTCGCGACTGGAGCTGGACTGCCCAGGTCTTCTTCACTCTGCATCTACTTGCAATCTTCATGAAAATGCACTCCTATGCGTATGGATACAATTGTCTGCAAAATCGAGTGCACAACTAACGCAGACAAGATTCTACAACGGTCATCTTAGCGAAACCCTACGCCGCTTGAACGATCTCGATACACCTGACAAGGCTAGCAAAGTAGCCGCGGTTCGCTATCCGAGTTCCAGTACTCATCTGCACGAGATCCCACAGTCTCCCTCCCAAGAAGAGCCCGATCCTAAAAAGGCAAACGCAGAGTATTTGAGCCAACTGAGAGAAGACCTCGCGTTGGAGCTTGCTTCGCCTCTTGGTAACGTCTCATACCCCAACAACCTCACCCTCTACAACTTTGTCGACTTTGTCTTTTGTCCGACCTTGTGCTATGAGCTTGAGTATCCTAGAAACGCCAGTATTCGCTGGTTGGAGGTCTTCTACAAAACTCTGGCCGTATTCGGATGCATCTTCCTGATGATCATCACTGCAGAGGAGTTTATATTGCCGGTGCTCGACGTATCAGCTGTGCGACTCCAAAACTCAAATGGCGCTACAGATTTCACCTTGATTCTCAGCGAGACTATCGGTCGCCTCCTTTTCCCTTTTATGATTACCTTCCTGCTAGTCTTCCTCGTCATATTTGAATACATCCTGGGTGCCTTTGCGGAGATAACTCGTGAGTTTCTACCATCAAGCCTAGTAGCTGCTGTTAACAGTCAATGCAGGTTTCGCCGACCGCCAGTTCTACGCAGGTGAGTACACGCGGAGCATATAGCGGGAGTTCCGCAGTCTAACATATCATGCAGACTGGTGGAATAGTTGTGACTGGCTCGAATTCTCGCGCGAGTGGAACAAGCCTGTGTAAGCTATGCTCCTGTACAAATTGCATGTCATCTGAAGCGTATACTGACTTGACACACCAACATGCAGTCACCATTTCTTCCGAAGACATGTCTACTCGGCCTCTAAGAACCACATGTCGCGTCCTCTTGCTACGACAATCACCTTTCTCATTTCGGCTCTGGCACACGAACTAGTCATGGGTTGCATCACAAGAAAGTTCAGAGGCTACGGATTCATTGCGATGATGCTTCAGATGCCGATTGTGATGCTGCAACGAAGCAAGTGGGTTAGGGGCCGCACTCTGTTGAACAATGTCCTTTTCTGGTGCAGCATGATCTTGGGACTCAGCATGGTAAGCTGCCAACTGGATATGTATCCAACAAGCACTAACAAATGGACAGATGTGTGCTTTGTATGTCCTTGTATAAGTCGACGGGGATTCAGCGCCTGCATGGCGCGGATTAGACTAGATTGGATTGGATTGGATTGAATTGGCGCACTGTCTAGACTTGCAGAATACCCCTCTCTACTACGTTGTCCAGTACGCTTAGAATGGCATGTTAGACTTGTGTTAGACATGTATAGCGTGTTCCATGTGTAATACATGGGTCCAAGAGACTGGAGGAGTGAAAGTCGCAATTTCGCAAGCCTCTCCGGACGTGTCCTAGTGTGACGTAGTGGCTACGGGCGTATTCGTATGCAGGGTGGCCAGGGATACGTCGGTGGAGGCGGGCGACCCCGCGTCCGGTCTCACGCGTCGCGAAGGAGCGAGCGGAATGCAGGGATGACGTCGCATCAACAGTACCTGCGAGAGCGAGCATGCAGACAGGTACCGTATGTCCTGGAAGCTTTGCATCTCGGCATACTGCTCGCCTAGTTCACGTCTGTTCATTCTTAGTCTTTTTTCAAGCTCCATCTGAAATGCAAATGAGATCAAATAAATCGCAGGTAATGATTTCATCGCCCGTCACCGGACCTTACTAGCTGGCACCACGGCTACGTCGGAACATTCACAGCGGCGCGCATATAGCTTGACAGCAGCCACAAACAGTCTAGGTATTCTGTGGCTTTGGCTCCTTGGTCGCATCCTCTACAGACATTGTCAAAGCCCGGCCTTTACTCTATCGTAACCATGGCGGAGCTCCACGAAGCGCTCGCGTGCCTCCGGCCGAAAGAGTTCAGCGATGTCCCTACCGACAACCTCGAAGCATTCCTACCCGACATACTTGCCAAAGCGGAAATCATCGCCAATTCCGTGCCTCCACCGCCCAATGGTACGCCATACGAGTCGTCGCAACGAACCCGAACCGAGCAACAGCCTGCGACGAGCTCCAAAGACCTCACCATTTCGCAAGTCCGACGGCCACCGCCCGCGCCAGAGCACGAGGAGCTACAAAAGTCGTGGGGAAAGCCGGTGAAGCTGGGTAACAATGAAGCCGCTACAGGCATGAGCGTCTTCAAGATGGCCGGAAAGGATCGGCACGGAGCCTGGTTTTCGCGGTCGAGCGTGCATGAAGGGCTCGGCTTCGACAAGTGGAAGCGCGCAATGAAGAGCGAGTTTCCCGAGAGTCTCCAAGTCCAGGGCGGCCCGGGCGAGGGCAATATAAGAGGCATTGGAGGAGACCAGAGACTGGAGGACATGACTGTAGATGGCCTGGGACAGCTACAAGGTACGTGATACCACGCATGCTCACCCGCCCGAGATAACTAACAAGACGACAGTATACCAGCTGTCCGCCCAGTTCCCCGGCCCGACCTCGCCGCGAGAGTTCATCACCCTCCTCATTACCTCGGACACATGTCTTACCGATGCCTCCAAAGTCGCCAGCTCGATACCGCGACATTTCATGGTTGTCTCCATACCCTGCTCACATCCGGATGCGCCGCCGCGAACCAACATGGTAAGAGGCTTCTACGAATCGATTGAGATGATTAGAGAGATACCCATGGGCGACGGTGACGCCGAGACTAACCCAGTCGAGTGGATAATGGTAACGCGCAGTGATCCCGGTGGTGGCATACCCCGATTCATGGTCGAACGGAATGTCCCTAGTAGTATAGTGCAGGACGCCGTCAAGTTTCTTGACTGGGCATGCGCAAAGGACGACGACGTGGAAGCCGAAGTAACGGCAGGCACAGACCGCTCCGCAGAAACACCCAAAGCGCACGATACCGAGCGGACTTTCTCTCCCACCGAGGCCAATGGCATGGGTGCCGGCGTAGGAACCAGTATAGTAGATAGAACTGGGGAAGCCGGTAGCCAGTACAGCCTACGACGCACAAGATCTGACAGCTCTTCGAGCACCTCATCTTCTGCAGAATCATTTGCGTCCGCTGAGCAATTCACCACTGCTCGCGATGGCCTTCCCATCGACAGAGAGATCCCGACACCATCGACCTCGTCACAACAGTCTCTGCCATTGAATGAGGACACCCATCATCATAAAGGGCTGCAAAAAATTGAAGAGAAGAAGGAACAGTTGAAGGCAAAACTCGAAGAGGCTCGTGAGAAACATGAATCGGGTTTGCAAGCTGAGACCCAGAAGACGGATAAGGAGATGCAAAAGGCAAACGAGAAGCACGAGAGAGAGAAGAAGAAACAACAGGAAAAGTTTGAAAAGGAAATGCGCAAACTCGAGGAGCGCCGCGAAAAGGAGACACGGAAACTACTCCTTCGCCAACAGAAAGAAGCGGATAAGAACCAGCTTGCCAAAGCTCAGCGGGAGCGAGACGAGTATAAGCAGCGCATGGATATATTGGAGCAGGAGAACAAGTTGCTTAAGGAGCAGATTGGAGACTTGCAACACGAGAACACGGCGCTTGTCTCTCGTCTAGGAAAGACCGACGAAGGCATCAAAATCTTGAGGGCGATCAAGGAAGGAGAGAAGGGTAGGACTAGAGCAAGCTCCAGGACGAGTATAAGCTCTGGGAAGAGCGGAATAAGAAGCAAGGGCTCGAGCGATTCTTCGAGTACGCTACCGAGGGCCGGGACAACGAGTTTCTGAGTTTGAATATGGTCACCAGGCGTTGATGCCTTTTCTTCCTCTTCTTTGATCTTCTGTGTGACGTACGTTTAGCGAGTAGGCAAGGTGTGGCGCAAATGTGGGCAATGAATCGATATAGGTTGCACAGCAACCAATGTGGATATTGAGTAGTAATGACAATGAAGGGCAGAAAATGAACGGAATGCTTAGAAGGGGCGCTCTTAGCTTAAGAAGCGCTTGTCAAGTGGATGCATGCGTAATCCAGAGATGCATCTCCCACCAACCGGCCCCACTTGAGCGGCATTCTCGATCTTGATTTGACATCTTGTTTGGATAATTTCTCGTGGTCTACCAATCTCCCTTTCTTTTTCCCATATGTCTTGACTAGTCGACCGTAGCGATGCCAGAATAGATCATTCTTTATGAAGCGAGTAATGCAGACGTTCTTGGCGAATGACGACCTTTGCGGCCCGATAAGCGGACATCCCTCCACGGTTACAATACACAAGCCTCTCGATCCTTGTGAGAAAACAGCCAACACCTTGTGCGACTTTAGTTGCCTATCCAACATTGGTCAAAAGAGGATACAGGCTATCTGGCGGTGTAAAAAGTAGTCGACAGACGAAAAGAAGCAAACACTCTTCCCCACCCACCATCTGGAAAATCAGCACCAACCCTTTAGGGTTTCCATTTCCTGCAGCGAGCGATTCAGGGTACATCCGCGATACTCAAGGAAACTTCAGGACGACTCCTCGCCAGTCGGTCTCCGATCCTATCTGGAATTGTATCTTCTTGCAATGGCGGCCCCAACAACAAATAGCACATACATGACTCCCGGCATAGCACCACGAGCTTCAGGCTTGGAGCGCGATATGAAGCCTACATTACTTGCTTTCCATGGCTCAGGAAGCAACGCGACGGTGCATACAGTCCAGTTAGCAAGATTGATGAGGGTGATTAAAGGACATTTCGAGGTCGAAAGTCTAGAAGGTAAGTACACCGAACCACCAACGACCTCTTTCCATCAACACCACATCACTACATTTGGTTCTTGGACATCTAATTCCTCGGATGATTGAACAATCTGACCAAACCTTCCAGCGCCATTTCCTTCCCAACCTGGTCCAGGTGTCCTCCCTTTCTTCGAAGGCTGCGGCCCTTTCAAACGCTGGATGCAATCCACCGTCACCATCTCCGATATGAAAGCCGGAAACTCTACAAACGCCATGTCACCTGAAGTTGAGGATCTCGTTCGTACTACCGTCAAGCGTATCAACTCCAGCGGCGGCAAGGTAGTCGGTCTAATTGGTTTTTCTCAAGGCACCAAAGTCGTCGCCGGCCTGCTCAAAGGCTGTCAGATGCGTCGCGCGCTCGCAGACAAAGGAGCCGATGTAACAGAGCTTGATCATCTAAATTTTGCTCTTGGACTCAGTGTCTGTGGTTCATACCCACCGCCGCTAATTCCGCCCTCTGTTACAGCAGCGCTTGAAGCGTCCGGGATGAGCGAGGAAGAGCGGAAGGAGCTGTTAGCGAAGAAGATTGAATTACCGGCATTTCATGTTCAGGGCTTACAGGATGAGTGGAAATGGGCGGGGCAAGGATTGATCGACGGGTGGTATGAGATTGGTGAGGGGAAGAGTGTGGTAAGGCACTGGGAGCAGGGCCATCTTTATCCAGTGAAGCCGGAGGAGAGTCAAGAAATCGGAGATTGGATGCTGGGTGTGCTGGGCCTTGTAGAAGGTCAGATGGTAAATCAGGCGCGGTAACAAGAGGTTGGGCATGTGATGAGCGTTAGGAGCATGGGGGTAGCAGTGAACATTGCGCGGAATCAGAGGTAAGCGTGCTTTGGCTTGTTGTCCCAATAGATCAATAAGGCTGGAATTAGTAGCCGCACAAGATGTTGTGTGTGCTCACGTCCCTGCGTTGCGCGCTTCATCCAGAACCATGAATGGCAGTACTAGAATACTTAGCAATTCGATGTGTATTACTCAGGTACGTGAAAGAGAGATCCTCGCACAGGATCATCAAGATGTAAAGCAGATGAAACCAAGCCAGGAACCGTGCTTTACATCCTTGAATGCTCCCAAAGAAGTCACTTGCGCAAAACAACCAAGAATACGAAGAACAAACACCATCGAAAAAAAGGTCGTGTAAGAGTAACGCTTCTATTCAGACTTTGTATGGAACCTCTAACCCAAGTACAAGTGACACATTAGCCTCTTATTAAATATCAAGCCAACAAGACAACTGCATGTCAATCAGCAATCTAATCAGTCGCAAGGACGTCACTGATAGCAATCTCGTTAGCAGCGAGTGCGGCTCATACCAGCTGTAATAGCTCACGATCGCACCTCAATCTTCTCTATACAGTGCCGCCGCTTACCAGCCAACAATAACATACAACTCAAGACGATTTCAACCAGCTCAGCTGTTACACATTCTGTTGGATTCTACCAGCTTCCATCTCATGTACAATCAGTTTGTACGGAACAAGCAGTATAACTAATTGTTCCTCTCTCTTTGTTAGATATGCCTATAGATAGGGCACCTGTACGTAGTTCAATAGAATCATCTCAACTTCTTATTCTGATCCAAGACATTCCGCTCACCAGAGCCAGGGGTATAAGCAGCCTCTACTACCCTCAAACACGAAACTACAGAGATAAAGCAAAGACTGCGCGTAACAATTACTCGGTAGATAGTAATGGAGAAAAGTGCAAGACTCATGGCTTTGTGTTATGCGCTGTCGAGATCAAGGAAGCAGAGACAGCGATATAAGGAAACAATCTAACAAACAATGACAGCGTAAAGCATAAGATGTGAAAGTCTGGGATAGCAGCGCCTTAATCGCTCTTGCATTTCCGAGTCTGAACATGACAAAGTCAGTAAAAAGCCCTTGTGATGGCCAGCATGCGCGGAGGGTAGCGCCGTCCTTTCCAAATGTCGTCGTTCCAATCGCGTCATTTTCCTCTCGCAATTCCGATGTAACGATGAGGCGATAACGTCGACTTCCTGCATGGGCTCATGTCTATACGGGAAAGCAGTGCAGCAGACGGAAATATTACCGTTGGCCACTCATAGGGTATCGACGTTGAGAGAATGATATTTACAGAAGCAACGATTATATATAAGAACGCAAGGTCGCGTTCTGATGAGACTATGCGATAGCGCGATTAATGCTAGTGTAGGCGCCATTGAATTCAAAGGCATTCGCCTAACTAAGGCTCAGTAGTGACGGTTGTGACCGGCATTGCCTTACTGCAGCAAAGTCAACATGTAGTGAGATATAGGGATCGTCGACTCGACTAACCATATGTCTCTCAAGGTTTCAGGAGCAAGTTGATTTGAATCTAGTCAGCTCATGGTTCAAAATAAGTCCGAAATGACTACAGGTTAACTGGGTACTTGCCTCAACTGGCTCATGATTTTTCCGCATGTCGCACGCATTGTCAACCGACGAGCGGGATGATCCACCGAGATGATGCTCCGAAATCCCGTTGTGAACTTACTTCACATGTGCTACGACTTCGTTTCCAGGTTCAACGGCCCTTCTGGGTATTGAGCGACTGTAACTCGAGCTAGTTTTGCAACGGGACGCGTACCTAGTGTATAATCCTTCTCCGGCGTTCTTTCCTACTTGGAACATCGCGCGCGAAGCGACACGACAGTACATATAGCGACATCCTATTCTTCCGGTGGTATTGTAAGCACCAAGTACATGTGGAGTAAACTTGCATCGTGTAGTGGCATGTCGGAAGCTGCACCAGCCTATACGGAAAGACTGACAATACTGTGGGGCGATGTGGGGCACAGTAGATACTATGCCGAGGCGCGACCTTAGGTAGTCGAGATCGTGGACAAATGCTTATCGAAATTGTATTAGGAATAAGTACAGTACTCAGCTTAGGGAGAAGACAAAGGGCGTGCGTATTTTTCAAGTACAATGCCGCTAAGTTGGGCATGGGAAACGACACGACAACATGAAAAGGCTTTTGTGATGCAGCAACGGCTGAGCCGCGTCAACCCTGCAATAAAGCTTCATCGATCTCCCAACCTTCCCAAGTAGGGTTGTCGAAACCGTTGGGGCGGGAGCTGCGCAAGAAGCCGTTCCAGTAGCCTTCGATATCGACAACTGGCCGGATGGTCCTAACGCTGGCATTGAACCCCTTACTGAAGCATTCCTGCATATGTCTATCCTCGAACAATTCGGGATGTGTTCGTCTCATGGTCTTCAGTGCTCTCTTTCCGACCTCATCTACCGAATCGTGATGTCGCAACTGAAAGAACTCCTGGTCATGCTCCTTCCTTAGCTCAGCCATTATATGCTCGTCGTAAAGTCCGAGTTGAAGTAAATATATATCGTACTGGCATAACGACGTGGTGCCTAGATAGCTCCCGCCAGCCTTCGCTCGTCTGTGTAGCCCGACAAGCGCAGCGATGGTGCCCATGCAGCCTGTACCGTAGTCGCTCATGGGAAACGGTGGAACGACAGGCTCATTCAATCCCATTGCTTGACCCTGAGCCCAGGCCACACCAGTCACGCAGTCTGCAATTTGCTGCCAGCCTGGTCGTGATGCCCATGGTCCAGTATGTCCGAAGCAATTTTCGGCAACATAGACGAAGCCCTTACCGCGCTTCTTGGCAAGGTGGAGGAGCTGTTGGGGTCCATATCCGAGGCGATCCAGACTACCAGGCCGGTAACCATCCAAAACTACATCTGCAGACTGTAGAAGTTCTTCGAAGATAGCTCGATCTTTTGGCTCCTTCAGATTCAGGTCGGTAGTGTGCTTGCCAATGTTTGCATCCACTTGGAAGAAAGGTACGTCGGAAAGGTTCGGCGACGTGACTTTGATGACCTCAGCGCCGTATTCGGCCAGACCACGACCCATTGCCGGGCCCGCAATGATGCGACAAAGTTCGAGGACGCGGATACCGGCAAGGATTTGTGGCTTGGGCGCACGCGACGACTGGAAAGGAAGAGGAGTCGCGGGAGTTTCAGTTTCGAGAGTTTCTACTTTCCAAGGTGGTTGTTGAAGGAGAACCTGTCCGTGATCGGATTTCTGGAAATCCTCCCATTTCAGGCAAGTTACCCCGGCTTGTCTGATCTTTGAGTTCATTTCTTCGAGCTGTTCGGCAGTGTATTGTCTGACATGATCCTCGATAATCTGGATACATTCATGATAGTCTGTCAAATCGGGCCGTGATCCTTCCAGACCAATCATGTTGAGCGCTTTGGTTGCTTCAAGAGAGCCATGAAGATGGAAGTATTCTCCTGGGTTTTTTGTCTGGTAGAGGTTTGCCGACAATCTGCGGTAAAGAACAGACTGCGCTTGTAGAAGATCGGTATCTGTCTTAGTCAGTGACGACCATCACATGCTGAAGCAGCAAGTCAAACCTTTGAGTAACTTCTTCGCTTTTGGGTTTGACTTATCGAACCCTCCTACAGTGGCTAAGTATGTTGAGAATAGAAATGCGGTTGCTCTTTCGAGATCCACAGCAATGTTCCGTGGCCTCTGAGCATGTTGTAGATCAGCTATAGCAGATGCAACTCCTGCTTCAACCGCCTTAAGAGCTGAGATGGCTTCCGTTTGCTTCAGTGGACTGGGAAAGTAAGGGCTTCCTGTATTGGCAGTCGAAAACTTGACGTTGGCAATGTGAGGCAGCGACTCTTCGGGCAGGTTTTGCCTCGCCTTGGTGATTAACTGTTCTAATGCTGATGTGGTGCCCGCCAATAGGGTGTTGGCTTGTGTGGCGCATTGATGCTGATGACTATCGGTTCCCAAATATGGAGCCATGTTGAGTGATGTAAAGATTAGACCAGATGGGATGGAATGGCAGCGAAGGGGTTTTCAGGTAAAAGACTGGTTGCCCTTTCAAGAACGGGCCGAGGGAATTGCTGCTTGGTGACGGCTTCGGTGTTGAAAAGTTGATTAGCGGCATGTCGAGCATGGTGACCGCTTGCGATCGTGGCAATTGCAATCAGCGTCGGCTAGCAGGTGTCCTGCACGTCAACGGGTTGAGTCTAAAGGGCGGGCTGGGCTGGGGTGTGAACGTGCCGCCGATTTCGTGATGATCGGCAGACATCAAGCGCTACTCGATTTTCGGAACAGTGGCAGCCCAAGCTTCGCGGCCTCGCGACAACCGCGAAGCAATTACCACCCATTTTCATCAGCGAGACCACCTCAATCATACTGTAACCGTCATCCGTTCATCAATCTAACCAGCAAAGGCTGCACGGGGCTCTTTTCCGGGTTGTTTTTCCGTAGTGTTATGGGACTTCCGTGACTCGCTCTCTTCATTACCGCGAGTGCATCTTCCGACCAGCTCATCCATCCGTCGCGTCGGCAATGTACTCCCAGGCATTGACCATCCGAATTCGCACGTGATAGCGATTGCTACCTAGATACTGCCGCAGGCCTTATACAGTAATGACGCGACCCAAGGTCCCACCAGGTACGTCTGCGCTCGTACCGGCGAAACACACGGCTAATATGACGCGTCCTAGACCAACGACAGCGTACAGCACAGGCGTGCGAAAGTTGCAAGAGAAGAAAACAAAAGGCAAGTCAAGCTCTCAGACTCGTCAACTGCTGCATCATGAGCCTATGTGCACTCGGTTACGAAAGCCCTTGGCACAGATCCCTGTCAGCGTTCACGACCTGCAACTCTCTGTTCTTGCATGATACTGCGCTAGCATATTGATGTTGTCTTGCACACCGATCAAGCTTCGCTGCCTGCTTAGAGCATTGCGGGAGGCTTTCGGTTAGCTCCGCAACCCCATAATTTTCTTCAAGAGCATAACGAACTCTGTAGTCACGCATCGCTTTGTAATCGCAGATATCATCTGTAGATCAGATCAAATCGGCTCCTTCGCAAGATGACTCACGGACACGTGCAATCACGTGCTCTGCCTGGTAGACCAAGACTGACGAAACAAAGTGCAACGGCTTATGCCCATGCAACACGTGTGATAAGCGCAAATTCACATGTATATATGCGGATCGGGATCCTAATTCCCCGAATGAGGATGGACCACCCACAAAGAGACGCACAATTGAGAACAGCAACGAGAATGACAATCCGTCGTAAGTACTTTACGTTCTACTACGCTATTGCGTTTGTAGAATCGTATAACGTTGATACTCTTTGAATCACTACGTCCCTGATCAACACTGCCTACTCAGTCTCAAATACAATCACTGACTGTCTCCATAGCCTGAATGAAAACTCGGGTACGGACACATCCAACAATGAGCATACGCAGGCAAACCCGCTGTTGTCGCATAACCGAACGTCTTCCGGTACTCGTCCAAATCACTTCGCACGCACACTCAGTGTAAAGCAAGAAACACCATTCAAGTCGCCAGGCCCCAGACCGAGCATTGAGCACACAGGTGTTCCAATTGATCGCCTATCTAGCAACCTTGAGAATGCACGCGAAAGACCTAATTCCACGAATGTTACTACACCTCACGATGGTGCGGATGATGTGGCGGAGTTCCCAAGCCAGAGCCGTATGCTACAAGATCCAACCGGTCGAGTGATATATATAGGCGATGCAGCCACCTTGTCCTTTCTCCAGCTCCTCCGGATGATGGTCGAAACGGTAGCCGGTCCATCACCGTTCACAACTGACCCTCGACGACACAAGATAGTCGAAGGCCAATACTCGCTCCCATTGGGTTATCGACACACAAGTCTCCTTCCAGACGAGCAAACGGCTCGCCTGCTCGTAGATGCCTTTTTTGTCAATACTCATGGCTTGTTGCAGGTATTCCATCGTGACTACTTTCTCGAGAAATTAGACCATTGCTATTCCGATCCACTATCTGTGGACGCCTCCTGGTTATGCCTACTCAATCTAGTCTTTGCTATTGGACTGACAATGGCTACACCACTTTCAGGAAGTCCTGAAGCTCTGATTATCGACAAGCTTCGAAGCGAGCACCTCGATAGAGCCGAAGCGTTCTACCTCAATGCTAAGAACATGAATGATCCAATGACTGGGCTGGAAGACCAGGACTTTTGGTCTGTCCAAGCGCTACTCCTCATGTCCTATTACATGTTGGCCAAGACCAAGCGAAACACTGCTTTTGCATTGCTTGGCATGGCAGTACGATCTGCGCTTGCGCTCGGTCTGCACAGAGAAGAGACTATGGTCATCTTCAGTCCCGAAGAGCAAACTCAGCGGAAAGACCTTTGGCGGTCGATCTTTGTCATGGATCGATTGCTGTCCTGCTCTCTGGGTCGCCCAACCGCTATATCGGAGGATGACTGCTCAGGAGACACCCTGCGGCCGCCAGACTGTGTTCGCGACCAGAACTGGAGCTTCAGTGCAAAGACTGTATACGATTTCAACGAGACTGGTCCTCAAGCTTTAGAGGCCACCGTCCGGAGCTGTAGAGTGATTGGCGTCATCTTACGGAAGGTTTACCAGCAACGCAAGATTAGCACACGCCTTGCACAGGAGATATCAGACATATGCAAGACTTGGCCGCGACTGCTGACACCCATCTTGCAATGGCGACAAGCGGCGACTGCTTCGCCCAGTCAAGGCGTGGCTATCTTGCATACCAACTTATTTTACTGTCATTCCATCATCCTCCTGACCCGACCCTTCTTACTATATATACTCAACAAGGAGACTCAAAGACACGTCGAACAGTCTAGTTCAAGAGGGCCAAGACCCTTTCATCGTATGGAGAGGTTCAGCGAAGCGTGTGTCATTGCCTCTGTACACACCATTTTGCTAGTACAAAACGCTTACGAAGCTGGTTACCTATCCCGGCGCAACCCAGCTGTCATCTATTTCCTTTTCGCAGCCACACTCGTGATCCTCGCGAGCGATTTTGCCGGTCTTTACCAAATCGAGTTGACGGACAATTGCGTGGTTAATGCTATAAACGTCATGAACTACTGTGCTGAGAGCGATCAGCAGGCCAGCCGTCTTGTTTATATCCTCAGTACCTTTCGAGACGTCGTCGCACAGCAGCGACTACGTAGGCGACAGGATCAGACAAGCAATTCGACGTTGCCCAGCATTGCATCACAACTCTACGGGGTGCAGATGCCGCAGCAACAACGGAACGCCGCCCCCCAGACGACGGACATGGTGCATACGACGAACCCAGTGGAGGCAACACCACGGCTCCATCAAGTCCCAGTACACATCTACCCTGGGATGCAAACAGCGCCGCTCAACGAACCGATACTCACGTACCAAGTATCTGAGCAACATCATCATCTTGACCAAGATCAACATCAAACCAACGTCCAGCATACACCCGCTGCCGCAGGAGAAGATTTTAGGGTTCATCTATCACCAATCCAGGAACCACCACCAATGGATATGGCCACACCTCCCTTCACATCTACTTCGAAGCCACCTTCGCTATCAGCAATGCTTGATCTCTCTGCTCTGGAAGCAACACGCGTCCCAAGTTTGAATTCCGAAGAGAGTGGGCAGGATGAGCAGATTGACTTCGATGCGCTGTGGGCTTGGCCTAGTAATACGCCTGCAATGGGAAGTCCAAGGGCTATGGAGGCAAGTGGAGTGAGTGAGCGCGTACAGGGTATTAGTGATAGTGCTGTACCCATGTTTGGAGTTAGCAGAGAGGGGTCCGATGGCATTTAGAAGGTTAACATGTAGGATGTATATTTGTGCTGATTTAGCGTGTGGCATACACTGGCATATGCGTGTAGCTGCTTTTGTATTCTGCGTATCCTAATCTCGGTTTCCTGGTGTAGAGCAAAATCATAATGACATGATTGTCTGCGTTGATGAACATTTTCCGCTGAGTCCCGAGCTTCTCTTACCATCGCCCAGTCTTTCAGTGTCGTACCCTGATTAGGCTGTTGACGACTACCACGTTTTCTGCTGCCTCGATGCGCTGGTTCTGCGTTATCCTGAGACAATCTTGTAAGATCGTTCAATGGACGAGTCGCTCGGAAGACTCGTAACACAAATCCTATATATCGTTTCTTACAAAGCCTCCAAAATGCGTACATCGCTCATCGACTCAAAGGGTATCGTTTCTCCTCCCGTACCATTGTGCAACGCCCACTGCAACGTCTTCTCCATTGCGCGTCTACCTGTATGCTCGAGCGGTAGCCTATAAGGTGTTAGCATGTGTATTCTCATCAACAGACTGATTAGGTTCCGCGTACCAATGACCCGCTTCCTTGATGATTACCACCTGGCTTCCTTTGACCAGATAGTCTCGAGCGTTGTCGAGGGAGAGGCGTTGGTCAAATGCCGGTTCATGAAGTCCCATCATCAACGTCGAAGGGGCCTTCAGCGCACCCTCGGGTGCCATGTTGGAAAGGGTGCCTGACGGGGATAGAGATTGTGAAGAGCTAGCTTCGGATGAGATGTTGTACAAAGCGGCAGTAATCTCGAGCGACTTCTCCCACTTTCCAAAGACAAGGTTTTCCCGATAGATGCGAATTTTCTCGGACATGCCACGGTCGCCTACTCTCCTCTTGACGGATTCGCCATACCTTTCGTTGTTACTGTTCGTCTTCTCCAACTGAGCGCTTCCAGGACCAGTCGAAATCGCCATGGCCTCGGCAGCTTCTATAGGATTTAAGACAGCAGGGGTCTTGCTCTTTCCCGGCGTGCCCTTGCCGAAGCTGTGGAGAATGCGCAAGAACCAGTAATTGCCGAAAGTTGCGAAGGTATTGTTTAGAGGCCACGGTAGATGGAATACGAAGATGTAGAAAGAGCGTCGGAATTGCCCAGCCACAGGGCCTAGCGCATGTATGCCGTTTTTGAACAGACGAAAGTTGAATGGCGAGCGAATCCATGTCCTCAGCATCTGCTTGGCCAACAGTATCCTATTCCTCCCATTTGAACGTTGTAGACCAGGGATAATACCGCCTGTAATGATCCAGTGGTCTGCTAGCACATGTGCCTCGGACGCCAGTCGCGCACCAATGACGGCACCCCAGTCGTGTGTGACTACAACTGTCTTTTTGCCTTGCTGCAGAAATTGCTCTCTGATGCCGACAATGAACTCGCTCAGCGCTTCGAGTACTTCGTTCGGGCCGTATGCGGGCAGACTATCGGAGCCGCCGTAGCCAGGAAGATCGACGGCTATCAGGATGGTGTCCTTCTGTAGAGACGCAGATTGGAGGAGGTGTCGCCAGACGAGGAAGGAGTCTGGGAAGCCTGGCCTTGGTTAGCTGTATTGTTCCTGAAGTTGGGGCCTTTGATGACTCTGCCTAGGAACTACATACCATGTATGAAGACAGCAACATTCTTTGCCGTTGATGATTCAGCGCCTTGGTTAATGACATAGTGCAGACTCGTGCCAGTGGTGGTCTCGAAGAAAGAATGCTTGAAGCCTGGCAGAGGCTCTCGATCGAGACTCCAAAACCTCTCTTGCGCAGCAGCCAACTCCCGCTTCTCTTCTTGGGTATCCTTTGCCCAAAGAGCACCGTTCTTGACGACCGCCATTGTCCATGCTCCAGCAAGGCTGACAAGTCCAAATGTGAGCTTGAAGCCGCTCCAAGCCAGATGTCCAAGTTTGTCTGCCATTTTGGCGGGTCGCCAGTGTACCGTACAAAGGTACGCCTACAATCGTGTGTATTCAAGTTATGCACCAGCCGAGATTGTTCGTGCTCAGGCGTTGGTCGTAGTGACGCGGTACCGACCCGTTACATATAGCGCGGAGTAGAGTCGACAATTTGCGATCAAAAATCAAGGTTGTGGTATCCACCCCCACCTGTTGGGTGGAACAAACATGGCGACAAGCTGCAGGGGCAGATCGCGATGGCAAAGCAGATGACCCTCGAATTCACGCCGCAGCGATGATCAAGGGTCCTGCGCGTCCATGGAGGCTGCAGTGATGATCGTTGAGGTATGACGTTATTGGCCAGAGCTTCTCTCTCTGCCGTGGGCTGCAAGTCTGATCGGTCGGGTAGCTTTGTCCCCCGCTTAGGGCATAGGGCACTTTCGTGTCAGGGGTGATTCACGTGCTCTATGGGACTATTGATATACTGGTGACTTGCCACTCTACAGAGCTGGGATATCGTGGATGTTGCGGTCGGGCTGCTGGATCGTACGCGCAATGGCAGTGCGTACTCGGTGTGACCAGTGAGCATTAGAGCCTGTATCTCTGTGTGAACGAACATGGTCATACATTTACCTTGTATGAGGATGTCACCATAGATCAGCCAAGGAGTCTATGCTCCTAATGCCCACCAAGAATAAATTGCTGTAGATGAAGCTGATGGCTGCGCCTCCACTAATTTGACATAAGAAATGTCGGGTATCATAACAACTCGGTAGCACATCTCCTGACGGCTCCAATCTATACAAGCATTAGGACACTCTCTGAGCTTCATCTCCTCTTCCCTTTGACTCTCTCCATAACCCTCAGCTCAGCACTCCTCTGTAACCTCAGATCCTCCAACTCCCTCTCAATACCTCTGTTCTTCTCTACAAGCTCCTTCCTCTTCTCCATCCTCTGCTTAGCTTCTTCCAGCTTGTGCCGGACGACATCCTCCACTACCCTCTCCAACTGCCCCGCGTCCTCGATGCCATGCTCTCTGATGAATCTATCTGCGAACTCCTCGATAGTGTGGGGCGATGGACCTGGGCCGCCTGTGTGGTATCCATTCTTGTGGGTGACGTACAGGCCCGGTATGGCGGAAGTATGTGTACGGAGGTTGGAGGAGAGTGGTATAGGTAGTTGTGACGCGGGGATTGTAGGGGTATCGTCCGAGGGCTTTCTCGGGGATGGTTGAGACGGAGGGTTGAGTAATATATCCATGAGGCCGTTCTCAAAGGCCTCGTCATATGGGACTGTCGATGGTGAGAAGTCGACCATTGGGGATGTGAGTTCGGGCTCGTCGCGTGGTGTGAGGGGCGCGTTGCCCATGATGGTGTCTTGGTTGCTCATGGTGGCTGTTTCCCGGTTGCAGATGGTTATGCGACGCGTAATTCTAGGAGGGAAGGTGTTGCGCTCCGAGGCTTGTCGAGTTGATGATATGCGTCCCTCAGGCTGTCGCGATGGTGGAGTTGATGCATCGTCATGACTAAGCCGGAATCCCCCCAGCACCTCCGCGGTCGCGACGTTCCCAACTTTTGCCTGTCAAACCCAAACGACCCGATCCGCGCATCTTAGACGACTACCCGAATTCCGTACATATCGCAGTCATGGCCGACAAACTACGCGCACAGCAACAACTCGAAGCCCTCCAAGCTCGCTACATCGGTATCGGGAGCGCAGACACTACCAAGCACGAATGGACATCGAACATTGCGCGCGACTCGCTTTCGAGCTATGTTGGCCATCCGCCTCTTCTGCAGTACATGAGCATCGGCCTGGGACAGCCGCGCGAAAAGACTAGACTGCAGTTGCTCGAGCGCATGGTCAGGCCAGTTGGGCCGCCGCCTGAGGTGAGTAACAAACATGTGGAGTCTCTTAAGCAGCAAGCTGACAGCAAGTAGCAACAAGACTGAAGAGGATACTTCGGATCCAAACAATAGGGTTGATTACAACGACATGCAGAAACGAGAATCCAAAGCAACAGTCGCTCTCCATCCAGATGGCACAGACATGCGCGAGGCCGGCTCGTGGGCAGCGAGGAACAGATGGGTACATGCTGCTTGTCTATGGCTGTCAAAGCCAATACTATGAACTTGTTCAGTAGCGTAGCGCACGCTGAGTGCCGGTGGTGAGGTGTAGACACACCTCTGCCTCTATGAAGATAGCCCAGTCACCACCGCAACCGGCGTCCAAAAGTCTTTTCCAACTCATGCTCTGCCTTTTGTGACACCTCAATCGCTATCACTAGCACTTCCTGTTGGGCCATCATCGTCGTCTTCTACCACGTCGCCGCTCATTAGCATCGAAACTTCTCCCTTCTGTAGCATGCTCCTCAGCTCTGTGTTCCTTGGATCCGCCAGCTCAATGGGCTTGAGCTTCGCCTTGTTCCTTATTCTTGGATCGCATCCCGCATCTAGCAGCATCGCGACGATGGAGTGGCCATGGGGCCAGACTGACTTTTCGAGCGAGTTGACGTAGCGTACGGCTTTGTGAAGGGGGGTGTCTTGCTCCATGCGGTCGATTTCGTCAATCTCGAGACCCTCTTGGTCGAGGAGCATGTCGATAACCTCGACTAGGATAGAGTCAGTTGATTCATGTCCTGACATGTACCATGCGACGTACAGCTTCCGTATGTTGCAGCAACGTGAAGACAGCCGTTGCCCACGCCGTCGCGTGTGTTGTTCAGTATGTCGGCCACATGGTCCTCGGGCTTCTTTCCTGACTTTGAGGCAGCAGCAGCAAGGTCTTTTAGTGTTTCCTCGAGTAGCTCGGTGTTGTTGCGTCGGCACGCTTCGAGCACAAGTTCGCGGGGAGAGGCACCCTAAATGTCCATTAGCACTGCGAGGCGCATGGTATGCAGGTGCATGTACCTCTTCGTCCGCCATGGTGTGTGGTGTTGAGGATATGAAGAGTGACTGAACAGGGAAGAACGGTCCAGTCAGGTACGCGTGAATGTTTCGAGATGTTGTTTGGCGGGGTACTCGGAAGTGCTAACGGAAAGCGAACAACTCAAGGCGGTGTGAACAGGTGAAGTATCCCTCTCATACGGCGATAAGAAAGCAGGCGATGTCTCCCAGGCCAGCGTGCATAAGCCCCCAATCTGAGACAGTCCGTTCCCAAGTGCGCGTCCCCAGTGGCTTTTCGCTGGGCCATAATCGCCCCGCACTTTGCCTATCCCGGCCCTAGCGGTTCAGGGTCCGCTGTAACTTTTGAACTTCTTCGCCATCATCTCTGACGCGTCCAGCTCTGCGCTCTCTCTGTCGTCGCCAACCATGTTACTCTGTAAGTATGCGCCGCCAAGCTCTCCTCGCTCGCTAGCAATTGCCATGCCCTCGTCTGCCTCATCTGCAAATCAATCGCACCCAACACTAACAGCCATAGTCTGCCCAACATGCAGCAACATGCTTCGCGTGTCCAAAGTACCCCCCGGTGACCCTACAACCGAAGACTCTGTCGGCCAAAACCGTTTCGAATGCCTTACTTGTCCCTACCACTTTGTAATTAACAAACGTTACTACGAGCGCAAGTATCTGAAGAAGAAGGAAGTCGAAGACATTTTGGGTGGAAAGGGTGCCTGGGATAACGTAGACAAGACAGAAGGTACGTCGCACGATATCCGGGCTTTTCAGAGTCACATGACGCCCAGTCCAGCTGTGCACGATCACGCTCGATGCATACGACTGACAATCGAACAGTCCAATGTCCCAACGAGAAGTGCCGGAACCACGAGGCGTACTGGTACCAGCTACAGATTCGTAGCGCTGACGAGCCAATGACCGCCTTCTACAAGGTACTCTAAACATCCGACATCTCGGAAAGCTTCGCTAACATCTACCAGTGCACCCAATGCGCGAAAGAGTGGCGAGAATGATTTACGAATCGCGTCAGATATCAGGAGTTTGGAAGCGGAGTTCTTGCTTTAATATACCCCGGTTGCATTTGGTGAATAGATATAAATCTCGATCTAACTTGCAGGCGCCACTCGCGCTTTGAGGAATCTGGGAAGAGTAATTGATTTCCTACACATTGGCTTTTGCTCATACTCACCGTTATGAAATATATGCTTCTTATTTGGGCTAGCACTTCTCAGCTCTCCTCTTGTCTGACAGCTACTCACTTTCCTTACTCAGAATACCCAATACCTCTGCCACAAGTGGCCACAACGCAGCACCCCAGGTCCGATAGCCTTCCTCGTTTAGATGCACATGATCCACAAGCATGTCTTTGCTGATCACATGTCTCGAATCAATCCACTTCACTCTATCTCCTTGACACTTGCCACCCTGTGAGTCGTCTTCCTTCTCCATATCTTTTTGCAAAATCTCGTTCATCTCTTCGACGACTTCCTTGAGCATCCTATTACTCTCATCGACGAAAACATCAGCTATATCCTTCCTATACGTCATATCGCAAGCCAGTACCATACTCTCCGGAGCAATCCTTAAGCAGGTCTCTACCAATACCCTCCAACTCTCCACGTCCTGTTTGCGAAAAGGGCGCTTTGCGTGTAGATTGTTCGTTCCAGAAGTAAGGATCCAGACTCTGATGTTGCATCTCTCTTTTTTCGCGTTCCGGAGCATGTCGTAAAGACCCTCGTTGAGTCGGTATGCGACGTTTTCGTTCTTGTCGCCGCCAACACCGGCGTTCCATGCGACTCCCATGTTCCCTAGTTTGCCGATGTTTGTATTGGCACCAGTGGTTTTGAAGCGCTCAAGCATTGAGTTGCCGAGGTAGATGACGTTAATGGGGCATGTATTCGAAAGGTTTCGTGAGAGCGCATCTGGTGAAAGTGGAGACGCGTCTTCGTCCGGTAAAGGTAGATGAAGATCGAGCTGAAGACGTCTGTTGAGTTCTGGTACGTGTACCTGCTGGTGCGTCTTGTGTGCGCGATCCTTGAACTTGGCCAAGGCTTGAAGCCTATTGAGAAAGTCGTCGTTGTATAGACGGAGGTCCTTTGTTTCCTGATCTGCAACTTTACTGAATGCTGCAGCGCTATGCTCAGAGGTTGTATTCATCGTGATGCGTTTTTGGACTTGCTAGGGAATTGATGCGAGTAGAATACTGGTTCGCGTGAATTATTGTGAGAAAAAGTTGTAACGAGGAGAGTTGCCATGGCCAGAACGCGGTAGCGAGAAAGGGCGACGCTGTGAAAAGGGCTGAGGACTCGTTGGGAAGTGGGACACTGCAAGCCAAATGAGACCATGTTCATTTTTTGTGCCTAAGCAAGTCTTAGGCTTCATCCACCTTCCATCGTCTATTCATTGCTGAATCGGAGATGCATTCCGTCCAGATTCTCTTTCATCACTATGTAGAGCCGTACCGACTTCCTTCTTTCTACCCCTCCTTCCTAGCAGAGGAGCATCTCCTCATGAACTGCCACAACTCTATTTCGAAACCGGAAAGTCTGCCCAATGATGACGCCTTTGCGATGAATCTTTATGCTGAATAGACACAGATCAACTATCATATGGGTCCAATAACCCAGATGAGGTCGAAGTGAGGACCACGAGCCCTCAACAATGTGCGCCTGGAAGGTATGGCCCACTAAGCAAATGAGAGTGAACGGGCTGCGAGCAACCATGATCCCAGCGACACTGCCGAAGTTACCAGTCCAGTCCAGGACTATATTCACATCACACCAACAATAGCAATCTCAGTCATGCATTTACAGTGCTCATCACAATGAATGCGCTCATGCCCGACTTCCACGTGTATCGGTTTGGCCCACAATGGTAGGCACGAGCTAATGAGGATAGTTGTACGGTTTCGTGATCACCCAATCGCAGAAGAGTTTCGGGAATCCATCATCGGAACGACAGACTTCTATATTTATCTCGAGCTTTGTTGGGTGGTGTGCAACAGCCCTGGGCAAATACCAAACCAAAATTGGGGTCGGACGAATAGAATGTGGACAAGCCACCTTAGCTGGGACCGAACAGTGGAAACGCGACCAGTCCAACTTGCGTGTGTTTTCGTGGTAGTAGATTCGAGTAGCGACATTATAGACGTCTTTGTTAGCGAGCGCGAGGCTCAACAAAAGAAGTTCGTAGATGGAGTCATAGTTGGACTTGACGATTTCCTCAGGACAACAGACAGAAGGTCTTGAGTTCGAGTTCGAGCCTCCGCAGAGAATCATTGAAGCAAGGTAACATGACGTCTGTGTCTTTGTGGTTTCGGTGGGAAGGAGACCTCGGAAGGTTACGCCGCTGGTGGCCCCGGAACCCGACGAAGACGCTCAGTCTGAGTCTCCTTCACTATCGATGGTGAGCTCTATCAGACCATCAAGCGCATGTGTCTTAGGTTGAATGAACCAACGGGTAGCAGCCATACTGAGTGTGCCCGCGGTCATGATTAGTGTAGCAACATGCGGTTTCGATAGCTCTTCCAAAACAGCATGATCATCTTTCGGAAAATCCGTTGGCTTTGCAGATCGGGAAAAGAACACGCGAGATGAACGGAAGGGCACGTATGTACTGAGTCGGAAAAATCGTGGGTGATGAGTCTCTGCCTTCGAGACCGTGGTATCCGACCGTGGCCTTTGTGCCTTTTTCGTATCCGCGTCGTAAGTCTGAACAACATCGCGGGTTTTCTTCGGCATCGCTAGCGCTTTGCGTCCTTGAGCTTGGTTCTTTCTCTGCCCGACAGGCAAAGTTGGGGCAGCGTTGTCGGCAATAAACGGACTAACAGACGCTACATCAAGATCCATGACGCAAGGTTGCCAGCTCTCATTGAACTCCACGGGCTCGAATGATGCGCCTTTGTTACGCATGAAACTCTGCTCAATGACGCTACTATCTCGCAGTAGCGCAGGTTGTGAAGCGCCGTGAAAGTTGTGTAAATGCTGGAGGAAGGCCTCTTCTGACGTATAGAATTCTTGATTGCATGAACGATAGCGATGGTAGTTCTGTGCATGCTCGACATGAAACGTGCGATAGCCGGAACCGCAAAGATAGCAATGGTGAGCCTTCGCCGAAGGGAAGTCCGGGCAAAGCGGTGGTCCTGCATTGTCAGCAGCAACGTCGTCAAAGCTTCGCAGGAAACGGCAGCTCCACACACGGCAATGGGAATGCTCGTTCATCTCCTTGACATCCGTAAACACTTTCTGGCAGTATCGGCAACGGAACGACTCGTAGGGTGTCGTCGAGTATAGATTCTCCAGATGGTTCTCCTTGCGCTCCCCCCACCACACAGCACGGTCAAGCTCACGCGTGATGAGGTGCTCGGCGATATGCTCACACCGCTCAGACCAGTCTCTGGATCTTTTCCCACAAAAGCCACAATGAAGCATCGGGTCGTCCTTCTTCATTGGAGCACCGAAGCGACGCCACTTCATGGCGAGATCTTTGCAGCCGAAGTAATGGCCCTGAGCGGCTAACAATCGGGCCTGGCATCCGACACGTACCGATGGGTGTTTGATGTTAGCGAAGTGAACATGATGCATGTGTTGGATGAAGTGGTCGCGGCGATAGAAAGTCCGTTGAGATTCGGGCTTGCTCCTGCATTGCTGATATTTGTGGCCAGCCATGTGGGTGTCATCAGGATGGGTCTGACCGCAGAATGGACAGGCTTCGAGTATCTCAGATGACTTCGTGTCACAACAGATCCAGGTAGTTCGAAGCGCATGAACAGAGTCTTCGTGCCGAATCCATTCATACTTCGTCTTGAACGCTCGCGGGCAGAAGGTGCAGAAGAAAGAAAGATCCTTTTGGGGTTCACCCGCACTGCTACAGAGGTGAAGATATGAAGTCAGTGCATGTCTCATATGCGTCTTTTGCAATCACAACTTACTTGACACCATTAATAGCTTGGCGAGGTGACTCTTTCCAAGCCATCCGACGTCTACCCCGCCTTCGATCACGACCAAAAGACGAAGTTTTGCCGCGACTGCCGTTAGACGAAACCGTATAAGTTGTCAGTGCAGTGCCTTCGGAAGACGCAACAGATGTGATGACAGAGCCTCTACGGCCTTGCCTCGAGTCAGACCACCCGTCGTTCGGGTTACTCTCGCTAAGAGAATTATCATCGATGGCGGCCTGTACTAGAGACAACTCTACTGCTTCTTCTTGATATGACTGTGCAAGATATACTGCCAGAGGTGGTTGCGGCAGCTGATTAGCGCCATTCGCCTGCTTTTCAAGACTCTCTAGGCTATCTCTTGAGAGTTTTGTTTTCAGTACGCGACAATTGCGATCTGACAACTCTAGTGTGGAGACTTGAGAGTCTTAGGTATGTAAGTCAAAGGATAGCCAATCAGGTTTGAAGCTACTTGCCTCCGCATTTCTGTCGAGCTCGGGTGTTATTGAACCAGTTGCGAACCTTCTTCACGTCGAGATTGGCTTGATGTGCAATGATATCTAATTCCCAAGTACCTAAGAGATACGTGTACGAAGTCAGTGTATATATCACAAGCAATTCATTGGCGAGCATCTCTTACATGGGTATGGATTCACTGCAAATTCATCTTCCAGAATTTGCCTCGCTTCGAGCGGAATGCGACTTTGGGGTCCTTTACGTTTGGCTGATGCAGGTTTCCAAGTGCCGCTGAAGGCTTCCTGCTGGGCTGCGACCGAGCTGATTGGTACCTGGCTCAGAGGGAAGGAGGTGTTGGCCGGTATCGTTGACCGATCGATCTGTGATGCAGATTGCTCAAGCCGATAGTCCAGGGTGTCAGCTGGGCTCCCTCCATTGTTGCCATGAACGTTGTTGCATTGCATCAACCCAAGAGATGGTGAATATGATGATGGAATATTGAGATTTGCCTCATCATGTGTCATGGAACCCGCCATACGCTGAGGTTTATCTGTTTGCCAACTTTGGTCCGTTGTCCGAGCTAAACCTCTCTCAACCATGCGTGACACCAAACTGTCTGTTCCGTGAGATGATGGCCATTGCTGGCTCACACCACCAGTGGAGAAACATTGACTAACATCGTACATGGGCATGTCGTTCAATTGAAAATCGTCCGTGGGACTATGGTGGGCTGCTGGCTCGACAGCCCAGTCGATATTCGTGACATCATCTGGTTGAATCAACGGCACGCTTTGCTGCTTTGGAAAATGGTTGCTTCCAGAATCTGCGTTCTGATCAAGGGCTGCGAAGTCGAAGAATTCGTCCATGTTGTCAAGGGCGTCGGCGTCCATGGCGACGCGCCTAGCGCGACCTAAATGGGCTCTAGGATCGGCTTATCCTGGGGAAAGGCAACCAAACATCAACGTTTTGATAGGTCCGAGGCTGAGAGATGGATGTTTGGTGATTGAGTGTGGCATGACAGAACGTGGGTGTCGGCTTGACGCTGATGAGGTAAAAGGTGATGCGGCGTCGTCTATTGATGAACTGGGTGCACGGCGATCTTCCAGGCAACCAGCACTAGTGGCAGCAAGCATTCCTGCGCAACCATGGGGACAGACATTCCACAGAGCTATACAGAACAAGATGTAATGGTGCATGTCGACCAACATTCAGGAAGAGGTTATGAGAGCATGACCCAGAGTGGCCCTGATGTTGACGTCCACCACAGTCGGCGTCTGCGCGCGTTCAAGCCGGCAGACGCCACCCAATATCGTTAGCGCGAGTTGTTGACCCACCGAAAAGTTCCTCCACTCGAAAAGCTCACGACACTTGTAACGACACGCGCATTGATCGCCTCCAACATTCACAATGGCCGCTGAAGTACAACTCCTGCAGCCTTTGAAGCTGCCAAAGGGCCCTTCGACTCTCACGTCGGAGCAAAAGTACTGGAACTCGTTCGCCTCAGAGCTGCGCCTCGACCCGTCGCAGCATTCGTCGCCCGTAACCCATATCTCGATACCGCCTCCTCAGCCCGCAAATGCGCTATCTGCCGCCCAGGATCTTTTCGCCGTGACGACAGGATCCCGTGTTCAGATCTTCTCCTCTAAGAGCCGAAAGGTCGTCAAGACGATATCGCGCTTCGGCGTCGACGACATTGCGCATTCAGGAAACATACGGCGCGATGGCAGGATCTTGGTCGCAGGAGGCGACACTGGTGTTATACAGGCCTTTGATGTGAAGAGCAGGGCGATTTTGAAGACATGGAAGGAACACAAGCAGCCTGTCTGGGTGACACAGTGGAATCCAACCGACCTCACGGGTCTGATGAGTTGTTCCGACGATAGGACTGTGCGACTATGGGATCTGCCGAGTGAGAAGAGTGTGATGAAGTTTGATGGGCATCAGGATTACGTGCGCAGCGGTACATTCATGCCTGCGCAGAGTGGGCTACTTGTCTCCGGAAGTTACGATCAAACGGTACGACTCTGGGATTCGCGAGTGGGCGGAAAGGCGGTCATGGTATTCAAGCATGCCGCGCCCGTCGAGACCGTTCTACCCATGCCCTCTGGTACTGCTGTCCTCGCAGCAGCCGACAACGTGATCAGCGTGCTCGACATTGTAGCTGCGAAGCCGATTCATATGTTGCGCAACCACCAGAAGACGGTTACCGCGCTCTCGTTGGCGAACAATGGCGAGCGTCTTCTCTCTGGTGCCCTTGATGGCCATGTCAAAGTTTTCGAAACAACTGGCTGGAATGTAGTGGGAGGAATGAAGTACCCCTCTCCCATCCTGTCGCTCAGCGTTATTCCGAACCAGAAGGAGGATCGGCACATCGCCGTGGGCATGCAGTCTGGTCTGCTCTCAATCAAGACCCATCTCTCAGGCGAGCAGAAGGTGCAGGCTCGTGAAAGGGAGAAGGAAATGAAAGCTCTCATGGAGGGCAAGATTGAGGAGTACGACAGGAGCAAGAAGCGGAAGCGCGGGAAGGGCTGGGAGAAGCGCATACGAGGCAAAGACTTCACAGGCGAAAGCGCAGATATAGTCATTGAAGGCAATGCGCGGGGAAAGATTACTGCCGGACAGCCTTGGGCGCATGCGTTGCGAAAGGGCATGTATTCGCAGGCGTTGGACATGGTACTTGAATCAAAGGTAAGCTCATGTTTCTCATCGGCGTTCTGGCACACTGCTCACAGTTCGTAGGATGCGAACGCGCGCAGTCAGTCTCTCACGCTCCTGACCGCTCTACGTCACCGCTCTACTCTTCGCACCGCCCTTAGCAATCGTGACTCGGTAACACTCCAGCCCATTCTCCGCTGGTGCATAAAGAACATATCCGACTATCGTATCACACGTCTGACGACAGACGTTGCGCTCGTAGTACTGGATCTTTATGCCGACCAACTAGGCAGAAGCGAAGAGGTCGACGATCTGATCATGGCGCTTATGCAACGTGTCAAGGTGACGGTTGAAGCAAGTCAAGATGCTTGGAAAGTGAGGGGTATGTTGGATATGCTCGTCAGCAGTGTGGGCGCAACAGAGGGTGTGGAAGCATGAGAATGACCAAAAGGTCTTTTGTTTGCATAGCGAAGGCGTTCAGGATCTCGTCACATGTTTCAAAAAGTTGAGAAGGCGAACCATGTATGTTATGTACCTTGGATGGATGGAGGGATGGATACCCGGATGAAGCGATTGGTATTGCTTTGGATGATGGGAACGGTATAATCTTGAATGGTATATTGTACAAGCCAGCTCTCTTACACGGGCCATATGCTATACACAGAATTCGTACATGCATCTACCACAGACAGTATTGCCGCTGTGATGTCACGGGTCGGTCGGGTAGTGCAGTCCATAGCTTGCGGTTGTCGCGCTTCTTCTTGAGTTCATCCGAGATGCGCATCCGCGTCTTCTCTTCCTTGAGAAGTACGGAAAAGCCTATCAGATGGTGTCAGCGTGTGATTCGGCAAAATAAGCTTGTAGCCAACTCACTGGTCGTCCGGTGCTTCAGCATGTTGATGGCACCCCGCGCCCTGAACTCAGGGGTCTTCCAGCTCTCTCCGGGCCCCACCCATGCCTGATCAATGTAGATCTCACTGGGGTCGCGCACCACCTTCTTACTGCCATCCTTCAATTGAATCGTCGTGTCTTTGAAGAAGGGCACTTTGACCTTGTTCGCTTCTACACTACCATCCTCTTGGGAGGTCTTGTAGTCCCAAGTATCCTTCGGCCTCCCCGCATCCGTAGCTTCTCTTTGCTTATTCCAACGAGACACAGCAGCCTCCTCGCCAGCTAGGCCCATGCCCCGGCCCGCAATGGCTTCGTTTTGCGCGATCTCGAGGCCCTTGATGACGTCGCGAGCGATCTTTTTCTTGGAGAAGCGGAGTTGGACCAGGGCCTCTGAGATGGTCTTTCCGGCGATCTGATTGACGACCTTCTGCAGCTTCTTGGTAGACGTAGGGAGGACTTGTGACTTGTACAGCGATTGGCGCTCGGTGCGGAGTAGCTTTGCAGCCTTTGTCATGCGGCCGTGGCGCTTGACACCGGAGATGATGAGTTTGCGTTCGAGGCGCTTGCGGGCTTTTTCGTCAGGGTCGAGGGTCATGCTCATGAGCTTTCTGTCTTCCTGTGCCTTTGCTCGTTGCTCCCTCTGTCTGTATTTTGCCTTGAGGTCGAGTTTCTCCTGCGGACTCAGGTCTTGCCGCCATCCGGGCATGTCGTTCTCGGGTGCGAAGAGCGACGTCGGGGTAACGGCGAAGTCTCCTGTGCGCTGTGCGGGGCGTGTCGGGCGTGCTGGCTCGCCCTTGTCGTTTGCGTCTGCCTCGTGCTCCTTCTCCTTCTTGTTCAGATAGTCTTCGAGGATGGGGTTGGTGAGGTCATCGTCTTGGTTCTTGCGCCCGAAAGAGACATTGCGCTGGGCGAGTGAAGGAAGCGATGTCGACGGCACCCAGCGAGTGTGCGGGCGGAAGACGGCGAGGGCTACTCGGTGTTAGTCGTAGAGTTTGTGGGGGAACAGGACAGGCGTACCGGACTGCCCCAGGCGCCGTGAGGGAATTCGAGCACTCATGCCGATGCTCAGCACGACGAAGCTGCGGCGTTGGTGATGCCAATGCGGTGGAGTTGACGGGAAATTCTGTGGTTGCGGCGAAAGGCTCCGCGCTTGCAGGGGTGGGGAGTCTCGGCAGATCTTCATGAACCAGACGCAGCGATCAGCTCGCAGAAGAAATGTGCAGGAGTCGTGTCGTCCCGCTCCTGTCCAGACCATCGTCGACGCTGTCCAGTTGGCCCTTCTTGACGCGCATCTGGTGACGCGCCCTACACCCTGCAGTGCCCTCTTTACCTGCTCTCCCGGGAGTCCGCATCCAGCTGCTCCGAGTCGCGAAGTGCTCGCTCCATCATTACTTGATTAGTCGCAGGCCCAAGCTCGTCTGGTGCACCTAACCACCTTTTCTTCTAGGCCCAGTGTAGGCATTCTCATCCACGACGCCGACGAGGTCATCTCCCATCACATTCGCTCGCCCCATCGCCGCGCGCCGCCAACCGTCCTTTTCGCGCCCATCGCCCGCCCTCGTCCCATGCCGCTCGCTACGAGGGATTCGATGCCGTGTAGTTCCCGCAGCTCGCGATTATAGAAGAGAACATAGCAGGACGTCGAGTGCGCCTGTGGCGTCTGAAACGGCCGTCTAGTCTGAGCGCATACCAAACAACTGCACCAAACTGTACACAACACCCACCATGGATATCAACTCATTGCTGTCGCCATCGGACTCGCCTGCGGGCACCCCAACGCCCCAGCCCGCCCCTACTATCCCGTCGCCGTCACTACTCCGATCCCCAGGCAAACGTACACGGCGCCAGATGCCCTCGCGAACACCCTCGGGTCTGAGTCAGCAGATCAGATCCTCTCCACAGCCGCCCCAGACGCTTCAGCAGCGTGTGCCATCTCCAGGCTACGCCCACATCGCGAACGGCGCAAGAGCAGTACACAGTTCAATCGGCACGCCGCAACAGATAGCATCCCCTCGCGACGCGCGCATGACTCCGCCGAATCCCATGTACCGGCAAACTTCGACACCGGGTATGGATACACTGGCAGGTAGGTGCCCGCTTTCTTTGCTCTGGCGGCACAGCGCTGCAGTCAGCCCCAGTACGATGGAATTGCAGCGTCAGAGATGCAGGGAGAAAAAGGACGTGGCGAGCGGCTGCGAAATGCCACTTCACAGGGCCTCTACTAACATCTTCCCAGACCTTGCCAGCATGCAACAACAACAAGCCGCGCGCCAGAACTCTGTAGTTCACCAACGGCCTGTCACGTAAGTTCATCATTCCTACCGAGTTGGTTTTTATTTTGGCCCGTCCACGTCGTGAGACCGTGTCTGCACCTGCATATTTACAGGTAGCGCGCATTGTATTTTGTGGGGCGAGCAGTGACGTCCGGGTGTCGCGCTTGCCCGTGGTCACGGGTTTTGCCCGCTGCGCCAGCCTAGCTTTGTTACACAAACTCCACTACTAAACACTGACCATGTCCCAGCCTGCAACATCTTGGACAGAATCTTTCCGGTGAGTCTGTAGCCAGCATCATGTCCGAGGCTTCGCCGCGACCGCGCAACTTCATCACTCGCTCTTTGGACCAACAGCACATCGACTGGCTCAACCAACTGGACAAGACGCTGTTAGAAAATCCCTTCGATTATTACAGCCATGTCTCGCTTGTCACTACGCTGCACCAGGGCCTCCAAAATCACCTTGCCTCGTTCGACGCGGACCCAAACGCATACGAGCTGGTGCAAACTCTGCGCGATGCCTACAAAACCATGTCTGACAAGTATCCGCTCGGTGAGCTGTTGTGGCATTACCGATTGAACGACGAGAAAACTCTGGCCAAGGACGTGGAGCAGCGTATGGGCGTGCTAGAATTGCACAAGCAAGCCACACAAGAGGAGCCTTACAGTGCAAAGCTTTGGGCAGCATACGGCGAGTATGTGAGCTACCTAGTCGCTTGCTCTTGGGATCAAATACCGCCAGAGGAGTGGCCTGAAGAGGAAAGGCTGATTGGTCGCGAGCTCTTCAAGCCTCAGTTACTACTGCACGCGCTACAAGAAGGTGCAGAGAGAGTCAAGTATAACCTTCAGGAAAGTAATCTTGTGTGGGACCGCTACCTACAAGTCCTGGAAGAGGATCTTGAGCGCGAAGGCTTCAGCCAAGAGAAGGCGAAACGAGTAGCCGCCATTTATAACGATCGCCTAGGTCAACCACACGCAACATGGGCCAATACGCTCAGTAGATACTCGTCGTTCAACTCTCGCTACAACACGAGTCACTACGAGCAGGTGATGGATGAAGTGGTGAAAAACAACACACACATCAAACAGCAATATGCCAACCGCGAAGAATACGAGTTTAAACTTCTACAGGCCATCCAAGCGGGCGATCAAGCCGCCGAATACACCGCCATGACACGCTATCTCAAATGGGAGAAGAGAACTATGGGCGTCTACAGCTTCCATCTTGTCAATGCACTCTATGAGCGAGCCACGCTTCGCTTCCCAGTCGATCCTTCAATATGGGAAGATCACGTCGAGTTTCTTATCTGGCAAGACAACCGATCGGTAGATCTGCTCAACGTCCTGGAGCGCGCGACCCGCCATTGTCCCTGGTCTGGATCACTCTGGTCCCACCGATTGCTAACGCTCGAATCGGAAAATAAACCATTCGAGGATCTTGAGCTTGTTAAACATACAGCTACTGGCTCTGGTCTCTTGGAACACACCGACTTGGATGAACTCATCAAGGTACAACTCGCTTGGTGTGGTTACTTACGGCGAAGAGCTTTTGACGACCCCAGAGCAACAGAAGACGATGTTGATGTAGCCGAGGTCGGAATCCGGTCTGCCCTAGAGTTTGTCCGAGAGGTTGGCATGAAGAAACATGGCAGGGAGTGGACGGACCCAAAGTACCGTCTTGAACGTGCTCACATGAAGTTTTGGCTCCAACGCGGTGAAATAGATCAAGCCCGTCAGATTCAGGAGTCCATCACACAGTACCAGGAAGACTCATACGACTTTTGGTATCGCTGCTACATCTTTGAGATGCTTCTGTGGGCGCCACATGCAACAAGGAACAAGCAGAATGCAGGCCAGCCACTATTGCCACCGACTCAGGCTACCTCAATCTTGGAACGTGGCATGAAGCGCTTGCAAACGATCGATCACCCGGAGCTGCTTATCGACATGTACATCAGTCATTGCGAACAGCATGAGTCAGCGTTAAAAGTACGTAGCGCGACAATCGAGCGTCGACGAGCTGAGCGCATCGTATCTGTTCGGAGAGAGAAGGAACGAGCACTCGTGGCTGCTGCAGCTCCACCACAAGATACACCAGACAGCCAAGTCATGGAAAGCTCAGCAAAACGGAAACGGGAGGACGGCGATGAAGATGCGATATTGAAGAAGAGCAAGACTGCGGGAATTGAAGAAGCTTCCCATCCCGTCAACGGCCAGGCAAGAGGCGCGAGCGAAGCACCCTCGGAAGCTCGTTCTACTGGCCCGAAACGGGACCGCGAACACACGTCGGTCATCGTTAAGAAGTTACCACTCGATACCACACAAACTCGGATACGCCAATTCTTTACTGATGCGGGCACGGTCCGCAATTTAGTTATGAAAGAGGAGAAGGACAGTCTCACGGCTATCGTGGAATTTGAATCTCCAGAAGAAGCTGACTACGCTCTGAGTAAGGAGGCGAAAGGATTCGAAGGCCACAACATATCGATCGAGCGAGGCCAGAGCACGACGCTGTACGTTACGAACTACCCGGCGCATGCCGACGAAGCCTGGCTACGGAAGCTCTACAGCCCGTTTGGAGAGATCATCGGCATTCGCTTCCCATCGCTCAAGTTTGATGCCCACCGCCGGTTTTGCTACGTACAGTTCGCTTCAGCTGAACAGGCAGTTGCCGCAACACAACTGGATGGTACTGATGTCGAGGGCTTGAAGCTGATCTCGAAAATATCTGACCCCAACGCTAAGAAGAAACGTGATGGCGCTACTGCCGAGGGTCGTGAGGTCTATATATGGCATCTCAACTTCAAGGTCAAAGAGAGGGAAATCAGGGATGTTTTTTCCAAATTTGGCAAGATCGAGAGGACCAAGTGCCCAACCATCAGGTCTACCGGCAACAATCGTGGTTTCTGTTACGTCGTTTACGAGACTAAGGATAGCGCTGATGCTGCAGTGGCGGAGATGCATGAGAAGGAGTTCTGGGGCCTCAAGATCATGGTTGAGATCGCAAGTGATCGGCCTGCTACGAAGCCAAAGGTGCAGTCGACTTTAGAGAATCCGGAAAACTCAGCCGCTCGTGAAGTGACTCCCGGACAGAGCAACGCTGCTGCTGAAGCTACTGTCAAGCCTGCTTCTTTCATGGACCGGTCTATCGCGATCCTCAACTTACCCGATACCGTCCCCGACGTACGCATCAAGCCGCTTGTCGAGCAGTACGGCTTCAAGAAGATCAAGCTCGAACCTCACCATGGCGGTGCGATCATCGAATTCACGACTGTGGAGGGCGCCGGTAAGGCTCAATTCGCACTTGAGGGTAGGGACTTTGAGGGAAGGAAGCTTCGTATCGGAACAATTCAAGACCTCAACAAGCAGAAGGGCGAGTGGAAGGCGAGCAACAGCTTTGTACAGCCGAACCGTGTCAATCGACCTACAGCTGCTCGTGGTGGACGAGGGCGTGGAAAACCTGGTCTTGGTCGGCCAACCATCCCCAAGGGTGCCACAACGACTAATGGCGAGCCGAAGAGTAACGCGGACTTTCGCGCGCAATTCTTGAAGGAGCCTACGAAGGAAGCAAACAAAGACAATGACAAAATGGAAGAGTAATGGCAGGGGATGGGAGTACGGTCGCATATCAAGATCCAAACAGGACTTGATCGGTGTTTATCATGGAGCGGGTTTCAACTGCCTCTAGGGTTCTCTGCATACTTTGGCGTTGAGGATTGCTTTCTTACGGATCAAAGCCGATATGGTTGGCTTTCGATGTCCTCTTTCCTCTTAGTTTGGTGCTGCGCACCGTGTGTATGCAATATAATATAATGAGTGTCACAATACTCGCAAGAACAGCCTAGGTGCAGGTACAATTTGAGCGTGGATGTGAGTGAGGTAGAATACGTGGATATCGTGCGCGGAGCTGAAATATCATCACCGTACACTGATGGATACCATCTAGACTATGGACAAGAGTGTAATGAACAGCAAGCTTGAGCGAGTGACGGTTTGATTCATTCATGTATGTCAACATGTCGCTATCATCCATTCAGGTCGAAGGCTTTCCGATAGACTAGTTGGAGAAAATGAGTGCATCTCCACCTTCACCTATCAGATCAAGCCACAGCAGAGGCAGCAGCACCAATGACAGTCTTACCAGACATGGTCTCGAGACGTTTGAACCCACCATGCTGTTTAACACCCTCCTGCAGCTCCACCATCCTCTTCTGATCGCCAGTAGGGTCATCAGTTTCATCCTCAAGACCCCAAGCTAAGTACTCGTTCGTGTAGTTGGGCTTGAAGGTGTTGTCCAACACACCAAGTCTCTTGCCGTAGCGGGTGACCTTGTCCCAGTCACGCTGGACATTCTGAAGATCGGGGCTAAAGTACGCGAAGCTGCGTTCAAAGATCTTATGGTTGGTCGGCGTATTCATAGCGGACTTGAAGCTGCAGAATTCCTCCCAGGCTTGGTCGGGAGACGCAAGAACGAAGTCAGTTGCGCGCTTGCACGCACGCAGGAAAGCACGTACTTTCTCTGGGTTCTGTTTGATAAAGTCGTTGTTTCCGATATAGAGAATGCTGCAGAAGCAGCAGCAGCCGAGTTGTGCAAGCTCATCGATGCGGAGCATCTTCACTTCGTCGCGCGAGCGGTTCTGGCTAGCAAGCCACTCCTCAAGCTCAACCATCTGGACATTCTCGAGGCCTATGCCAGCATCGATTTCGCCAGTGATGATAGACCGTGTGACGTTCATGCCCACACGAATGGCTTGGTAGTCATCAGGTGACATACCGTAGTGCGCGGTGAGTTCATCGAGTTGGATTTTGCCAAATTCTCCAACGTAGCCGATCTTCTTACCCTTGAGGGTTGTGAAGTCGGGGGTTATACCAGAAGAGGTCAAGTACACAACACCGGTGAAGGGTTCGTTGAGCAGGGAACCGATTGACTGAACGGGGAAGCCACGAGCTGCGGCGGCGAGAGTATGGATCATGGCCTTGAAGCCAAGGTCGACCTTTCCAGATCCGATGATTTCCGTGACATCCTAATATGGTAAGTTCATGTTTTCGAAACGAGCAACATTGGCCGTACGCTTGGGTCGTTGGGCTCAAGAAGAGCGACCTTGACGCCTTCATCTTTGAAATATCCCTTGCTCTGGGCAAGATAGAGAGGAGCGTGGTATGGCGTAGCGTGCCTAATAACTGTCAGCATGCACCTCACTTGACTCAGATGCAAAGCGCACCAGTTGGTCAAGAAGGTAATCTTATCAGTCGACATCTTGACTTTGGTACAAATGCTGAGCTAGTCAGTACGCCAACATAGAGGGGAAAGGGTCATCAGGAAGCAGCAGTAGTCCTTCGCGCTGGAATTATCCAGATCAAGTTTAAACGGTATGATCTCAGAACAAGCAATCAATAACCAAGTCTCCTTGTGAGGAGTCTGGATCACCGAAGGCTTGAACACCCGCCATGCTTTGCTTCTGATGGTTGAGATGGGTACCTGATGATGCCATGTCGGGCACCTTTTACTTGATCGAGATGAAATTCTGATTTGCGAAGAGCAAGACCAGCGTGGCCTTGCTGTGCTGGTTCGATGATAGCATCGTACCAAGTTGGTTTCGTGTCAGGGAGAGTTGTTGTAGTTCGGTTTTGGAGACAAAAGAGCAACAAAGGTGGCGACTGAAATTCACCATTTCTACCGGATACTTATAGTTCTGCTCCTCTCCCATCTGTTGAGAAGCAAGGTGGGTAAATTGCTCACTGCAGATGCATGGTGACGGGAGATAGCGGGGCAATGAGGGGTACACTTCCCGAGCACGTCAACACACATCACAGAACCAAAACACACGCCTCCCCCATGCAAGACCAAACATCTTCATACCTGTTTCTATTCACTCAAATCTATCCCTAAGTTGTTCGAAAGTCGCAGTGCTAACGCAGGCAGTCGATTTGGTCATATTAGACCATTTCCTTGAGGAACATCTAATAGAACTAACTTTCTTAAGCGAACGGCATGCTTTATCGAGACACCCGGATGTCGTCGAATTGGATGCATACGAAGAGTTTTGCGTCTAGTGGCACGCTATACATGTCTTGTTAAAGGATAATCAAGGATACAGACGGTGTACAAGACCTTGGTCATGACGATCGTCAGTATTGAAACATGCAACCAATGTCTCGTACAGTTGAGAGTGTGGGACGTGAAATGCAAAGAAGCGCGTTTGCGGGATAGCGGGGAGTTTATCCACGATTCGAAGCTTTCGACTATACTCTAAAACAGTTTGCGGCAATTTGGACTTGTCAGAGATCACAACACCTTTAACCTCTCTTCCAACCAAGCATCTAAACCTCGCCACATTGCACTTTCTCGCCCTCTGTGCTCCAAGTCTTTGCAAAATCGGCCCAATGTCTGGCACCTCTGCTTGACCCAAATTCTTTTCTCCTCTTCATGGCCACCACTCAGCTCCCCGATGATAGCATGCGCAATCTTCGCCTCACAGACAGGACACAGGAACGGGGGCTGTCTTACGTCTTCCCTCATACTACCCGTCCCCTGCATATTACACGCATAATACACACAATGCGCGATGCCGAAACAATGACCTAATTCATGCGACACCGTTCGCGCAAGCCGTGAGAACCATAGCGCCTGGACTTCTTGCACCGGAGAGACAGGCTTGTATGCTGAGGCTAAGGCGACCGCAGCTGCCATTGCACTGTTCTTACTTAGGTCTTTTTGTTTCTTTGTTGCTGGCTTTGCTTCTACGTCTTCCGTAGCACACAAGTCATCTACAAATGTTTTGCAATGACTCCACGGCCACATATGACTTCTGTCAATCTGCTCCCCTTGCCGTTTGTCCAGCACCGGGCTATACCGTGCAGTCTGAACAACAGCCACTCTACTTCCTCCATATGCTCTGCCACAACAAAAGTCATCATCTTCAGACTCGTAGATGTCATGATCGACCAAGATAACCAGAGCATAGGCGTCAACAGGGAGAATCGAAATAGTCATATCAAGAATATCGTCTAGGTTGAGTTGAGCGGGGAAAGCAGAGTCTGGCGGGGGGCGGACGCGGATCCTCGTACATCGATCTTCGCTATCGAGAAGACCAACGTACTTTGGCAGAGCGGCACTTCGGTAACGGCTGGAGGGTTTGGAACTAGAACCCCATTGTGTCCAGGTCAAGGGCGTGGGTAGGAGGCGAACGGGCATATTGTGGTAGAAGGCGGCAAGGTAATCAACAAAGAGGTCTGCAGATGGAGGTGGCTCTGCTTCTTGTCGATCCTCTGATGCTCCATGACCAGTTGGTATTACCCAGTCTCTCATGAATTCCACCTTCTTACTGATCTTGGGTACTTGTGCTACATATAGTGTATCCCTTCCAGTTGTCGATAATAGTCTATTCCTGGTTTCCGCGTTTAGCCACTCTTTGGTAGTTTGAGGTTCACTATCCGGATCGTAGTTTAGATCATCATGCGGTAGAACAAGAGGACCGGGAAAGGTTCCTATCGAGTAATCCTTGCCCTTCTTCGGTGCTCGCCCAGATGTCGTTTCTGCTGCTGCACGTGCCGCGGCATCTGGTTGTTCATATCCTGCTAATTCTGCGAAGGGTGAAGGCTCCAAATGTAGAATGGCATGTTTACATGTCATAGTGAGTATCGGATGTTATGAACGGAGGGGAGCAAAAAGGAGCTGAGAAAGGGATAGAGGATGTTGCCTAAGAGGGGGCTGAATGTCGTGAACGCTAGTCCGACACAGGAAAGGTTCGCGATTCATGTCTGTACCAAGCTGCTCATCGATGACTCGCCCCTGCTCCTGCTGTCTTTTCGTCATGTGCAGTCCATTCCTCCTATTCCTTGTACGCATCCAATCGACACATCTACCACAGCGGATCATTTCTGCCCCAGTATAGCAAGCTCCCTCCAATCGCCAAGCTGTTGAAAACACCAACGTAATGACCTGCAATCTTGTCTTTCGCTCCATACGCGCTGACAATTACCGAATCCGCGACAGTTGCAACTAATCCTGCCATTACTGCGACACCTAAACTCCTCCTGTCTCGCAGCACCAGCCCGAAAACTGCCAGAAGAACGCCATTTTGAACATTGCGTGCTGCTATAGCCGCGACTAGAGCTTTTTTTGTCTTCTGATCTTCTTCGTACGTGCTTTGATTGTTGCCGGAACGTTTTGCGGATGCAGGTGACGTGTCGGACTCGCGTGAAATGGGCAGACCGTAGCCATCTGCGAAGAAGGAAGGATCACGTAGGCCTATTATACCAAACGGCACAATTTCGAGGGTTGCGATGAAAAGCGCAAGACATTCCGCTGGTGGAGGTAGGTGGTGGAAGAGGTTGCGGACTTGGGTCGTCATGGTAGGCGATCGAGTTGATAACCAAGATAGTTTTGCTTAAAGTAGTACCACTGCAGAGCTTTAGATGCGAAAAGAGACATGATGCGGTCTTATAGACGCAGTCGAATCAATGCAGGAGATACGTACAGTAGGTGTATGTAGACCTCCTTCAACTCCTATTGGCTAACATAGTTCGGACTTCGGATGCGGGGATCGCAGGGCTGAAATCGTCGCCCTTTCCCCAACCAGCTTTCGAATCTAATACTCATTGCATCTTATGCATGTTTTCGAGAGGAAAGAAAGGCGACTAATGCTCCCATCTCTGTTAGTGTGTCGTAACAAAGGCCTGCTGGCGTATGACTAGAGCGAGGACGCGTCCGTTGATGAATGCTACGTTATCCCCTAGGTACGGCAAGCGCATCAGAACATTGCCATCACATATGCAGACTCCAAAGACGTATCCGTGGGCCCAAGGACAATAAACCTTCTGGAACGAGATGGTAGACAGGCATATCAGGGTCCTTTGAGACAACCTTGGAAGGATATCACCATACTGGAAAGATAGCCTTGGACTGCAGCCAGTAGTTCACACCGCAAGTGGCATGTGTACAGTAGTACTCTGTCCTTCAGTAGAAGCTAGAAGTCTGATCGGATTCAGAGATCCTTTGGAACTGAGCGGTGTCGTAACCCTGACTGGGTAGCCACATGGCAGCTGCGTCTCTCCATTTTGTCGTCCTATTAGAAAGCTGTCATCTAAGATGACAGTGTAGGCACCCACATCGTTACCGCACTTTGCCTATGAAAGGTAGCGATTGGTGAGTGTGGTGCAATGTGCATCTGCTTGTGTAGTGAAACTCAGGTGGACTTCTGAAGGTTTGATCACCCCTACTCTCTAAGGGATCTTGTTCGTGTGGCGCACTTTCCTCCCCTTCACTCGCCTCGACGCCACGAAAAGCTCGGAGTCGCACACTTCTACATTCACACGCACTCCAATTTTGCTAGTCGCACGCTTCCCAATACATAAACAGTCTCTCCTCTCCTTCTCACGCTCCACAGACACTCGCTTCTCAACTCTTCTGTCACGACTCACACTTCGTCAACGCCAGAGCAGCCCCGCGACTCTCGCCACTTGTGCCTTATTTTGGCAATCTAACTTTTAGAAAGCCATCTTTGCTCTCTCACCTCTCCGACAACACTTGTGAACTACAGTTCAACGACCCCTCTCCTTCCACCCCCGAGCGAACGCGAAAGATGGCGACGGCTCCTTCCTTCTGGGCTGCTGGCAATAACAAGATCAAGTCTGCCGAGTCTCCGAATCCTAAGATTGCAGAGGCGCCACCGAAGCCCAAACCAGGCCCTCAGCAGAAGAAGGGTCTCGTGCTCAAGGGCATCTCCAATGGGCACATCACAAGTGACTTCTCTGCAAAACCCGCTGTAGCCACCGATAGCAGAAAGGCCGACTGGGCTGATGATGACGACGACAACAGCTTCATCGCGGAGTTTATGAGCCAGGACCCGAAGGTCGCCACACTCGAGACCACCGTCGCTCTGAAACAGGAGCGCGTGAAAGAACTAGAGGCGGTGGTAATCACGAAGACTCTTCGAGTTGCAGAGTTGGAAGGTGCGGTTCAAGATAAGGACCATCATATTAGTGACCTAGAGGCGGAGGTCCAAGAGAAAGACAGCAAGATCAGATTACTAAAGAAAGAGAACAGCGATCGACTCCTTCAAAACCAAAAGCTGCTGCGCGAGGCTCACGAGAAGGACAGCCAGATCAAGAAGCTGGAAGTTGAGCTGAAGGGGAAGGCTGTGACCGTTCGCAGCCTTGAGCAGGAGTCAGCTGCGCTTGTCCCTGTGCCAACAAACGATGCTGAGTTGATCACCGAAGACGAACTTGAGGACAAAGAATTAGAAAGCACCAAGATAGATGGGACTGACGGCATTACTGAGGCGGAAAACGAGGTCGATGAGACCTTCTCTGAGGCTTCGGATAGCTTCGAGATCGTTGATCCCCCCAGGGATGAGGAGACTAGAAAGATCAAGGAGCAGGAGACTGAAGCGACCACTACTGGAGAGTCCGTTGACACTGTTCCAACGAAGAAGAGTTGTGGCCCTTCGTTCGGCGAGTCTGAATTCCCGACATTCGTAACGAAGAACATGCTGAAAATCGTTCCGCCAGCCCCGAAGCCCAAGACCTTGACCTTTCCTATAGATATGTCTAAGTATGGGAAGAAGTCCACCGCACCACCTACCACGAAGATTGTACGTCCATCATCAACTATGATCGAGAAGAATGGTCACACGACACCCTGGGGCCAATCTTCCAAGCAGGCACGCGACAAGACCGGCGCCATGCCCGAGTTTGACTACTCGGCTGACATCCGTCACATGCCGCATAGCAAGCGCATGCTCTTTGGCAACGGTCCTGAAGTTGTTGTTAAGCTCGGTGATGTCAAGCTGGCTACTGTCACCAAGTACGTCTTGATGCAGTGCTCGTTCAAGGCTCTTGAGTACTTCACCAGACGACCTGAAGCCACCTCCTGGATCCTTCCCGCCGACTCGATGGACGTAGACTCTGCGACGGCGCACCTCAAGTGGATGGACGAGATGACCTACCAAAGCAGGATCTACTCTTTGAAGTTCCAGACTGAGCATGTCCATGACAAGAAGAACCTCAAGATCTGTCACGCTGCCCGTGTTCTAGGACTCAACAACATATACGTTGCCCAGTTCACTAAGCAGTTCTGTGACCGTATCCGCGCTGAGGATATATCGCCCGAATTCATGGATCTTGTCTGCCAATTGGCTTACCCGGATAATGACCCGATTTTTGACTGTCTAGCCAACAACTTGGTTAATCGAAAGAAGGTTGGAAATGACAAGGGCGCGGCAGAATTGGAGAAGCTGTTAGCCAAGTACGCGCTTCTAAAAGACAAGGTGGATAAGATTGAAAAGCGTTTGACTGGTCGTCCGCGCAAGACCTGGATGTCTCCCGAAGGCAGTGCGCGCGGTGGTAGTAACGACCGCAGCAGCGGAAAGGGCCGTAAAAGTGGTGACGCTGAAAAGTCTTTGCCGAATGTTGTACAGCCTGCGCCTGGCAACAAGCCGGTTGCTCCAGCGGCTGAGGAGGCGCTATTCACCATCCTCCAGTAGACTAACACTGTGGTATGACACCATACTTCCTTGGGATGGCTAGAGTATGCTAGAAAAGACAAGACTGTCTAATGGCTTTCACGACGCTGGTACAGTCCAAATGCGTTCGAGCGGGAGCTTTGTCCAGGTTGTAGGTCTTTGCATCTACAGCAAAAATGGATATATAGATCGACAACTTGTTTCATTGATAGAGTGGTATACGTCTCTGGACATTTGAGGTCTGGAGACATCTTCAACGCAATCGACGAGTGTCAGGTAGCATAGTTTATAATGCCATCGATGAAATCAACAAACACCTCACATGTACAACTGAATCATCAGGAAGAGTCTGTGGAAGCGTTTGGTTGGGAGTCTGCTTTTTTTTTGCCAACCTTTCGCAACCAGACGGATGCATCTAGCATCTACATTCTACACCTTTTCGGCTGACACATAGATACTTGACACCCTTGTACGGAGTTACACCACTACCCAGGCCTTTACTCTTCTTTTGGTCCACGTTCAAGCTCTCCACGCGTATTCCACTCGGCAACCAACCTTTGACGGAAAAGCTGATGGTCGCACAGCTTGGCATGAGGACTTTGTTTGCCTGCTTGATCTTGGCGTCGCTATCCGGCCTCGGCGTGTTAGAAGACGAGGCCGCAGGCAAAGATATCTGCGTATTCTGGTCGTCATCATAATCGTATGTTGATGTTGCAAACGAAACCGGTCCACCGGCATCCAAAGCATCCTCCGCAGATGGGTCATCCTGGCCAATAACAGTCCCACGTAGCGTGGCTGTGGCTCCAATTCCTCCACCCCGGTCTTGAGACATGAGGTTGCTTATCTCACGACTACTTATACGCCATTCTATTGCCCTGTCGCCAGGGGCGTAGCCTGCATCTCCTGTTCCGCGTGCGAGACGAAGATCGGCGACGTTTCTGACAGACGCTGGGAGAGGAATGTGAATGGTCATTTCTTCGATAGCAGGAGCAGACGTCGTTCCTGTGGAGGATGTGCGGCTCAGGCTAGCCTTTGCAGCGCTGGGCTGAGAGGGTTTGTTTCCGCTGAAGCGTGGGTTGAGTTGGAGTTTGACCTCGAAGTCTGTGCCGCTTGGCCCAAGGGAGGGGTTAACGGATACCGTAGCAGGTATGTTGAGTTTTGGATTCGCACTCTTGGCGCTCTTCTCGGTAGAAAAGGCATCCAATGCTGCGGAACCTAGTAGATCGACTTCGTATCCAGCGAGCACGAAGCGACCATCTGGCGGGACGAATGACAGTTCACCCGGTCTCGCTTTCCATTGATTGAGCCTGACGCAAGGGTGGAAGACGGGAAGCGAGACAGCGTTTTGTATGCCACCTGCGCATCCCAAGTGTAGTATGAGATCTGGAATTCCCGAGACCTTGGCAGTGAAAGCGATGGTACCATTTGCCACTGCAGCCAAAGGACGGCCAGATGGCGACAGGGTGACTTCGAGTGTTTCCACAATGTCCACATACATCTCATTACTCGTGTGCCTGACATTGGCTCTTCTCCACGGTACCGGTGAGCCTGTCTGACTTGAGGCTGGCGAGGGACCCAATCGCGGACTCGGTCTTCCACCCCCTAGACCAAATGCTCCAGCAGAAGATGGTGTGAGCGAGCTTGGTGTTGAAGATGGTAATCCAACCCCTCCTAGAAGGCTCTTGAGTAGATTCGGAGCTTCAACGACGTCTCTCAGTGCGTTGGGCTCGGTGTTGGCGATGATGCCGCCATCGACCATCTCACTAAGTAGTTGTGCGACGACATCATAGTTTCCTTCGATCTTGCTCGCTAGCAGTGGCGAACCCAGGAAGTCCTCAAGTACGTCGGTGAGGCGGTGGAGGAGGGTGAGAACGGCGAGAGGGTCGGTATCAGCTGATGCCGGGCACAGGAACAGAAGCTGGTCTTGTATTATGCTGTATAGCAGCGTCGGTGGGTTGGTGTTGGGCAGGTATATTAGCGGGGGTCTTGGGGCGGGATGTGCGAGGTAGAGAGGCAGTAGGACAGAAGATGGCGGTGGGCGATTGAGGTACGTGTGTTCGAGGAGCGGGGTGCTAGCGACATTAGCGATGAAACACGTGATGACTGCAGCAGCGTGATCCTACTTGTGCTCATCAAAGATGTAGAGAGCTTCTATTGCGCTCATGGTGTGAGAGTGTCAGCTGCGAGCCATGCGCGTGCGAGGACGTGAGGTTCGCGTCGTGGGGCAGTTTTGGCGGGGAGCTTCCGGGGCTAGACGATCCCTGCATGGCGGCGGCGGCTAGAGCCATGTCGTCCAAACTTGTCGTCGCAAGACCTTTATACGATACAGTCAGGGTCTTGGTTAGATCTCTAGGACACGTCTCGGCAGTGACGGCAATGGCACTGCAACCGCCATCTCCTCCGACCTTTCAAGAAGCCCTCAAGAATGACAGAGCGCAATTCGAGGATTGCACGCCCTGCCGCATAGTTGGTACTGCACTCCCTCGTCGATATGAGCTACCTGACCCAGTACTAATACACACACAGGAAGCGCAACGTTCCTTGGCCTCGGCGCCTTTACCTATGTCTCGGGTCATTCGCAAATCAAGGCCAATGAAGCGGCGATACGAGCCAGCAAAAGCATGTTCGGCATGAGGAGCAGAGGTATCGCTATAACGGGGACAAGCGCTGTCATGGTGGGCCTGGGAGTCTATCGGTGGTTCTCATGACAGGATGGCTGCAGCATGAACTAGATGAGGCACGGCATGTAACGTGTTGGAATTCCACAGAACAGAAAGAGAACTGAGGACCTAGAACAATATTATTGATACCGTCTCCTTCACAAAAAAAAAGCTCTCTCTTGCTATCTACTTGCACACCACTAAATGATGTCCCGCCCCATAGAGAAGGAAAAGAAAGGTATATAGATCCAAAAGCAATGAACACCACAGGATGCGTCTATTAAGCCTCCCCCAATGCGTATGAAAAATGATCCACTAGCCCTATGCGCCGTCTGGGTATGATGCAGGTAGTCGTGATTCGTCGAAGCGTCGTTCGTGTCATTGCCTGGAGTCGGACGAGTGGCCTCTCAGGCTTGGAGATTTGTATGCTATGACATGCGTCCGCGCTTGGGTCCGCCGCCTGACGAGCCGTCTCGTCGGTCGTTGGAGCCATCGACGTTGAAGAAGTCGTTCATCAATCGTCTCTTTTGGCCTGCGCCTGTGCCTAGTTGGAAGAGGTTCTGAGCGGCGGATCGTTGGAGGTTCCGGGTGGACGAGCGGTTCGAGGGACGGCGGGGCGCAGAGAAGGCACGGCGAGCGGCAGCGGACATGTCGGCCGAGGCGGTTTCGTTTGGTGGTTCGGACGGGAAGGCTTGGGCGGCAGAGAATTCGAAGACGTGGTGTAGCGGCGACATGTCAGCCTCTGTGGTCGAGGCTTCCATCTGAAGGGGAGGCGCCGAGTCGCATCGTTGCTCCGTAGCCGTTGGCGGATCCAGCGTGCCTGAGTCTTCCATGCCGGGGTTGCGGTCCATAATGGGCGAGGAGCTCCTGGCACGGTTGCTGTCGAGGTACTCTTCGTCGCTGTCGCTGCTCGACTGCTTGGGCAGGCTTCCATCCAGCCGCTCCGTCGCCCACTGCCGTATCCGCCAGCCCTCTCCGTCGCCCAGGCCCATGTTCTCCTTGTCCAGAAACGCGAGCAGGTCGTCAAGAGCTTCTTGGTAGCCGTCGGTGCGGGCCCTGTCGAGGTCGGCAAGCGCCGACTTATACAAGTTGGTGACGTTTAACGCCGCCGTCCGGAACGACTGGTGCACATCGGGCTGCCGTCTTGTCTTGGGCAGTGACTTGTTGAGGCTGCGCATCGAATCCATGGCGGACAGTCTTTGTCAGGCTCCGCTGAGTCGTGGCCCGTCTTCAGCACACGCACGCGAATGCAACCGCGATGGAGAATGCAAAGTACGAGAGAGTGAGGTGATGAGGGAAGAAAGACAGACGAGAAGGCTATTTACTTGCAGGAAGCGTCGCTTCCGTCGTTGTAGCTGAGGTCGTGGGCCGCTGCGGGGGGCCAGCGCTGTCGTGATTCTTAGGAGTGGTTCCTGGCCCGTGCGCTCATTGCATGTGCCACCCATCACCCATGCACCGCGCTATCCTCACATCACATCACATCTGTCCATCTCTCTCCATCACCATGTCGTTATGACTTCACAGATAGAACGTCTCCCTGTGGAGCTGTTCGAGCTCGTTGCTGCCAGTCTGGAACTACTGTCCTGCAAGAACCTCCGTCTGACTTCCCAGAGGCTGCGTTTCCTGATTCATCCACTCTTTGTAGAATGCGCCTTCTCCCGACTAAAGACTACTCTCGGCTCGCCCTCCCTTGGTCGTCTCGTCAATGTGTCACGGTGTGAAAATCTTCGGGGTGCTGTCAAAGTCCTGCAGATCCAGCTTCTGACCTCCAGTGACTATCACACGCTCGCTGCTATCAGCCGCGTGGGCAGATTCCCTCCACCCAAACGATTTCCCAGGGTGCCTGGCATCCAAGACAGACATGTCCATGACGAGGCAACTACGTTGAAATATGTTCTGGAAAGCAGATATCCGACACGGCTCTACGATAGCCTTGTTAAAGCGTTGCGAGGCTTCACCAACTTGGAGGCTGTTCACTTTTATCCGAGAAATGACCAGCCGGCTGCATGCCGCCGCCTCATCTCAGAAGACGACCGCTTGTTTCGTAGCAGGTGCTTCCAAGTTGTCGTCGATGCTATCGTCCAGACCGATGTTCGTCTGCTCGAATTTCGCATGGCTAAATGCAGACGCGGAACCGCTCTACACAAAGAAGCCACCCTACCGTTTTCGGTGCTCAATGTACCCGCACAATCTCTTCATGCGTTGTGTCATCGCTTTTCGCATCTCCACACTCTCACAATCTCTGTCTTGACCATCTACGACGACGTTTCTCAGGTACCTGGCTGGCAGAAATGGATTGCAAGCATTGTTGCCACAGCACCAAAGCTGAGAAATCTGACTTTGAGTCTAGATCGCAGTGCTTATGTCGCATCTGCATTCCGAAGCTTAGCCTCTTCCTGCACATGTCCCAATCTCCAAGTGTTCCAACTCATGTTCTGCGCATTGCACGCAGACGATCTAGCTTCCATGATCAGCAGTCATTCAGCGACGCTACGACGAGCCCTCTTCTCTGATCTTCGTCTCGTTACCGGTACTTGGTCGTCGATATTACACGCTCTAAAAGAGTGCAAAAAGCTTGAACATCTACGGCTGAGCTCGTTGTCTGAAGAAAACCACCCGATCCAACGCTTAGACGTACGACGGGAGAATCGTGACATGGCCGGTATGTTGGAAGAAATCATCGCCATTTATGACACCCCAGCAGATACGCTAGCCCCTGAGAACAGCAGCTCCGTTGGTCCCCATCATGTCGTGGGCTTGTCGGTCAACCTGCGCGAACGGCTCAATATCACGGTACCCAGTGGATGAACAATTCATCTATGATTGCCAGCGCACGCTGTATCACCTGCTCCCTGTTGTTTGTCAAGACGTGATTGAGGATATCAACTGAGGGATTCACGGTGTTATTCAGTCAAAGGCCGATATTCGTCTATTTTACGACAACTTCAGGCCAATTCCGTGGACGTCACCAAGTGAGACCCGCTGATCCGCCTATCGCTCCATCGTGGAGTGCTTATCGACTTTACCATCTACGACCGTCATGTGGGCTCGGCTCCTCTCTTCGCTCCGATGACCCAACTTTCTTGGTACATCTGGAAACGAGTTGTTGAAGAAGACCGTCGAGACCATGGAGAGAGAGATGGGTTCCAAGATCGAAGATATGGAGAGAGCTCATGCGATTAGAGACGCCAGAGAGACGAATGTCGAAACAAGCATCATCGAAGTAGACACGAGCGATTGGCAGATTTTCCGTGTCGCAAATGGAGGCGGAGCACCCCCAAAAAGACAGAAGATGGCTCACGGAGGGGACAGTGTGTAGTAAGAAGATAGCTGGAATGGACACTGACCTGGTCTATATGACACGGATACTTTGCACAGGCCACTTGGCATAAGACTGAGGGTTAAGCTTCGAACATCTGAGTTCATCTTCAATCGTCTTCGTGGGCTGATATATAAGCCTGACAGGCAGTGCGATGGTGTCAATCATCCTTGGATGACTGTACGTGCATATTTCACGATGATCTCGACCAATGAACACTAGAAAAAGAAGCATAGAGCAACTTGACAATTCACACATGCAGCGTGACTTTCCATGTTTTTCAAAGACACCGCACACGCAAAATGGCAATCTCCTTTCGAACAGTTCACTCCACGTCTTCTCCACTCGTTCAACAAGTTGAGAACCGGTGAATTTCGACAGACTAATGCAAAATGTTACAGATATGGCTATTCTCCACAACGCCACTGCAACGACGCGAAAGCTTGATTTGACACGGATCTGCATCGCTTCCATAATTCCGTCCAGTCGCGCATGCATGCTAGATTCAGCGATTGCCTGCATTGCATCGGAGAGTGGGTAGTGGGGTAGCGCTGACCGGAACACCAAGGCGTTGCCGGCGCCGCATCTGGCCTGCATCTGGCTGGTGTTTGCGCAGGTGGCACAGTACCAAGCTCTGGGGAACCAGCTACTCGATTTCCTGGGTCTGATTATATTGCTTTGCATGAAGGGTTAGGGTCTGCATCACGCCATGTACTTGCTGTTTGAAACGTCAGTCTAATTAAGGAAGCATGAACAGCGGACCCTGACGTCTTGGAAACCATTGAAACTTTCATGGAATTTCACGCCTAGACGGCGACAACCCTCAGTCTTGACCTCGCCCATGCACAGTCTCACCACACTCACACGACACGACAAAATCAAGTCGGCTCTCCACGCTGAGGTCCGAGCAGACTCTGCGACTGCTGTGCTGCTTCTGGAAACGAGTTGTGGATCATCCTTGCGTCGATGCTGTCGATCTCACGTCGGGCATTTTGACCTCCGACAGCAACTCAGCAAACAGCCAAGATCAGCGTTCCACGACCGCCAAAGTTCAAGCCACTTGTCAGCGCGACCGCTGAACATAAGCCTCGTAGCGCCTGTCAGGGTCTGAGACTTGCTCTAGTTCAATAGTAGCGACTACAAACGTGCCACGATGCGCGATACTAGACGACAAATCGCATCAAGCGCCAGACTGTCAACGGTTTACTCCATCCAAACCCGCCAATACCGTGGGCCGGAATGGTCAGAAGGTGAAAGTGGGTATAAGCTGAATCCGGTCAGAATGGGAATAAGGGATGCATATGGATGAGCAATTGCGGAGTTTAGGTGGGTAAGATCGCTGTTTAGTGTAATCGATTTTTCGACAGTTTGCACGGAACCGTCAGTGTGGCTATCATGGCCATCGTTCTAACCGTAATTTAGCCCAACTCTCATCAGACCGTTGAGCGGCCAACGTTGGACTCTGAAGTATATATTTCTTTCAAGTTTCTCACGTTTCCCAGCTTTTGGTTTTGTAGGTTTCAACAGTCAGTCTCAACAGTCAGTCTCGGTTTCGTCATTCTTTCTTTTGAACTGAACAGCCTTGCCCATATATCATTGGAGTTCATCGTCAACATCTTTGGGGTTTGCCAGTCATCGACACAAGACTACATACAGCAAATCTCACCACTGCACCAACATGCGTTCCTTCGCCATCATCCTCATTGCCCTGGCGGCATCGTCAACTTCGGCCTTCGATATCTGGCCTCGCTCATCATCCAAATGCCCGTCCGTGTGGTCGGATGTCGCCTCCGAACTTCAGTCTGACTTTGCTGGCTGTGGTGCTGATGCTCACGGAGCCATCCGCGCGCCCTTCCATGACTGCATCAACAACGGCTGTGATGGTAGTCTAATCCTCACGGACGAATGCTCGAGATCCGAAAACGCCGGCCTCTCTGCTATTTGCAAGAAGTTAAAAGGCTGGAGCGATAAGTACAACGTCGCTGCAGCCGACATGATCCAATTTGCCGCAGCAACAGCAATCTCTGCGTGTCCACTTGGCCCTAGGGTTCAAGCATTGGTCGGCCGCAAGGACAGCTCCAAGGCCGCAGCCGTTGGGAGTGTACCGAGCAGCCGTGGTACCTTAAGCAGCATCTTGGGAGCGTTCAGTGCGAAAGGTTTCTCGGCCGATGATGTTGTTGCACTCATGGGCACACATAGTGTAGCACTACAGTTCAACGACGACCCATCACAAGCTGGCAAGAGTCTGGACTCGACACCTAGCACGTACGACAATACCTTCTACAAGGAGACCAAGGATGGCACGGCGCCATACAGTCTGCAAAGCGATGTTCTTCTCTCCAACTCGTCTCAGGTATGTTTTGACCATGACTTATCCTTGCCTCTAACATGATACTGATTATCTCTACAGACAGCAAAGACATGGTCTTCCTTCGCCGATGACGCCGATGCTTGGTCCAGCGCTTTCACAGGAGCGTGGAACCGGTTTGCTGTGATTGGGAGCGATGCGAGTAAGCTCCAAGATTGCTCGAGCCTGATTCCTAGTAGCAGTGCAAGCAAGAAGAGGCAGGCTTTCAATGCAAGGTTCACGAAGATGATGAGTGCGAAGTTCAGGGTGTGAGTCACACAAGAGAAGGCATTACGAAGCCATGATAACGACTTGGATGGCACGGTGTTTGGGAGTCAGACCACGAAATGGTCCTAGATTTTGTTTTACATGGGCGCTTTCGCGCAACGTGACAGCATGTGGCGCAAGGATTCGCACTTTCACTAATGTAATGATATGTTCACAACTACTTCAAATATCCTTCATGTTCACTTGAATTACGCCGCTTTTCCACCTACACTCACCAATCATCTCTGGCGTCGAAACTCTTCATCGAAGAGAACCTGACGAACATGGCTTTAAAACACGATCTTTGGAAGTACAAGGGTTCTCGGTCGTTCTCAAACTGTTTACGTAACTGCCTCAAAACGCAGCTTATTTTTTCCTGTCATCATTGTGCAGGTCTTCTCCCTCGCCACCATGTCCACGATACACTAGGGCTTTGGCACCGACCTCACCTATGATCAAAGCTATGCCAGGTTTAACTTTGTACAATATGCATAAGCTTTCGTACTCACATGGTATCTGCCAGTGAGGAGTGCAATACTTATGCGCCTACCTCACTCACCACATTCATCACATGCTGATAAAGTCCTGGTAATACAGGCAATGTCGAGTGAGCGACAGAGGCGATGATAGACTGCGAAGATGTAGATCTTGATACGATGAAGAGCCGAGTGTCAAGGTGGATGAATAAATATGTCAAGCACGTTCGAAAATACTAAGACGGCCACTGAGAGCATTAGCGTGCCCCATCATGAACAATGCAGATTTTATCGAAATCGTTGCAGAGGGGGTTTATCCCCTCTGGACAAACCACCAGTAGCCATCATGATTCAGGTCATAATAAATCACGAAGTGAAAAACTAAATGTGAAGTGGACAAGTATCATTCCAAAAAACATCGCTACAAGAATCGAAGTTCCCCTTCTAGGAGAAGTATATGTACAAAAGAATCATCGCACAAGATGCGGAATCGTTTACTGAAGGGCCTCAATCATACGGCGGATCTTGGCAGCAGACTCGCTACCAGCCTCCTGCTCAAGGAAAGCAATGAAGGTCTCGAGGGTGTATGTCTTCTCACCAGCACCGGCAGCAGGTGCAGATGAAGCAGCAGGCTTTGAGGGCTCAGTAGCGACGGGTGCTACAGAGGTAGGCTTAGCCTCGGCGGCAGCGGCGGAGGTAGGCTTAGCGGCAGAGGGCTTAGGGGCTTCAGCGGAAGGCTTGGGAGCCTCTGCGGTGGGCTTGGGGGACACGGCGGTGGCAGTAGGCTTGGAAGCAGCAGCGGAGGAAGGCATAGGACCCTTGGAAGGACCGGGCTTGGTAGCCTCGGGCTTGACGCACTGAGAGTACCATGGGTTCCAGTCCTTGCACTCAAGACCCTCGGCACACTCGCCGGTACCCTTGAAGCCCTGGCCACCGCACTGGTAGTACTCCTTGATGGGACCGGAAGCTTCGGCGGTCTGGGTAGGACGGACGGCGGTAAGCATGGTTGTGGGAGCAACGACAACGCTGGAAGTGACGACGGGGGATGCGGTGCCGGGAAGCATAGAGGAGGTGCTGTTTGCTACAGGGAAGGGAGCAACAACGCTGGAGACCTCAGGAGTAGGGGTAGAGACAACCTCAGACTCGACAGGGGCAGCCGCAGACGAAACGGCGACAGAGGTGACAGCTGCGGAGCTCTCAACAGCAGAAGACACCTCAACTGGTGCAGCGGAAGAAGGCTCAGCCTCAACAGCGGCGCTGCTGGTAGCAGGAGCAGCGGTAGAAGAGGCAGCGACGGAAACCGGAGTGGAAGCAGCGGGGGTCTCAGCGGCACCACCGGTAGCGGTGGCGGCAGGGGCACCAGCGAGCTCGCCGAAAGTGAGGAGCTGAGGGGTAGCCTCAGTGCCGCCAGCGATCAGCTCAGGGCCAGGGGCGGGGTATGAGTCGAGGTCGGCGTGAATTGAGAAACCAAGACCGGGGCCAGTCTTTGAGTAGGCCTCAGGGAAGGTGACACCCTTAGGCTCGAGAGTTCCGCTACCAGTGACAGTAAGCTGGTAGCAAGTCATGTAGTGCTGAGCACCACCGGCTGGGCCTGCAGCGTGTAGGGCGATTGCCTCAGCACGGAGAAGGTAGTCACCAGGAGCGATGTTCTTGGGAATGGTGAAGTCGAGCTTTCCGCCTGCAGAGATATTAGACATGCCGCTAGAGTTATACATGTTTGTACGTACAGTTGTAGTTGAGGTCCTTGGTACCCCAGAAGTCGTTGTCGCCTTGAGTGGCATCTGGGTTCTTAGCCCAGGTGTTCTGGTAGACCTTGAAGAACTCGCTGGAACCGTCGGCGGTGGCTGCGTCCTCAACCTTGGACATGTATGCGAGAACAGGACCCCAGTGAGCACCACCGAGGCCTTCCTCTTTGCAGTCACGGGTGTTGTGCTGATGCATCTCGATGGTTACTGTGTCACCGGCCTCGAAGTCGCACTTTCCCTCAGCAGGAGCGGGGCTGACGTTGCCTATACTATTGTTAGCATTCATGACCGACCGGATCTACAGGAGACTGACATTGGAGAGCATTGCTGGTGTAATCCTCGACGGGGCTGTTGGAAGGTGGCAACCTGGCACAAGTGCTCTCGAGATCCTTTCCGTTCTTCCAGAGTTGTTGGAAAGTGGCGTGGGCGTTTGCAAGCGCCAAGATGGCAGGGAGGACAGCTACGGACTTCATAGTGTATATGTTGATGCGAGTAGTGATGTTTGGAATGAATGACTAGTCAGATATGACAAAAGAGTGACTGAAAAAGCAAAAGAACGAATGAATGACGAAGTCTCGTAGTGAAAGAATGTCCAGCGCAGCTGCGTTACTGTTTCAAAAGCTGGCGGGCTCCAAGGCTTATATCCTCCTCCAGCACAGGAGATGAGTTGAGCCGTGATGCCGAGGGATATGTGGCACGCTGCATGGTTAGCCGTTTCGTTTACCACCGGTCCAATCTCGAACCTAACGTCAGGGCGCTATGTGTCTGCAGCCACAGGCGGATAGATGAACGAAGGATGGGGTCCTATGCCACGAACAGAAGTCTTGGGAACCAGAACCAGGTCCATGGGTCAAGTCGAAAAGTGACAGGTTTGACGTGCGGGGCGCTGATTGGTGGATATGTACGGTGCCTGGAGTTCGAGCCGAGTATGGCTTAGTGCTGTTTTGACCTATGACAAGGCGAGATTCCTTTGCATTGCAGGGGCTCTTAGCCATCCTTCGCAAATTGTTGGTGATGCCATCCAACACAAGGGATTGCAGTGCATATCGATGCGTCTATCTTGGTGTTTTCTCTCTGCTAGAACAGTGCTGGTACTACTTGTAAGACATGAATTGCAACGACTATTCGAATGCATTGGGCCTGGCGGCAGCTCTGTCTCGGAGATGATTGTGTAACGGCGCAAAGCTGCAAATTCTATTGATGGTATCCTCCGCAATTTCAAAGAATCTGCAGCTTAAGATCCGATGCGGGTCTTCGAGCCCAGGGTTGAGATACTGGCACCGGCTCCGGGAGTGAACATGAACATGAACATGTTCACTGAGAGATGACAAGACGGTTAAATAGCGACAGGATAGTACCTTGAACGGGTGTTTGCAACACAATGCGGATGAAATGATGGACAGATACCCGCTCGTGTATGTTTCTCGCACGGCACGTTGAAACGTCGTGGTGGGGCGAGACGAAACACTAATTGTAAGATCAGCACTGGGTTCGCAGGTCGGAGCCTCAGAGGAAAGTATTGACGCGGGTCGAAGCGCAAAGCGACCAGAGGCGGTATAGAACAGGACGTATCGGTTGATGGGTTGTGGCGTGAGCTGTTGTGCGAAGGAAGAGGGAGGCCTATTGCGCGGCGATAGCAAAGGACCATGGTGATGTCATGCGCTAGTGCGCCGCACCAGTCACAGTTCAGAGTGTACTCAGGTAGTCATTCTCTACGATGGAGTGATGGATCTTTTGCAATGTCATTGCGCTTAAAACCCGAACTTGTACACAGACTTACCTCTGAGGTATCGACGATAAGCAAGAACAACTGACGAGGATACCCTTGCAAGTGGCTCAATCAGCGATTGCCGTAACGAGCACGTTAACGATGTGGATTGTCGCTATGTGCGTCCCATGAGACTCAACGCCATGACTACATCGAGTTATCTCCTATATCTGAGAGAATCCGAGCTTCTCATGCCGTCAAAATTGATCTCATGTTGGGTCTCATGTGTGACACGCTGGGTTCAAAGTAGCCAGCATCAAACGTAGGCTGCCTAGGAAGCTATTTCTACTTCAGTCCAACTATACGCTTGAGGTGCTTGCCGAGCACTTGTCCATGCACGCGCATGAGTTGAAAGATCTAAGTTGCAGCCGCTGTGTTCAAGTTTAACAGAAGCTTGGCGGTAAAGGTCTACTGATGTTAGCATACCTGCCACTATGATCATAGAACCATTGACGGCCTAATTTGAACAACAAACGCGGTCGCACTGTTTCGAGTCCCAATCCAGTCAAGCCCACACAGGTTTGCCGCGAAGACGAAGAGACCCCAATATCGCGCACTGTACTCCAGGAACCGGAACGGCTACGACAGTTTTCGACTCAAATAAAACGGTGCGAGTGCCAGCTGACTCTGAACGCTAGAGCCGCACCGAGCTCGAAAGGCTTGTCGAAGAAGAGGAGCAAGCAATTGCGGATCAGCAGCTCGCTTTGGCCCTGTCCTATTTGTAAACCGATGATTAAGACTTTCTACCCGGCTCTACTTGCGCTTCAAACCTAACTCGCGATCGTTGTCTTGGACCCGATAAACAGTGGGCACATGCTAAGGGACCCTACACAGACATATGCACGTACGAGATCGCTCCTGGCGCATTTTCTGGTCTCAGTGCGTCGAGTAATACCAGAGAGAAAGCATACCACAACGCAGAACTACTCTCAGAAGCGCACCTCAAATTTTGGGAGGCATGTATTGACGGTGTACCGGCCGTAGACACCTTGACACTTGAGCGTGAACACGTAGCTTACAGCTATTGTCGGCACTGCCTCTTCGATCCCTTCACTATGGCTCTCGACGGCGTCTCCACCTTTCTTCCCAAGTGCTGGAAGGTTCTTACTTCTCTCGATGTCTGCGGCAAGATTGTTCCGAAGCAACACACTAAAAAAATCGACCTCATGGTGAGGAAGCTCATGACGCTCAACCCAGCTTATTGCGCTGATACTGACTGCACGGCTCTCATCCGCCTTGAATATATCAGCAGCGAAGCAAACACTTGAATCGAGTGTAAAAAGAGAATCTGTATGCAGTGCAAACGCCAGGTACATAAGAAATTGTGTCCAAGTGACATACACGTGTGATTCCTCATTGAATTTAGCCAAGCAATGGAAGTAGTAGCAATGAACATGGTCGAGCTTTCTCGATGTTGTTTCTACATGACTTGCTACTAGAGTCATTCATTCTGCTACTTCTGTGGCGGACCTTGGGAGATATACACGTGTCCACAGTGAGAAGAGCATTATCTCAATCGTCCTGGTCTTACCATCCAGACAGCCCCGATATCAGAATTCGCTGAGCATGTCTACTCCCAGCAATGCATGGATTGTAGTGCGGATTGGCTTCGATTCGTCATGCACTGTAGCGGGTGCGAACTGTCGAACTGTTGGCGTTTCATCGACAGCACGCGAAGAGTAAAGATCAATTGTGTTGGCTGTGGGATGTGATAGAGAACCTCGAAACCTGGAGTACTTCCATATAGGAAAGACGCCTATAATAAGCGCGCGCGGCTCAGTGGATCCCGGGTGGGGAGCCGAAATAAGATCTGCACGCATGTATGATGGTGTAGGATGATAGATAGGAACTACATCGGAGGTTGAGCAGTGTTCTCCAGTACATACCTGCTATCAAGCAGCATCATGGCTCTTTAGAGTTTGGTGAGTTAAACCTCATGAAAATCGCCATTTGGGACGCGTGAACACAACAAAGTGATGCCCTTCACCAGAAGAACAAAACTGACAACGAGTCATGTAAGATTTATCCTTATCAGTCGGGCGGGATGTAGCGCGCCACAGTAAGCGTTAAGAGTTCTTCTTGTCGTATACTCATCTTCGAGATTTCGACTCTGTGGTACCTAGGTAGCGACAATCGTGGCAACGAGTTGTGTACCAAGTATCCAACCTCACATGTAGAGAAGACCACCCACCCAGTTCGAATGCGTAGTCTCTTGTGAGTCGTAACAACGTCCTTTACAACAGGCAGCCTAGAGTTGAAGCAAAGATGGACGTGGGAGATCGGCACCAGACCCCTTTCTAGCCGACTTGGCCTGTGCGGGGAGTCGTCTTCGCTAACCAGTGCTTATCCTGGCGCCTCAAACATCACTTTGCCAATGACCTCTGCTTCCGCAACACAGCCTTCTTCACATTATTTCCACCACCTCAGGAGAACACTTTACCGCCCGACCCGTCCAAGCCACAATTGCTGAACGGTTCTACGCGAGCTTACCTAGCATGTTTTCAGACTCCTTAGGCACACGGCACTTACGGCAGCACTACACAAGGCGTCGTAACAACAAAAGATTAGACTGAGTGACCCGCTATTCGAGGTATCGAACTATAGTAGTCTTCTGACATGCCACTGCAAGCTAGACATGACTCAACACCCCCGACCTCGTGGCGACCTGTGGTGTTGTCAGTATGTCAGACGCGTCGCCGGTACGCGACTGGACATCTTGACAGTTGTCGGCACGTACCTGCATATTCTCCGGTGAACTCTAAACGCGTAAACGGCAACGGCATGAGAGGTCACGGACTATGCGTCTGCAGATCTTTCCTCAATGTTCATGACGCTGACGCTGAGTGGCTTGCCTGGTCCCCCCTCTCCCGCCTCAGGGCTTGAACAATGCAAAGGGAAATTCGAGTTGAACGTAAAAGTAAGGTTCAGCTCGTGTTACAATCCTTGAATTTTGCTTGCCTGATCCGTAAATGGAAGACTTACAGCTCATTACTTCTTGCGCCTCGCCTCGGTTTCGGTTATCTCGACCGCATTCAGGTTTCGAGTCTGTACTTTTTACCGCCACACGGCTTGTCTCTTCGTAACTCAAGCCCCACAGCCAAACTTAGCACATTGGTACCTGGCATAGTCTCAAGGGAATCCCATATAACACTGACCGTGATCATGTCTTCGAACGATGTGCCTTGCTTTTCAACACAGTCGTTCATTCTTTTCGCGGTCATTCTTGTCGTGTTCGCTCATTGAGAGTAGTACGGCTTATTTCCATTGCTACAAACATGGTAGCCTACGCTCCTTACCTCGCTGCTACAGCATCTTTGTCATCTGTTTACCACGCAGTTACCCCTTCTGCGTTCCGCTCCGCGCCTATCTGCCATGTAGTCACAGCGACAGTGACTGAATATGCCACTGCACGGCCCACTACCAACGCTCATGGACATGGCGGACCATACTATAATCCTTACAACGACGTACCCCTTCCATTCGAGTGGCCGGGAAAACCATCGCATGGGGAGGAATACCCTCCTCCTCGACCTTCGATTCCATATCAATATGGAGGGCCTGCTAAAGATGCGTATGATGAGCCATGCTGGATCCCAAAGGGTACTGGGCAGCTCAAGCCTTCGCTACCAAATGTTGAACAGTGTGGCAACTCACAATGGGGACTAATTGACTCACCTCATCTTCCGGTCAACGGCCTCCCCGGTAGTATTTCTGATAGCGCCTACACATCGAATTCTACAAAGCTTCCATCCACATTTCCGCCTTATCCTACGGTATCTGGCCATCCAAACAACCATACCAACGCCACAGGCTTCGAGTCTATCAGGCAATCCTCCACCAGGACTCTTGGATCCGTTGTTACCGCAAGTGCTGCCAGCACACCGACGGCAGATCCCCTGTGTCCTACCATGCCGGACACTGGCGTGACAAGGACCTACGATCTTCATGTAGCTTATCAGACCATTGCTCCGGACGGTGTTACCAGGAATGGTTTGACTGTAAATGGCCAATTCCCTGGCCCTCTCATCGAGGCCAACTGGTACGAGGTAGCGCGAAATGACGTAAGGCTTTAGCTGACCGTAAACTAGGGGCGATTGGATCTTGTGGAGAGTCACAAATGACCTGACCGATGAAGGTACTACACTTCACGCCCATGGCCTCCTTCAGACCGAGACATCCTGGTATGATGGTGTTCCTGCTATTTCTCAGTGTCCAATTTCGCCCAACGGTGGATACTACGAGATGCTTTTCCGGGCCGATCGTTATGGCACATCTTGGTATCACAGTAAGTTCATCCAAGTTAGACTATGAAATGCCAAGGCTGAGTTTCTTAGGTCACTACAGTGCTCAGTATTCTGGTGGTGCTCACGGCCCTATGGTCATCCATGGACCAAAGCATGAAGAGTATGACATCGACGTAGGACCTATCATCCTTGAGGATTGGTTCCACGCCGACTACTATTCTCTTGTTGAGGGTACCATGAATGGCCTATTCCCGCCTTCAAACAACAACCTGATCAATGGAAGAATGAACTATCCTTGTGCAAACACAACGCTACCTTGCACTCCCAATGCAGGTACCTCCAAGTTCAAGTTCGAGTCTGGAAAAAAGCATCTACTACGTCTTATTAATATGGGTGCAGAGGGCAACCAGAAGTTTAGCATCGATGGGCACCAGCTGAAGGTCATTGCCGTCGACTACATTCCGGTTGAACCGTACATGACGAACGTTGTTACTCTCGCTGTTGGTCAGCGTACTGACGTTGTGGTCGAAGCTATCGGCAAGCCCAGTGATACGTTCTGGATGCGCTCTCAGCTCGCCCAAGGATTCCGCTGCACTCTGACTGACGGCATCTCGCCAAACGCCCTTGCGGCAGTTTACTACGAGGATGCCGATACCAACGCCATTCCTCAGACAAGCTCTGATGTCACCCAGGCTCAGCTTGAGCAGTGCAAGAATGACCCTATTACGTCCGCCATTCCGCTCTGCAAGATCCCTTTGGAAGAACCTGATCATGTCGAGCGCGTAGACTTCGATTTCCGCTCCAATGGCACAAACTTCATCTGGTACCTCAACAACAGCACATATCATGGGAACTACAACGAGCCCACACTCCTGAAAGCGAAGCGTAACGAGTCAGACTTCGATCCCGAATGGAACGTGTACCAGTTTCCTGGTGCAAAGAACGTCCGGATTCATCTTGTCAACCACGGTCTTATTGGTGGCCACCCTATGCATCTCCACGGCCACGACTACCACATTCTTGCGGAAGGCTTTGGTGAATGGGATGGTGTCGTCACAAATCCGGAGAACACGCTGCGTCGCGACGTTCACCAGATGCAGAATGCGCGCAATGTCACCGGAACAGTTGAGCCCTCGTACCTAGTTCTACAGTTCACTCAAGACAATCCCGGCGCCTGGCCTTTGCATTGTCATCTGGCGTGGCATGTTAGCGGTGGGCTTTTCATGCAGATTTTGGAGAGGCCGGAGGACATCCAGAAGCAGGCCTTTGAAGACGAGCAATTTGAGCTCTGCGATACCTGGGATGCCTACACAGCTGGAGTTGTTCTTAATCAGATCGATTCCGGCTTGTAGCCGAGGTGCTAGAGTCATGAGATGGCGGCAAAGTCTACAGATGCTACCTAAGTACCTATTCAGGCCCCACCAAGTGAATCACGTGATCCACCCACGAACGCTCACTTGGTGCTTTATACTTCTACCACATTACTTAGCTTTCCTTCCTTGTACATAGAACAATTAATTTACTCTTACGTTCTGTTATACATCTTCAGATGCCTTTAACAAGCGCGTGCGATTCGAATGTACCCTAAATCACCGTGTGCAGCGATGCCCAGATGTCACGTCGGATCGTTACAAACATCGCAGTTGCGGAAGTTCCATAATCTGAATCAAGGGTGAGTATGGTTATGTGTCCGTGAGCCCTCACAATGGTTATGACCTTTATCTCTCTACCACGTATCGTTTTGGTAGGGCACAAGCAGTGGAATCGTCATGGCCATGACGTCATGGACCACGCAAACTTTACTACTTTCTATTAGCGAGATTAATCAATGTAGCCATTCGCGTACGTTCAACTCGTAATCGCGACACCTAGGCTTTATCATCGTCTCCTACCAAGGGTTCAATAAAAATGAACGCCGCTCCCCAACAACTCAAAGTTCTGCTGACCGGCGGTGCCCGAGGAATTGGGCGCGGACTGTTCAGACAACTCCTGACAGCTGGACACGATGTCATAATCCTAGACTCCAACAAGGAAGAGCTAGAGCATGTCAGATATCGAGCACAAGAATGGTCAAAAGGGCGGAAGGAGAGCTGGTTTGCGCTTGAATGCGACCTCAGCAAGCGAACGGAATTGAAGACTGCTGTCGACGAAGTTGAAAGAAAGTTTGGGGGCAGGCTCGATGTTTTGATCAACAATGCTTTCCCCACCGATCTCTCACTATCCGAAGATCGAAGTATGGAAGCTGAAGGAGAAGACATCGAAAAAGAGTGGGATTTGAAGGTTGCGATTGGACTCACTGCGCCGTACATACTCAGCCGCCTTTGCGTCCCACTTCTAGCTGCTGGACGCTCTACTCCGAACTCTCCTGGTACTATCATCAACATGTCATCAACGCGCGCCTACCAATCTGAATCTGACCACGAAGCCTACTCATCCGTCAAAGCTGGACTGTTAGGATTGACACAGTCGATGGCAGTATCTTTAGGCCATCGTCACAAGATCAGGGTCAATGCAATTATCCCGGGATGGATTCACGTAGCCAACGAGAACAAAGCTGCAGATGATGGTAATGTCAAGTGGGAGGAAGGCTTGAGCAAGGAAGACACTGCTTGGCACCCATCTGGGCGAGTGGGTAAAGTGGAGGATATCGCGAAGGCGGTAGAATACCTCATTGGAAACGAGTTTGTGACTGGTCAGGAGGTTGTCGTGGATGGCGGTGTCGGGAGAAAGATGGTCTACCCCGAGTAAGTGTATAAGATCGACGCATCAACACCTTTCGCATCAGCTCAAAGATCCACTATTTGTTCTTCATCCAAATGTCGGATCGAAAGCTAGGAGATCATGTTTCAATCTATATTCCACTGACACGCCTTTTGGCCACTACCAACAACGTGCCTTTAGGATAAACGCAGTGATGTAGACATTTCTAGTTTCAAAGGTAACAGTTCTTGTCTTTGGGATAAGTCTTTATTCCTCAAATATGGCTCATAGATTGACGGCAATTTTCCTACGCATGCTTTCGTTAATGTCTACTGGATCAGGTTTTGCTTGGATAGAGTACAAACCTAATGGTTGGACCTTGCATCGAACCAGAGTAGGTTGTATAACCATAGACAGAGACTAGGCTTGGAACAATATGCCTTCTGCGCGCTTTCGTACAATCACAGGCTTGTTACAACCGTGATGTGCCTCAACGACTGCGCGTAAAGAGGAGTATTGCTCGGAGCTTGAGATTCGCGCCATCCCGTGTGAGATTGGCCGGCGCCACTCATGGCCGCGAATGCACGCGTGACGCTAACGCGACAAGTCCTTTACTGTAGCACGACTTTCTCGCGTTTCACTATCTTCATCTAGACTGCACAGGCGAAAGGTGGTCAAACAGAGACCCAATAGTGATAAATGTACATTCGGATCATAACCCTACAGAGAAACTTGTCCTAGCTAAATACTACATACAGTCTTTGTCATAGACAAAGATCTTGTGTCGAACAAAGGGAGAATGCCAAGCAGCTTGCCTGTCAAACAAAAGGTACATGCAACTCAGATCTGGTCCAACTCAGAAAGAGCTATGACCATGTTGAAGATTAATGATAGTGAGAGTGACAGCCCAGTGCCACACGAGAAAGACTTGCAACGATATCCTGCAGAAAGAGAACCGAGAGAGAGGTAAGCCCTGGAAAGAGAGGGGCATGGAATGGAAACGACTAGCCTACTTATGACCAATATCAATATTCTCTCCTATGCTCACTGACATACGCAACCTCAGACGATGCTTTCTTCCATTTACTTTGACTTGGCGTTTGTATCCGCCTTTCGACCGCTTTACGGGCAGTTGCTGACGAGTCACGTGATCATATTATAGTCGTTTGCAGGTAAACAATCTGCGCGTCGAGCTCCCCAGAGAAGACTACAGCGCACCCAAACCAGTCAAAAACCTTCCCATCTAAAACCTCTCTTTTTTCTCCATTTCGGACAAGGAAAATCAAGTTGGATCGCTAGATTTGCGCCCTTGTCATCATCAAATTCACAATGACAACAGCCGATAATGCGACAAGCCTCTCCACCAGCGAATCGTCGTAAGAATCACTCGCTGTAGCATTTACATCATGGACTAACTATAAGTATAGTGAGCCACCCATACTCCACGACCAAGGCATGCCCAAGGCTGCGCGCGCCCACCGTAGCAGGACTGCCAAGAAGAACGCACTTTCCAAGGACCTCAACGTTACTATTTCCTCTTCAGATCAGGCTCTTTTGACCAAATCCGTCATTACCGTCAAGAACGTCATGAAGGAGCAAAACGCTGGGTCGACAGCCAATGCTCCCAGCATCAGTGATGCTGGTGTTTCGGCATCTGATGCTTTGCCTAAGAAGCCGGGTCAACTATCGTCTTCTCCTATCGTGGATCAGGCCCTAGACAACCTGTTGGTAATGATACGACCTGAGCGTCAAGATCTTCTTCAGGGCCCTTGCATAACCATTCACGTGGGTGGAACGTCGGTTATCAATATCTCCAAGCGCGCTGCAATGGCTACTTCTTCTGTCCTTCACAAGCACTTCACCGCCAATCCTGAGTCGCTAGAATATCGTTTCTCGCGTGGTCAGGTTCATCCTGGCGCAGTCCGCTTTCTGCTCATTGACTGGATGCAGGAGACGTGCAATGAGTTTGAAGCCTATGCCATCCCAGCTCAGAAGACCTTTGGCGAGGACGTTGCTATCTTGTGCGCCGCTCGCTTGTTGGGCATGGAGCGTTATTGCCGTCATATCCTCACCGGCTATATTGGTTACCTTAAGACCCATCTTCCGAGTTACGAGGAGATCATTGCTATCGAACAGAACGCCACCTCTGATAAAGACCCGCTCTGGACTGCGATGATCAACCACCTCTGTCATGATCGCTACAAAGGTCTTATACCTGATGCTGAAGACTTCGAGGCGTTTCTGGAGAAGCACACTCGTCTGAAGAAGGCTATGGAGTCGGCTGATATCTTCTTCGCTGGATACGCGAAGAAGCGAGCCGAGGGCCGGGAGAAAGAGCGCCGCCAGCGCTGGGAGCAAAACCAGGCTAAAAAACGTCAGCGTATTGCAAGAAAGCAGCTTACTGCTAAATCATTGAAGAAGAAGCTTGACGAGAAGGGCTCCGGTCTCATGTCTGTCACGGCGGATGAGGCGGAGGTGCTACGAGGGCGCACTCGCACCCGTTAGAAGACCGCTGCGCCTGTCCCCTTGACTCACATTGATATTTAGTCAACATGGTTTCTTCAGATGTGGAATGGCGCCTATGTGTGCGAGACAAACATAGCTTTGCCCTGCGAGAACGCTGAGGTTGATGAGTATAGGCATGCGCAACGGACCTGGATTTGAGCATGTCTTTTCATCTTGGGTTTTACATGAGCGGTGTACCACTGCGCTGAGAAACATCAAGTAACAGACATGATCATACATGATGGATAGATATAAGTGTTGATCAAATCCAGTCTCCAAGCTTTCACATGAAAGAGTTATGCTAACACCTCTCCTGTCTTCTGAATGTCCCTGTTACCTTATGCCTCAAAAGTCGTCTGCCCAGTCATCACTGCTCGCCTCATCCCACTTTTGTTCTTCCTGCTTGGCCTTGCTATGGCCCACCCACCAGGTAGGCACTGTTACAGGCGGCTCACACTCTTTGCACCTGGCTTTTATGTACACCCTGCTGTCTATACCAGAAATTCCAGTGTTGAAGTAATGTGGCACAACGTCGATCATGTTGTTGCAATAGGCCTCTGCGCAAATGATTGTGTGAGCGCTAGTTGAAATGGATGGCCAAGAATGGGACGTTTCAGGAGAAGGTGATGACGGAGATAATGATGGGCCTGACGAGCAGGTTTTGGTGATATGAATACCGTGTTGCGGGCTTCGACGGATGACGACGGCACTGTTCGGAGGGTAAGACATTTCACTCTCTTTGTGTGGATTGCTTTCTTGCTTCTTGATGAAATAGGTAGAAACTTTGACAAGGAGTAGGTTGAGTGGGGAGTAGAGTCGTATATGAAGTTGCTGATTGATTATGCCAACTTTGACAGTGATGATTGCGTGAAAAGAGCCAACAAGCAGCCCTAGAGAAGAACGTAGAGCGGAGCGACTAGAGAAGCGTTTAGAAGACATGAGAAACCTACCTCATCGCCTGCCTGATACCTATCGATTACACGGCCCACATACTCCGTTAGCAGTGACTCGCTCATCTTTTAGCAAGTCTCTCGCGCTCCGTCTGTCCATGCGACCTAGCTCCATCATCATCGGAACGGGTACCATATTCTTTCTTGAGAGCTTGGTCTCCGGTATCGTTCTGAAGAATGATTGCTGCTCTGGTAGACTCGCTTGCCTCAGGGGCGATAGGTTACTTGCAGTTACTAGGCACGTAGCAGGAGATGTTTGTACATGAGAAAGAGTGACGAGGGTTAGGAATTGGCGGCCAATGGGAAAATGTAGGTTGCGTCTCAGACCATGATTGGTTGATAAGCAGAGCTCCTTCCGTCTGAGGTACAGCCCCGCCGGCTAAAGCTGGACCCGCTCTCCACTAGTTGTTTAGCATCATTTGCATCATCACAACACGTTACATCCTGCCTGCCATTGTGCTTCTCACCACTGTTAGTCATTTCCTACACTCTCCACTCGCGCTTGGTTCTTCATTGCCACCATGGTGTCTACGCGCTCACATCCCCAAGGCGACTTCCCCGCCACCGAACCTTCGCCCGTTAAGAAGGCGCCACGGTCGCGGACTTCGACTGCGTCCCCGGCACCCATATCTTCCCCGGACCTTGACTCCCCACCATCGGCAAAGTCGCTTGCCAGACGCGCAGTTTCCAATGCCAAAACCGAGATCAGCCCTCCCTCTCCATCCGAGATCGACGAGCCGGCCTGGTGCCACACAGCGTCAAATCTCACTATAGTGTGGCTCGCCATATCCATGCCTCTCGTGCTATGGGACTCCCTGTACATCCTTTTGCGCCCGCACACTATGGCTGGCGGTGCACTTCAGTGGCCAATCTGGAAACCGTATGAAATCTATGCCTCGATTGATCACGTATACGGATGGCCCGGGTGGGAAAACAACGATGGATTTGGTGGCGCGCAAGGCTTTCTGAACGCTATCGAACTCGTGCTGTATGGACTTTATGCCATGATCATCTATAACCATGGTGTGCCCACGACTGGAGGCACTGGGCTGCAACTCAGTGAGGGCGTAAGCAAGTTCCTTGCCGGAGGCCGGAAGGTACGCGGGAAGAATGGGAATCGCGCGCTGATTATCGGCTTCGCTGCTGCGGTTATGACTCTCAGCAAGACAGTACTATATTGTGCGTATTCATGCGGCACATAGCCAAAGCACAGGCTAACAATTGTAGACTTCAACGAGTATTTCTCTGGCTTCGCAAATGTCGGCCATAACGACTGGGCTACGCTGCTGTTCTTCTACGGTATCATGAAGTGAGTCGAACTGTTTTTCCGCCTGCGCTTAGCGTCTGAAGTGACAGGAACGCTGATTCGTTCCGCAGTGGTCTTTGGGTAATTTTCCCAGCATATATGACTGTCGTCTTCGGTACCGATATCCTCCAGGCGCTCGACATTGCAACTGAGTCTTCGTCCAAGAAGCGTTATTAGCTTGAATCTTGAGGAAGCTGTTCACACATACCAACGCTTCAAAGTTTGGTGCCAACTTACAACAATGCCCAAATATTCAATCAAGACGAGTTTGCGTCCTTCCGGTGCCCGCGAAGGCGTCGAATAGCTGTACGAAACAGTCCTCTCAAACGTTCCAAGATACTGCCGTGCGAGTCCCCAGCGGCCTCGGCATCGTCCTGCATGGGTGATGGCGGCTTTATAGGAGCTAGGTTCAGTGGACTATGCAATTAACAACGCGATACCACTCACCAGCACTACTCCTCCTCCATTAATATCACGCTTCAACTCAAGAACGACAAATTCCGAGTGCCAGTCGTCTGGTGGCAGGCTTGCCGATATTCGCTGCGCATCGGCGGTTAGATGGTCAAGCATGTATGGTGCTTGTACTATCATTGGCGCCATAGGCATTAGTGGTGGTTTGCTTTTGATGCGCTGAGTAGCTCCAAGGGGTGTCAGCCGAGTAGAGGGTTGAGTGTGAAATAGGTGTACAAGGGTGCATCACGGATCCGCCGGCCGGAAGTCGCATTCACTGTTTGATCGCGATACGTTCACTTTCACAAGCATTTAAGATATTGCCATACGCTTATTACTACAATACCATAGGCCTCAAATCGTTTGAGGCATCGAACTAATGGCCGCTTCATTACTCATTCTTGTCACTTGCATCCTGTATTCAGAAACCTTCAATCGCTCCCTCGCATTGACACGGAGTCAAGACGAACGTCTTCAAACTTTCGGTGAGCCCTTACATCACATTGCATCCCACTCCCAATCCGCAAGCCCTATCTTTTCTCTTCTTTTGACTACTCTCTGCCTCCAAGATTGCAGCCCTTCGATCGTCTCCCGCACGCTGCTCACTCACTACCCTGCGTCGCTCATCCAGATCGGCCATGCTCATCGCTTTAGCAAACGGACCTTCGTCATCCTCGACAAGCGCCTTTTTTCTCTCCATCTCGTCTCTTCCAGGCGTACTGAACACAGATTGCTTGCTGGACGCTGTGCCCCCAGAGAGGTGGGAGTCCTCGGATATGGATACCTGTCGCTGCACATTGGAGGCCGGCCCTATTACATTGTCCCGCAAAGGTGCATCCACGGCGTGCTGTCGCGGTGCTAGATGCATTCGTGGGTGAATACCGTGCTCCCGTTCTGGTCGCTGCATCGCCGCACCGTCATTTGTTGACGACACATAGCCAGGCTGAGACATGAGTGGCCTTCTCTCCATTGGCCTTGCTCTTGTCTCCATAGCTTCGCGCATCTTCTTACGTTCGGCATGAGCGTAAAACTCTCTGAGCGTCTCTTCTTCTCTAGAATACGTTTGCGGATGAACGATATCGAAATATCTAGAATGATAGGGTGATTGATTGTCGAACGATTCGAAAAACTCGAGCTTTGGTGTTGGGTTTGAGATAGTAGAAGTGAGAATGGGAGGATTTGATCTCGACTTTGGTTTAGAAGAGCGTTTGGAGTTGGGGCAAGGCGTTGGGTTGCCGAGTGGGAGATATGCCGAGCGCTTCTGGGAATTTGTCATAGGAGTGGGTGTATCTGGGCAATCCCAATTTGCGTCGCTGTCGCTCTCGACTTGAACCTGCTTTTGATGTGGACTCGCACCCTGTTCTCGATCGTGGCCATGTGATGGCGACAGGCGATGCAAGGATAGCTCCGTTGGTGTGCTATACGGCCGCTTCTTGGGACTACTCAACCTCGAAGTGCGCTTCACTGGCGATTGCCTTTCCATTACACTGCCACCTCTTTTGGTAGTCACGTTGGCAGTGATATCTGCAGGAGAGCTGCCGAAGTTGCCGTTTTCCGCGGTTGCGACATAGTTTGCAAATTCTGTCTCTTGTTCGCCGAAACCATACATGTATGTTTGATTAAAACCATCACTCTTAGGCCGCTCTCTTGCACTCTCAGGTGTAATTTGGTGATCGAAATTCGGCGTGCCAGTGCTTGCTAGATCCAGTCGCAGTGCGTCACTCAAACTCGGCGGCGGTGATGGAGAGATCGCGCGAATCGTAGAGCGTGCTGTTGATGGACGAGTAGGGCTTGGAGGTCCTGAAGTAGGCGGACGCGGGCGAAAATGTGTTGACATTGTCGCGATCAACAATTGTGGTGTTGTTGACGAAGATGCGGGTGGTTGCTGTGAGGATACGGACGGGACCCAAAAGAATGACATGCAGGGCAAAGCCGATCAACGGGGCTCTCCGAACTTGTTGCCACCCAGGATGGAAAGGCAAACGCGGTATTCTGAAGAAGCGAAAGTGAGTGTAAATAAGTGACGCGCTAAGAGTGTTTGTAAAATACTGTTCAATGGTATGAAGGCGAGATACTCGCGGTTTGCGAAAGCAAACCAACCTCACTTACCGACCAATACCACAGTACTACTACAAGCTTTACATCGGTGCGCTCAGAAAATCCAGAATAGAACTCGCAAACGATGCGACAAAATTGTTCCAGCGATAAGCCAGGTGTTGTTGTTGTTGTCGCACAAGTACGTCATTGTTGTTGTCTAAGACAAACGACTATACAGTCAAACTTCAAGACAAAGAAAGGTTTAAGGGATATAAGGACTACTTTACCCGTAGATAGAGCATTACAACGTATCTCAATACACTTCAGTTAGTCCATAATTCAACAATTGTGTAGCCTTTGCGGTACATGTGCCGAAGTGCTACAGCATAACGATCCGATCACCATAGCGAAAACTTCATACTCAGTAAAACCATAGCTTTCCAAATAAGATTACTGAATTCTGGTTTTTCTACCATGTTCCGAACTATATCACTCAATCAAACCATTCTTCCGTGTAACGCGACCACCTCTGCTGCCGCCATTCCAGTCTATCATTTCTTCGCATGTAAAACAGCCAAATACTTTATCCTTACCTCTTCCCCTGAATCACTGACATCATCTGAACTATCCGCTGAATCACTGTCGGTCTCGTCGTCGCTATTTCCAGGACTTAAATTTTTGTCGTTGTTGTCTTCCTCTCCATCGCTCGAAACATCCGAAGAGCATTGGTCTGTATCCGTGTGGATTTTAGCATCGTTCCTAATGACATTTTCGCCGCAGGTATCTCTTTCGTCTTCATCATCACTACTCTCGCTGTAGTACTCAGGAACAGTAGCTAAGGTGTGCGCATGATGATCCTCCCGGTTTGGAACCTCGGTTACTTGGACGGCATCGTGGGCTTCTTCCCTTCCAAATGCTAGTAATTCCCGACACGCCGTTGGCTCGTCGCGTACTTCCGCTGCCTTGGAAACACCAGTTCGAACAGGTACAGGACACACCACAGTCTCCCTCCATAGCCCAGGTTCCTGAATTTCTCCGTTCGCACTACTCCTGTTATTTGTATTCAAGCGGTCCTTGTGCTCATGGCTGTGCTTCGACGTGTCTTGACTCTCGAGCTTCTCTAGCGTCAGTGCAGCTTTATCAGTCCATTTGCCGATAGTCCGAAGTGCGACGATTCCAATTTTGATGTTGCGCTTGTCTTTAATGTTAAGATTGTTACGGGTCTTTACTGGAGCTGTGGCTTCTGAAGTCTTGGAAGTCATGTTGTTGGCCGAGTGTCGAAGAAGGGGGACAGAATCGGAGCGCAGCTTGAGTTTCTGTGAAAGATGCATTCTATAAAGAATTTTACGAACAGACTTTCGATAGATCTAACAAGGCTTGTTCTACAAGCACCAGGCGCGGTTGATGAGGTATCGTGGTAGTGGTTAAGACAGCTGGACTCAATAGCATTTATGAGGTGGCGACACCGCTGACTTTATATGAGGCCGTATTAGATAGACGTGCGCTGTGTTTGTAGCACTGATTGGTGATGCTATTGAACTTCCCAGGCTGTGACATCCGATCGTATGAACTCCCTGACTTCCAATGTGTAGATCACAGAGTCCTGAGGTGTAGAACCATATCTACAAATCTCATCGATAGCCATGAAGCTTTCTCATGGATCTGATACCGATCACATCATAACACAGCAACACCACCTCGGATCACCTAATCCATCGTCTCTGTTGAATTCCATGTCGGGATACACGCCAAGTATCTGTTCTCTGTACTGTTCTACCTCCCTTGAAGGAACCTTGCCAACGCTGTCAGAAGATATTGACTTCTGATACATCGACGCGCTGTCCGCTGTCAAACGATTCAATTGAACGTTGGTGCGCTCTCTTGCATCCCCGCGTTGTCGACGTTGGATCTCGAGATCTTCGTAGGAGCCCCAAGGCGGCGGTCTAGGACCATTCTGAATGTCGCTTGACGAGTGAAACGATGGCGCAGGATTTGCGAGGGAATGTACTGGTTGGAGGGAGCTATCTCGCTGCTGGGAGATCAGAGACGGCAGGGCCAATTTGTGGGAAGGCAGCCGTCCGGATTTGTATCCCTGGCTTGCGTGTTCGTCTTGGGTTTGTTGCAGTGCTCTCACATCATTATCTATATCTTCCCAGTGGCCACGAGATACATGCTGCTTGGCGCTGGGACGATTTTGGGCGTAATCGCTGGAAATACTGCGTTCCCACAAATTTCGACTCGACTCGCACACGGTGGCGACATACGGATGTCCAGTCGAGCTCAGAGGTGTGATCTTTCCCTCTGGTGCAGTGCCTCGACTCCATAGGCATGGTACAGGTGGGTCCGGCAGTGATCGACGTGGTATAAGATACTCAGCTGACTTCCATCGTGGCAAAGTTTCGGTGTTGGAGCTGCTGAGCTTCGAGAAAGGTATGATTTTTTGCGTATGAAACTGTTCATACACTTCTTTGTATGCCTCCTTGTTCCACGTGTCATCTTGTTGATTAGGTACGGATCTCAACGAGCCCGTTTCTAGTGGGAGCGGTGGCAACGGGCGCTGATGTGTTCCCATACGATTCCCATGCTCCATTGGTCTGCGTGAAACGGACCTAGTGTCTGTTCTGGTGGAAGGTTCCAATTGTCGCAGCTGTGCATGTGATGGTGGCTGGTCGTACGCGACCACTTCGGATGAAGCTAACGAGTGGCTGCCGCGTGGACTGACAGCTCGTGTAATGTGATTTGGATCCTTTCCCGATCCTGTACGCTCACACAATAGTTTTCCGTTGGGCGGAGATGTTTGTCTTTTGCTATACTGTTCCACCTTGCTTAATGTTACAGATTCGACATATTGCTCAGGACTGCTTGCCGCAGCTTGAATGCGAGAGTTGTTTTGCTCGAATCTTTCAGTGTCCGTAAAGTGTGCCCTGTCAGCGGCCGGCCACAAGGGTGGCGCGGATGCGCAAAAGGGTTCCTGAACAAGAGGGTCCGGACTTGGAGGGCGTGAAGAAGCTTCCGTTACGCAGTAGGCCTGATAGGGCCGCCTAAAGGGTGTATCGTAGAACGAGAATAACGTCTCGCTAGGCGCATTTTCAGGAATATCAGAGAGCATGAGATGACAGTTGTCAGTGATTCCGGCGGTCCCCAGATGTCGAAGGTTTGCGCAAGGTCAGTTTCGAGGGTGAAGGAGGTATCAATAGTAGGGCATCGAGAAGGAGTGATACAGTACACTTAAAGTCGACTGTACACTGTTTGTTACTGGAGCGCATCGTCCCTTTAGGTGTTCCACAAAAGGTTTCCACAAAAGGTCAATATTCTTACTGTTGGCTATAACGTCATCGCACCAAGCACGCACCTTGTGATCGAGGCAATACAAGAAACGGCAGTGGAGGAGGGTCACATAGTCCGTGCACAGACCCTAAACGCCCACTGCAGAGTAGCAGTCTTGTGCACCTTTTCTCAGACCTTGCTCAAATAGCCAAGTGAAGCCTCCTCTATACCCACTTTCTCTAATCCGCTTAAGGATCCATATCTCGAACATGCCAATTTTGTCGCCTTGTGTTCCTCTGCCCTCAAAGAAGCCGAGAGCGTCTTGATAACCAACCTGCCAGCCGTATTCGTACTTTTCGTGCTCATAGTGACCATTGGGATCCACGCCGCGCCAATAGGACACGTGCTGTTGAATCGCCTCATGCATACGCCCGTCCTTCTCGTGTCTAGCTTTTTCGGTCATCCGGAGTCTGTCATCAGCGGTCGTTTTTGTGTACTGGGGTGGCACAATACTCCCATCTTCTGTTTTAGCTTTAAACCCCCACTCGCCGCCAGGCATCCAATCCATTTTCCAGGTCCAAAAGAAACTGCCGCCAGCTTTCTCTTGGTACCTTCTGCTCTGCGCTTGACCAAATTGTCGTACGAGCTCCTCCTTGGGGACTCCGCCGCCCTTGGCCCAAGAGTCTTCAGTCATAACGCAGGAGTATTCGCCAACAATAACCTGTACTGCACCACGATCATGCACAGAGCCTTCTTTACCATCCAACTGTTCTAGCTTGGTGCCGGCTTCCCCGATGATCTGCTGTGGTGTCTTCGCTTTGTCTTGGTCTGTAAAAGCCCAATAATAGTGCGTGTCAACCACCACTGGGCATTGCGGATGCGAGTATATGGAGTTCTTCTGCAAAGACCAATCTACCGCTTTGCCTAGGTTCCAGCCATCAGATATTATGATAGGAATTCCGGGGTCTATGGCGGACACGGCGGCTATACACTCGTCATACCACTCGTACATGCGCTCTGATTCCCATTCAGCCTCGTTGACGAGTTGGAGACCAGCAATCTCAGCTCCCGCTTTGGTATCTTCTGCAATGAACTGGCAGCAGCGAACACCTAACGCACGGTTACTGGGATTGGTCCATAGCTCGGCACGCCCACTGTTAGTGCCTGAGTGTTCCTGCGCGTTTCCGCCCCCTGGTAGTGCATGCAGATCAACCAGAACGCCGATTGAACGTGCGCGCAGACGTTGGATTAGGGTGCGAATACTGTCCCATGCTCCTGTGTAGATTTCAGCATAGGGCTCGAAAGGTGTTCCCTGGGTGAAGACGGCGCCTGGGAGGTCGTAGTAGCCGATGGGCAGGCGGACAGTTGTACATTTGGCCACATTAGCAAGCCATCCAATGGCGTTATCGTGTATAATATTGGCCCAGTGCTCCTCGAACTTTTGCTTCGTCTCAGCGACACCAACCCTGTCCACCCAGGCTTGCACTGCTGCAAGCTCGCTTGATCCCTCAGCACCATCAGGAAATCGAGAACCCTGAAGCCATCGTTCAATAACGTAAACAGATCCAAGATTGGTTCCATGGTGATAGCGATAGCGAAGAACATCCAGCGTTGTCGGGTCGCTGATACCATGGTGTTGATCATGGCCATGGTCGTGACCGAAGCCACCTTGCTGATGAGCTGGGGAAAAGTGCTGTTGATGTTGTGCTTGTTGGTTTCCACCAAAATGGGAGTTACCAGACTCGTCACGTTGAGAGAAGCCTTTGAGCTCCGCCTTGGCTTTTTGAAGGAATCCCTTCATCGTGAATGCGCTGATCTCATTTAGTGTGCTGGTGAGGGTATGCATTGACCAAAGAACATACCAACTGATGTTGAAGAGAATGACTCATGTAGCAGAACTCGAGTGATGTCTTGGGTCTCAGGTCTGAGCGTATCCTTTGTCGTGATGGTTGTGAGCCGAATGTTGGGTGCAGTTTAGTAGGTGTGCCTCAGCCGTGGTGGAGCCGCGGTGGAGCCGCGTAACCACGCATTTACATCTTTGTGATGACGTAAAGCAAGGAACTGGAGATCCGGTAGGTAGGCAAGTGCGTCCGGCATGCATGCAGGTGCGTGCACGAATTGTGGCTGCATCTTATCGTGCTATCTTATCTGTGGGCCAATTACCCAGCTTGCCTCGGTACCTGGGCTAATTCGAGCGTGCTCGCGCTCAGGACGCGTCTGCTACGATCATCGTATATCGGTCGCCATGAGTTGAGAGAGAGAGAGAGAGAGAGAGAGAGTTGGTCAATTGACGCGTAAATGCCTAACCTGTGCACTAGTTGGATGTATTGATAGCGGCCTTCATACTGGGGCGTCACAGCTTGCGGCAACGGCAACTGTGCAAGGTGCAATAGCAAACAGCCGCAGTGTGTCTCTCGGAAGGCTCACCGTGTTTACTGCCGATTCAGAGCACGATGAGGGTAGAGGACAATGTACACAACTAGACGCGGAGTAGAGTTGAAGTACCTGCGGACTGTCCTGACTTTTCGCTCTACTAGTCGAGGCGCCATCCCGCCATTTCGCCAAGCTGGACCCTGACATGCCACCCAATCGCGTCGGCTGGCGCCTGTAATGCGACTTCCCCAACCACGACGCGACTGCTCTCACGCATCTTCCACAACTCCAATTCTGTTTTCATATCTTTCTCTTGAAGTTTTAAAGGAGCTGAAAAGACTCACTGCCATTCTGTTACTAGTCTTCTGTCCGTAAATCAACAGTGCACCCCTGCGCGTCGTTCGTCCCCATCTCAACGCGTCGCAACAGCCGACAAGCCGCAGAGACAACATGAGCGCCACAACACCACAGAGACCAAATATGGCTTCTCAACATACTCCCTCCAAGACGCCCTCGCGACGCGTGCTTGGCGATCTCACCTCCAAAGCCATCAATACACCCTCTACCCCAAAGGCCTACGATCCAGCTGAAGTCGCTCGCGCCCAAAGCCCACTAAAGCAAGTCACGACGCACACTCCAACAAACCCTACCGGCAAGGAAAATCTCATGACTCCCCAGACGAATTCAAATAGCAAGAAGAGGGGCATAGAAGAAGTTGAAGGTGTTGAATCTATCGAGAGCGTAAAGATGCTCGCTCGTGCCTGCGACGAGAGTCTTTCCAGCACCGGCACGCGCCTAACCACCGACGCTGTCCAGAAACATACGGTAGATGATACATCGTGCCCTGCACCTTCTCGCGCCACTAACAACTGCAAGGAGAACAATCCCATCGGCCTCGCGGACCCAGGATCACCCACCGAACGCGCCACACCAACACCATCGCCCGAACCAGAGCCAATGCAAGCTTCTCAGAAGAGCAACCAGTCATTTTCTGACCTTCTCAACTATGATTTGTGCGCCAGCCAAAAGAGTGAACACGGAGAACGTGTAGCGATGCCGGCCGCTGCCCCCGCGCCGGCAGTCGCAGAAGGAAAGAGGAGGTCGCGTGCCGAACAATTGCGAACGCGCCTCAAGTTTGGCCTGTACAAGATCAAGACGAACCAGGTCACTAAGCGCGACGCGGATATCATCGGGCCTTACGAAGCCCGTGCCTCTTACTCGTCAGACGCGCTCAACGCGTCGAGATCAACAGCCATGACGTCTTCCGGCGAGTCTTTGGGCGCTTACCGCGTACCGAACATTACTGTATCATCCCCGCGACGCGATCAAGGACCTGTTTTTGTGCAAGCAAATCTGGATCCCTTCCATCCTATAAGTAAACTTGGTCCTGCACCAGTTCAGTTCGCAATCCCACAAGGCAATATGCCAGCATCATCACGTATGATACCCGGATACGTCCTTTCCTCCTCACCACCCGGGCCTCAGCTGCCCCATTCTGTAGCTCCTGATCAGCTCTCCTCACCCATCCGAGCCAGGAGTTACTACGAGCCGCCATCTGAGTCCAGGATACGAATAGGTGAACACGACGCGGATCGCATCAACCTGCGGGAAGAAGACCCGCATTATAGACTCCAAAGACTCAAGCAACAACAGTATAGCTTGGCTCGCAGTGTCGGCGGTGTAAAGGGTGATGCGGCGGAAGGCCTGCTACAGCTTATGCAAGACTCGCGGTAGATATCTCAAGTACAATCAACAACGCATATTCGCTCCCGTTGTTGTATTAGCAACGATTGAAATTGCCAGACTACAACGTATCCTCTCCTTGCGAAATCTTGGTTTATCCAATTACCATCTTGTTTTCCGTGCTAGCAATACTGATTGTGAGCCCGTGTACGACAGATGTCGGTCAATCAAGTCACGACCAGGAGCGTCATAGAAAGTTGATTTGAGGAGGTGAGTTTGATTTCATTACAAAGTGCGGGTAGTATCGTTTTGTCTTTCCGCACGTGGGTCGTCAGATCGTGACTCCTGTTTCACATCTGCAGGCTGACCCTCTACCACCTTTGCATCAGCCTCCATATCCTCTTCAACCTTAATATCGTCCTTATGGTGAGGATGCTGCCCAAAAGGCTCAAGAACACCATTTGCCAGTTCAACGTTTTCGTGGGCAGCTTGAGATTCACTAGCCGACATCTCGCTCCGCTTCGCCTTGCGTTCACTATTCCCATACCGTGGGCGAAGCTGTCTAGACACAGGCAGTGTCTGCATGCTGGCATCGGTAATCAGGTCTACCATATCCAAACAGTTTTCCACAAAAGCTTTGACGGTGACTTCATTGCGCAATTCTCTATCGCCATGGCCGTTGTAATGTGCCGTGAGTACACCGCCCTTTGCGCCAAATTTGCCAGACTGCACTGTGCTATATGAGATATCTTCACCGAACAAGTTTCCGGTGACAGATTGCCGAAATTGGACACCAGAGAAGTGGTATGTGACATTGCGTGTCCCCTTTTCCTCACTCGAAACTCCTGGTATAGTCCACTCGGGAATTTCGATGCGAAGGGGTGGAGCGGTGAGGCGGCCGCCACTCTCAATGTTCTCTACCACAGCATAGACCCACGCCTGTACGTCCTCGTCGTTGTGGTCCTTGACGCTGAAGTGCAGACTTCCACGGCGATAGAATCGTACATCTGATGCTCTATCAGGGAGCAGAACATCGTGGACGTGTTGCTGGAAGCTGAGTGTCATTTTGTGAAGAGTTGCTCTGGCGCCACTCCGGCCGGTACGCATCTGTACGTTGAGACTGGGGAACAATTGGCCAGACGCGTTCGAGAGATCAGGTCTGAATTGGTAGTGTAAAGATGGCGTTTGCAAGCGCGCAGTAGCTGTCAGATTGGGTGAGGCAAGGAGGTTATTTAAGCCAGGGATTGTCGGCAGAAAAGGCGACTGAGATGGTTGGGCGAGCGCTGCTTCTACTACTCGTTTGGAGTCTGCATCTTTCAGGGGAAACAATACCTGACCAAATTCAGCAGAGAGCTTATATGTCGGTTCCGGGATCCAATGGTTAAGCTCATGTGTAGGCAGTGACACATCAGAGGCAGATCGTAGTACGGTCGCCGTAGTGCGATTCACTAGAGCGTGCAATGCTGTCTTCGGGGCTTTCGCAAGTTTCTCGGCCTCAGAATCAACATATTCAGGTTCCGTGAGGCGTACGATAGGTATCGATAGACGTCCTAAATCTCCTCTGCGGTACTTGTACTCTACAGAACTGTCTGCTGGGAACACTGGCAATAAGAATGCTGCGCTATCGTCATTTCCCAATTGCTGCGTATCAAAAGTACGTGTAACTGGCTCTTCGAAAGGCAGGAAGCGGATCAGTGTTCGTTTCGCTTCGTCTATAGAGTTCTTGTCGAAGCCTCTGATCGTTAACTGCAGGAATCAGCTACGTTCAGAACGTTCTACAAAGCCCGGGCATACCATGGTCTTGCCGACAGCTTCGATACTCGTACGAGTCAGCATCGAGACAATATCGAAGTCTTTCTGTGTATAGAACAACGAAACCAAATTTGGTTTGGGGTTCGATGTAACATCGATGTTGGCACTCTGATGCAGATAGCTGCTCAAGTTCATCCCCTTCATCTCCGTGCGTTGAAGAGCTTCTTCGATATCGTCGGCAGCGTACTCGGCTGTGGTCTTATCTGCTGTGATGCGAAGGATGCCGTGCTGTTTGTATACATCGAGTCTTGCTCGCCGGGTCCGTCGAATCTTGTCCAACAGTGTTTCCTTTTCTGCAGCCATGTCAGCGAATTTCATGATGACATGTGCTAATGTACGTACCGCCAGCCTTCAGGAGCGCCAACTGCCATGATTGCAGGGAAAGCTCAAGCTCTCCAGGCGACTCTATCTCTTCCAAGAGCATGAGATTCCAGACGTCCCTCAGTATGCGATCAACGAGCAGCTGTTTGCTGACATTTTTACGGTAACGTTTGATTTTGACATGACGATCGACGCCAGGCAAGCGCTGGGTGATATCCGTGGTACCAGGCTGCCACTCAGAGCGCTCTACAGACCGATCCTGGTCTCCTGATCCTGGCTTCTGTTTGATGCTGTTTATGACACCCTGTTTCACTTTCTCTTTCCGTATGTTCTTAGCGACCGAATAGAATGCTATTAACTGCTGATGTGTGAAACCATTCATGAGTGTTTTCCTAAGCTTGACAAAGGTCGTTTGCTTGACATAATGCGGCTCATCGAGGCCGCTATCATTTTTCGGCCGCAAGGTTTCGATCTGCTCGTATATCTCTTCCGGCGTGACGGCCTTCCCTTCCTCCTGCAGCGAGGCGACTATGTCTGGGATTTCAGGAGCTTCGGAGGATACGGTCTTTTCAGGCTCTTCAGGGTTTTCGGCGGCTTTCTCTGGTGTCAGTTCTGCGATTTCCCTCAGAACCAAAATATCGGCATCGTCGCCCAATCGCTTCACGCCCAAATTTGCTGTCTCTCGTATGACTCTACCCCCCTTCTTTCTCCTTAGTCGGTTCAAGGGCGTCACTTCTCTTGTGATCTTCAGCTTTGGTTGTTGCGCCTGCGACGGCACCGCCAGCTCTTCGGCATCATCGTGGCGGCGAGTAGATGCGGAAAACTTGGCGTGGGATCGTGGACGAGCAAAGGCAGGAAGTCGCCGCCGGGTAATTTGCGCTTCACATCGGAGGCATACAAATGCACTAGGGGTACGGGGCGCAAGCATGAAGGAGTTCGGCGTGGTGAAGACGTGCAATAGTGATGGTTGTAACGGGTTTGGAAAGTGCAATGCGTGCATCAACTTTCGTGACCGCCCAATTCTGCCATCGCGCTTTCACGTGCGAGGCGCGTCATAATACGTTGCGTCACCTCAAAGTTAGATATTAGGTGCTGGGATTTGTGTCTACAGTGCTACATTGGGACTTCTTAGGCTGGACGATGCCAGCTGACTAGGTCTTCTCGCAAATCAAATTCATCCACCTCGTGGTGTGGACGATGTCGTTTTCGCGCAGCCTCCGCCTTCATCTGCGATGCCTGCTGCTCCAGACTTCCTCTGCCCCGCACGTTGGGTGAGTGACTTGAGTTTGTGTCTCCAGGGCGCAGTGTCTCATGCGACTTGCGATGAGAGCTGCTGCTGCCGCGCATGTGTCTGGGCTCGCTCTCGCTCACAGAGCTGCTGCTATCACCCGCTGCGAACCGTAAGGGCTGGGCTCGCGGCTGCTGAGAGTATGGTTTCTCGCGATCGCCCCATCCATCTCCTCCTGCAAAAATGTCCTCGATGCATTCGTCTGCCTTGAGCTCACCGGGTTGTGCGGACCAATATGCGGCGAGCGTACGTCGATACATGTCTTGGAGTTCGCCGGCTTCGCGTGACTTACTCGTCAATGAGGGCGCAACTGTGGATATGAGTACAAGCTCGTGGTTGAGTCGGGTGCGCCTTACCTCCGTGATCCTCAAGCTCGGCCTGCTCTCCTGCCATGATACCAGCGATACCACTAAAAACTTGCGCCGTCTTTAGGGCAGGCGCAATGAAGTTCTTGTCGCCTTCCGTCTGCTTCATGTATATCCCGAGCTTGAGCGTGCTGTTGATCTTGCTGTCTTGCATAAGGTATCTCCGTGTGACGCCTGGCTCCTCACCCGCCATGGCCGCCATCTCGCTCTGCTCAACGTACTCGGCGAGATTGAGCTTAATGGTTCCCAGTGTGATGCGTTCGCCTCTTCCCGAGCCTCTGCCGTATTCTTGCACGACCTCGAACTCGATGCAACACTCCTGTAGCATGCCATTCTTGTCAACAGTAAGGCGGACAGGGAGGGTGATGTCGTAGTTGTAAGCGACTTTGTGGTCCTTGACCTGGCAGTTGGCTGTGCGGCCGCGATGCTCGGCGGCTGTCGAATGCGAGAGGTGCCATTTTATAAACGATGTGCCAGATACGAGTGGTACGTTGTTCAGGTCGATTATCTGGCGTCGTCAACATAGCATCCTACGCCTTGGTACGGGCAGCTCACTCTTAGGTGTAGGTCAAACTTTGGCTGCGCAGATGTCAGCCCATGCAGCTTCCGTGTACTAGCTCTGTCTTACTCGTCGGTTCTTGGGTACTGCAATCGTGAGTGTTTGAGTCGCAAATGCGACGGTGCGGCGCATGGCCATTGCTCACCAAACGCTTGCATGTTGAGGAGAGAGGACTAAAACCAAGGCGGTACGTGGAGGTGAAGGCAGCCCGGGTCTTACTCGTACTGAGCGTGTGACAGGGTTCTTTGTGATTGAGTAGCAGGAGCGATGCTTTGCGACCGCGAAGGTAACAATGGACCCTGGCTCTGCCTGGCTCCCCGGATCATCCGAGCCCTAACTCCGCCCTCACTCTTTCCACCCACAACTTGCACTCGCTGCCATGCCCCCAGATGCAAATGCCATCGCAGACTGCGTGTTACGGGCCTTTGCTCAGCTACCTGAAAAGAGGAAGCCGAGACCCCGCCACGATGGCGCGAGGGAATGGGTGCCCCTCGCCGGAATCGTCTTATCTAAAGGTAATCGCTCACTTGCATCCGGAAGGAGCTTTACTTGCTTATGCTCATGACTTAGTGAAGGCCAAAGCCTGTCATGTGTATCTTTAGGGTGAGCCATTTCCATCACCCGACCTCCAAGGGTGCTTTCTCAAAAACGGGCATCGTGTAGCCCAATAGCTCGCCGGGTGAGGTATTAGCCATACAGGTCAGACAGGGCGCATGAGATTGATCCAATTGACCCTGAGCAAGCTAGCTATTGCATAGAATCTGCTCGTAGACGAGATTAGCGACTATGGACATGCACTGAACCTTTTCCAGCACTGGCATGAAATGTCTCCCTGCCAACAAACTACCCGTCGCACACGGTAACATCCTCCACGACTGGCACGCCGAAGTCATCGCCATTCGAGCCTTCAACCGTCACCTCTTGGACGAATGCACTCTCATATCAACGCCACCTTATCCAACGTCCGGCCTTCTTCGAAAAGTATCACCTGACGAACAAACCAGAGACCTACAGCAGCCTTTCACAATCCGAGAGGATGTATCCTTTCACATGTACTGCTCTGAAGCACCCTGTGGAGACGCAAGCATGGAGCTCACTATGGCTGCGCAAGAAGATGCAACGCCGTGGACCAGTACGCCGCCAACTCTTTCCTCCACACCACATTCCGGTGATGAAGGAGAGGCTTCAGCACTCCGAGGGCGATCCAACTTCTCTCTTTTGGGCGTCGTTCGCGCGAAGCCTTCGCGACCAGATGCGCCGCCTACGCTGAGCAAATCCTGCACAGACAAGCTTGCAGTGAAACAAGCCACCTCCTTGCTCTCATCAACATCATCTCTATTCGTTAGTCCCCAGAACGCTTACCTGGAAACCTTGGTGCTGCCAGACTCCCAGTACATACCACAAGCATGTGAACGCGCCTTCTCTTCGTCCGGTCGCCTCAGGTGTCTTGACTCGAATGAGTGGAAAGGCGGCTACCGCTTCCAGCCCTTCACCATCCTTCCCACAGATCGAGAGTTTACTTGGTCACGCCGCGCACTATCCGCTACCGAAAAAGCGGTGCCTAGTAACATATCTGCGGTGTGGACACCGACTTGGCAGGAGACTCTGATTGGCGGCGTAATGCAGGGCCGGAAGCAATTAGACCCTCGAGGAGCAAGTAAGATATGCCGAAGGGGATTGTGGCTAGAAGGCCTGCGCTTGGCGGGAGTACTAGGTGGAACAGTGGTGACGAGTGGGGCACTACGCAAGAGGAAGTATGCGGAGATGAAAGGATCTGAAGAGCTCATCGAGAGGACCAGGGCTAAAGAAGACATACGCAAAGCCTTGAAGGGATGGGTAAGAAACACTGGTGACGACGACTTCTCCATCGAACCCTCACTATCAACACCCTAGACTTGTGTTCTTGTGTATTGAATCCATCTCAAACATCTCGGATTCCATCTTTTCCTTCGCGAAACGTACCCCACGCTCCACTCCTCCCTTCCCACCGATCGCTCACTATCTCCAACACACCCACCATCTCAACGCCTCTCTTCTGTCCTGATCTCTCGGTATCACTGTAGTGAACTCTCGCATCCAGTGACCGTCTTGGTATCCGACTCACTAATATCTCCATGTCTGTATACCTTCCTAGGAGATCCATCAAACCAGGTACAGCGTCATTGCTCGCGAAGATGGAAGGCGGGAGAGGCGGGTTCCAACGTTGTTGCTGGGGCAGAGGACCTAGTTGATTCTGTGGTGCAAAGCGTTTCGGTGAGGAAGCGCGGGGAGGATGAGCCGGGTTTATGAGGAGGGTATGGAGTGAATGAGACCTTGTTAAGTCTGTGAGAGTGGTGAATAAAGAGGCTGCCATGTTATTCGCTGGGAGCTAGTCAGCGTTCCTGTTCTTAATGAAAATGTGATTGTGACCAAATACCTCGGATGTAATCGGTTTTCAACAATGGGTTGAAGACATGGGCAAAACTGTCGACTAGCATGAATTTGATGTAGCCTCGCTTTGCTTCCGCGTGCGTGATTCCTAGCGTTCCCACTGGCTCGAGTAGTCGTGCCTCCGCTCCTTCTTGGTCTTTTGCTGGTTGTGCTGCTGCGGTAACGATAGATTCTGAATCGAACAACATCTCCTCGTCGTCTTCCTCGTCCTCGGAGTCCGCGACATATGTCCGCTTCATCTTCACCTTTTCGACTGGTAGCGCTTCTTTCATCTTCTCATTTGCCAGGGTGGGTTCCGCAACATTCTGCCCTGCAATATCATCCTTAAGCTCCTCGATAGCCTCTCTCACACCAACAAAATCAAAAACCCGCATGATCTTAACGCGGTCCAAAATCCTTGCTGACAGATCCTCGATCGAAGCTCCAGGTTCTGGGTTGATTGCAGAGTGCAGTGAAGCCGTGAGCCTTGGTCGTTGAGACAGTCGTGCAACAATCATTGCGTACAATCGGACCACATCGAAATTGCCTGTTGTATCAATAACAGCAGCCGCCGAGTTCTCATATTGAAGAAGAGAGTCTATGAGTAGGGTACAGCAGATCTAAAAATATTAGAATACGAACATTCCATTCTCACGGTCTCTCTGGAAAGTGATTTTCGATGACAGTAATATTCATATTACTCACCTGGCTCGCACCCGCTCCAGCTTCTCCGCTGATTCGTACAATCCGCCCACTATGTAGTCCGCCACTCAGTGCATCATCCAAACTCTTGACTCCACTCCGCAGTCGTTTCTTCTCGTCCTTTTCTTTCTTCTCGATACTGACGCTGCACAAGCTCTCTAGCAGCTCACTGAGGTCTTTGTCGTCGATCGAGTGGGATGCGAGTAGCGGCTCTGCAGGTCTTACGCTTTCACTCAACCCATTTGAGGTGATATCAACGGCGGCCATGTTGCTGCTGCTAGCCGCATGGTTGTGAGTTGACTCTGAGGCCAATCGGAACCGAGTTCGGAAAGGAAAGTGCTAGCGCAAGATGGAAGGAGAAGGCGCGCGCCATCTAGGCAACTCATGTAAGTTACACTCGAACTTCGTACGGTATGACTAAATTCAACAAGCGCACGATCTATGAGAGACGTTACGTGACGACAAGTCTTACGTGTTGAGATTCGGAGACATTCTCCTATACTCGGGATTTTGTCTCGCTTCCATCCCAGGGTCACCGACATATACGCACCGCGTACATTGAATTTAACAGTTAGCAAAGTAGGGACGTGTCTATGTTCCTATGTAAACTCCGCAATTTCGCTCGCTCAAATCTTCATAGTACAAATTACCGAGCCCACACCATATCCATCATCTGCTCAACCCAACATCAAGGCATCCACTAGCTTCCAATCAATCCTGACGAGCAACTGACGCCCTAGCCAAGACCATACACATCCCTCAGAGTCGTGGCACCGAAGATCATGCTGGGGGGATACGATGGTGGCTTGCGATCCCAAAAGTCCGCTGTCGATCTTAGTGCTAGTCGGGTGCGGCTGAGAAACATGTCGGCGATGTAAGTCATGTGCCAGGGGCAGCAGCGGCATCCAGGTCCGCGCATCGAAGATTGGGCAGTGGGTTGAGTGGGGGGTTTGGGCGACAGAAACGCGTCAAGGTCGATCCTGGTGGGACATCTCCTGCCCCTGAACATCGAGCAGGTCTAGATGGCGATCAAGGGGGCAAATCAACGGCCTCACACGTGCATGTCTGATTTGCTTCTGAAGCAACGTCTACTAAGATAGCAGATACGGTAGGGCGCAACGGTTTGGTCTTTGTAAATTTCGATTCAAGCTACGGATTTTTCACGCCTTGCATCCCCCAAAAGTGTCGCAAACTTGTTTGTAGAAGCTACACAAAGTAGCCCAATTTCTTCGCATTAAAAGAAAAGTGATTCGACTGAAGAGTTGGAGATCAGTGATTGAAGAAAAAGCCCTTTGTCAAGCATTTTGGAGCGCCATGATTTCTGTTACACATGAGTGGTATCCAGACCTCGTGCTTTCAAGTCCAAACTGCCCCAGCGCCAGACGAAAGGAAAGTGTATGTCCCGAAAGGATGTGTTTGACAATAGGAGAAATAGGCGCTGTCAGCCGTCATCGCTATGGCGCTATGCACGTCGTGTCTTTTTGTGTTTCGAGGTATTTCTGAGATGATGGAGAAAGTGGTCAAGTCGATCCAACCCTGCCTATGTATTCTCAAGCAGGGCGTCGGCGTCCACCTTTCAGAGACTTGACCCGGTTAAGGAATCCACCACTGGGCTTGCCCTCACCAGTGGGAGATCCTACACTATCTGTGGTAATGGATCGTTGCAGCGCAGCGCCTCGAGGTGGCGAAGGTCCGCCCTCGTTGGTCTTGATAGTTGCACCCTTGGCATCATAGGCCTTGTCGTAGTCGTCGCTGAAGAATGGGTTCTGCTCTGTTGCTTTGGTTTGCGAGATGGCTCCAGCGCTGTAAGGACCACTTGGACTGGTGGCAGATCCGTAACGTGCCTCGGGCGAGGTGATGCGAGGACCATCACCATAACGTCGGGGCTGAGAGATGCCGCGGAATCGCTGGGCAATGGATTTCTTGCGGCCCAAACCACCTTCAGCCAGCTGCTTCTGTCGCTGAGCGTCAGACTCCTCCTGGATCGCTTTACGGGATGCCGGGGCACCCTCGAGAAAAGTGGATGTTCCAAGACCGTGGGTCTGCTCGCCGTGCACAATGTCTTCTCGGCCCTTTGCACTGAACTCTGCAGCCACTGGAGCAGGCTTCTTCCACTCGGTTTCGGCACCGGCAAAGTCGGTGAAGCCCTCAGCACCTCTTCCATGGATCCTGTCTAGATCAATCTTGGTGTTAAGCGGTCCGGAGCCACCTAGAGTATTGTTGGCCGAACCGACAGGGAAGGCATGCATAGGTGCGCGCTGGTCCTTCTTACGGTTCCGGTGGGGCTGCACAGCATCGTATGGTCCATCGTGGTGGATCATGCTAGGTCCGTAGATGCCAGTCACATCGAGTTTGTCGATGAGATCAAGACCTTGTGGCCTGCGGACACGCTTTCCGTTCTTATCTTTACCATCTTTGGCACGCTCTTCGCGCTCTTTGCGACGCTCCCTGCGCCTGCGCTCCTCACGCGGATCCAACGAGCCTCGGTCGATGATGGAGGATTCAGAGTTGCGTCGAGGACGGCGGTTCTCACGACGTTCGGGACTGCTCAGGTGGGGAGGACGCGAAGAACTGGGAGGGCCGCGTGGTCGAGAGCCGCCACGAGAAGCTTCACGCATGCGCTCGGCGCGCCTCTCCTCTTCGGAGCGAGATGGGCGGTGGCCTGCACGGGGATCTGTGCCGCTCCGGGCAGGAGCCGGGCGTGGTGGGGGAGCTCGCTTCTTGTCGCTGTCATCGATGGTGAGGTTGGCCTGAGTAAGAGCAGGGTAGTCAGCAAACTGCATCACGAAGCGCCTGAAGCGGTCCATGTTTGGTGGCTCAATGGCGGCTAGGGATTGTACCGTATTTAATACAGCGGAGGAATGATGTGGCTTGTACGACGTGACGACGTCGGTACCCGTCGCGTCACAGGCAATTGGGGTGCAAGGGGAGGTGAACATACAAAGAGCTCTTCGGCGGCAAAGCCAAAGGTTGATTTCTTGGGAGATTCCTTCATGGTGGCAGACATGTCAACGAGGTCTCGGGATGCCTCCTTGTTAAATTCGGCCTCGAAGGTAGATATAAAGGGATTGCGCGACATTGGTCTGCTGCCCGAGCTCGAGCGGTTGGCACTGGCGGGCGAGGGGAAGGCGGGTGAAGCAGCTCTGCGGAAGGGGTTGTTGGAGGAGAGGTTGAGCTGCAGGCCTGGCGAGGGTCGCCTCTCTGTAGATAAGCAATATGATCAGCGGCGCGTCCGATTTCGTCACAGGCAGCGGTTTCGGTGAAACAGGCCATTTCAGGAGCCTTACCTGGCATTGACGGCTCTGCAAACATGATGCCGTCCGCTACTCACAACCCTGCTGGGCGGCCCAATCAAACACTGGCGCCGCGGGAGACGACAGGCGTGCTTTGTGCAATTGTTGGCTGGTGACGCACTGGGGACAATCCTGTTCCGGCGCACCTCGCGTAGAGCAGAAGCAGCAAAAGGGGCGGCAGCAGATTTTCCCAAGACTGGCGGTGGTACCGATGCTCTGCTGTGTTTCGTGCTGAGGATAGACGGGCCCTGTTGGCGGGCAGACGACAGGCGGGCGGGGCGCGTGTTTGATGGCTCGTGTTTGAGGCCCGTTAGTAGTCTATGCAACGCCTAGTGAATACAAGACAGCAATGCGCGGGTAGTGGTGGTGGTGAAGGTGGTGGTGGTGATGGCGAGGTGGTGAGGGAGAAGGAAAGCAAAAAAGCAGGTGGTGCAGATGGCAGAGGATCAAGTGGCAGAGTCAGGAGGAGGCAGGAGGTGGTAGTAGGAGTGCCTGAGCTATAGACCGTCGAGGGCAAGAGCGGCCTAGTTGGGGCTTTTAGAGGCGGGATTAGAGGCAGAGCTTAGCTGGGCCTCGTGTTTACCGCAAGACACCGACCGTGGGTGCGTGGTTCCGTGGCACCGTCCGGCTGTGATTCGAGCGCCCGATCACGAGCTTCCTAAACCGCAGCCACTTTGGCCGGAAAAGACTGTCTAGACGGTAAATCAGGGTGCTAATCCGCTGTGCCTGTGGGGTCGGGGCCCGAGCTGCACTCAGTGCACTGCTGCATGGCAACGCATGGGACAACAAACCTCTGGATATGCACTTGCTGTTTGGCTGAATCGCAGCCTCTGCGATGGCTTTTGATCGCGTCTAGTGCTGCTCTGCCTGCCCAGCTACGGTGCGCGCCCATTGAAACCCCCTCAACCACTCCCGAAACACAACCTGTCGTTTGACACGACCGCAGACTTGACTCGATTCCTCTACACAAGCTCCTCAACCCTGCTGTCCTTGCACCCGTTTGTGCAAGTGCGCGATCCTTAGCCCGCCTCACATACCCAACTGGATTAGCTGCCGACTCTGCGCAACCTGGGAATTGCGGGGAAGACCCTGAACTGCTTTTCTTCAGCCTCAGTGTGACCTGCAAGCGCCGCTCCCATACCGACTATCCACCGTCAGCTGTCAAACTCGCCAGCCATGGCTCACGAGACGACCCAAGATGCCCCGGGCGTGGGAGGCTACTCGCGCTTTGAGCTCGAGCTCGAGGTCCGCAATTCCCCTATACTGCGTCGTCATTAGCCCCTGTTTGACCTTCATTAACACACGCCTAGTTTGTCCAGTGCCTTGCCAATCCCGTCTATCTCAACTACCTGGCCCAGCAGAAGACGCTCGACAAGCCCGAATTCGTCGCCTACCTCGGCTACCTGCAGTACTTCAAAGACCCAAAGTACATCAGATTCCTCCAGTACGTCCACCGCCCATCTCACCGCCTGCTTACTGATCGCGTCGCTTCAGTCACCCTGGCCCCACGCTGCGTGCGCTAGAATGGCTGCAGCAGGAGCGTTTCCGGCAGGACATTCTAGCCCCGGGTCTCATGGACAGGCTCGTCATAGAGGGCCAGCGCAACGCAGTCCCAGTGAAGAAAGACTAATTCCCAACACCATCGAGGTCTACTCGCACGTGGCTTGGTAAAGTTGAGACATCGTCGATCACTGTGGGTTAGCTTCGTCACTATGCAACGTCTCCCTCGACTTTGTCGTCTTCAGTCCGACAAGTGGGCAGTTGAGAAGCACGAGGCAAGTTTGGTTCAATAGACTCGAGCTCGTTCCATCACTCGCACTCGCACCCGCACGCGCATGCGACTTTCCGTGGGTCGCCATTGGCATTCAGCCTAAGATTCTGCATCGTGAAGTTAATCCTTCTGTTCCCGTTCTTAGCGAGCGTAGTGTGGAGATGGAATTAGAAAGTCACTACGCACTAGGCTATCAGATATGCTAGACACCATCGTCCGATGCTACACAGTACTGTGCCTCGATCGTATTCGTGTCATGCAGTTACGTGACGTCGTGATCTATTATCGTTCCCTCTAGCAACCAGATGCAACACAGACAACGGACCCTGACCCTGACTCAACAACGCGTTTACAAGCGGCATCCTAGCAAACACGTCGGATGCACTACCATGCGTATCTTCCAAGCGTTCCGTGATACCTAGGGTGAGCTCGAGCGTCCCATGTACCACGTGACGTCTCGGTCGGCTCGAATTGCCCCGCAGCGTGCTATTGCATCACAGCGCAGAGCTACCAACAGGGTGCTTGGACGTTGCCGACACAGTACTCACACTGCTCTCTGCAATATTCCACTATGCGCTCCGTATCCGAAGCTGAGTGAGCTATCATTGTACGTCTATGTGATTCCAATTCTAACCTTGCACAGAAAGCACTGGCGGCAGCTCGACGACTTCCACTCCCTGACCGACCTCAAGATTCACGTCTCTGCGCACAAAGAACCCCAGATCACCGCAGGACTCCGGTCCGTTTGTTGGAAGGTACCGTTCACTGCGCCTTTCCTCTCCCTTCAACGCTCATGGCAAGATTAGATCTTCCTCGTTTTCAAAACGCTTGATCGCTCGTCGTGGCCTACCCACCTCAGCCATGCGCGCAAGACGTATAACTCTCTGCGATCACACTACCTCCGTGCCATACGAAACCCAGACGAATTCGAGTCCTCGGTCGACCCATTGAGCGAACTATCAGAGGTGTGTACACCTGCGACAGGCCGACGCCGCCATCAGACATATCGCTTATTGACAAGTACTAAGTGTTAAAAGTCACCATGGGTAGCCCTCCGTGCCGACGAAGAACTCCGTGCCGAGATATTCCAGGATATTGAGCGATGCATGCCGGACAATGTGTATTTCCGCCAGCCTGCCACTCAGAACATGATGCTGGATATACTGTTTGTTTGGTGCAAAATGCATCCTGATATAGGATATCGCCAAGGCATGCACGAGATACTCGCGCCTTTGCTGTGGGTTGTGGAAAGAGATGCGATAGACGCGACCGATGGGAACACTGCCGCAATGGATCACAGTCTCGCCGAGATGTTGGACTCGGAGTACATTGAGCATGATACGCACATGCTCTTCTCCATCATCATGCAAACAGCAAAATCATTCTACGCGCCGGCTGAAACTGGATCTACAACCAAGGATACACCAATGCTTGCACGAAGCTCTAGGATATTTGAAGGCAGCTTACCAAAGGTAGACCCAGAACTGCATACCCACCTCGTAAAGCTGGAGATCGTGCCTCAGATATTCCTTCTGTAAGCTACCACATGCATCTGTACTTGACTAGTCTAACATGAAATAGACGCTGGATACGCCTTCTGTTCGGACGAGAGTTCTCACTCGATGCTGTCTTCGACATGTGGGACGCACTCTTTGCGATAGACTCTACGCTAGAGCTCGTTGACATGATTTCAATAGCTATGCTGTTGCGTATACGATGGGAGCTGATGGCAGCTGACACAAATGAAGCATTTGCACTTCTACTGAGATATCCCGAACCAGCTACTCCCCCATATACGTTCATAAAGGACGCGTTGTACCTTCGCGATCACCTTACTCCACCTGGTGGCGCAGAAATCATCACGCGATATGGCAAGCAAGCACCTATCATTGAGCCCGAGCCAAAATTCAACGCCCGCGAACCGTCGCCATCGCCTTCATTCATTTCCAATCGAACGCGCCAAAGCATCGGGTCACCAAGGAGTTTTGTGACCCAACAGGGCGCTGGTTTCGAGGCCTTGATACAAGGTGCTGCCAAAAATGTGCTAGATCGTGGTTCGCAGTGGGGTGTAGGGAAAGCCTTACGGGATGCAGTAGGTGAAGTGAGGAAGAACGTCGAAGCTTACCAGTCAGCGACAAACTCCGGCCAGTCGACACCACGCTCTGGAGGGAGAGAGTTCCGAAAGCCCGGTCAACCGAGTACAGCCGCTGCCAGCGGGCGACCAACCCTTGAAAGGGTACATTCAGCCAACACTTTCAAGAAGATGGAAGAGCTGGATCGCAGGAACAAGAGCCTAGCTAAGATGTTAGAAGTTGCCGTCGGAGATTTGTGGGAGTATCACAGGGAGCGTGATGAGGCACAAAAAGCAAAAGAAGATGATGAAAAGGGGAAAGAAGCAATGGAAGCCCTTAGCCTTGCGATCGCGAAAGTGCAGTTCGTTCAAGTCTATCTTGATGACTCTTCCTTGCCACTTCCTGTCGATGAAGCAACGGAACAAGCTTCAACTGCACAAGCCGCAATCAGCTTGGCTTCTCCGACTCCTCAATCTCCGATGTCGTCGGGGCAAGCCTCCAGTGTTCCACCTCTCTCTTTGAGCACGACATCTCAGTCGACCACTCCATTGAGAGCCAACTCTAGGAACCCTACCCCGCTAAGCTCCCGCCCCACATCACCGCCGGCCCGCACATTATCTCCCCCGTCAAAGCTCGCTTCGACTCTTTCTCCCCCGTCACGGCCGCATCTTACATCCTCAAATTTTTCCTGGATGCTTGGTGAAGACTCGGCATCCTCAAACTTCGCCTCCGGTGCTGCGCACTCAACCTTCTCATCTGATGAGAAGAGACGTATGAAGGGCAAAGGCTTTCTGTTTGGAGACGATGACGATGATGAGGGTAGCATCAAGGATGGAAAGAGAGGGAATGTGAATAACAAAAGTGGGGTTAAGGGCGGCAAGAATGCGAAAGGGAAGCACACGGTAGAGAATGAGGTGGAAGAGGAGGTGATCGATCTTGCCAACATGGGGAAAAGAGGCGTGATTTGAACGTATCCCACGCATCGAAGCTGAGTGCCCTAGGCGCATGAACAGCCTTGAAGGCTGCGCAACAGATTCGGTATTTCAATATGTCTGGCCACTTACATTGGATGCTCAGAATACGGCTATTCCATCATGCCATATCGTCGCCACATGTAAAGCCACAACTCGACGACTTCGCTGGCAAACAAGAGAAAGTACACAGGACATGATAACGAAATGACGTCGCATTCGTATATTCCAGGGTATCTACAGTGTTGTCTACATCCCGGTGGCACATGCACCGTCTACGCCCCACCCGACAAGCTTACACACTAGCTCCCACGTAACTTGCTCAAATCAGGTTACATGCTTGCGCCGACACCTCATCCAGCCGCTCGATTCGCCACCACAGCCACTACATACATCACCTTCCTACCCATGATTCGCCGATGACCCGCCTAATAGCAAACTTGGAAAAGAGCCCGTGTCATAGCGTAGGGTCCATTGGTAAGTGCGGCTATCGGTGTCGCATCTTTAGTTCCGGAAGTGGTATGTCACCGAGCCCTGAGATATAAAAGGCCTGCCCCGCTTCTACCCCTCCGACTGATTCTCTCTACAGCAAACGATCAAAGCAACAGAACGACACCACTCTTTCAATTATCAACCCAAACTTTCAACCTCTCCCAATACACATCAAAATGAAGGGCGGCTGCGGAAACTCTGGATGCACTTGCGCCGACTGCGGCTGCGCACCGGGAGCTTGCAACTGCAACTGTATGTTCCTTTGCCTTTATCTCACACGACCCGTCGTGGCGCATCCACCGCATATCTCACATTGAACTTCGTTGCTAATAAATTTTGTACAGAAATCCATCCTCTCGACAATAGTTCTTACTACGCGCCACGACGGCCTTCGATCTGACGCCTGTCCTTAACGCTTGACAATTTCACACTGAAGTGCGACACAGTAACCATAACGGTATCGAGTATCACACTGTCGTTGACGAAGAACAAAATATGGTCTGGATTACAGGATGCAGATTTGAGTAAACAATAAAAAATACATGGCTTCGGCAGGATTTATCCAGAACGTATGCGCTTATACGTATAGTGATACTTACATGACAAACTACGATACTAATGCATAGTGGCAAGGATGTTACAACAATAAAACGAAAGTTACATTCGCAATATCATCTGCTTTCCAAGCCTTTTCCTTGACTATCGATCTTAGTTATACGTCCTTACTCTGTGTGCACCCAACAATCCCCTCACAATTTGTCCCTCACCGCGTCATGCGGCGTCCTTTCTGCTTTTTCCTTTATCACATATGGGTAACATAAATTGCCAAGAGGAGAGGGTTTGAGAAGGTTATGCAGCACACATGCGCCCCACATTTCTAATTGGCTTCGAGCGTGTGGAGGAACAAAGCAGTGTGGTGTGACCAAGTGAAAGCAAGGAAGCTGATAGATCACAATGCTCTTCGCGCATCTTGCTGTTTTCCGTAGATGAACACATTAGGCGAAAGGGGGAGGAGAGTTTGATGGCAGTGTCGATGAGGTTGTTTGGTACGATGGGACATGCGTCCTTCTGTTCTAATAACGTTATTAAGTATTATGATATGCATTAGTTGATGATGAGCTTGTCTTTGATTCGCTGAATATGAACGTTCTAGAAGATTTTATTTATCGCTCTGTATTTCTGAGCATATAAGCACTTTGCTTTACACTAATGCTCTGTTCTACTGTGTAGAGTAGACTTGTCGCAAGGGCTACGCCATGTACAGAGTGCAAGAGAAGAAGATTGTTGTTTCATTAATATCCTAATGTCCCTCGACACGCCGCCCTGATGGGTGTAAATGTACCATGAACTTAAGCCAAGGTTTGCTGTGTTCTCGTTTTTCTCAAGACTCCCGTGCAAGATTGTTGCCTAATTTCTCTGACCAGCTGAGCTGTATCTCTCTCTGGTTCACGCTGTTGTCTATTTCCTATGCGTTCTCGATATCTACAAATTCTCCTTGTATATCTCTAGTCTTTTTGTTGAGAGCCTCGCTGCGATTTCTAAAGGCAACTTCTATACTGCTAGGTAGACTCTCTAGTAGTCTTGCCCACTCTGGAAAATGGGTTTTTGCAGCGTGGACTGTCTATCGTCCAGCCGTCTGGAAGTGGGTTTTACAGTTAGGAATTCGGCAGTGAAAAGGGTCACTCCGTTCTATATCTGAATGATGGCGGCCTAGGGCTTCAACCGTAAGCGGCCACAGGTTATATCGCTGGAAGAGCTTGTTTATGTAGCACTGCTGTAGAGGTTTGCCAAAATCCCCCAACAGGCCCCTCGAATCGTTTTGGCGGCATGAGAATTATCTTTCAGTTTTTGGCGGGTTCGCTCCTGTCCCAAGCACCTACTCCCGCTTGTCGAACTACAGGTCGTTCCTATTCGATGGTAGGCAAACTCGTCGTGTCCGCATTGTATTGAGGCTTTCGCTTCTCAAAAAAAAAAACAGCTCTTACTTATAGGGACCACTGTGTATATGCATCAGTTGAGCCAGTTCGGCAGGTAAACTGCCCCAACAACATGTACATGAAGAAGGGATGAGGGGCGTACACTTTATTCAAACTAACTTGATCACAAAATATAAAAGTATGGGGTATCAATACAAAACGCACGAGATAATACAACACTGACCGAACACAACAAAACCCTAGAATACGCCATCTGAGCGCACGCACGCGTCGGAAACAGTAGGCAAAAGAGAATTCCATACCTAACAGAAACTCAACTCGTCTTCACTGTCGTCGTTGACATCAGCCATCATGCCTTGGCCTGCCTTCCACATCTGCCTGCGTGGTTGAATACCCTGGCGGGCGCTCGTTCGATTCCGCATTTGAGAGCGAGGGTGAGCTGGCGATCTACCAAGCTCATCGCGTTCGGATGTATTATCGTCGTTGTTAACAGTAGAAGTGATGGGGTGGGAGCCACGTGTACAAGCGCGTTGTGATGGGAGAGCTTTAGTTTGGAAAATCTTAGGGTGAACCTCCTCCACTGACACTAGTGAGTAGTCCGAATCGTCCTGCGAGATGCTCTGGACCTCAGCGTCGCTATGACTGACCTCAAGCGCCGGCTCAACGTAAATGGGTCTCTTCAAATCATGTAATCCGCTTTGGAGTGAGGTTCGAAAACGTTCTGAACATCTTCGAGGAGGCAGTGCCTTTAACTCCTTTCGCGGGCGCCGAGATCGTCTCGGACTATCTTGCTCCTCATTAGGGAGTTTAGAGTAGTACCTGAAAGGCGGGGTATCCGGGGGTGTTACATTTGTCCGTTTCATAGGTATGACGACCTTTGGTGATGGTGCGCGAATGCGTTTTCCAAGCGAAGATGCGGAAGTCCGTGGTCTCTTCTTAATAGGCGATGACTGTAGGACTTGGTCGCCGTAATATTCCAAGGACGTGATCTCGTATATTGGTGTGTCCGGTGTGCCACCTGGAAGATGATCTTCAACATCAGGAGCTTCTGTCGTATCATCTTCCGACTGCATGGGAGTTGGTAAAAGTTCCAACGTTCGGATTGGCTTTCTTGCTGAGTGGCTTATGTTCTGCTTGACAAATGGTGTGCAAGTAACCCACTCGCCAATACCCTCCTCCCACCTGAAGCCACCACTAGTAGTGGGTGATTCGTTCTTCTGTGGAGAGTGCATGATGACAAGGCGACCTCGTGTCTGCATTGTTTTCTCGATATTACGTACGTAGGTCATATGCTCGCCGTCACCAGTGCCTTGGGCAAATTCCCTAGCCGATTCTAATGCTAGTCGCTTCAGCGTCCATAGTTTATGAGGTAGTCTGCGAGCAGAGGTAGTCATCAGTGCTGTGACGAGTCGTTGTAGCTGGTCAAAGCCATCGTCCTTCCAGATGCGCCCTGTGCCGCGTGCGATCGAAGAGAATAAAGATGGGAGAGTTGCAAATGTCAACGCAAGGTTGATGTTGCTCGACGCATACTGGTCCGCTATCCAGTCGACCAATTCGATGGATGTGGAGCAATCGAGCGGTGATATTCCTGAGCACACACAACCTTCCAGATGTACTAAAAACGACGCGAAGTGTATCCAGATAGCTCGCTGCGCCATAATCTGGACATCATCTACGTCTGCGCCGAGGAGCCTAAGCTCATCCTGAATATTTCCACGGGTAGATATTGTGATGACAACCGCATCTAGCACCCACACAATTCGCTGGGTAATTTCTTGGCCTGCAAGGTCGTCACGATTGATGTTGACCAAGGCAATACTACACAGCACCGTGAGCAGACTTGAGAAGGTAGTTTCAAGCGCCTGTCGAAGCTCCTTTCGAGACGATGGTACGAATCGCCGTGATATGAAGCCAGACACTTCATCTTCTAACAGCCGCGCGTCCGGTAGCCCCATGCTTGCGATTGTAACCGTCTCGAAGAACTGGTGAGCACTCCGGAGCGTCCGATGATCGTTCTCGGTTATCGTTCGAACAAGTCGATCCCATACCGGGCGCATAGAGTCGGTCGCAAGCCACTCGAGAGGCAGAAGTTCGAGGGCAACCATATGATCTAGGAGATCATAGAGCAAGCGATAACGTCCTGTGTGGCGAACAAAGTTCCCCACTGAATGAAGATAGGATGATCTTTGAGGATCGAATAGGTCTGCTCGTGTGTTGATGGGTATTGGTACGGAGTCAACAAGAGGAGCATAGGCTAATAATAACCTCTCAGCTTCATCCCACGAAGAAGAGTTCAAACAATGCGTTACAAGGACCAACACATTGTCTAGGCCGAACACCTTATCCATGATGGCGTCGCATATTAATGTCGTGGCATGCGCTCGGACAACGCACTTGAAAGGACGCCAGCCTTGACCATGCTCTTGTTCGAATCGCGTTTCCAGGTGTTCGTATATCTCGTTCACGATGTCCCGATCTTCCTCTTCACCGTCTTCCTCGAGCCGGTCTAGCTTCGCAAAGTGCTCCTCAAGCTCAATGTATGCTGGCAGCTTCCTCAAACAAGCGCCCATGAGCGACCTTGTGCCCTTCCACCTGGCTTCACCACCCGTTGTAGTTGATTGTAGAATGTTTGCGTAGGCTTCGGATAGTCCTTGTACAAGTTTGCGGATCTCGTCCGACACATGTATCGCAGGCGAATTTACGGGAGCCAGAAGAGGGCCCTTGATCTTTGAGTACCTGCGCAATGGCGAGATTGGTATTTGTGGGCTACTATGCAGCTGCCCCCCCATCCTTGAGATCAGAGGCGTGAAGGCGATCTCGCCTGGTCGCGAAGTATTGGCATTGCCATTGTGGGAGCCGCTCTTCTGCAGATCCGGCACCCTTCCACGACCTCGGCCTCCGTATGTTGTCTTCTTGCCTGTGCCTGGCCTCGCGCCGGGTCTCCAGTCCGGATCTCTAGCCTTCTCGAAGCCTCGTGGCTTGTTTGCTGGTCGGGTGAAGTTGGTTGTCTTTTGGGGCGAGCCTTTGATCGCAAAGGCAGAGGATACGTTGCGTGTCTCGGCGCTTGCGGTGCGTGGTCGCTCAAGCTCTTTGCGCAGCTTCGTGAGTTTGGAAGAAAGCGGTCGCAACAGGCGATTGCACCTGGAAGTCGTCCATGGCAGCGTGTCGTCGGTCGACATCGAGATAAGTATATCGTCTAATGCATGTGGGAGCAATATTTGCGGGTAGACTTGGCCGTAATGCGCTACGTTAATGCTATGTGTGCATGTTGTCGTGTTGATGTTTGTTTGTTTGACTACCATCGGCGGTCGGCGTTAAGAGTCAACACGCGTTGTTTTCTCCGCGTCCACGGGGTGTTTTCACTCACGCAAAACTGGCATGGCAGCATCTTCAGCGTCCCTAACGACTTTCTCCTGCAACGCGGCTGCATGACTTCAGTCACGGACTCCAGACAGAGCTTTTATACAATGAACAGTCGAGCCTTGGTGTGTCGGTAAAAAAAAAAGACGTAGTCATTGAACTTTAGTGGTATGTAGTGACTGATGTCAGTCCTTGATCACTACATAGAGCAAAAGCGTCTGTAGATGAAATGGTATCAACGTGATGGGTACAGGCGATTATCACTACGACACTGCATGAACAAAGCCACCTAGCAATTCGAGCTTGGTCTCAAGGTTTCGTTTAGGGCCATGCGCAAGACGTGTATACTCCACGTAGATTGGCGTCCATTTTTACATGAGATAACCAAACTCTGTTCAACAAATTTATGCTAATCGAAGATCGTGAGATGTTACTTTTATCCTCGTGTCATCCTGTCATGTCACTGGAGACAGAGATGGGGAGCGAGATTTTGTTACGCGCCGGGGACGAGTAAGCAGTAAGACTCGTGTTTTGCGACAGCTGACGCCCGGCGCAACAAGCTTACCCCGGCAGCATGGCATGTGCTTTCCTCTCATCGAACACCACGGCAAATGCTTCCTGAAGCCACAACTGTCAATAGGCGTCATCACAACCGCCCGGGAACGAGGTTTGCTTTTATATGCAAAGATGCGGCGGTTCCTGTCAGATTCGCGTGTTTGTCGATCCAGGAACCGATCCGCGTCGGAAGGATTTCGTGCATTTCGGGGCACCTCATCCTACTGGCCAGTAAGCGAAATAATGAGCGGCGAGCAAAACGAAGCCAGGAAATTGAGAACTGCGCATCGAATCTCACAGGCGGTCAAAGCACCGCTCAACACTGATTTAGCAGTGATAGCAAATAATGAATAACGCAGGTTGCCGGACTGTGCTTGTTGACCAAGACGGAAAGATCACGATGAGAGGTGCGGAAGTCCAAACATGAAGCGCCTGCTCCGAATCGCGTGATTATCGATAGCTGCGAACGATTGAGCTAGGTCCACCACAGCGCTTGCGTAGGCGTGTCGCATGTCAGGAGTCGCGGAGAAATCGTTACGATGGGAAGCGTTTGCCTTTTAGTGAAGGAAGAGAGAAGGCATCTGTCTTTGGATTCCAGTACTGGGGATCGTTGACTATGTTTCGACATCGTGGGGCCTAGAAGGAATTCGTCATCTGTTTGAAACAACGGTAATCAGATACTTCCTCAGCGGTCGCAGTGACACACCTGGGTCTGCCTGCCAGTGAATGCGGCGAGAACGGACATGGAGCTGTCAGACGTCTCTTCCTCGGGAAATCCTGCGAAGAGGAGATAAGCATTTACCTTCGACTCGTATTTTGCAGCGGCTGAACTGGGGAACGTTCCGGACCAAGTCACTCTCGAAGCCATTAAACTCGAACGTAATGTGCTTTTTCGATCTTGGGTGCGGCAGTAGGATGCACTGCAGGATGGATCCAGGCTAAACTGTCAAGACGAACGACTGTAGGTCACAACCGTGCGTGTTGAATGCATTGTGGTGTCGCCGTTGAATTTGCCGTGGATCATATTGCCCGCTCTAAGATGCGTGGCGTTGACCATGCGTAATTTGTAGAATTCGCCAACAGTACACTGCGATAACAAGTGATCTGGTAGGTGTCACAGCAAGTACTGCATGAGGACATGCGTAATCAGTCTCAATAGCCGTGTCACACAAGACGGAGATTGTGGCGATGCCCTGGAGCCGCCAGTGTAGTACATACGAACAATGCTGGAAGAGATGCGGATCCTGCGGAGCTTCCCTAAAGGATGTGGATAACCAACTATGTCCTCGAACTCAGGGCTCGTGACGAGTTGCCTCGGGTTCTAGCCATAGACTTCATCGAGTGTAGGGCTGCTGAGACAGCGGGCCCAAAGTGGATTGACAGCTACCAGGGACTGGGCTACCGGGCTGCGGTGAAAATACGCGGTTGAAGTCTCCACAAGACGGGACAATTGAAACAGCCAGTCATGCAATACGTGGGGAGCCACGGCATGATGCCAGCAGACATGGATGTGTTTGAGATAATGTTCGCACATGCGCCGGCATAGCTCATTTCCAACGATGGCCAGCAACTGCGTCTACAAGGCTGGCTGGTTGTCGTATATTCTGGTTAGATGGAGGTTGCTGTGAGGTAAGAGCCCACCGAAAGCCGACTAAGTGGTAGCTCTCAACAGAACTACTGTAGGCGGGGAGGCCTGCTGTACGACGATCCTAGGCCAAGACGAGGCGCTGCGGAGATGGTGGTGAAGTAGTTGCGGAGAGATGACCAAGGGCCGTTGCAGGCGTGGCTGGGGTGAATGGAGTGGTTGCCAAGGCACCGTCGTCGATAAGCAATCCCGCGTTGCAGGAAGAGTGGGTGTAGGATCCTTGTTTTACATGCCGCGTGCCGTTCAGCAAACCACGAGCTCAGCCTGGCGCAGCATGTGTTGTTTTGAAGCATCCAGGCCTCGATGACGCAAGGCGTGACGAGAGTCAGTGGATTTGTTCGGAGCGATGAAACGAGCTGTCTTCTAGTGGCTCGCGTGTGGCGTGCCTTCCCCCGTTTCATCGCCCGGTCCCCGAATAGCAGGCTGCGCTACAGCGGCCGAGCGGGGCTATTACAGGCTCCACCCCGGCCACCAGCGTCAGGCACTCCCTCCAATCCTGCATCAGAGGCCGCGATAATCAAACCCAAGCATTGCTCCCCTTCTACCCACATGCCCGCTGTTGCGTAGCCTTCTTCTTCTCTTCACCCTCACACTCGTTCAGCCCACAGTCACTCCTTTCCGCCTCGGTTCGCCTTGGTATTCACTTTCTCTTCGTCGCTCCCGCGTGCTAGTTCTCGCTTCCCCGCCGGCTCTTTGCAATATATCCCCTGGTTGGCGATTTTCCCTCGAGGCCCTATCACCGCAGCCAATTCCTCCTGCATAACGGCTACTTACGATCAGCTGGGTGTTTGCTTTATCCCTGCTTGATTAACTCGCCCAATCTGGATTTCGTCAACACCACCTGCGACGTCAACTGAGCCTGCATTGCGCCTGCCGACAACCCTGGGCTCCTGCGCTGAACCCAGTCATCCCAATCTACTATAGTGAAGCCCGTCACGACGCACGACCACATCATCGCCGCGATCCAAGAGAACGTCTAGGCTGCTCTCTCATCACCGATTCGGAACAAGTGCCGTTGTGCTTCTTCCCACCCACCTACCCCCGTCTGTCGTTTGCTGGCCAAGACAGAGTCCACTCTCTACATATCCCCATCCCCACCTGGTATACCCTCTCCCCTCGGACTCTCCCTCGCCACCTTCCTCTCCACCACGACAATGTCTCTCTCCCAAGTCATAAGTGGCCTCTCGAAGCGTGCAGGTCATGGTGAGGAAGACCCAACTGCTGGCCTGGAGAATGTCGACGTTCAGCACTACCTCGGATACATCTGGTGGATCATTGTTGTCGTCTTCTTCGTGTACCAGGTCATCCTCTACTTCGTCCGTTACATTCGCACCGTAACATGCCTGAACAACGAGACGCAAAGATACTTTGCTATTCCCAACCGGACCTACGCAGCTTTCAAGAAGCACTGCCTCGATGCGCCCCTGTTCCGCACCCGTCACCACCGCGAGTTCAAGCTCTCCTCCGCCATTGGTGTTGGAACCCTGCCTAGCCGTCTGCAGAGTTTCTTCCTCGTTGGCTACTTTGCGGTCAACATTGGCTTCTGTGTCTGGAAGATCGACTACAGCACCTTCTCCTCGGGTGCCGGCGAACTTCTCAGCCGCTCGGGTATCATGGCTGTCATCAACATGATTCCATTGTTCCTACTTGCTGGTCGCAACAACCCTATCATCAAGCTCACCGGTATCTCCTTCGACACCATGAACCTCATCCACCGCTGGTTTGGACGAATTGTTATCCTCGAGGCCATCGCCCACACTGTATGCTGGATCGCCAACAAGGTTCACACAAGTAAGTTTGGTCGTGTTCGGTGTCACAGGAACGAAGTGCTAACAAACTCACAGAGGGCTGGGGTGCTGTGCAAGCATCCATCACTGGAAGCGAGTTCATCATGACGGGTTTCATTGGAACCGTCGCATTCGTATTCCTACTGATTCAGTCTCCATCGCCAGTGCGTCACTCCTTCTATGAGGTTTTCTTGCACGGTCATATCGTTGGTGCTGCCATCGCACTTGGAGCTGTATGGGTGCACCTAAAGGAGCGACCACAACAATTCATGCTCTACGGCGTACTTGCTCTCTGGGTCATGGAGCGCACATGGCGTTTTGTCCGCCTCGTCATGCGCAACGTCGGAAATGGCGGTACCGGTTGCGATGTTGAAGTTCTTCCCGGAGACGCCCTCCGCGTGACAGTCCGCATGGCTCGCCCGTGGAGGTTCCGCCCTGGCCAGCACGCATATCTGTACATTCCTTCCGTTGGACTATGGACCAACCACCCGTTCTCTGTCGCTTGGAGCGAGGAGGAGGAAGACCTTACCATTGCTTCCTCCGTCGCCGATGAGAAGGGTCTTCCCATGAACCGCCAAGACATCCTTGAGCATCACAAGACCAGCATGTCTTTCATCATCCGACGACGAACCGGTTTCACCGACAAGCTATTCAAGAAGGCAGACCTATCCGCTGCCGGCAGATTTTCCACTTCGGCATATGTCGAGGGCCCATACGGTAAGTACCGAAGCTTGTTTTCCCCAGATTCTGCAATATCGCGGATATTAATTCAATTTAAACCCATGCTAACGTCACACTACAGGCGGTGAGGATCTCAGCTCTTATGGTACTGTCATGCTATGGGCTGCTGGTATCGGTATCACTCACCAGGTTCCTCACGTCCGTGATATTGTTGCTGGCTACGCAAACGGAACTGTCGCCACTCGTCGTCTCACCCTTGTTTGGATCATCCAATCGCCTGAACATCTTGAATGGATCCGTACATGGATGACACAGATCTTGTCCATGCCACGCCGTCGTGAGATTCTCAAAATCCTGCTGTTCGTTACTCGTCCTCGCAGCACCAAGGAGATTCACTCGCCATCCTCCAGCGTTCAAATGTTCCCTGGTCGCCCCAATGTCCAAGCCCTGGTCGACCAGGAGATGCAAGAAGGTATTGGTGCTGCTTGTGTCAGCACTTGCGGTACCGGTGGGTTGGCGGATGAGCTTCGCCGCTCTGTCCGCAACCGCGAGTCTCAGTGGAACGTCGACTTCCGCGAGGAGTCTTTCTCGTGGTAAACGTATCCCTGCTCTGTTTCATCTTTGGTCTCGTCATATCGGTATACCCTCTCGTCCATTGATCTCTAGCCTTGCAATCTATCATGTTTGGAAGGGACCACCGTTGGATCTAATGAGGACATGCTTGCATCTACTTCGCTGTACACATTACATTTCGTTTCTCTACCGCGTCATCTCTTGATCTGGTCTCTTTTTACACTCCTTGTATCTTATCCTGTGGAACAGGCACGAAGACAAAACATTCATGTGGTCGAGCGTGCCTAGCCAAGAATGGCTTATGGCTAACTATCAATGTTATTACGTTACCACAACGGTCCTTTCACGAGCATGGCGATGCTTCTCTGGCGTTCAAGAGTCCTACTTCGTTCGAGTGTGTACATATCGGCGTCTGCTACTACAGAATTCACGATTGATTCAAATAGTACTTAATCCTCCATCAATATTCCTAGCATGCGTCCTATTAAGCTGCGACCGGTATGCTACTTCTTCGAACCAAACTAGCGGTATGGCTAGCGCGATGTCGTCTTATGCACGCTGCCGCGATTGAGGAAGCTGCTCCAGAAAGCACACGTATATGAACGGCAACCAGACGGCAAGAATAATGATGCCCTCAACAGATTGGGCGATATCTGCCCGTGGAAACCTGATAACCCCAGAGCTGACTGACACTACTGTAAGAGTTTAGGACGCGCGGCCGCCGAACCGGCGAATTTAGACATTACAGACACTTGTTTCAAAGTCTCTGATAACGCCATCACTACACATTCCTATTCGACGTTGCCATTCGATGCGACAATCGATTTTAGGCATCTGGCGGTTATGTACCGTCTTTTCTACATTGCTAGTGCGCGCTTCTAGGTGCTACCACGTTGAGACGCACAATGGTGCGGTTGTTTCAAAGCGCCCCATTGTTGCTCAACAACTGGTTGTAGTTTGCCAACATTCGTGAGTCATAGCGTACTCCTATGATGTATGACAGACATCCAATACTCGCTGCTATTTGAGGTTCGGACGATATGAGGAGATCCGAAGGCGCGTGAACACTAGGTGGCGGCTGAACTTGGTGCATGACTTGAACGCAAGGCTTACGGCTGAACGTAAGGGTATGACGATTGTCCTTGAAGTCTGTATAGGGCTCTGGTAGCACATTGCTTGTATGTTCACAACGTGATAATGCGGTATGTATGGTTCCCAACCGGTAAACCTATTGGCAAAGGCAACTCCACCAACCCGATCCTATTCAAACGCTTCACCGGGGAGATATTGCCTTTGATTCTTCAAAGCGATAGTCAACTCATTGTGCAGGTCGCGAGGGCAAAAGCTCTCAAGTTCGAGCCGGCGTAGCTGCACCAGCCTCCGCCTGATGAACCCAAGCCTAACCCTCAGTTCGACTTCTTCCGCGAGAACCGACTACGTCTCCAGACAAGCATATACCGCGAATCCTGATTATAGATTCGGAGTAGTGTTTTGCTTCATCGCATCTTACCGCAACCACGCACGTACAACGCCGTCATCTCGTATTCGCCGGACAGACATTGTGCAACGTTTCTTGAGAGATTCTACATCTGAACAGCTTAACCTCCTACCTGAAGGTGGACGTTGCATCGACTCGTATATTCAAGAGGTGGTGTAACTCAATCGGATAGCCAAACTCATCCGTCACGCAGGTCGTATTATAACGGACCCGCTATCACAAGACCAAAGCATAACGCGGTCCATGAACACCCGTGTCTAGATCTCAATCGACTCTCCAGGTCAAAAATCTAGAACCGTTCTTGAATACGATCATCTGCGATATCCACGTACCCCATCCGTGCACATCCCGCGCTCACACATTAGTGAATAAGAGTGTTATTCGACAGCAACCCGGCTGCCACGCCTTGGATAATCAATCATGTCTTTACCAAACGCCCATGTCATACCAATACCCGGGTAACATTCTTACGACATCGGGCTAATATTGACGCATGAATTATGAAAATGAAGAATCGAGCTCGAAGGTAGCTGTTCTTTCGCTTGAACCCAATTACCCGCAAGACCGGCTTAGCGAATGCCTATAGCTTTGCACACTTGCATCACACGAACATTCACTACTGCCTTCCGACATCGCGTGTGGAAAGCCTCCACCCATGTGCGATGTACGACAAATTAAAAAAAGCCGTTTTCTTCATCATGCATGCACTGCGGCAAGTCAGTTCTTCTTTACGAGTGCACAGTTGGGGAATGCAATATATAATAGCCGGTACAAGCAGGTTTGGATACCTGCCTCAGGCACGCGCAGTTGCTGCCTTGCTACCACGTTTTCGTAAACAGCCTGTCGCGTGTCCTTGGTGGGGCTGCTTCATTTATTCCTGATAAGAGTGCAGAAGTATGTGGGGTTAGTTATATTACTGTGCTTAGACGAACAATATTAGGCCGGGTAGGAGAATATATAGGTTGGTAGCGAAGACACGTGGTACTAGTGCAACTGATGAGTGACCTCACAGTCAAGGGTCATTCCTGTTTGCTTGGTTCATGATGTTGAACATCTTACCTGACATGGGCCACCAAGTCAGCAGGCTTTGAATGAGTGGACGTCCCTCTTGTTGTACTCTTCTCAAGCGTGAAGAACCTACGTGACTATACTTATGGTTCTATTAATATAAGAGAGTAGTGAATATAGCTAAGTCTCTTAAAGGCGATCTACGCTTAGTGCCTGGCATCTCCCTAGCCATGTGCCATCAAACTGCTTCAGGACTCTCGTGCGTAGCAGCGTCTTCCATTTCGAGCCTCCGTTGAATTCCCTCCCACCCTTTCTTAACCACATCCGCCATGATTTTTCCCATACTGCCTTCCCGTCCTAACATTTCCACCGCTTTCTCCACACTCACCAACTCACTTTTATACGTTACTTCCAGCTCATCTACTCCTGTATTCTCGTGGTGTCTTGGCTCGTACCCTTCAGGTTCTTCCTTGATTCTCTCTCGTAAAGAAAGGTTCTGAGGATATGGCGGTGGTGGTTTGTACGCCGCGCCTGCTTCCGTCTCAAGCAGGGTTTCGAGAATTGGAGGAAGTGTCTCAGCAATGTACCAGTAGATTATATACTGCCGAGAACCGAGAGGAAGGAGCTGCATGTATACTGGCTCGGCAGTCTGTGGAGAAGCATGGATACGCGGGTGGGCTTGCGGTTGGCGGTGAGCAGTAGGTAGAGGGAGAAGGCGGTTGCGATAGCCAGACTGTTCACAGCGTTAGTATGTTTGGTCTCCAGACGAGAAAGCGGATATGACGTACCTCTTCGTACCCTTCTCTTTCGGCACCTGTGCCGCTCTCTTCGCCAGCGTCGCGCCGTCCCTTAGGGAGGAAGTAGAACTTTTGTCCGCGATACACGCAGCTGCATATCACGACTCGATTCGTGGCAAGATGGAATATTGCGACACCACCGCCAACTACGAATTGGTTGCTATCGAAGTGTGCGGTGTAGATTTCATTACTGCTTGTCGGCATCGTTGGATTTATTGGTGGTGTTGGTGAAGGTGTAGAAATGTCTGTTTTCTATGGTAAAAGGCCGCACATGAGGCTTGTGAAGCTCCTACTCAATGGGCGGGCCTCAGGTCACAGCGCTGATGTTTTGCATTAACGGGCGGTCCCTTCGCTCAGTGGCGGCCATCACTGAGGCAGCGAACACTGATGCCTAGGATAGGTGGGTCGAATTGAGGAGGAGGTATGGTGGGGCTGGTGACGTCCAGATGGACCGCAGGAACAACCCCGCAGTGCTAGCGTGCCGCTCACTCTTCCGCTTAATAATGAAGTAGAATATAAATGCTACTGATGAACCGTCTGTCAACAAAAGTACAACTGGCCTAATGGCCCAATGGCAAGGCGCTTGACTACGATTCGTTCGATATCAAGAGATTCCAGGTTGTAAGTAAATATCCAAATCGCAGCTCGTTCGAACACAGACACTAACAATCACACAGCGACCCCTGGTTAGGTCACAACAGTTCTTTTTTGTCCTTCCATGAGCATGGGCGCTGCTTTCCTTTTTGGCCTCGTTGGCTCCTGTATTGGCTGCGTGAGGACGTTACTGGCGCCAAGTCTTTTTTTTTGTCATTATTTTTCTGCGTCTTGCTAGCCTCAATGCGACAAACGTTTCAACGAGGAAGAAAAGCTAGGCGAGAGGATAGCGCGTCACACCCCTCGAGGTTTGCTCAAGGCGACTCGTCGTGCCTCCCCATCGTTCCAAGTGCAGCCCATAGGTGGTGGAAAGCCGAAGGGCACAGGTCCCTGGACCCTGACTACGACTCAGCGTATACGATGATAGCAGTGCCGCTAATAATCTCATGCATCATCCGCAATTCTATCACTATACCCAGGGTTGAGGGGAACATGCATATCTATCATGTCGTGCTTCTTGGCGGCGAGACCTGATCAGGAAGCTGGTGATGTCCAAAGGTACCTCAAAGTCTGGGCATCTTCTTGGCCGGCCGTTGAACGACACTCCACATACTTGTTATGTACCAAGCGGCAAAACCGTCGCAATATCTCCATGGGAGGCAGCGAGATGAAGTCAAATCGTTGCATCATCATTCACTTGGCTTCGGATGCATGATAAGGTTATGGCGTGGTTTGGGTATGAGTCCGCGGGTATATAATGTCTCTAGAGAGATCATATAGAGCATCCGGTACACCAGACACCGAATAGTCAATCGTTATTCATCATGAAGTGGACCAGACTATTGTTAGGCGCTCAGTTGGCAGCAGCATCTCCCTTCCAGTCTCGGGACAGCTCTGCAACTCGTAGCGCCGAAGTCACGTATGATGGTTACCACGTTTATTCGGTTACTCCATCTTCGGTCGAAGAGGCTCGTGATATTGGCATGCGGTTTTCCAAGTATCACACTCATCCCATTCGCGATACCCTCTCCATCGCCGTCCCGCCTGGAGAGGTAGACTCCTTCAACGCCCTGGGCCTGAAAGCGCGTCTCGTCAACTCCGATCTAGGCAATTATATACGCGCTACGGAAAAGAAAGCAGTGTACAAGCGGGACTTGCACAGGCGTGGCGAACTGCCAGATCTCTCCTGGTTCGACACCTATCATCCATATGCCGACCATCTTCAATACTGGGATGACCTTGTTGAGGCATTTCCCAAAAACTCGAAGAAGTTCCCGATCGGAAAGAGCTACGAGAACCGAACAATATATGCTTTCAATTTCTATGGAGACGAAAAGGACATTCATAGAAAGCACAAAGCAGAGAAGCCAGTCATTCTCTGGCATGCTACAGTACATGCAAGGGAATGGATATCAACTATGGGTAAGAATGTACATGGCAATTACCACGGAATAACAGCTAACTATTACAGTAATTGAGTACTTGGCATATCAACTAATTGACGGCTACAAGAAAGGCGATGCCAATGTGACCACCTTCTTAGACTATTACGATTTCTACGTCGTGCCTTTCCACAATCCCGATGGCTTTCTCTACACACAAACGAATGACCGACTCTGGCGAAAGAACCGTCAGCCACGTCCGAATCTCAATACCACCTGCCTTGGGACTGACGGCAACCGCAACTGGAAGTATGAGTGGGATGCGGAGCCGCCAGAAGGTGGATCTACACCTGATCCTTGTGGCCAGACGTACCGCGGAGAATCACCGGGCGACACACCCGAGAACGAAGCAATGGATGGTCTTTCAGCTAAGCTGTCGGGAACAGGTGCCGGAATTCGTTCTTTCATCGACTTCCACTCGTACGGTCAGCTCATTCTGACTCCCTATGGCTTCTCGTGCGATCCGTTACCAGAAACCCTTCCTCGCATGCTCGAGGTTGCTGGCGGCACAGCAAATGCGATCATGGCTGCTAGCACAAAGAACAGTACTTATGAGTTCGGTCCTGGTTGCCAGATCCTTTACTTCTCGACGGGTAACTCGAGAGATCACCACTATGCTGTCCACGGCGCGAACCACTCGTGGACGATGGAGCTAAGCCCTCAAGATCAGGCTGGTGGTGGGTTCGTGCTACCACCTGATCAGATCTGGCCAGTTGTGAAGGAGCAATGGGAAGGTCAGAAGTGGCTATTGAACGATGTATGGGAGGACTAGCCGTAATGATCAGAAAACATCTTTGGGGATACACCACTATGATGTTGACAGGAGGGCAAGAACCAGCCTGAGCAGGACGTCGTAATGTCTTTGCGATCGCGATCCCACACAGCAGTTTTGGTCATACGAAGTACAATGCAAAGCCGTACTGAAAATGTTGTATTTTAGTTTGACTAAAAACACGCGTCACGCTACTACATCAACGAAAAGAAGTGTTTGAATTGAAACGATGACCTTTTCTCTTAATTTTGGTGTAGAATCGCGGGTCTTTTTGGCACCGAGCACTGCTACGCTTTCAGGTTCACATATCAGTATCTTCTACGAGAACCTGGTATTTCCTCTTATGGTACGTACCCCTATGGCGAATCCGTCGTCCTTCACATCTGAGACTCTTGAAGCTGTTTTTGTCCTTGGCATTGTAATTTGGATGGCTGTTAATGTCACATATATCTCTAGTTACTGATACCAGAGCCCAAACGTGTCCAAATTCGAGAAGTCTTCGCTAGTGGTATCCTCCGCCAGATTATCAAAGCTAAATCCGGGGTCACCCTCACCGGGAAATGCTGAGTCGCGACGTCTAGCAGAAACAACGTCTTGCCCGTACGCGCTAGTAAAGTCCGAAATGTTGGAGTCGAAGTAATCATGACCTACTCCCAGCATGAAGTTGTCAAAGATCAGCTCTGGTAACAAACACAAATTTCGACCGGTCGTGTCCATGGATATCGGCGTGGCAGCGAGATTGTCGGTGTTCTGGCCATGTGACTCACAGTGATGCTGTTGGTGCACTGGTCGACCAGTAAGTGTCCGAGCTATCTTTGAGAGCATGTTAGGTCTCCCTTCACTCGAGGTCGGTCTCTTCTTTCTTGCTTCAACTCCAGAATCCTCTCGTGTGTATCCCTTCCAGTTCGTCATTGTCAGACCGTCCTTGAAATGGCCTGCAATATGTGTCTCTCGATCTTCCCACGTCTTCAGCACCTTTTCGCAGAAACCGCAAACCCAATTCTCCACAGCGGTGTTGCCTGGTCCTTCTCGTCTCCAAAGATCGCGGATGGTCTCATCCAGTTTCGCCTTGTGGAAGTTCCTGACGTGCTGACGTAGGTGATCCGGTCGCAAGAATGTTCTTTCGTCTTCGCCCTTGGTTATACATTCGGCTATGCGGTGGCATTGTGCAAAGTGCAGATCGCTAGGGCTTGATATCATACAGAAGACACAGAGTGTGACATTATCAGACCGCGAGGGAAGTGTAATCCTTGGCCCAGAAAGCAAGCATGTCCACTTCCGTTTGGGACGATGTTGTGTTTCCTCATGGCGCCGCCAGGACTTACGTGCGATATGCTGGTAACAAAAAGTGCATTGCCAGGTCTGCTTTTCGCCATCATCATTGTTTTTGGATGCCAACAGTGATGCAGATTGGGCAACTGATCCCTGGTGCGCTGCAAGCCGAATGCTGCTAGACTGGCCATAGTCCTTTTTCTTGCCTCGTCTAGACGTGACTATACCGGTCTGGTTGGAACCTTCGGCTGGACAATAGGCTACAATAGGACCGTGATGATCAAACAATGCTTCATTTGACATCGTCGTCGATGTTACGCTCGAAAGTCTGGTTTCCCGCGAATCCTCGTCTTCCGAGGCCGGATTTGACAAACTCGTATCGATTACCCTTCTTCGCGCCCTCGCGTTAGTAAACCAAGTGTTGACCTGTTTCTCAGTGATTCCGCATTTTGTGGCTAACAAACGCTTGGTATCGTTGTCCGGGTACGGGTTGTTTCGGTTCTCCTTCAGCCACCGATGCAGACATCGCGTAGCATGCGACTCGAGTTTGGTAGGTGGTCGTCGGGCGCACGAACGCCTGACTTCCGATGGCTTGCTCACTCGAGGTTGGAATGATACTTCTGTATCCGGTGTGCATGAAGTACAATTGGTAGATTGGCCCGGGTGGATAAGTGCAGATATCTCACACGCGGAGCATCGCGCGGTGCCCTTAGACCGTGGGAGAGATTGCGAAGGAGGTTCCTCGACTGTGTCTAGTCGAATTGCTACAGGAATAGTTTCCGACTGTCCAGGAACCCGAACAATAGTCGCAGATGATGCAGAAGCTTCACTGACGCAGTCTTCGCATCTAAGGTCCTCCCCAGGATTTGTTATGTTCCAGAGCTGACATCGGAGGCAATCATGGTCGCTGTTTGGTGTCGCGAACAACGATGCATTGCTCGAGCAAACCTTGGATGTAAACACATCGAGTCTGGTGTCCTGGGGCTCAGTCGAATCGGTAATTGCTCTTGCGCGAGTCCTGTCTTCTGCAAGGCTGAAAGAGTCGCGCAAATCTAGATTTACAGGTTCTTTCTCGATCAGAGAGACCGTTTTATGGATTGAAGAGCTTCCTGTTTGGTTGACCTGAACAAAATTAGCGGCCGCGTGTTACATGGGACTATGAATGAGGTAGTACAGGGACTCCTTCGGCATCTTCCAAAGTGGCAGAGCCGTAGCCCGAGTCAACAGACCATATACTGGCAGCTTTACTTTTTGGTGTCGGAGAGAACATCATGACGAGGCGTCAACGGTATTGTCTAAATGTATAAATCGGTGTTCAGACGCTCTGTTTGTAATGCGATATTTTTGACAGTACATAGACAAAGGACCGCGAGTACAAATAACGAGGCACGTCTCACGACGACGCGCGAAGACACCCGTTCAATCTATTCTGAGATACAGGGTGTTTGTGGCTATCCTGGACGCCTAACATGCGGCACAACGGTGGCGCTGCTTCGCCATTGGTTTGACGGCCGTCTTCTGCGCTGCATGGAGGTCATGCTAGGGACCTCAGCCACACCTGAGGCTGAGGTGCATGGACTATCGCGTTTGGCGAGATTGGGGGCCAGAGCGTGATATTACCACGTCAAATTCAGTGTGTGGCGCTGGCACTGAATGGCGGTGCACGTTGGAAAGTATACTGACAGGCGGTGTGAGTCGCTCGTAATTAATGCGAAGAACTTTGGGACTGCTGTTTAACCAGCAAGACGCAAGCACGAGTAAGACTCGTTCGTGTTGACAATTACTAATACCGTACGTCATTCCGAGGGACTGACCAACCTCCCCGAAGTATGCGCTAGCACGCCTGTTATGCTCATCGCTATAGCATAAATTGCTTAGGTTCGAGCTTGCGCCCATGAACAATGGTATACAGGGTATCAGTAAGAAACAAAAATATTGGGTATTCATTTTTTCCATCTCGCCCTACCAAACAATGCCGTAATGCATATAACGCAGTTTTGCGAACAATGTGTGTAAATCGGAAAAAAAAGGAGAAGCGCTTTAAAAAAAGCACGCCAATCCCTATTCCGACCAGCACCACCCCGTCCCATTCCATTCGTATGCAAGTGATCGTAAAGTCGTTCTAGATGTTCGTCCCTCATCGCCTCCAGCCTTAGGCAGTTTCCCCAGCAACCCCACTACCAGCACCCGCACCAGCACCCTTACACCAAGGATGTTCAAGTACCATACTGATCGTAATCCTCTTTTCCACGTCTCGATCTAGCATCAGCCGCACAAGATCGATGCTCTCTTCCGACATGACCCATGGTACGCGTAGATCGTGATCCATGATTTCGTCGATAGAGTAGAACGGGTTTTCTTTGTAGATGATTGTGTAGAGGAGTATGCCGAGCGCCCAGACGTCTTGTTCTTTACCGCGATAAGCTTTTCCAGCTAGGACTTCGGGGGCGGCGTAGTCTGGAGGTTGTTAGTACAATTATCGCAAACGGAGAAGCGGAAGAGAAACGTACCAATAGTGCCGACAAAGACGTCAAACGGCCCACTCTTGATATATGCTGCGCTTCCGAAGTCAATGAGCTTGATGTTGCCTTCACCATCGAGGACGACGTTCTCGTCTTTGATGTCCCGGTGTACGACCTTCGCTTTAGTATGCAGATGGTGCACCGCTTCTGCCACTTGGACAAAGATCTTACGGCACTCCTTCTCTTCCATGTTGACCCGCAGCTCAATATAGTCGAATAGATCCATACCTGGCAGACCGTGTGGTACCATCTCAATGTAATAGTTGATGTCGTCTTCGAAGAAATCGGCCATCTCTACGATATTGGGATGCTTGAAGCCGTCACGACGGAGGTAGTCTAGCACATGAATCTCGAGCGGCACAGTGCCTAGTCTTCGGTCTCGAGTCCATGTGTCGACTAAAATCCGCCGCTTCGTGACATACTTGATCACGACTTTCTTGCTACTGACCTTTTTGTACCGACAGAGCTTGACTTGCCCATACGCGCCTTGGCCCATGTCTTCTAACACTACAAAGTCGTTGATAGTCTTCTTCTTGGGTGGCTCTTCCTGCACAGGGACCGGTGGCGGTGCCATAGCTTTTGTTTGGGTTTGTTGCGGAGTGTTAGGTCGCATGGCTTCCTGTATTTGCTGAGTGAGGAGTGATACTGCAGGTGGCGTTCCTTGCGACTGGTGCGATTCAGGTTCTTGCGGTACCGAGAAGTTTGACTGCCCTGGTTCAGGTTGGCGCGGTGAAGGTGGTCGTGACATAAGAGGAGTCACAGGACCAATACCATGGTTTGCAGCATGCAGCTGCCTGGAGTATGTTATCCACAGAGCGTAGACCAGCTCTGGACCCTTGGTAGGTTTGGACGATCCATCTTCCTCTTCAATGACATTTTCATCGAATCGAGGAGACTTTTCGCTCTTCACTACTCGCATCTGCACATCGACCATGATTTCCGAACCGTCACGATGTAGAGCTGGCAATCCGCTTGGTCGCAGGAAGATGGCTGCCGCATCTGCACTACCCTCCCGCATTGCAAGCAGGGCACGGGCACGGCGGAAGCTGTGTTCGGGGATGACTATTCCGTCGACCAGCTCGATCTTATCTTCATCGGTCATGACATGCAGTATCTTGTCGAATGCGGGTATGAGCTTGCTCACGTGAATACCTTCGGGTCGTGGTTGTCCGAACAGAGCTGATGAAAAGACGGAATTGGAGCTTGTGATTTTGAGATCGTCGGAAGATAAAACGATGATGCCCGCGATGTGTGGGAAACTAGAGATGCGGAAAGTGGGTTCGCCTGGCATCGCCTCCACGGTTACTGGTATATTGATGCTGTTTGAAGTCCGCGCGGTGTAGCTGCGAAACTCGTCGATCGACTCGTAGTCTAGCGCCCCAGTGTTTGTTCCTCGGAGTCGTGGTATGCCTGGTATGAGTCGCTTGAGATCCATTCCCCTCCGTAACCGATCGCTCCCAAAGACAGCTTCTGTTGCGCCCCAGCCCTTGGATACGCAGCCTACGTCGTCGACCGTGATATATACGACATCTTCCGCAATCTCTTCAAGCACCCAGATGAGACTACCCCGCTTCTCTTTGACCCACAAGCTGGCAGAACCAGTTGAGCCATTACGCTTCTGGATCGGAATGACATCTCCACAAAGTAAAACACCTCTTGAGCCCTTATGTTCATGATTCAGCTTGCCTGTCTTCTTCGCATTGTAGTACGAGGATCCACTGCCATCGTCTGTCTGTGCTTTCCTCGCGGCTATCACGCGCGATGGAGCCTTGCTCAGTAACCGTGCAGTAACACCGCTGCCGACTTTCAGGTTGTTAGTTGCAGGAGATGCTCCGGACAGTGCATTCTTAGAGCCAACCTCGGGATCTCTGAGCTTGCTTTCGAGCCACTTTCTACGGTCTTCTCGCACGACTTCCAGTATCCCCAGCTTGCGGACCTCAGCCCTCGTCACACCGAATACAAGGCATGCCAAGTCGTTTGCAGATGTAATGGTCCATGGCGTATCTGTTTCGGTGGTGAAGATGGCTTGTGCTGCTGGAGCGTGTCGGCTTCCATGTCCATGTGGTGCTGATCCCGCGGAATGAGGCCCTGGTGCATTGCTAAAACTCGGCGGCAGAGTTGGGATAATGGTAGGGGATACGAGGTCGCTGATCTTCTCTTGGTCTCCCACCCGGTATGGCTGCGCTAGTGCATCGTGGAGTTGGCTCTGGATCGTAAGAGGCGCAACATCGGTCAGAGTTCGTTTGAGCGCAGCTCTTTGGGGGCGTGCAGGTTGCGAAGGTGGTGGAGGCGGAGAAGCTGCCGCTGCTCGTGTGCTCAACGCGTTGGGGGCGATTTCGGTACCCGGTGAGACTCCTTCTTGGCGAGCTTCTGGTGTACTGCTGGTGTCGATGACATCGGTCGTAGTCACTCTGTGTACTGGTGGTCTCGCAGCCTCAAGCATGCTCTCGGGGCTCGCTGATCGATCAACTGTGAAACCCTTCTCGAATGGGTTCTCGCCAGACATGTCCGCCGGCCCTGTTACGGGACCCAGCGCACCCAGTCCATGGGCTCCCGTGCCGTCTTGGCCTATGAGGTTTGCTCTTGTAAGCAGCTCCATCATACTCTGCACCTCCTGATCGCCGCTGAGTTTTGCCTGGGCGTTTGCTATTCCAGGATTTGTCGCGGCCCAGCCCAGCCTGTCGCGCATAAACTCGATGGACCGCTTCAGCACATTTTGGCGGTTGTGTATAAACTCTTCTGATTGCGTCGCAAAAGAAAACGAGTGTAGAGACTCGGAGGGAAAGCGAGTGAGATCCTCACCAAAAGCAAAGGTCGGTGATGCGGGGGCGGTGGGCGCAGACTCGGAAGGATGTCTCGATACTGGTGGCGTGGAAATGTTCAGCGAAGCAGCTCGTTGGGTCGACTGCAGCTGTCTCGGGCCTGGCTGTTGGCGGATGCGACGGAGGCCTGAGGATCCCAGACCGTGTTCATGCTCGGACACGATGGGCGACCTGGTGCAATGTGTGTCAGCCATGACCCACAACGCAAAGAGTGCTCCTTCCTGACCAGCGTCCTTGCACGGCCGCCTATCTCGACGTTCCACTCACCTTGCCATGCGGTCCAGCTGCCCTGCATCGATGCTCAGGCGCTTGGCCGTGTCGATGGGTGGCGGCGGCCCCGTTCGCCAGTTCAGCAGGCTCGAGGTGCTTTTCGTCTTGACCAGCGGGGCATATTCGGAGAGGTGCTGTGACTGTGCGAAGGAGTTGAAGGGTGCTTCTTCTGGTAGAGAGCCTGGCGGGGTGAGGACGTCAGCTAACAAGTCCATATGGAGCACGAGTATGCAATGGCTAGTGGCGAGCGAGGTAGTGGCAGCGGTACAGAGCAAGTTGTAAGTATTGGGGTCGGGTGTCTATTGTGTACCGTAGTCCAGGTGAGTGCAGTGGCTCGGTCCAGCTCCTCTCTCAGAGCATACATGTCTCGCAGTGTTGTGGGCGGTCAAGCTTACAAAGCTCACCATGGGCTCTTGGTGACACAAGTCGTCGAGGCAGTCGTGGGCGTCACGACGTGAGGCGGAGGGTCATTTGACGTACCATGATCATTTGGCCTGCTCATTCCCTGAGGCGTACGAGCGCCTGTTCCCAGGCTTGGGCAATTGTCTCGGCTCGGTAAGATCAGAAGCAGCGAACAACGACGAGATGACTAGCCCTTGGTCTACAGGTACACAGCTTGATGTGTACTGACCCGTGTGTCGCGTTTGGGGTGGCTGTATCGCTTCTGGGGTACGGCTGGATGATGCGCGGGCGGGTGGTGCAAAGGCTTTGGTGGGGGCTGCAGGGTTGCTGAGGGCTGGAGTCGGATATCACCTGCAACGGGTACGGCTGTTCAGTAAGAGATGCGATGCGATGCGTGGGGCAGACCAGACGCAAGAGATGGGCAGTAGGCGTGCACAGTGAATGGCATGTAGTTACGTCGCGGACACTATGCGACTTGAGACGCCAACGGCGTTATTTGCATTGCGCCCACGCTGGCCCCGCGACAAGCACAGACGATCCACCCGCCGTCGACGCTATCAGATCAGATCTACCAGACCGCCTGGGCCGGGACACCACCAGAGTCCTACATCATAACACGCTAGACGGCGAGGTTGCACAATAAAGTAAAGATGCGTACCATGCCTGGGACATACGCTGCTTCTGGCTGAGCATCCACTTGTGTCGCACCAGCGTCCGCACCCGGCCTTGGCTTCGTCCGTCCGGCAAGCCTCCGCTAGCCTTTGCTCTGACATGTGCTGCTCTGCCGCGCCATCCATCATCTGGCGAGCAGGGTGAACGTCCCGCCAATCTAACCGATGTCCATGTCGTCATACTATGTCCATAGGCATCTGGTATACCGCTGTTTCTCCAGCACCACCATGTACTGTGAGTATGGAAGTAACAGATGTCAGACGCTCAATGGAGGCATTTGAATTCTCTGCTCGTCATGCAGAAAATCGTGCATGCTGCGACCACCGTGATTAGCTCCGCATACCCCGGAAAATGCCATTGGTTGAACATGGCTCCTGCGCATGCCGTGTGCCGACCCATGCACCAAATCTGGACATCTGGGGAGGCTTCGAGCCATCAGTGTTGTCGAAGAGTGTCTTTGTGCTGGTTCCAGAAATTCCTGCAGCCTAATTCTACAGTCAGCAATTGGCTTCATCATAGCGTCCTGATAAGCATACCTCGATGCATGTTGACCTGGTCTATCCACCACTCGCCAAAGCTGTCGTCTGTCGCCATATCGGCTGCCGTCACTCTTTCCTCCCGTTTGAGCCCGCATAGCATACAAGCTTGGCGCGCTGGTATGCCGCCTTCAGACTGCTTCAATGTCTTTACCGGCATTGTCTCTTGCAAGTCTGGCCCACGATCCAAAGAACCAGCTTTGATCTGATTTGCTCCGGATACGACGTGTCGCAGTCGCCCAACCTGCTCTTTCCAACTTCTCACCACATCTGAGACCTCTCGCTCTTCCTTCATGTTCTCGCCCTTGTCGATACCTGTCAACTTCATCCCGGAAGTTGCTCGTGACGACGCAGGGCCTATTCGCATGCCTTGGGACAGGTGTTGGTCTCGCTTCCAGCGCAATTTACGGCCAGCTATGATGTGTGCCGCAACATTCCCAAGGATTATGTAGCCTTGAAGGTATGCGATTGTTGTGGGCTCGGCCAGTAACTTATTTCTCATGGGTAGGGGTTGCGCTGCCATGGGCTTGAACAACTTCTCATTTGCTTCCGCAAATAGAGAAGGGAAAAGTGATAACAACATACCGGGCGGCGGCACGTTAGTAGGTGGTAGTTCACTGGGCTGTGGATCTGGTATTGTAGAGGAAAGTATTGGAGCTGGCGTAGTGGGTAATGCAGCACTCGTGGTCGACTGCATGGTTCCGGATTTGCTCGGTGCTTTCGTAGGAATAGAAGCCTCCCAATCATCGAATTCATCCCATCCGTCATCTTCTTTCTGTGCCGGTGGTGCGGGTGTTGGGACCGGTCGTTCTCGTCTAGTAGAAGCACCGAATCCGATCTTAGATTTCTTACTCGTGGCCATTTGGCCCTCGAAAATCTGACTTGCGTTGACAGAATTTACACCCCTCGAGACAGGTGGTCGAGACTGTGATATGCTCATATCCCCTAATAGGTCCACGAGTGCTGGGGATGATGCAACAGGTGCTGTAGAAGGCGCTTTATTTTCCTGTTCGCCCTCAAAATCGCCAAAGTCGTCATCATCATCGAAATCATCCTCTGCATCGAACAGTACGCTTGGGTCCACAGACTTCTTGGCCTTCACAATAGGTGCTCGCTGCCAAGTTTGCTGTGTCGGCTCGCAGGACGATTGCGATTCGGATACAAAGGCGTCATTTGTAACTGAGCCCACGTTCCAGGCATTCGATGGTGGTTGGGGGACCGGAGGCGATGTGAATGCGAACAGATCTTGCTTGGCGGCAGGAGCGGGTTCCGTAGATGTGCCGCCCTCGAAATCACCCCAGTCGTCGTTGTCTTCAGCTGTAGATTCTTGAATGAACCTGGAAACAAAGTTCTCATTATTGCCCACGGGCGGAGGTTGCTGCGACGACGATGCTGGGATTGGGGTGTTGGTCAGGCTGTTGAAGAAGCTGAATTCTGACGGAGCAGGTGGAGCGGTAGTCGCCTGCGTGTTAACGGGCCGCGACTGCTGTTGATCCGAGGGGGAGTCGGCTCCAAATTCTGCGAAAAGATCCGCTGACATTGCTCGTACAAAGGGATGAAAATGTAACGTTGTAGAGCGGCGCTGGCCTGCACGTGCATGTGGTTGGTGAGTACACGCCAGCGCTAAAGTCGAAAGAGTGGGCCGGTCTCGAAGCCAAAGCCACAACAATTGCCAGCTTCTTCACATCTGATACAATACCGGATGAGCTTAATGAAGCATGATGAACTCTTGTTCGGTGTAAAGAATATCGCAGCAATGGACGCTCGCAGTGCTCCTTGGCAACTTTCACGCAAACAAAAGAATCCAAAACCGATCCTCTTTAATGACGAACCGGAAACCCTCAGTTTGTAGCACAAGCATTTTACCAGCATTACAACCGTGAACGTCTTAGAGCTGAGCACCTGAAGTAGTCTGATGTGCACAGTTAGTTGCCTTCCTGGATCCAACACTCTAATTAAAAGAAAACTAAACAGGTATAGAGATCACAAGCTTTACATTGCAGCGTACATTAGCTCTTAACGCGCTTTGTTGTAGTAAGAAGAGATACTCTACTCTAAAGGGATGTTAGTTTCTCTCTTTGATGTAGTGTAAGTACAGCACGACCGACATCACATAAGAGCACGACGCATGGTGAGACATTTGTCGCCATCTTTGATAAGACCTCGACGACCAAAGTACTGCTGGTGATAGGCACACCATACAGAGCGATGTGATAGACAACACGAGGAAGAAGTAGAGACACCATCAACAGTAACCAGTCACGCATGTCAGAAGAGAGGTTTTTGTTCATATCCCACCCATGTTTTCATTCATATCATTATGGAAACTATGGAAGGACGACGCCAGGACCCCAGACCGTTATGCATGACACGTTTCAAAAGTCATCACAGCTTTTCCGAAGCAACCACATCCCCAGAACCAGGTATCTAGAGACGAAAGA